>SKEZ01000119.1_pt1 | contig 86021 bp, 82 predicted proteins | sample 4843881 | NCBI WGS metagenome assembly SKEZ01 (sample SAMN11008796, study PRJNA524170) | human gut metagenome | isolation source: fecal sample from pouch patient p1, p46 | place: Israel: Tel-Aviv | reverse complement strand
GTTGTAATTGTTTCTTCTCCTCTCTTCTCTTTTTGTTAACTATATTCTTTACATTCTGTTCTTTCTGCTTTTTACTCGTTCGTGATTTGCCCCTTTTTTGCCTTTTTTTGCCTAGATTTTTTTTGTAAAAATTTGCTTTTTTTATTCTTTTTAGATTATTTTTCCATCACAATGATCTATTTCATGTTGAATCGTTTCAGCAACAAAGCCTGAAAACTCTTGCGTTTCATACTCTAGATTTATATTTTGATATTTCACTGTAATATGCTCATATCTTTTTACTGGTCGTTCACCATTTAAAGATAAACATCCTTCAGTTGCTAAATACTCATTACCTTTTTGGATAATTTTTGGATTAAACATCACCATAGGCATTCCTACTATATAAAACGCAATAATTCTTTTAGCTTCTCCAATCATATTGGCTGCTAAACCTGCTGCTTTATTTCTATTTGCTAATAACGTATCACGTAAATCAACTGCCACTTGCATATCTTTTGCGTTTGCCAAAGTAGATTTTTGCATTAAAAAAAGTTGATCATGAATTATATTTTTTACTGCCATTATTTTTCCACATTTCTAAATAGTTTTTTTCATAATTATACTAAATCAAAAATTAATCTCGACAAAATTACTGATGAAACAAATAATAAATAATATTTTGAAACTGGAATTTAATAATAAATTTACGCTTGTACATAGTAAATACGCTAAAATGAGAGATAGACATATTTAATGGGAGGCCCAAGTCTTGAAGAAATTACTTATCAAACTTGCAGCTGCTAGTCTTTTATCAGCAACAGTACCAACAATGATTGCTCCAACCGCAACGGTTCATGCAAGTTCATATTCCAGAACTGAGATGCGTAATTTTGTACGTAATGTTTTTGCACAAAATAATAGTCGCGGTAGCGCGGTAATTATTAAGGATGGTCAACCGCAACAAATTAGTTACGGTTGGGCCTGGTATGGTAAAAAGATCGGCAATGGTAATGAACGCGTAGTTTATCCTACAGGTTCTTTACAAAAAGTTATTACTGCCGCAATTATTATTCAATTAATGAATGAAAATTTGCATACTAACCAACGCTTTTCACAATATACAAAAATTTCGCGTTGGTATCCTAATCTAAAAAATGCCGATAATATTACCTTAGGTCAACTGATGACACACACTTCAGGTATCAATGCAGTTAACACTGAAATTGATCGTAATATTAATTATTCAGAAGACGATGCAATCAACTGGGCAATTGATAATGTGAACAACACTAGCACAGGCACCCCAGGAACATACTTTTACAATAATACGAACTACATTTTGCTTGCAGGAATTATCAAAAAAATTAGTGGCCAATCCTATGAAGAGAATTTTAACAATCGAATTGTTAACAAACTTGGTTTAGCCAATACATTCCTTTATCAAAACATCCCTAGCTGGAAGACAGATCCAATTTCTTATATATGGAACAATGGCAAAAACTATCAAGAACCTGAATATGTTTCAAGATCATTAGCCTCTCAACTACCGGGTGCGGGGAACATGTTCACCACACCAATTGATTATTACAAAATTCAGCTTGGTTTAACTAATGGAAGTATTTTAAGTCGAGAGGACTTTAGGTATCTTACTCATTTAAAAAATAGAGTAAATGATTACTCTGGTGGTCTATATCTTGATAATAATGACACTATTAAATCTGCTTATGGAAATTTAACAAATACTCACTTTGGTGCATGGATTCAAATGACGGCTGATAACCGCAATGGGTTAATCATGTTTTTAAACCAAACATCAGGCGATGAAAATGCCCAAAAGCAAATGGGATATCAAATTTTAAATCATATTAAGCCATATACATTCCTTAGTAGATAAAAAAGAAGCCTTAAGGCTTCTTTTTTTATTATTCAAATAACAATTCATGCATTGAATTATCTAAAGGATGCTTTAGAAGTAAATTCATCCCTACCGCCGGCTTTTTCTTAACACCTAAAAGCTCTTCTTTAACTGAATCAGCCTGAATTGTAGCTTCTCCTAAATAGAAGAACTGCTTTCCGTCGGCATCGCTTCTTTTCACAAATAAATGTAAATGCATGTCTTTAGTATGCAATAACTTCTTTACCTCTTCTGAATCTAAATGTCGTGGTACTCTAGTATACCAACGCAAGCTACGTCCATCTTCTAGGGTATTATGATATAGTGCATTTCGTTTTTCATGATCATCTTTACGATAAGTAATAAAAATTGGAGTATCTTTTTCACCTACACGATAGCCATACATTGGTGCAGAAACATCTTTAGCCCAATTAAGTAAACGACAGGCATCTTTTCTATCATATTGTTGGTACAACGTAAATTGACTTTGGTTATTGTACTGCCGATTTAGTTCAAGACCGACATCTATTACATCCTTAAAAAGCTGTTTAAACATTGAATTTTTATTCAATGCATTCCTTAATTCATCATTCAATTTATAATCAAATAAATTACTATGCTCAATTAATGGCCTATCACCATATTGAGCTTTTTTAGTAGTTTTTCCCTGCTTTACATCAAAAAATGATAAATCTAAAATATCGTCTACTGAACTTAACACTTCATCGTTAACATAGATTTTTTTATGTTGCAGCTTAGCAAGATAATCTTCTTGCTTAACAAAGTTTTGCTTCAACAGCATTTTTAACAAAACTAATTCATGTGCTCTTTTACCATTAAGTAGTTCTTTAGTGACAAAACTTAATACTTCATCTTCATATTTATTAAGCTCAATTGGTTCGCCCATTTTTTCTAAAAAGGTTGCATAACTACTTAGTCCGTGGTTATTTGCAAAAACTTCCGGAGCAACTGTCCCATATTGATAGAAATCTAACAAAAACGGAATTCGACCTAATTTATTTTTTAATTCTTGATAACTACTTCGTAACTCACGCATACTATCCAATTTGATCTGATCAAGTGAAGCTAAAATTCTATCAGAAGCTATCTTACTAAAGTTAATTGTAGAAACATCAATAAAATTAGGTAATCTCGTCTCTCTTTTGACCTTATCTTTATCACGAGAATTGTCTTGATTCAACGCAATTGGAATTAAGTAATTATTTTTATAATTTCCAATAAAATCAAGAATTGTCACAAATTCTTTACCTGGATATTTTCTAAGGCCGCGCCCTAATTGCTGAATAAATACGATAGCAGATTGAGTATTGCGCAACATAATAATTTGATTCAATGAGGGAATATCTATACCTTCATTAAACAAATCAACAGCAATAATATATTCGATATCTCCGTCTGCTAATTGGCTTACAACTTCAATCCGTTTTTTGTCACTATCCTTATTAGTCAATGCCACAGCAGGATGACCTTTTTCAGAAAAAAGATTTGCTAATTCATGCGCTTCTTCTTGTCTACTGCAAAATACTAAACCTTTAGCCTTATCTCCGCAGTAGCCATAATAATCCATTTCCTTTAAAACATAATTTACACGTTCTTTAGATGCTAAATAACGTAAATTTGTTGTTTCATCGATTATTTGATTATTGCTTTCATAGTCTTGCACACCCACATAATGAAAAGGAGCCAACATCTTTTCTTCTAATGCATCCCTCAACCGAATCTCATATGCCAAATTATAGTCAAAAATTTGATACACATTTTGCTCATCCATTCTTTCAGGCGTCGCTGTCATCCCTAATAAGAATTTAGGTTGAAAATAATTTATAATTTTCTGATAACTAGGAGCGGCAGTTCTATGTGCCTCATCAATTAAAATGTAATCAAATTCGTTTCTAACTAGATCATCAAGCACATTATCTTGGCTTAATGTTTGAATTGTAGCAAATAAATATCTTTTATCAGTATCATGGTGATTACCGCTTAATATGCCATAATCTGACTTTGCTCCACCAATTACTTTGTAAAAACTATCAAGAGTTTTTTTAGCTATTTGCTGACGATGCACTATATATAAAAATTTTTTAGGCTTAAAGTCTTTTACAGCAAAAGCACCTAAATAAGTCTTACCCGTTCCAGTAGCCGAAACTACTAAAGCCCGCTTAGCTCCTTCATTTACTAATGAATTTAAATTTTTTAAAGCAGCTTTCTGCATTTGATTCGGCTCAATTTTTGCATTTGAAACGATTTTTTTAGTATTACTTACAGGTTTAATCCAATTTTTCTTGTATTCAGCTAGCCATTCATCAGTAAGAACAAAACTATTCTTTTCTAATTCAGCAAGTTTTTGTGCCATTTGTCTAGTTAGATCAGCCTGAGTTTTTGAACTAATCTTCAGAGCCCATTCATAATTGGTAAGAAGCGCTGCTCGGGTAAAGTTGGCACTACCAATTACCACTGTTTGATAATCTTTATGTTCAAACAAATATCCCTTGGCATGAAAGCCACTTTCTGTTGCGACTTTTATTTCTAAGTTAGGAATTTTCTTTAATTCTTCAAAAACTTTTGGATTATTAAAATTTAAATAGCTTCCTGTAATTATTGTTCCACTGACATTTTTTTGCGCTAAATCAGCAAGTACAACTTTCAAAGGAACAAGCATATCTTGAGTTATAAACGCTACTGCCCACGTAAATCCTGTACAACTATATAATTCGTTTCTCAAAATTGACCAAATTTTTTCATCATGATTATTACTTAAAATACTTGGACCTAATGTTTCACTACCAGGATAGGATGAATCATACAAACCATTTAAGATCGCATCTTGCATTGCATCTGCCATATTTTGTCACCTCAAAACAATTCTACTAAAAAAGCATTCGCTTTTTATAAACGAACGCTTTTATTGATTTTGCCATTTTGCATGCCAGCGATAAAGAATCAACGGTAATACTGAAACAATTGCACACATACCAACTAATGTCCAAATATAAATATGACGTAACCGGATCGGGGTTCCTTGTGCAGGAACAAAGGTTACAAAGAATGCCACAATAGTAATAACTAGTGCTACTGCAGCAATTGCAATACTTAAATTGGGATTTTTGGTCATGTAATACATACGGTGATAATCTTCATGTTTTCTCTTCAAAACAATGTAAGAAATCAACATTATCATATAAACCATTAAATACTGTGCTGTAGTGGCAGCTAAAGATACATTAAATGCAAAATCGGCATCAGCACCACTAGTAAAGGTAATTAATAATGCAGAAATAGTTACAATACTTGATTGTAAAATCATAATTCTGATTGGTACACCATGCTTAGTAGTTTTGGCAAAAAATTTAGGCATGTAACCATCTTTAGCAGCTTCATACATCCCTTGGTTAGGACCAGCAATCCAGTTACCCAATTCACCGATAATTCCGCATGCTAGCATTATCCCAACAATTTTTTGTAAAACATCTCCTGGTAATCCAATTGAAGTAAGTAACTTACCATAAGTGTAAACAAAACCAGTACTATTTTGAATTTGATCTTTAGGAACTGTCATTCCAATTGCCATACTACCTAAAAGATCAAAACAAATAGCTGTAATTGCTAAAGCAAGCATAACTTTTGAATATGACTTAGGATGATCCAAATTTTTAACATGTGGAGCAGATGCTTCACCACCACAAAAAGCCAACATGAAAGGAACAAATGCAACTAGTGTAGTGCCATTTAATTGATGTGGGATAACCGTATTCCAATTAATTGTCATATGTAAGGGATGCCCTTGTAACACATAAACAAAAAACGAAATAATCAAAAGGATTACAGGTGTCGAAATTCCAAGAATGAAGAGCCATTCAGCGATTCTACCTATCTTTTTAATACCAATTATCTGAATTGCCGTAGCACCCCATAAAATAATCATCATCAAAATGAAACGCATCAGCGGTGTAGTATTAAACCAAGGCGTATTAAAAGTGATTGAAAGAGCACCAATAATCACATACATCATGGTATCCATCCCAACTGTAATATGGATCCATTGATAAAACATAGCAGTCCATCCAGTCTTATCGCCCAGTGAACCTTTTACCCAAGTAAAAATACCGCCTTTTTCCCAACCGTTAATTGAAGCCATTTCACCAGCCATTTGAGTGATGGGAATAAACCAGGCAATTCCAGCAATTAGCAAATAAAATAGTGCAGTAGCACCAGTCTTGCCAAACGGTGCTAGTTCATCAACGGAAATAACCATTGAACTAGTCATCGCAAACAGCTTAAATGCCGTTAACCGATTGTACTTAAGATCTTGCTCTAAAGCCCAATCTTCTGTTTTCTCGTCATTCAAGAAAATTCAACCCCTATTTTTTAAAATGTCAAAAACATTATACTAGTGTTTTTGACATTTTAAAGGTTAATTTCAAGCAAAATTGGACAATGGTCTGCTCTTTTTTCGGTATCAATCATTTCTGAGCGAACCACCTTATTAGCAATCCTATTAGATACAAGCCAATAATCAATTCTCCATCCAGAGTTGTTTATTTTAGCGGTTTTTACACGTTGAGCCCACCAAGAATATACATCCGTAATATTACCGTGAACTTTTCTAAAAGTGTCTGTAAAACCAGCATTTAGTAAATTAGTAAACCCAGATCTTTCCTCATCAGTAAAACCGGCAGAATGATGATTATTATTTGGATGCTTCAAATCAATCTCAGTATGAGCACAGTTATAATCACCGCTTGCCAAAACTGGCTTGTGTTTATCTAATTCTTGTAAGTATTTAGTATACTTTTGATCCCAAACTTGGCGGTCACTTAATCTCTTCAATCCACTACCGGAATTGGGCGTATAAACTTGTGTCACATAAAAGTCATTGAATTCTAGAGTTATAATACGTCCCTCACAATCCATTGGTTCTGGTGCACCAATTACCGGATAAGAAACAATCGGGGTTAAATCCTTTTTATATAAATACATAGTCCCCGCATAGCCTTTTCTAGCAGGCTCTTCAGAAGAACGCCAAACATAATTATATTCAGGAAATTTTTCTGCTAAAATTTCCTGATGCTTTTTTGTTGGGCCAGTTGCCTTTAATTTTGTTTCTTGAATGGCAATAATATCTGGATTTTTAGCGTGAATTTTTTCTAATACCTGTCTGGTTTCTTCCGCTCTAGCTGAAGTTCCCGTTAAAGCCGCATTTAAAGAATCAATATTCCATGAAATTAAAATCATCGTTCTCTTCCCTTCAAGTTCTTTTTTATTAATTATAACTAAAAAAGGAAAAGGGCTGATCTAGAAACTTTCTAAATCAGCCCTTTAAGGGAGTTGTGTTGAATGAGAATAACGAGATTTTTTTACATTAGCCTACTCATCACTAATGTTGTGAAAATAAATAATTAAGGTTAACAAAACGTTCAACGCTAGAGACGAAGCAGGGGACTTAATTACCTACTTTCACAAAAAGGGGATGGACTTTTCCAATTTTTTAAGCTTAAAGTCGCATAGGGGACGGCTTTAAGATAATACCCAATGTATGATTGTCAAAGCCCAAAATAGGATGTATTAATAAGGAATTAGAAGATTTGTTACCTTCTTACAAATCATCTCTATTTGTTGCGTTGTTTTTTGTTATGAGTATATATTACATTTTAAATGACAATGTGTCACCATTTATTTACTTGTCTTAATAAATTCTTTATAGTTTTTCATTTGTTTTCAATGATGTTTCACGTGCAACTGCTTTTTTAGAAAAATATTGTTTTTGTGTTTTGTTGAACAAACGGAAGTGTATAATGAGGAATGGTCATACTAATAAATTTTACGGAGGTTAAATTTATGACAAAGATTTTTGCTTACGCTATTCGTAAAGACGAAGAACCATTCTTAAACGAATGGAAGGAAGCTCACAAAGATATCGATGTTGATTACACTGATAAACTTTTGACTCCTGAAACTGCAAAGCTTGCTGAAGGTGCAGACGGTGTTGTTGTTTACCAACAATTAGACTACACTCCTGAAACCCTTCAAGCATTGGCAGATGCTGGCGTAACTAAGATGTCATTACGTAACGTTGGTGTCGATAACATCGACATGGACAAGGCCAAAGAATTAGGCTTTGAAATCACTAATGTTCCTGTTTACTCACCAGACGCTATTGCTGAACATGCTGCTATTCAAGCTGCACGTGTATTACGTCAAGACAAGCGCATGGACGAAAAGATGGCTAAACGTGATTTACGTTGGGCACCAACTATCGGCCGTGAAGTTCGTGACCAAGTTGTCGGTGTTGTTGGTACTGGTCACATTGGTCAAGTATTTATGAAGATTATGGAAGGCTTTGGCGCAAAAGTTATTGCTTACGATATCTTCAAGAACCCTGAACTTGAAAAGAAGGGTTACTACGTTGATTCACTTGATGACTTGTACAAGCAAGCTGATGTAATTTCACTTCACGTACCAGACGTTCCAGCTAACGTACACATGATTAACGATGAATCAATCGCCAAAATGAAGGATGGCGTTGTAATCGTAAACTGCTCACGTGGTCCACTTGTTGACACTGATGCAGTAATTCGTGGTTTAGACTCAGGCAAGATCTTCGGCTTCGTTATGGATACTTACGAAGGCGAAGTTGGTGTATTTAACAAGGACTGGGAAGGTAAAGAATTCCCAGACGAACGCTTGGCAGACTTAATTGATCGTCCAAACGTATTGGTAACCCCACACACTGCCTTCTACACTACTCACGCTGTACGTAACATGGTTGTTAAGGCATTTGACAACAACTTGGAATTAATCAAGGGCGAAAAACCAGATTCTCCAGTTGCTTTGGACAAGAACAAGTTCTAAAGCCATTACGAAATAGCAAACGTCTAGAAACCTTTTGATTCCTAGATAAAAATAAAGATCGAAATTCAGCTGAATTTCGATCTTTTTATTTTTGCTATAATTAACAAAGAATCAAGGAGAAAAATTAAAATATTAAAAAGAATCGGTATGGGAATATTAATTTTGCTTGCTATCCTCCTGATAACAATTGGCTGTTACATTGGACATATGCAAGCACATTACTGTCGTATTCCTGATCACAAAAAATTAATTATTGGTAATAATCAAAAAAATGAGTTAAAACTACATAAAACATACAAAGCTACAACTTATAACGTAGGCTTTGGTGCATATAATCATAATTTTGATTTTTTATGGATCACGGTGAATTAAAGAATGTCAAAAAAACACAAGGTCATCGCGGTACTGCCGTTTTAAATTCAACTAATGGAGTTATTCAAACTATGAAAAAACAAAATCCTGATTTTATGTTTCTTCAAGAAATTGATACCCACTCTACTCGTAGTCATTATGTTAATCAAGTAAAAATGGTTGAAAATCATTTTCAAAATTATGATTATACTTTTGCCAATAACTTTCATACCGCCTTCTTAGCTTGGCCACTATATGACCCCCACGGCAGTGTCCAATCAGGCTTGCTAAGTATGAGCAAATATAAAATGACCTCTGCGATTAGAAGAAAATATCCCATTACAAGTGCATTTATTTCAAAATTTACCGATTTAGATCGCTGTTTTGTCATCATGCGCTTTCCTATTAACAATGGTAAATACCTTGTAATGATCAATAGTCATATGTCTGCTTATAACAAAGGTGGAAAGATGCGTAAAGCACAAATGAAACTTATTTCTAATGTAATGGAAAAAGAATATCTAGCCGGGAATTATGTTATCGTGGGTGGTGACTTTAATCACGCTCTAGGAAAAGATATGTTAACGCACTTTGACCATCAAGAAAAAATACCGGATTGGGTATCGATCCTTGATCAGAAATGTTGCCTAAAAATTTTACTATGGTTAAAGCTACTAACCGAGATAAAATTGCTACAGTTCGTTCAACTGACATGAAATATAATCCCAAAATTAATTACATGACAATTTGTGATGGTTTTATCGTTTCTAAAAATGTTAAAGCTAAAGCAACCAACATTAACACCGATTATCGCTATGCAGATCACAACCCTGTCAGACTAGAATTCAGTTTAAAATAAATAAAATCGTTACTACATCAAAGTAACGATTTTTTTATTCTATTTCTAAATACTTAGCTAAAACTTGCAAAACACCATTTTCATTATTTGATGGGGCTTCATATTTAGCTACAGCCTTTGCCTTTTCATTAGCATTAGCCATCGCATAACTATAACCACAGGCTTTAAGCATCCCGATATCATTTTCACCATCACCAAAAGCAATCAAATCTTTTTGGGCAATATCATAATACTTAAGCATATCCGCTACACCTTTAGCCTTGTTAATACCTTTATGAACTAAGTCAATTGTCATATTACCGCTACTAGTTCCGCGGATACAATCACCATATTTTTCATTAAAACGATCCTGAATAATGGTAGCCAGCTCATCATCAGCAGTTAGACAAACTTTTAAAATAGAATCGCTAGGATTAATATCATTGAATTTATCGATCTCTTTTACTTTACGATAATAAATCCTAATATCATCTTTCATTGCTTTGTCCATACTCTTTAAGATATAGCAATGATGCTCCGCACTAACCATAATAATTGCTTCAGGATATTCTGTTTGAATAAAATGCAGTAACTTTTGGGCAATATCATAATCTATTGCTGTCTTTTTAATTACTTTACCGTCTGCTTCTAAGATTGCGCCATTTTCAGACACATAATCAATTCCACTGCTAAATTCCTCAAAATATTCATGTGATCTAATTAATTGATTTCCAGTTGCTGAAATAAAAGGAATGTTGTTTGTCTGTAGCTTTTTTAAAATCTTGCCAAATAGTTCATGATCAAAAGTTTTATTATCAGTTAAAAAAGTGCCATCCATATCAACAGCAACGGCTTTAAAGAGTATTGTAGTCATATGTATCAACCTTTCCAATACCCTTATCTTACTATGTAAGCGCTTTTTAAGCATTATTTTTCAAACAAAATAAAATTTCTTTCACAGGTAATCATATGTTTCACTTTATGCAATAAATTTTCATCTATAACTATATGGATATTGAACTTTTTCGGGCACCTTATCCCAGGTTACTGTATGACCTGCACCATGAGAACAAAAGACAGAATTAGGCGTATTTTCTAAATCGGAGACTGGATCATAAGCCATTTTTTCAATTATTTTTTGAGTATTATGGCATGGCAAATAACCTTTAACCACGTATTCTAGATTTCCATCACCATGAGTATAGCTACGTACTTCAGCTGCATAATCTTGCATTTCACTAACTGGTGCACTTCCAATAATAATCACACGATCACCAATATTTTCTGGATTATCAAAATTGCCGTGCATGCGTTGAATATCATTCATCGCACGACCAACTTGATCTTGGCTCACTTCCAAGTGAAAATCATACCAAGGTTCAAGTAACTGCAATTTATTTTGACTCTTCAATTCCATTAATCCTTGACGAACTGCACGGTATGTAGCTTCTCTGAAGTCACCACCAACCGAATGTACAATGCTTCCTTTACCACTAATAAGTGTAATTTTTAAATCAGTAATTGGCATCCCTGTTAACACGCCAAGATGTTCTTTCGATTTTAATGCAGTCATAATTTGATGTTGCCAATTTTTAGTTAAAACTTCTAAATTGCACTTATTTTCAAAAACAACACCACTATTTTTTTCACCGGGTTCAAGTAATAAATGTACTTCTGCGTAATGGCGTAGTGGCTCAAAATGACCTACCGCTTCAATGGAATCAATAATTGTTTCTTTATATAGAATATTCCCCTGATCAAAATCAACTTCTAAGTTGAATCGCTCTTTTAAAAGCTGTTCTAAAATTTCCAACTGTATCTTACCCATTACCTGAACGTGCATTTCTTGTAGATGTTCTGACCAAGTAACATGCAATTGAGGATTTTCATCTTCTAAAGTTTTCAAAGCATTTAAACATGCATGTAGATCATCAGGTTCAAAATTAACTCGATAAGTTAACACAGGTTTAAGCGTTGCATTTAATGCATCTGAAGTATTGAAACCTTCACCCGGGTAAGTCTTAGTCAAGCCTGTCGCCGCAACTATTTCACTGGCACCAATCGAAGCAACCGTTGTAAACTTTTCACCATTGTAAACACGTAGTTGATTTACCTTTTCATGATTCAGCTCACTTTTTGCCTTTAATTCGCCACCTAAAACTCTTAACCACGTTAGACGTTCACCATTTTTATCATGTGTGATTTTAAAACATCTTGCTGCAAAATCTTTACCCAAATCGGTCTCTTTAGTCCACTGATCAAGACTAGTTAAAAATTCTGAAATACCTGTCAATTTTAATGCGGAACCAAAATATATCGGGAAAACTTTTCGCTTCTCAATTAAATCTTGAATATCTGTATCTTCAATTCGATTATCATTTAAATATTTCTCTAATAACTCATCATCACTAGCTGCAATATTTTCATAAAAATTGTCATCAATCTTAGAAAAATCAACGCTATTTTGTGACAAATTAGTTTGAATATCATCTAAAACCTGGACTTTATTAGCACCCACTGTATCCATCTTATTAACAAAAATAAATACTGGAACATTATGTCTCTTAAGCAAATTCCATAAAGTCTTCGTATAATTAGTAACACCATCTGAAGCAGAAATTACTAAAATTGCATAATCTAACACACTGAGAATTTCTTCTGTTTGAAACGCAAAATCAACGTGTCCTGGAGTATCTAGTAAAGTAATGTCTGAATTATCCGTCATCAACTTAGCTTCATGCGAAAAAATAGTAATCCCGCGAGCTTTTTCTAGTGCATCTGTATCTAAAAATGCATCTCCATTATCAACTCTTCCTAAAGTTCTTATATTGTCAGCCTTATATAGTAAGCCTTCTGAAAGAGTAGTCTTACCCGCATCAACGTGAGCAACTATTCCCATTGTTATTTTTTTCATTGATTATTTCACCTTAAAACAAAAAAGTATCTTATCTCAAAGATAAAATACCTACTAAGTTAATTCAATTAATACTTCTTTTGAAAATTATTTTGCATTAATTTAACAAATTCTGGATAGTTTTCCACTTCAAAAATTGGGTGTAGATGCAAAGTATTTTTACGATGGCGGTGATTATACCAAATACTGTCAAAATTATACTTTTCTGCACCCAAAATATCAGATTGTAGTCCATCGCCAAAAAAGACAGTTTCATCAGGACCGATTTCGGTTCTACTAAAGAAATAATCAAAAGCATGCGGATTAGGCTTAGAATAATGTGCTTCTTCAGAAGTAACAATCAAGTCAAAATATTTTTTTACACCCGCTAATTCCAGACGATGATTTTGCATAAATTTTTCACCGTTACTCAAAACAGTTAATTTATACCCCTGCTTTTTAGCAAACTTCAAAGTATCCTCTACTCCTGGCAATAATTGATGTGCTTCACCAAAATATGAACGATATTCATCCATCGCCTTATTTCCATCGATTTCAAGATTGAAATGATCTTTAATAAAATCGTGAAAAGTCATTTCGCTTAACTGCTCATAAGTTAATTCACCTTGTTCAAGTCTGCGCCATAATCCTTGATTGTAAGCATGGTACTGGCGCTGAAGTTCTTGAGATAGTGGCCAATGGTGGGCGTTAAAAAGACTGTGCAAAGCAAAATCTTCAGTTGCTGCAAAATCGATAATAGTATCATCAACGTCAAAAATAATTTGTTTATAGCGCAATGTCATTAGTCCTTTCCTTATTTTCTCGGAAATTAATTATATCAATTTTTTAAATCAAGTGAAAAAATTGATTGACATCTTTTTAATAACTATTTAAAATTGTGGCAACAAGTAATTTGAATGAAAGGAAGATTTAACCATGTTTAAGAATGTAGTAATCAATCGTTGGCAATTCCAGCACTAGAGTTGTTTCTGCACGCTTAATAGCACAGATGCGACTCAGATATTTCGCATCTGTGCTGGTAAATCTTCATGAAAAAAGTAACCCGCACGGATTTAATAAACGTGCGGGTTTTGTTTTGGACATTTCCCGTAAAAACCGGAAATGTCTTTTTTTGTTATTAGGAGTAAGTTATGAAAAGATTAATCGGAACAATTATTGGTCTCTTCTTCTTTTTAATTGCTGCATTTGTTGTAGAAATAAATAAACAAAATACAGCACAAAAAGAGAAAGTGGTAGGTATTTTACAAACCATGTCTCACCCAGCTTTGGATCAAATTCATCGCGGAATTATTCGAGGTTTAAAAGATGAAGGATATGAAGAAGGAAAAAACATTAAAATTGATTTTCAAAATGCTCAAGGTGATCAAAGTAATTTAAAATCGATGAGCGATCGTTTTAATCAAGAAAATGCCACTGTCACAATTGGAATTGCTACCCCAGCTGTTCAATCCCTGGCCAATCAACCAGGAAATACTCCCGTAATCATGGGAGCTGTCAGTGATCCAATTGGTGCTCATTTGGTTAATACCATGAGTCACCCCGGTAGAAAAATTACAGGGGTTCAAGACAGACAACCGGTCGGTGCACAATTAAAACTTTTACAAACAATTTTACCCCAAGCCAAAACAATCGGCGTCATTTATACCTCTAGTGATGACTCATCTGCTTCTGAATACCGCGAATTCAAAAAGTTAGCTGAAAAAGACGGCTTAACAGTCCGTCCCTATACCATCACTTCTACCAATGATATCGAACAAGTTGCCCAAACGATGGCTGGTAAAGTTCAAGCAGTGTATGTACCTACTGATAATACTGTAGCTTCAGGTATTGCAACTTTGCTTAAAGCAACAAATGAAGCAAAAATTCCTGTTTTCCCTGCTGCCGATACTATGGTTAAGTCGGGTGGTCTTGCCACTAGATGCGTCAGCCAATTCGATATGGGGGTTTTAACTGGTAAAATGGCTGGTCAAATTTTAAAAGGTAAAAATCCTGCAGATACTCCTGTTAGACGAGTTACCAGTTACGAAACCGTAATCAACCAAAAAGCGGCTAATGAATTAAACATTCAAATTCCAGAGAGTGTAATTAAAGCCGCACAAAAGAAAGGACGGATTATCAAATGAGTCTAATTACATCAACTATCGGACAAGGACTTTTATGGGGTATTTTAGCACTCGGTCTTTTTCTAACCTTTAGAATTTTAAATTTCCCAGATATGACAGTTGAAGGAACATTTCCTTTTGGTGCAGCTATCTGCGTTAGTGCTCTAGTAAACGGCGTTAACCCTTTAATTGCTACAGCATTATCTTTTTTAGGTGGTATGTTAACTGGGTTAACCACTGGTCTTCTTTATACTAAGGGAAAAATTCCAGTTTTACTTGCTGGAATTTTAACGATGACTGGTGTCTACTCAATTAACTTACGCATTTTAGGCAAAGCTAACGTAGGTTTATTAAACAAAGCCACTTTACTTAATGAACATTTTTTGGAGAAATTACCAGCAAACTTTCCTACCATTGTTGTTGGCCTAATTTTCGCAATAGTCATTATCTTTTTATTGGCATTATTTCTTAATACTGACCTTGGTCAGAGTTTTATTGCAACCGGTGATAATGAAAAGATGGCTCGCTCACTTGGAATTAACACCGATAATATGAAGATCTTAGGCTTAATGCTCTCTAACGGCTTAATTGGTCTTGCCGGTGGACTTTTAGCACAAAATGGTGGGTATGCCGATGTCAACATGGGTATCGGAACCATGGTTATTGGTCTTGCCGCCATCATCATTGGCGAAGTTGTTTATGGCAACTTAAGTTTGACTGCTCGTTTAATTGCTGTAGTCATTGGTAGTATTATCTATCGCTTAATTTTACTTTTAGTCCTTCAATTAGGTTTCAGCACCAACGACTTCAAGTTAATTTCTGCAATTATTTTAGCTATCTGTATGATGCTTCCACTATTTGAAAAGAAATTACATATGACTAAATTGCTTAAAAAAGGGATTCAAAAACCATGAGTACAATTTTAGATTTACAAAATATTATTACTACAGTTAATGTGGGTACTAATGAAGAAAAACAAATTCTTAAGAATATCAATTTAAAATTAGAAGATGGCGACTTCGTTACGCTACTTGGAACCAATGGTGCTGGTAAATCTACTTTGCTCAACATTATTAACGGTTCAATTACTCCTACCAGTGGAAAAATCATTTTAAAAAATCGTGATTTAACCAATTTGTCTGAAGTAAAAAGAGCTAAATATATCGCTCAAGTTTTTCAAGATCCTAAAATGGGAACCGCTCCAAGAATGACAGTCGCAGAAAATTTACTGTTAGCCACCAAACGTGGACAGCGACGTGGGTTACATCTCAGAAAACTGGATAAACATATGGATGAATTTAAGCAAAAAACCTCTCAGCTTCCTAATGGATTAAATGAACGTTTAAATACATTCGTTGGAAATCTATCTGGTGGTCAAAGACAAACACTTAGTTTTTTGATGGCCACAATTAACAGACCTGATTTACTTTTACTTGATGAGCATACGGCAGCGCTTGATCCTAATACTAGCCGTGAACTACTTGAATTAACGAATAAAGTGGTTCATGAAGAGAAATTAACTTGTATTATGATCACACATCAGTTGAGGGATGCAATTAAGTATGGCAATCGCACTATTATTTTAAATAGTGGTCAAATTGTCTTAGACGTTAAAGGTGAAGAGAAAAAGAAGTTAACTGAGGAAGATATTTTGCAGTATTTCACGGATTAATAACGTAATTAGCTTATTTAATAATCTTTACAACACTTTTCTACAAAAATGAATAATCGTTATTATAGAAACTTTTTATGAACTTATATTTTAGGAAAAATATTAAATAACCTCTTGCATTTAATAACATAGGTTATATAATAAAAAGTGTAAGGAATGAGGAACCAAAAGTTCCAAACAATTAGTGATATAGAAATACGAGGTATTCATTATGTTAGAATCAAATAAATTAGTTAAAGTTGTTTCTGTTGCAGTTGCTTCAATGAGCTTGTTGGGTGCTAGTGCTTCAATTACTCAAGCTGCTAGTTTTAATGCTCCAAAACTTGGGGTTTCAGAAGTTAGGCCTTCTAACCCAGCTATTAAAAAAGGCGACAAAATCTTTGTTACTGTAAAAGATACTAAGAACCAAACTGTTAACACTTTAAATTCTAAAGGTCAAAAGACTTCCAAAAAAGTCTCAATGGGTTCAACTTATACCGCCAAGGATGTTAAGAAAGTTAGCGGTAAGAAGATTGTTAAAATCAATAGCAGTCAATGGTTAAACACCAAGGATGTTGTTAAAGACTAATCTAGATCAAGATTCATCAAATAACTTCTGAATACCAAAATAAAAACCGTGTTGTGATCACTCCTCATAACACGGTTTTACTTTACAAAAAAATCTGGAATTAATTTCAGATTTTTTATTATTTTACATAGGTTTCTTTAATACTAATTACTGACAATGCAGCTAAAAATCCTGAGATACCAGTAATCAACATCATAGCTGGCATTGAATTTCCTACAAGTGGGAAAATGATAAAGCTAAGTAGTGAAGCTACAATCTGCGGTAAACAAATAGAACAATTAAACAAACCAAGATATGTTCCCATATGTTTACCAGATAAAGCATTAGATACCATAGTTAAGGGATAAGTATTCATACCTGCCCAACTGATTCCAATTAAAATAAAGGAAACAATTAACATCATTTGTGAATGAACTAAAAAGATTGATGTATAACCAATAGCTCCTAAGAATAAACTTACACCATAACCTAATTTATGATGATTATTTGGCACCTTAGCCAAAACATATGACCAAATCACAGCTGCGATTGATTGGACAGCAGTCAATACACCAAACCAATTACCAGCAATTTGGTAACCAGATGAAGACGCAGAAGTAGTATGCCATACGTTTTGTGCAATTGCTCCAGTCGCATAAGTTGAAAGATATTGGAAAGAAATCCAACTAAAGAATTGAACTAATGAAACTTGCCAAAACACTTTAGGGGCTTTCTTTAATAATTCAATCCAGCCGCCGCCTTCTTTATTATCTGATTCCTTAATTCCGTGATAACGTGCATAAGTTTCTGGATCATATTCATGAACTCTAAAAATAGTAAATAATGAAGTTACTACTAAAACAGCTGCACCAACATAAAATGAGATTACAACAGATTGAGGTACTACACCCTTCTTAGCAGTATTAGCAACACCTAAACTGGTTAATAAAAATGGGAAGAATGCAGCAATTACAGCACCAAAGTTTGAAAGCATACTTTGAATACCATAGGCATATGACTTTTGATCGTCATTAACCATATCACCAATCATCATTTTAAATGGTTGCATCGCCATATTAGAAGCAACATCCAATACAGCGATTGCAACAGCACCAAAAACGAGTGCTTCTAAAGAACCATAACCTAAACCGAAACTACCTACATTAGGCAAAATGATCATTGTTATTACAGCAAAAACCATTCCGATCAATAAATATGGCAAACGACGACCAATTTTAGGAATCCAAGTACGATCTGATAAAGATCCAATTCCTGGTTGAACTAAAAGCCCAGCTAAAGGTGGTAAGATAAAGAACCAGCCTAATTTTGTTGGATCAGCTCCTAACGTTTGGAAAATTCTACTCATTTGTGAAGTTTCCAAAGTAAATGCAATTTGTACACCCAAATATCCTAAGCTAATCATCCAAATCGTGGTACTAGCAAGTGTGGGCAATCCTGATTTCTTTTGCTCCAAGTTTTTTCCTCTTCTCATAAATCGCTTTCATTGTTTTAAATGATACCGATTACAGAAAGAGCTTTCAATACAGTTTTATATGTTAACGGTAACTTAATTACATTTTTTCTTTACTTTTTATAAAAATTTGATGTCTAATCTACCCTATTATAAAAATTTGATGTCTAATCTACCCTATTTTTAATTCTTAATAGTAAAATATTCTCATAGACATGGAGGTATGTGTATTATGCTTTCACTTTTATTAACCATCTTCCTAATTTGGTTATTTTTCAAATTAGGAATTGGCCTAATTAAAATTTTAGGTTTTCTAATTTTGGTTGGTTTAATTTTTGTATTTTGTGCCTATTTATTAATCCCCTTCTTAGCACTATTTGCCGTTGGAGGATTAATATGGGCTGCGATTAAATAATTTAGGAAAAATAAAAGAGGCGTTACGCCTCTTTTTTATATACGTTTTAAATTTTCTACAATCAACTTAGCCAATATCTCATAACCTAAATCTCCAAAATGTAAGCCATCATTTTTTATTCCTTGGGAAATCTTTTTTATATCTCCTGCTTCTAGCATTGCCTGACACAGATCAGCATATTCGAAATGATATTCTTCAGCTATATTTTGAATAGTTTCACTATACTTTTTAATTAAACCATTATTACGCACATGCTGCTTTTCTTCATCAACAGCAGGTGGTGAAATGAGTAAAACATGTGGTGGATAATACTTACAAATCACTGCTGAACAAATAAATTCCATATTTTGTTTAAATTGATTTAACGGAACTTGCTTATGCGTCGCTAAATCATTAGTTCCAAGCAAAATCATCAAATTATCACATTGTTTTACACTCAAAACTAATTCATTTAATCTTGCTAAAAAAGCACCTGAATTAATACCAGATACCGCAGTATTCTCAATTTCTAGCTTAGGTAATACCTGTTTTAAGTTCCAATTGATGTGTGGCTCATTTTTGCCTTCTTTACGTGCAATTATGCTATCACCCGTAAGTAATAATCTCATTTTTGTTCTGCCTTTTTCTTATCGCTCTTCTTTGATGATTTAATACCTAACACATCTAAGAAGAAAGTAAAGATTGGTACACCAACAATCAAGCCCCAAGTACCCCAGAAATGTTCTGCCACAAGTAATACTAAAAAAGTATAAAAAATAGGTAATTCCGTTTTGCTAGCCATAAACTTTGGGTTTAATACATAGGCTTCAACAGCGTGAATAATCATAATCATAATGAAAATATAAATCACATATCGAATTCCGCCCACTGAATAACCAATAATGCTAAGTGGAATCAATGAAATAATTACACCAGCAACTGGTACCAAACTTAAGAGAAAGACCATTAAGCCTAGTGCAACAATTTGTGGCATTTTCATTATGACCAAGCCAATTACCGTCAAAGCAGTATTACAAAGTGCAATAAAGAACTGAGCTTCAAGCACTACACCAAAAGTATTAGTAAACTTTTTATCAAAATAACGAATATCTTCGAAAAGCCATTTTAAATAACCACTCTTTACGAATAAACTAGAAAATTCCTTCATCTTGTTTAGTTCAATCGTATAAAAGAAGCTCAAAATCAAAGACATAAATGTAGCAATAGTAAGCGTCCCTATATTAGTAGCAGTATGAAACGCAAACGTCATAGCATGTTTAGCCTGCGTCACGAGTTCACCTTTACTAATGTAACGCGTTATATATGATACTAGTCGTGAAGACTCATTTTTTTCATAAAAGGCCATAACGGACTTCACCATTTTACTGATCTGCACTATCAGCATTGGCAAATAAACCGTTATAACGAAATACAATAATGCCAAAATTATCAAATATGTAACTACAACTATAACTCCTGTCGGCATTTTAGGGATATAACGCTGAACTAAATGGATTAAGTGCACAATCACATAAGTGAAAATAAACGTCAACAAAATTGTATTCATCATCGCTCGCATCTCATACAAACAAGCTACGATCAATAAAAATACAACAAATCTGCGTAATAGCACATTATTTTTAAATTTTTGCCATGCTGTACTCATAATAAAACCTCGTTTTCCTATGTCTTAAATTGTAACATGATCGCTTTCTCCATTTTTTAAATCTATACTATATTTCACTTAAAAAAATTTATAATTTTTTAGCCCTATTCTAATAGGATTTGTATTTTACAAATCAAAACTATCCACCATATTTTTATCCATAGGTACAAGATATTGTGGTACAATTAGTAATGCATCATACATAATGTGTTTTGTGAAACAATAATAAATTTTAGGAGTGAAAATCGTGTCATCTACTAGAATCGAACTAGATCAAGACTTTATTGATCAAGTGAAACATGAAATTAAACCTCATTGGGGTGAACTAGGCTGGGTAACTTACAAAAGAACTTATGCTCGTTGGTTACCAGAAAAGAATCGTTCAGAAAATTGGGATGAAACAGTCAAGCGTGTAATTGAAGGTAACGTCAACCTTGACCCACGTCTTCAAGGCACTCCCTCTGAAGAAGTCATCAATGAATTAACTAATGAGGCTAAGCAACTTTTTCGTTTAACATACGGTTTGTCTGCTACACCTTCCGGTCGTAATCTTTGGATTTCGGGAACTGATTATCAAAAGCGTACCGGTGATTCTTTAAATAATTGCTGGTTTATTGCTATTCGTCCTCAAGAATATGGTGACAGTCACATTGTCCCTACTTACATTGATAAAAGAGAAAAAGCCGTTTCCATGCCCTTCTCCTTCTTATTTGATCAATTGATGAAAGGCGGCGGCGTAGGCTTTTCAGTTGTTAACAGCAACATCAAGCAAATTCCTAAAGTCGATAACAAGATTGATTTAACTGTCGTTATCAATAAGAGCAGTAAATCACACGATGCTTCAATCAAAGTTGGTGCTGTTGATAAAGATGAATGGGAAAAGCAAAATCCCGATCACGATGACATAATTTACTACAGATTACCTGATACCCGTGAAGGTTGGGTTCTTGCCAATGCCCGTTTAATTGATATGCACTTTAACAATACTAATCCTGACCAAAAGACCAAACTGGTTTTGGATATTAGCGATATTCGTCCATATGGTGCTAAAATTCACGGCTTCGGTGGTACTGCTTCAGGTCCAATGCCTTTAGTTGAAATGTTCATTGATATTAATAACGTTATCAATGCTCGTGTGGGCAAGAATTTAACCGCTGTAGACGCAACAGATATTTGCAATTTAATTGGTAAAACGGTTGTAGCTGGCAACGTACGTCGTTCAGCTGAACTTGCTCTTGGTTCTAATGACGATCAAGATTTCATCAAGATGAAGCAAGACAAAGAAAAGCTTTATCACCACCGTTGGGCTTCTAACAACAGTGTAGCCATTAATTCTAAATTCAATAATTACGGTCCAATTGCTGATGGAATCTTACATAATGGTGAACCTGGTATTGTTAACCTTGATTTATCACGCAATTATGGTCGAATCGTTGATGGCTACCAACCTGGGATTGACGACGACGTTGAAGGTACAAATCCTTGTGGTGAAATTTCTTTAGCTAATGGTGAACCATGTAATTTGTTTGAAGTTTTCCCATATACAGCTGAAAAACAAGGATGGAACTTAAAAGAAGCTTTCACTTTAGCTACTCGTTTTGCTAAGAGAGTTACCTTCAGCCATTATGACTGGGAAGTTTCACGCAAGATTATTCAAAAGAATCGCAGAATTGGTGTTTCTATGTCTGGTATTCAAGATTGGCTGTTAAATGATTTGGGTCACAGAGTAGTCACAGGTTTTGAAGATGCTGTTGATGAACAAAGTGGTGAAAAAATTAAAAAGCCAATCTATGATCCAAAAGGAATTGAAATGGTTGACAGTTTATATAAAGCTGTTATCACAGCAGACAAGGCCTACAGTGAAGAATTAGGCGTTAATCCATCAATTAAACACACTACAGTTAAACCATCTGGTACAGTAGCTAAATTAGCTGGTGTATCAGAAGGGATGCATTTCCACTATGCTGGTTACTTAATTCAAAGAATTCGTTTCCAAGCTAGCGATCCATTACTTCCTGCTTTGAAAGAATGTGGCTATCACACCGAACCAGATATTTACACTAAGAACACTATTTGTGTTGAATTTCCATTACGCGCAGCTCATGCAGATAGTAAAAACTTTGCTTCAGCTGGAACTGTCTCAATCGAAGAACAGTTTGCGACACAAGCATTCTTACAAACATACTGGTCCGATAATGCTGTTAGCTGCACCATTACTTTCCAATCGGATGAAAATGATGAAATCGCACCATTGCTTCGCCAATACAGACACACCATTAAATCTACCTCTCTTCTTCCTTATTATGGTGGTTCACTGAAGCAGGCTCCCAAAGAGCCAATTAACAAGAAAACTTATGAAGAAAGAGCTGCTTTAATCACAGATGATGTTGAAGAAGTATTTACTAAGCAAAATGATGATCAAAAGGGATTAGAACTTGTAGGACAAACTGATTGTGAAGGCGGGGCCTGCCCAATCAAATAATTTACATGGAGGAAAAAATGAAGAACAAGCATAAATTTAATTTATTATTTTCAATCGTTGCCTTTTTGGCTTTATTTTTAACGGGAAGTTCAAATAGTAATTCATCTGCTACAAAAAATACTGCTAAAAATCAAATTACAGTCAACTATACTTTGAAACAAGGTAAAAAGACTGTAGATACCAAATCTGTTAAAATTCCTAAGAAAAAAGCTAAGGTAATTACAGGTCTGAAAAAAGCATGGAAAGTACAAGAAACTAAAGGCTTTATTACCTCAATCGATGGTAAGAAGCAAAATCCTAAGAAGAAGATTTATTGGACTTATACAATTAACGGTAAATGGGCAAATAAAGGTGCCGATCAACAAGCCGTTGCTAACAAAGACAAAGTTAAATTCACGTTAGACAAGGTGAAGTAATTTATGGTTACTGAGCGACTACAAATCAGACAAATCGCATTAATGGCCATGCTTACAGCAATGTGTGTGGTTTTACGAATTTTTAAAATTATTCCTATCCCCAATGTACAACCAGTAACTGATATTTTAATGATTGTTACACTTAATTTAGGTATTGGTTCAGGTATTACTTTAGCTACATTAACAATGCTAATTTCGAATATTTATTTAGGATTCGGTATTTGGACTATTCCTCAAATTTTAGCATACACAGGTTGTGTATTAACTGTGGCTTTCTTTGCTAAATTTACACCATTGAAAAATTACTTTTTGTTACAAGTAGCTTTAGCTACATTTTTAGGTTGGGAATACGGTTTTTTAGTAGACCTTGGTATGACTATTTTTGGCGGTTTATCTGCTTTCATCGCTTATCTTATTTCTAGTTTTGCTTTTGATACCTATCATGCCATTGGTAATTTTGCTTTTTACTTTGTTTTATATAAACCTGTAACTAAGGCACTTGAAGCATATCAACGGAGGATAATTTAATGACGATTAAAATTTATACCAAAGTTGGTGATAAAGGTTTAACTAAGCAAGTCACTGGCAAAATGGTACCTAAGTATGATTTACAAATTGAAGCATTAGGCAATATAGATGAATTACAATCATATCTGGGTGTAGTTTTAGCTAATTTATCTAATAATTGCCAGAAACTACGTAATGAATTAGAAAATGTACAACGTAACTTATACCAATTACAAGCGGATATTGTAGTAAAAAATCATCATGAAATTAATGAAAGTAATGTAGTACAACTAGAAAATCGTATTAATGAATTAACACCCAAAATACCGTATATTCCTGAATTTATCTTGCCGGGTGGCAAAGTTACAGGCACCAATTTACAGTATGCCAGAACAGTTGCAAGACGCGCTGAACGCTCCTTGGTCAAGTTGAGTCTCAATGAACAAAAATTAGCTGATTGTGATTTGGAATATATGAATCGCTTATCCGATTATCTTTTTATATTGGGACGTTATGCCAATGTACTTGATGGTTATACTGAAAAAAAAAGTAAAGTTAGGGATAAAAACCGTATTAATGGCTAAAAAAATACTGTTGCCAGATTAGGCAGCAGTATTTTTGTTTGATTTACTTTCTTTTTTAAGGATATCTTTTTTAATTTCCATAAATTTTGGAGCATCTAAAATCTTTAATTTTGGAAAACTCTTAAGGAATCTTCTGTGGTTCCAACTTAAACGATGTGGATTTAATTCATCGAAATGTTGAATAACTGAATGATGCCAATCACCCACTTTAAGTTTCCCTTTTTCAGGCATACGACTTTCTACTTTTGCTCTAACGCGTTCAATAAATTCATTGATATGCACATCCCACATCTTCGTAGTAGTATGGAATCTTTCTACACTGATTACAGTTAAAATCGTATCTAGTCCCATTACAACAGTAATTCCAACTGCCAACCAGCCATGCGTATCTCTTTCTTCAGCTTCAATAATTTTTAAAATAAATGGTTGTACAAATTTGACTAATAGAACTACACCAAATCCCCAAAAAAGAGAAATAGCTGGAGCAACTCGCCCTTGAATATTCCCCTTTAAATTTGAATAATCCCACAATCTCATATGAAATATTTTTTCGAGAAGCCAACTAGCTATATATTCAAAAACTGTTGCAACAACAATCCCCACAAGAAATAGCAGAAATATATTATTTTGTACTTTATAAGTACATATAAGAATTGTCGTTACAGCAAAACCGTAAACAGGACAATATGGTCCGAATAAAAATCCACGATAATCAAAATGGTGATCTTTTATTGAACAATAGATTGTTTCCCAAAGCCAGCCAATAAAAGAATATGTAAAAAATAAAACAATAATTTCTGAAATAGAATATGGCATTTTTAATCTCTTTCATGCTACAAACTTATATTTACATAATACGTGAAAGAGAGAATTTTGGCTATCAAAAACACAGATTTTATGCCTAAATATATATTATTTTCTGGATTTTTTATAAAAAAATATAGCTGAGATACTCAAAAAAATAGTTCCTACTATACTGAAAAATAATTCTATATTATCTTCTCCCGTTTTAGGTAAGTTACTTTTATTTGCGGAATGCTTTTTTGAATGAGCCTTTTTAGTATTAGGAATACTCTCATTTATAGTTTCTTTAACTTCTTTATCATCAATATTATGCTCAAAAGTATCATCTAATGACGGTGTTTTACTTGAAACGACCATGTCATGTTTTGTTGACTTGGCATTAGCTAAAGCAGTAGATTGAGCTAATTCAAATTGACTTTTTTCATCATTATTTTGATCAGTTTTTTCTTGCTTTTTATCAATAATTAATTTAGCTAAATTAGAAAAAAATTTAGAAATTTTTTTCTCTCTTTGTTTCTTATTCGTAGATGTCTGATTAAATTTTCCATCAATGTTAACGATATCATTTACTTGTACTTTTGCACTAGTAACATTTTGATTTTCATTATCTTCAATTACACGGACTATATTAAGTACAGAACTAACTTCACTTGCACTAGTAATATATGTAATAACAATATCTTTACCTACCAACTTCAGCTTTAATCCTTTATTAAATTCAATATTATTTTTATTGAGTTTAATTAAATTACCGTCTATTTTTATTTTTAACGTATCTTGATCAATATTTTGATTTTCAATAGTATTAAAAATTTGTAGCTCGCTTTTATTCTCAGAGTTTATCTTTATTTCCCAAGCAATTTTATTTTTATCTGAGTTATATTTGCCACTAATTTCGGTTACGACATTTTTATTAACTTGTGGACGAGATGAAACATAAATTTTTTCATTAATTTCGCCTGCTTCTATTTGAATAAATTGATTAGAAGTAGTTTCATTACTTATTTGTATATCAAAATCAATTTGACCGGATATATTTTCAAACTTTTCAATATTTTTATCAAAAATTACTTGTACTTGATTATTTTTAACAATATATTTGCCAACTTGATAAGCCTCACCAGTATCGTCTTTAATTATTAATTTTTTCACTTCATTTAATGCTTGTACATGAACATCCTTTTTATTCGAATTTAATAAGATAAACATAGTGCTATCTTTTGTAAATTTATTTTTTTGATCATTAAATTTAACACTAATGTGAGCAATTTCGCTATTATTAAGCAAATTATTCTGGTCATTATCAATCAAAATTTGCGTAAAATTATCACTTAAATTTGCCGCATATGTAATATTTGTTTTTTGAGTCAAAAACAAAGCAATTCCAAATACGATACCTATTAAAAACTTTTTCACATTTATTCCTCACTATTTTTAAAATTTTAAATGTGATTATAGCGAATAAGTCCCAGTTTTACGTAAGGCTACTAAAATAGGCCGACATTTTTCGATTTTTGTCGCTACTTTTTAGACAAAAACTATTTTTTGTTCAAAAAATAACCCACTTTCGTGAGTTATCTTGATTAATAATTCAATCTGATCTTAAGTGATCCAGTCTCAACACATTCGCCAAAGCATTTCATTGCGGTATCATAAGCAGCTTTAGCAGTTTTATCATTAGCCTGTTGAAGTTTTCTTTGTAATTCTTCACCGGCAAGTTCTTGAACTTCTTGATCGGTTTCAAGCAAAACATGACGACCAGCAGCTAAAGTGCTTTGCTTCATTGCTTCAATCGAAGCACTGTAGCGGAATGGGTGCTCATCAGCAATTGTAGTAATTGCATGAGTTAACCAATACATGTTTTGAATATTGAAATGCTCTTTAGTATCACGATATGTTTCCGGCGTATCAAGAACGTTGGTATAGTATGGTGCAATACCATTAAAAGTATTAGGTCCAAAGGCAATCCATTGCACACCAGCAATTTTGGCTGGGACATCATTTCTAATTTGTAAAATAGATAATTCTTGATTACGTTGTAAGCCAATTGGACGAAAAGCGTGGCGATCCGCATCTGTGCCCTCTAAGCCGTATGGATCGTATTTAGTGTGTTGATAGTGTGATGACAAAGCATACTTTAAGTCTTCAATAGTAAGTAAATGCTCTGGCTTTTTAGCAAATGGCAAATCTGGATCATCAGGTTCATGAACATCGCTCGGATTGAACAGCTTTTGAATATACCATTGACGTGGAATATTGTATTCATAATCTGAATCGTCATGACTGCCGAAGATATGACGCAAATTATATGGATTACCACTATGATCAATATCCATGTGATTATCTTGAATCATCTTTTCCAAATCATCTGAAGCCATTGTATCGTCACTATTAAAGTCAAAATTGGTAATGCTAAACCAGTTCGGTGCAACGATATAACTATCATCTGGCACCTTAATAGCGGCCCAGTGACGACCACCAATAGTTTCCATGTACCAAACTTCATCTTTATCCGAGAAGGCAACACCATTTGATTCGTAGGTACCGTATTTTTCTAAGTATTTACCTAATAGCTTCACACCTTCACGAGCAGAACGAATGTAAGGCAAAACGATAGTAACAAAGTCTTCTTCACCGATACCCTTTTTATTCATTGGATCGATACCTAATACACGTGAATTAGTAGTGCTAGTTTCAGTAGCAGACATAGCAACGTTTGCTTCGTTAATACCTGCTTCACCCCACCAGCCTACTTTTTTGATAGTTGATTCAAGTTCAGGCACAGCGGTGTAACGCATTGGATTATCTGGCAAATCCACCTTGCATTTAGAAGTTACAGATTGATAATCCTTAGGTTGCTTGTCTGGCGTTACAACGATAAAACGCTTGGGATTAAATGCGTGACCATAGTCTTCGTTTCTGGCAACTAAGGTTGAACCGTCTGCAGTAGCCTTTTTACCGGCTAAAATTGTTGTACATGGCATATATTTTTCCTCCTATAGTTTTATAATAAGTTTATCTTTATTGTAAATCTTTTAGAGGAATAAAAATGAGTAATAAACAAACTATGATCAACAAACGTGAAATTAAAACAAGAGTAAGATTTTTCAGACCAAGCCAGTAAATTATTTTAGAAAAGGAAAAATACAATGTCTGAAAAATTAATCGAAACTGTCGTTACAAAAAATGATTTAGAAGATGCTTTTGACAAATTAGGTGTTAAGAGAGCGGATGTCTGCATGGTGCACACTGCCATGAGCAAATTTCAATATTTGCCTGGTGGTCCTGAGACAATCGTCAAAGCTCTTGAAGAAACACTGTCTGATGGAACTTTAATGATGCCTTCACAGGTTTCAACAAATTGCGATCCGGCAACTTGGGAATATCCACCTGTTCGCAAGGATTTGATTCAAGTTGTCAGAGATAATATGCCGCCATATGATCCCCAGACTTCAGCAACAGAAGGCCTAGGAGTAACACCGGAATATTTCAGAAACTTGTCTGATGTAGTTCGCAGCACGCATCCCTATTTGCCAATTGCCATCTGGGGCAAAAATGCGACCGACATCGCAGTACGTCAACCTTTAAACATGCCATATGGTATCAATAGTCCACTTGATTATTTGTACAAAAACAACGGAAAAATTATTTTCTTGGGTACTGATTACGAAACTTGCACAATGCTTCATTATGCGGAATCTACGATTCATCGCAAAACTGAAACTTGTTCTGCCGCAACCAGTATTGATCAAGATGGGAAAACGATTTGGACGGATTATCAAAACGTCGATTTGGATTCTTACGACGATTTTAATGAATTGGGCGAAACTTTTGAGAAAAAGTGCCCTGATGAATTCAAATCACAAAAATTAGGCAAAGGAATCATTAAAGTAATTAATAGTAGACCTTTAGTCGACTTTGCTCGTCAATGGTTTGATGAAAAAGATCATCGATTTGGTAACGCAATAAATTAATAGATACTAAAAATAGCAGCACGAGATTTTTTCTCATGCTGCTATTCTTTATGACTCATAGTAACAAAAAATGGAGCATTACAGAATGTAATACTCCATGCTAAAACTATCCTGACATTAAAAATCCTGATAGTTTTCAAAATCGCGAGCAAATGCTACAATATTATCGTAGTATTTAATCAATATTGTTGATCAATTAGGCTGACAACACTTGTCGCTGAACGCTCTTGATCTTGGTGTACTGGCATACACCATCAGCCAAGCGCATAAAAGGACTCCTTCAAGTGAAGTCACGACCTTTCATAAAAAAGTGCATTGATGGTATCAGTGCACTTTTTTATTATATCAAAAGCTATATTAAGGAAAAAATGTGCAAAAATACATTTTTTTGATAATCTTTTAGAATCACTTCTTTTGCGAAGCGCTACTTTCCGCATCTGGTGTATCGTCCAGTTTTTCATAATCAAAATCATCAAAAGCTACTGCACCATTTTCATAATGCTTGCCATGACGTTCTTCAATTACCCAAACAGAGACATTTTTAACGTCATCAGTAGAGATAGCAACGGGAATCGTATTCACATAATGATGGATGATTGTGCGTAAAGCCAACAATTTTTCTTGTAAACTAGTTATCTTGCGCACTACACCATTACCAATCACACTCATAAATGATGGTCCAAAATCACCTTTGCGTGGTGGCGTGTAAATCAAATTCTCATGACTATGGTCTGCTTCAAAGCCAACTGATTCTTCTTTATCTAGAGCAGCGGCTTTTTCACCGTCTCCTGTGCCATGAATATAAATAGTATATTTACATCAGTATCTTCTTGATAACCATAGTGAACTGGCACAATATAGCTGCCGTTTTTATTAGATAAACCTAGATGCAAAATCTGACATTGATCAAGAATCCATGAAATCTTAGCATGATCAGTAATAATATCTTTACGCATTTCTACTCCTTAGATGATGCTTTTTGTCTTCTCTTCAAAATGATAAACCAAATTACATAGCCAATAGCGATAGGGATCGCAAAAATCAGCCAGATCATTAGAGTTACCTCTTTTAATTGAACCGTTTGAGCTACTCCTGCTCCATCGATATTTCTAAACCAAATAATTGCTGCAACTATTATCCAGACTAACAAGACAATTAATCCACTTGGTTTCCCCGCTTTCATAATTTTCCTTCAAGAAAATTGTACTAATGTTAAAAATTTTAATTATAGTACAAAAAAAGATCTGATTTTTCAATCAGATCTTTCAAGCGTATTTATTAATGCTGACTAGAGGATTCGAACCTCTAAGCTTTTATTTTTTTATATTCTCACTAACCCAATGATAAATATCAGTATATTCCAATTCGCTGTCATCTACTTGGGCTATTGAAAGAGTATAATCCGCCAACTCTTTCCATGAACATTTTAAATGATATGAATTTCTTTTTAGAAATAGTAAAAAGGCTATAGTTGCTGTACGTTTATTAGCATCATCAAATACATGCTTTTTTATTAATTTAATTAACAATATTCCTGCTTTAGAACTAAATGTCGGATATAATTCTTGTCCAAAACTTATCTGTTTGGGTTGCTCAATTAGAAAATGTAATGCTTCAGCGTCTCTAACATGTGATACTTGATGCTTTTCACCTTCACGTTGAATAATTCGTGCATTAATAGTTAAAATATCTACTTCACTTAAATAATTGACCACAATCTATTTATCCTTTAAATACTCAAGCATATCCCAATAATCAGAAATTAATCCATCAATCTCATGCATATCTTCTTGCTTGACTTGATGCGCCTTTTTAATTTTAACTTCTACAATATCACCTGCTTTTATATTTTGTTTTTGTACTTCTTTAACAGGAATATTTATAGCAAGTGAAGAACCATTCTTTACTACTTTTTTATATAATACATCATCCATTTAAATCACCTCATTTTATTTTGATATATTATTATAAGTATAATACGTATAATAATTATATTCAGCTGAAATGCAATAAAATTTATTTTAATACTATTTATATGTTATCTAAGCACAAAAAAAGATCTAGTCTCTCGACTAGATCTAACGTATTTATTAATGCTGACTAGAAGCGCAGAGGTTTTAGCCAACATCCTTGATATATCAATATTTTTTAATAAGCACAATACTTGCAAAGTGCAAATAAAGTGCATTTTTAACTAACAATTCCAAAGTTGAGAATTTTCTTTATAAGATTCACGATTTTCCTTTACATAAGTTGAAAGAAAAACTTGAATAGTATTTCCCATTCTTTGGCAAGCATACATATTAGATATGCGATTATCATTGCCTAGTAAACTGCTTAAATAAACTCTCAAAGAATACAAAGCTAAAATTGAATCTTTCTGTTTTTCAATCCCTGCATTCTTACAAACAGCTTTTAATTTTTCATTTAAGCTCTTTTGTGTTACCGGTAATTGGTTATTTGAACTAATTGATTTATAATTATGTAAGTTCAGAAAGATGTATCCCGATGTATTTTTTAAACCATATTCATCGAGGTACCTTTTTTGTTTCATCTGAAAATCTTTAATTAAATCAATTACTTCAATATTCTTAATTGGCAAACAATATCTATAAGCGCCTTTGGGTCTGTCTTTCAAAGAACCATTAGGCTTTTTTTCTTTTTCAGACCAGCTATCGTCGATTTTAAAAGTATAAGAACCCTCATACTCTACTAATTGGTCAAACTTTAATACTTGTAATTCTTCTGGACGTAATCCTAGATAAGTATCCACAATTAAAGCTAACCTAGACACAGAATTAGCAACCGTAGCTCCTTTATACTCTTTAAGTAATTCTTCTCTTAAAGCACTAATTTCATCTTTAGAAAATAAGTGCCACTTCCTACCAGTACTAAAATCAGACTGCTTAAAGAATAATTTTAGATAACCTCTAGGAATTGGATTAACGCTTAAAACTGCCTTATCCAAAAGAAAAGTAAAGAATGTTCTAAAGTGTGCCAAAGTTACATCTATTACAGTACTCTTCTTAACGCTTGCTTTAGGATGGTTCTTAAGATACCAATGTCCAAAATCGTTAAAGAAATGTTGATCAACATCTCTTAGCTGAATATCTATTTTCTTTTCTTGCTCAAGATATTCATTTAACAAAGTTAATGAATATTTCCAGCTTCGATTAGTTGTCGCAGTAATAGACTGTGCCTTTTTCTCAACAAATTTGGTGTACTCAATTAGAAGTTTAGATTCATCAGTAATACTTGGTAAACCATTCTTATAGCTCGCATATTTCACTTTCAAATCAATTTCAAGCTTCTGTGCTTCAAGCTTACTGTCAGCTCTTCTTGTTACACTTTTACGCTTGCCATTAATCATAGGTTGGATTCTAACTAACCAAAGACCTTTGTATTTACCCTTTAAAATTTTCTTGATCATATTAAACCTCTCTTATAAAAAAGAGAGCGGAATAATGATCCCTTTCATTATCCGCCCTCTTGATTACTTTGTCCAAACCTTTTCTTGATGATAACCTGCGTTTTTTAACCAATCAACGACTTGATCAATCAAGTAAAAAGGTCTACCGCCTGGTAGTTGATGATAGGGCATACCTGCTTTTCGAAATTTATACAATAGCGTTGTACTAATTCCTAAAGCTTCACATAATTCTTTACCAGTTAGATATTTAATCATTATTGTTCTCCTTAAATTGTTTTATAAGCAATTTTGGGATAGAATCAAATTAGTCGAGATTCTAGTCATTGCTTTTGTCGCTATCAGCATGACTAGTATTTTTTTGTGATTTTATCTTCCAAATTGCTTCTGCTATTTCTTCATCTTTAATTAGTTCGTTTTTTAGATCACTATACGTGTCCTCGGTTAATTTTAAAGAAACAATTCTTCTTTTTAATTGCTAAAACGAATCTACTACTTGATTTGAAATGTTACATTCAAAATAAAAACTAAGTGGATCATATGGTGTAGTGATATAAATTGAACGAGCATTGAGATAACGATCATGGTATCGTGCAGGCGCCATTTTATCAATTTCCCAAGGGTCTAAAAGGGTAAGTAATTGACCATAGTCGTAATCGTTGGGTCTAAGGTCATTAATTACTATAAATTCCTGACCTTTGTACTCTTGAAAGTGATCACGTTGAGACCCAAGAATAATAAAATTGTTGGGATGTAATTCTTCTAAAACTTCACGAACAAGTTTTGTTTTTCCAATTCCAGAAGATCCCCAAATCCAATAAGTGGTACACTTTTGTCCTTTAAAGTCTTTTAAAAATCGTTGATGTTTTTTATAAGCTAAAATGTCTTCAATATGATCCAACAACGTTTTATGTTTTGCCATCTCAAGGACACCAATTTTTTCTTGAAGTTCTTCTTTGGTTAATTGTTCATTTGAATAATCATCAATAAAATTCTCTATGTCATGTCTTGACGGTTTATTAACTTTTTCCCTAATTTGTTTAATCCTTGTTACAAAGTCAAAAGATGCAACTACTTCACTAGGATCATAATGATGTTTATTTTTGGCATTAGTTGTCTCATGAATTAAGTAACTATATCCATTATTAATGGTATTGTGCCAAACTTCGACATATTGTTGTTGATCATTAAATAATTTAGCAATACGGGAAATTGTTTTTGCATCTTTAAATTTTAAAATCACATGAAAATGTGGTCTAATTGGTTCGCCTTTTTCGTTAACATCTTTGTCATGAAGAATATACGCCCATTGTTCGGCATTCGACTTTTCAAGTAGCTCTTTTAAGTCTTCCTGTTTGAATGGGAGGTGTTCAATGTCTTGGGTATACATGAATTGTCTGGCTCTTACAGCCTTTTTCATCTTTACCACTCTCCTTTTTTGCACAATTTACACAATCTTGTGTAGGGGCTGAATAACAAGCTCTCAGCCCAGAGCAATAGTGATTATGGATACTTTACACAACACATTTTACATAAAAGTGCGAGTGCCTTCGCTTACGCGTTATCCCTTGTCAGGGCACGCGTGCTACGGCACTCGCGTTCCTTTTATTTGGTTCCTTCGCTGATTAGATAATACCCTTGTCGTTCAAAACCTGTGAAAGAATAGTCAGGATTCTGACTAACAATTGATTCACGTAGTTTGTTTAGGTTGTCATCCAACAATTTAGCTGCAGCAATGTTGATTGGTAATCTAATACAAATGTATAATTTATTATCTCTATATTCGCCATAGCTTTGGTAAAGATAAGAATTATATGTTTGTGTGATCGCATTAATTTTTCTTTTGCCTGTAAATTCATTAATTTCTGCTGGAATTACCAACATATGCTGAATATCAAATGTTAGCAAAAGTGATTTAATATAGTTAATTAAACTTTTGTGAACAATTTGAATTGCTAAAATGAGTAAACAGATTCCAGCAATAATAGTATTTACGATTAATGATTGCGCAATTTTTACTTTCCAAAAGTAAAATAGCGCCCAATTAATGGAAGTCAAAATCAATGTGCCCAAAAACATCATAAAAGGTAAATATAACTTAATGGGACTGGGTTGATATTTATGATTTTCAATCATAAAATTCCTCCTTTGATATTGTACGTAGGTGTTAATAGAGGTAACACCTGAAATGGATGAGTATTGTCGGTTATTTGAAAAAGACCTGTACCTTTTCCCGTTGGTATTAATATCCCATCAGGATCAATATCAAAAAGAAATTGTGTTGTTTTCTTATTGATATTGCCCAACTGCAAGCATACATTTGCCTGCTCACGAACGGCGATGGGAATAGCATCATTGCTAAAACGCTGGCTAATCAAAAGCAGGTGCACCTTCGTTGCTCTACCAAGAAGAGATATCTGTGAGAGTAATGAGAAAAAAGTATCTTTTATTTTTTTTGGCAATCCATCAGTTAAAGCCAGCACTTCATCAATACAAACTGTTAAATGCTTGAAGTGATGATGTGGATCGATGTAAAGGATTCTTTGACGCACATATATCTCTTTAACGACATTAGCCAATAGTTCATTACATTGGTTAACAAAATCGCTATTTGACATTTCTTCGGTTGGAAAGATTGTTCTATCTTCTAAACCATAGACATGCGCCCAACGCGCTGGCACATCACATTTTGGATCGATTATATACAGGTCAGAAATATCTTTTAAATAAAGAACTGTAAGTAAATATGTCAGCGTGTAGAACTTACCTGAGCCAGAATTTCCAGCAATCAAAATTGAAGTTACTTTGTCATAGTCGATAGATACACCTTGCATTATTTCAATGTCTTTATTAGGATTGGAAGCAAGGTATGCATTCATATCTGTAATTGTGAGTCTTCTACTAATGCCAGTCCACGGATAGTAGAAGGCTCTTTGGTTTCCAAAGTCTTCTTCATTGGTTGCTACAAGATACATAGTTGACTGCTTTAGCAACGATTTAAGCGGATATAATGCGGAATTGGCAATCTTATAAATCCGCTGATAAAGATCATTATCAATGATGTAACTTGCAGGTAAATGAGGAATGAAAAGAAAGCCATTCTTCAACACCTTGACTTTAAAGCTGTTCGTATAACTTGTTTCACCTGAAAGATCAAGTGACATGTTAAGACATTGAGTGATATAACGAGCAGTTTCATTACTTGACATTATTTCATCACCTCAAACCCATTGGCTTTGAAATATACGTTGTTTCCAACCTCACAAGCCTCAAGATTTTGAAATTTAATTTTGGTAAACATAGATGGTAGGCTAACCTTATTAGTGAATTTAACCTTAAACGGCTCTGTTCCTTCAGCAATAAACCAGCATTGATAGCCCGTTACCTCATCTGTAGGTCTTCCATTGACCCATTTAACTTGAGTATCTAAATTAATAGATAATGAGTAAGTTGAGACGTCACTTGGAATGTACATTTTGGCTAGTGTTTCTGAGTAGCCACTTGTTCGTTTGATTTTCATTTTTTGAAAATCCTCCTTAATTAAAATTTATTTTGAAGATTTCTTTAATCTTCACTGTTTACTATAAAGTGTATGATGATAAAATACACGTACAGCTTTATGTTCATAACTTTTGACGGTGAAAGAAGATATTATTATGCCCAAACCTAAATATCCTATTCCTAATAACAATTTTCCTAGATTTATTAATGAATATTTAAGTGGTCATTCAGACTCACAAAATGACTTTGCGCGCAAAATAAATAAGCTAGTTCCAAAGAAACTAGCTATACCAATAGATAAGTCTGAAATGAAAAACGGAAATTCCAATATTTTTAGTTGGAAAAAAGGAAATAGACCCAAAGAACCCGTTATTAGAGAGGCTTTATGTAAGATTTGTGCAATTGATTATATTGAAACTCTTTTTCTTATTCCAGCTAATGCTACTGAATATTTAATGAAGGTCTATAACTATATAAAGACTTTCATTAAAGACTTTGATATTGGCGAAACGGAAATTTCGTTAAATATGTACAATATAGGTTTTATAATATCTAGTAATACTCGTGCAAAAAAATATTTGAATTTGAATTATTTAATAATTCGTGCCGAAGAGGATAGAAAAGACATCTTTAATAATGTTGCCTTAAAAAAGTTCTGTGATGATGGATTTAATGAAAATGACTATAGTATATTGTTTGAACCGCAACCACCATTTACTTTTTTTGAGTTCTCTGATTCTAATCTTCATATGATAAACGAAAAAAATAACTCGTATTTATATCCACCAAGTTGTATGTTTTCTAAACTGAGTGAAAGCTTTAATAATTTACAGCCAGATTTAGAATTTATGCTTAGCGATGATGATTGGAACACAGATAACTATAATTATAATTACTTTAGAATGTGTCTTTTTAATGATACGTCAGATGAAAATATATTATGTTTTAATACAGCAATCAATTTGCTAATTGAGTGGATAGAAAAAATTGATAAATTTTATTTAAATGAGTTAGCTAAAATGGGAATAGATGAAGATAATACTTTTTACAAAAGATCAGCTGAAACTATGCTTGAGAATAATGATTTATTCGGTAAAAGAAAATAATTAATAATCTTAAATATGAAAATACAAAAGACTATTTAATTCAGAGTATTAAAAATAATATTTTTATTGACACCGATTGGGCAGCTACATTACCTATTTTTTTAAGCATTAGGTAAATAAAAAATTTAAAAATACAAGATATTGATTATTTGCTCATTATCACCCTGATCATATGAATTTATGATCAAAGTATTCAATTAGTGACCGTTAAAATATTACTAATGTCAGTAGACGGAAATTATTTATTTTTTAAATAAAATAAAACCAAGTTGAAAATCAACTTGGTTTTTTGGCTTAATTATTAAGATTTTCTAGAGCTACTTATGAATTAATAGCTAAACTTACCAGCATACTGGTAAATGCTACATACAATGTAGTTCTATTACTAACCTCTTTAGTAAAGTTTATTAATATAAAATACGTTCTATCTCGATTTTTCGAACAAAACAACCCATTTTGTAAAAATATTAATTACAATCTTATTTATTAAGTTGAGCAAATAATTCTTTCAAATCATCATCCTTAATAAAGTAGTACGCCATTTTCCCTCTTTTTTCACGACCTAAAATATTCTCGTCGTAAAGCTTTCTTAAATGGTGTGAAGCAGTAGCAATACTACAATCCAAAATATATGCAATATCACAAACACAGAGTGATTCTTGTGCAATCAATGAAAAAACGATTTTTAATTTCTTTTCATCAGAAATCTTAGACAATGCATAGAAGTATTTCTTTATATTGGGTTTGTCCAAAAAGTCTGAAACTTTTATCACTTTATCTGTTTCTACTAATGTTTGATCACAAGTAATATCAGCTTTATCTAAAACGTCCATAAGATTACCTCACTCATTATTTAAATAAATTAATTATAAATTGAATTGATCCATTTTCAATTAAAACAGAACCGCCAATAAAAATATAGACGAATCCTATGAACCAACGACTATATTTTTCAAGAACCTCACCTATAGTAGGAACATTAGCCAATTTTTGAGCAACAAAAACTAACAAAAAAATCATTATCAAAAATACAATCAAGGTTATTACCAAATTCAATGGTGTCAAACTAATGAAGTAAGGTACAAATAGTCCAATATTATCAGCCCCACAACTTACGATAGTAATGAACATAAGAGTTTTTATTAAATTCATTTTATTATTATTATTATTCAGTTCCTTATTGGCCATCTTTTCACCATCGGAGTCACCAAAAATTAAAGCCTTTAATCCTAAAAATATAGGGATTATTCCAAGTAGTCCTAATAACCGTTTATCAGGAACATAATGCAATATAAAAGCAAAGAATAAACTAACTAGTATTAGAACATCAGATCCAAGGAATTGTCCTATATAAATGTCTCTAATACCTTTTTTGTCTTTAATTTTGGCAAAGAAGAGCATCAAAATTATTAATAAATCTATAGCGGTACTACTATATGTGATTGCACTGGTAATAATAGTTTTTAACATTTTATTTCGATTTCCTCCAAATAACATTCAAATCTACATTTGAATGTTATTTTGGAATATTTGCATCTAAATGTCAAGATATCTTTATTTTTTTCTTTAAAAAGTAAAAAGATCATGGTCTACATGACCATGATCTTTATCATTACATTATTCCGCTCTTAAAACCGTGTGCAAAAATTGCACTTTAATAATTTAACTGCGTGCACTTAGTGTGCATCATTTTTCTTTACGTAAAAAAATTAGCCTTAACTTATCTTCATAAAACGTTGATAAATCAAAGCTAATCAATCTAAATGAATCTTTATAATGCTGACTAGAGGATTCGAACCTCCGACCTCATCATTACTAGTGACGTGCTCTGCCAACTGAGCTAAGTCAGCAACTCTTTGTTGTCTCATCAACAACAGTATTTATTAAACCATATAGATGGAGGTTGCGCAACCCTTTTTTGCAAAAAAATCGAAAAATTTTTCAAAATTAGTATTTTTCCCGTATTTAATTATTCGAGTGATTTTCATTTTTATGAATACACTAGTAAAATAATATCATTAACTATGAAAGGATGACTTTATGGCAGGAACTCTTGATTATTTACGTTGGCGCGGAGATTTGACATTTAAAGAGAAGCCATTCAATAGTGTAGATGCATCACTCTTCGCCTCATTTATCTATCTCCCTGTAGATAAATCAGCTAAAGGACACACTCTAAACGAAGTAGCAGAAAAACTTCGCGTTCTTCCTTCTTTTCAAGTACAAATGCATGATGAAACTGGCGCTCAAGTATTACTTCTTCCAAAAAGTCCACGTTTAGGTAATATTGAAATATTGAATTGGACTAATAGGCTGGAAAAAGACCCATATCCACTTCAATTTACCGCTGCAACTTTTCGGTTAGATGCAACAACTATTTTAATTGTCTATCGCGGTACCGACAGCTCAATCATCGGTTGGAACGAAGATATGAATATGAACTATATGCCTAAGGTTTATGGACAAGACGTTGCTGCTAACTATCTTAAAGAAATTGCCGCAAAATATCCTGATGATAAGATCTACTTAGCTGGTCACTCAAAAGGTGGTAATTACGCAGAATATGCCTTAAGTGTAGCAGAACCAGCATTGCAGGATCGTGTTATTAAAGCTTTTAGTTTTGATGGTCCTGGCTTTTTCCATCAAGTTTGGCGTTCACCGGGCTTTGTTAGAGCTCTTCCAAAAATGAAAACTTATCTACCTGAGGCTTCAATTATCGGTACCATGCTAGATCACCCTGAACGAGTTATTATTGTCAAAAGCAATGCTCCCATGATTCAACAGCATGACCCCCGTAGATGGAGCGTGGGGCGTGATAGTTTCGTACTAGCCGAAGGGCTCACCTCTGGTTCAAGATCATTAAAACATTCTCTCATAGATTTCAACCATACTATTCCAGATAAACAACGTGGGGAATTATGGGATACACTTTTTCAAACATTTAACGAACTAAATATTACTGATGTCTTCCAAATTACTGCCAACAAATTATTAGGTACTGTTAGATTTAGCCGTGTAATTATGGCTTTAACTCCTGAAACACGTAAATATGTTTTACATATGATTGGGGAAATTCTTAACGCAATTCGCGGCAATATCAGTTTGCCATTTAATGAAACTGATTTTGCTTTATATCCTAAGAGTAATGATTCTAACAAAGCTCCTATTTTCTTTGAATTTTACGATAAAACTGTTCCAAGCCTTTTGCCTGAAGAAATTAAACAGCGTTTTAAAGATGATAAAGAGCGTGAACGAGAAAATAAATAGTTTCACATGAAACAAAACGCATGCCCATAGGTATGCGTTTTATTATTTATTATGCATGTTTTCGATTAAACATTCCCGTAACAAACGAGATTGCTAATACCAAGATAACTGCCCCTAGTACCGACGGCACTATTGCCATCCCAGCCATTTGCGGTCCCCAGGAGCCAAAGATTGCTTGGCCTAGCGTTGAGCCAACAAGTCCTGCTATGATATTAGCAAGAAAGCCCATTGAACCACCCCTACCAGTTATGACACCGGCAAGCAGTCCTATTATAGCTCCGACAATTAAAACCCAAATCCAATAAATCATAGGATCACCATATTTCTAACTAAGTTTATATTTTTCCAAGTGATGATTCTATTACCTATCATTTATTTGATGATCAGATTCTATATCATCTTTTACTTCTTTAGCTTTAGCCTTTATTTTACCTTTTGTCTTTTGAGCCTTTCCTTCTGCTTCGCGAGACTTGTCTCCAGTAATTTTACCTTCAACTTCTTTAGCCTTACCAATTATCTTGTCTTTTAAGCCACTATCCATATTACTCATAAGCGGCTCCTTTCATTAATAACGTGATACGTTGTAAAGTTAATACTACGCTGATATACCCTTAATTACGTCAAAAAAGACTCAGCTTATGTCTTTCTTAACATGCTGAGCCTTTTTATTGCTTATTTAAGTAAATCGTGTGTTTTTATTTGAGTAAATTCTTAGCAAGTTCAAAATCACCAAGAGTTGCAGAACCATTGTCTGCAACCGCTGGAGAAACAATTAATTCATCCAAATCAGGTGTAGCAACATAATTGTCATTAAATTCATCAAAGAATTTTCTCACTTTAACAAGATCATCTTCGTTTAGTACTGAACCGCCCACAATCATTACATCTGGACGTGCAGTCATATAAACGTTGTAGAGCATTTGTGCAATGTAGTATGCGGAGTAAGTGAACACTTCATTATCACGTGAAAGCTTTTCACCCGGGATACCAGTTCTGCCCTCAAGACTTGGACCAGCTGCCATACCTTCAACACATGCATCATTATGGAATGGACAAAAACCCTTGTAATCATCACCAGGATAACGACGAACAAGCATGTGACCCATTTCTGGGTGGTTATTCAAGCCAAGTAACTTACCCGCTTGAACGATACCAGCCCCAACACCAGTACCAACAGTTGCATAGAAGTAACTCTTAGAATCATCGCGGCCACGTGCAACATATTCACCATAACAAGATGCATTAACATCAGTAGTCATTACAACTGGAATACCAAGTTCTTTTTCAAAGAAGCCCTTAACATTAGTACCTGACCAGCCTGGCTTTGGTGTATCAAGGATGTAACCATAAGTACGTGACTTAGGGTTGATATCAATTGGACCAAAAGTACCAATGCCTAAAGCATCAACTGGATGCTTTTTAAAGAATTCAGCAGTCTTTTCTAAAGTTTCTTTATTAGTTGTAGTAGGAATTCTGTCGCGGGCAACTTCCTTACCCGTTTCAACGTCTTGAACTGCTACGATAAATTTTGTACCACCGGCTTCAATACTACCGACATATTTCTTTTCTGCCATATTCTCATCCTTTTCTTGTAAAATTTTTTTATCTCCAAATAGTTTTTTGCTCTTAATATTATAAAGAAAAAAGCCCTTATGTGTAAAGGCTTTCATGCATATGTAATTAAATTTATTTACTTACGCCTTATCCACAACTTCCTCAGAATTGATTCCTTCAATTGGCTTGTCATTTTCATCAAAGTAATCATCAAGATCACGGCACCAGATCATTGACATTGTCCCTTGTCCCACATGAACACCAACTACTGGCCCAATAATACTCTCATCGAACTTATATTTAGGGAATTTTGCACTATAGTCTTCAATCCATTCCTTCTTTTTATCAGGAGCCAATGAATCAAAAATCGTACATTGAATTTTATAAGGCATATTCTTAGTTAAGTTATCAAAATCACTTTGAACATGCCTATATGCACGTTTTGTTTGTCTTTCTTTGGCAATGGCTGAAATTTTGCCTTGATCTTGTACATCCATTGATAGAATCGGCTTAATTTTGAATAATGAGCCTACAAAACTCGCTGCATTAGATAAACGACCTGTTCTCTTCAAATGACTCAAATCGTCCACAATAAAGCGCACATCCATCGTTTTTTGCAAGTCAGTTAGATCATGCATGATTAAATCAATGTCGGCCCCTGCTTCAACCAAGCGCCCTGCAAGCATTGCATAGTCTGCTTCACCAGCACAGGTAATCTTACTATCAAATGGATGAACCTTTATCCTCTTTTCATCCTTGGCTATACTTTGAACAGTAGAATAATAGCTGGAAATACCACTAGATAAGGTAATTACGATCACATCAGTATAGCCTTGTTCTATATATTGTTCAATTTTCTTTTGTAAGTCACCAGGTGAAGGCTGAGAAGTTGTAGGCAATTCTTTTTCATTTGCTAATTTCTTATAAAATTCTTCATAGCCAATATTAACCATATCACGATAAGTTTTATTGCCCCAGATAATCGGAATTGGTAAAACGTCGATATGGTATTTTTCTTGTTGATCTTTAGTTAAATAAGCTGAGCTATCAGTTAAAACTGCAATTTTCATATTTTTTCTCCTTTTGATATTACTTATATTTTAACTGATTTTGCATAGCTTTTAGCAAAAAAATAACCTGCTTCAAAAAATACAGGTTATTTAATATTTATTTTTAGTTGTTACTATTGCCACCAGTAGCTTTGTTAACTACCTTTTGGTATTGACGCAAACCATCAAAGTCCGAATCCTTTGCATCTACATAACCGTAGTGGTTATAGATACTTTCAATAATTTGCTTACCTTTCTTAGACTTAGCAATATTCTTGAACGCCTTAGCGAGTTTAACTCTAAATTTCTTAGGCATATCCTTTCTAACTGCAATGGTGTCGTTGGGAATCCACTTAGTGAAGTAGATTGGCACAACATCAGTCATTGCCTTTTTATCGTCCTTAGCTGCAATATTACGTGCATCTGAGAAGACAAATGCGGCATCGACATCGCCGTTCAATACTGAAAGAACTTCTTGGTCATCACCTTTAACATTAACCAACTTACAATCCTTGGTAACATTCAAGCCTTTTTTATAAAGTTCCGCAACTGGGTAAACGTAACCGGATGAAGAACTTGGATCACCAATAGCAATCTTTTTCCCCTTAAGATCCTTCCAAGACTTGATCTTTGAACCTTTTTTAACCACGATCATACCACGGTACTTGTGCATTAAAGTGTGATTCATCTTACCAGATGGTTCATCATAGCCATAACGTTCAGCCTGTAAAAGTACATCAGCAATTCCACGTTTATGAGCAAGAATGTATGAATATGGTGGCATGAAGCCAACATCAACTTTTTTAGATGACATTGCTTCAACTAAGCCACTGTAGTCTGTAGAAACTGTTACATGGACCGGAATGTGTAATTGTTTCTGCAAAAGTGTTCCGAGCGGCTTAGCCTTTGCTTCCATTTTGTTTGCTTGAGTACTTGGCACAAATTCAACATTTAATTCTTTAGGTTCACTTGAAGCAGATGTACTTTTTTTATTATTTGAACATGCTGCAAGTGAAACTGTAGCCAAGATAGCCATAGCACCGACTAATACTTTCTTAAATTTCATAAACCTGAAATCCTCCAAAAATTTACTGATAAGTTTTTATTCATAAATAGGTATATCAAAATGAATCTCACATTTCAATGAAAAACATGAATTATTTTATATTTTTGCTTATGAATAGTACGTGTATATCATTAAAAATCGCTTTAATATCAATATTTTATCAATATTGTTCGTATTATATAAAAATTAGTATACAAAAAAACGCTAAATGCTATCTTTTGTCATAACATTTTAGCGTTTATTAATTCCCATTAGGATCATTATGAGCATAATCCAAATTTGAAAATCTGTTATACGGCTTTGAAAACATCAACTTAACCGTGCCTCGGCTACCTGAACGGTTCTTTTCAATAATTACTTCAACTTCACCGTTATCATCTTCAGGAGCCACTTCAGCATCACTACTGCCATTTTCACCATCTTCTGGTTCATCACGATAATAATCATCACGATACAAGAACGACACAATATCGGCATCCTGCTCAATTGAACCAGATTCACGAATATCTGACAATACGGGACGTTTATCCTGTCGTTGTTCAACTGAACGTGATAACTGTGATAACGCTATAACTGGTACATGAAGCTCCTTAGCCAACTTCTTTAATTGACGGGAAATTGCGGAAACTTCTTGTTGACGTGATTCACTACGCGGCCCTTCAATCAGCTGTAAGTAGTCAATTACGATTAAACCTAAATTTCCCTTCTCTTTGGCCAATCTTCGGGCCTTAGCACGAATTTCACTCATCTTAATACCTGGGGTATCATCGATAAAAATATCCGTTGAAGCAAGTGAACCCGCTGCCACTACCAAATTATGCCATTCATCTTGATCTAATTGTCCAGTTCTAAGGTGCTGCGAATTAATCAATCCTTCTGACGCCAGCATTCTTTGTACAAGCTGTTCACCGCTCATTTCCAAAGAAAACATTGCTACAGATTTATCAGTATGTAAACCCACATATTGTGCAACATTTAATGCAAAAGAAGTTTTACCAACACCAGGACGGGCTGCAATAATAATTAATTCATCATCATGAAACCCCGTTGTCATTTTATCTAATTCATAAAAACCGGTAGGTAAACCTGTGACCATATCACCATCTTCAGGAATATTATTAATTTCATCTATAGTTGAATTAACAATATCCTTAATAGTTCTAAAACCACCAGTATTATTGTCAGATGAAACATTCATGATTTCACTTTCTGCATCATCAAGAATGTTAGTTACATCATCCGACTCATTCATAGCATTAGTAATGATTTTTTGACTGGCGAAAATCAGCTTTCGAAGTAATGCCTTCCTGTGCACAATCTGTGCATAATATGTGACATGCGCTGCCGTTGGTGTAGCAAGCGCTAATTCAGAAACATAGCCAATTCCACCAATATCATCTAATTGGTTTCGTTTATTCAGTTCATCCTGTAAGGTCAGCGGATCAATTGCTTCTTCACGATCTGATAAATCTATCATTGCCTGAAAGACAATTTGGTTAGCCTTTTCATAAAAATCTTCAGGTTGAACTACCGCACTAGCATCCGCTATAGCCTCAGGATCGATAAAAATCGCACCTAAAACAGCTTTTTCAGCACTGGAATCATGCGGAATTTGTTGAGAAACGATATTATCCATCAATCACAACTACTTTTTATAAAAATTAGTCTTGTTCAGTAACGTGAACGCGAACAGTAGCTTCAACGCCCTTAAACAACTTAGCGTGAACGTTTGTGTAACCTAAAGTCTTAATTGGTTCTGGAAGGTTCAACTTACGCTTATCAACCTTAATGCCATATTGCTTTTCCAAACCTTCTACGATTTTCTTGCTTGAAATTGAGCCAAACAAACGTGAATCATTGCCAGCTTTTGACTTAAATTCAACAATAGTATCGTCTTTTTCAAGTTCCGCCTTAATTCTTTCTGCTTCTGCCTTTTCAGCTTCATAGGCAGCCTTTTCATTAGCTTCAACACGTTTTAAGGTATTCATGTTACCTTTAGTAGCTTCTTTAGCTAAACCGCGCTTAATCAAATAATTTTGTGCATAACCATCTGGAACATCCTTAACTTGTCCACGCTTGCCACGACCTCTAACATCTTGTGTAAAAATAACTTTCATATTTGTTCTCCTTTAATCATTTTCTTCTTCATACTCGTCGATTGCCTTAAGCAATTCTTGACGTGCCTCTTCAATAGTAACATCTTTAATCTGCGTTGCTGCATTAGAAAGATGCCCGCCCCCACCTAATTTTTCCATAATTAATTGGACGTTAATTTTTCCCATTGAACGAGCAGAGATACCAATAGTGTCATTACTGCGTCGAGTAATTGCAAAACTTGCACCTACATTTTCCAAATCAAGTGCAGTATCAGCAGCCTGAGCAGTGATGATCGGATCAATTACCTTATCATCTGGGCCACAAAGAACTGCGATATGTGGTTTTACCATCTTGAGTGTTGATACTAAATGAGTTTTTTCAAGGAAACTGTCAATATCTTCTTTCAACAGCATACTTACCACTGCTGAATCTGCTCCAATTGAGCGCAAATAACTTGCAGCATCAAAAGTTCTCGTGCCCGTTCTGAGTGAGAATTCTTTTGAATCCACAACGATTCCGGCAAGCATTGCCGTAGCTTCCAAATCAGTCAAAACACGCTTACCATTTGCCGGTTGTTGGTATTCAATCATTTCGGTAACTAATTCACAGGCCGAAGAAGCATATGGTTCAACATAAGTAAGCATTGGGTTCTCAGGAAATTCTTCTCCTCGTCTATGGTGATCAATCACAATTATTCTATTTTTCAATCGATCATACAAAGCCTGAGAATATGTAATTGAATACTTGGAATGATCAACCATTACCAGCATTGACTTATCAGTAACTTCTGCCAGAGCAATTTCAGGACTAATAAAAATATCTTTATCCTGATTTTTCTGTTGCATTCGAGTTACTAAACGGCCAACATCGTAATTAGTTTTATTAGTATCAAGTACAAAATTAGCTTTAACTCCATGCAATCGTGCTAATTTTACAACACCAATCCCACTACCAACTGAATCCATATCAGGACGTTGATGTCCTACAACAAATACACGATCGGCATCTTTAAATAATTCACTAATCGCCTGAGAAACCATTCTAGCTCTAACTCTAGTTCTTTTTTCCATTGGATTAGATTTACCACCATAAAAGCGGGCATCTTTTCCAGGTTGACGCAAAACAACTTGATCTCCGCCTCGACCTAAAGCCAAGTCCAAATTAGATTGAGCCTGATTGGCAATTTCAGATAATGAATCACTGCCAAAAGCAACCCCCATCGATAAAGTAAGTGGAGTATTATTTCTACTAGTTTCTTGTCTCACTTTATCCAAAACAGAGAATTTATCTTTTTCCATTTCTGTTAAATCGTGTAGATGGACTAAGAGCAAAAAATGATCCTCATCAATTCTCTTTAAATATGCTTTGAATTTCTTAGCATAATCACTTAATGTATTTTGTACATATGAACTCATGCTAGTTAATTCTTGGTCATGCATTGTTTCACTCAGCTCATCGTAGTTATCGATAAAAATTTGACCTATTGCTAATTGCTCGGCTTTATATTTATCTTCGATTTTGGCATAACGCGTAATATCTAATAAATAAATTACACCTAAATCATCTTGAACAACCATTTCAAAGCGATGTCCATCCCAATTAACAATGTGATTTTCTGAAGTTTTGGCTTCAATTGCTTCATTAAGTAAATTGTTTAAATCTGGATCAACCGATTCAATTGTGTGTCCTATTAGATCAGTATCTTTTAGATACAGTTGAAGATATGGATTAACCCATTGAATCTGATGATCCGAATCATAAAGCAAAATACCTAATGGCATTTTAATCATTGCTTCCTGTTCACTACGTTTTATCCGATAAGACAAATTAACCGCAAAGTTAGTTGTATTACCGGCCAAAATGTAAGTTCCATAAATGGCAAATGCGACAGTCAAAATAAAAATCAAAACCATCGCCAGACCAAATAATGGATTCATAATCATCGCAATTATGCTTCCAAGTAAAGAAAGCGAAAGAATGATTATCACGGAAGCCGTTAATCGTGAATCCTTGATAAATTCAGGTAATTCAAGCTTACGTAAAAAATCCTTCATGAAGATCCTTCCTACTTTAAGGTAAAATACATCATGGTCAATTATACCTTATTAAGTACATGGATTAAAAAGGTATAGAACCAAAAAATAAAATCCAAATATCTACTACGATATCTGGATTTAACCATAGAAAAAGGTCAGGGGAAAAGCCCTGACCTCTATTTTTTATTCGATCTTATTAATCTTCAGCAACGAATGGCAATAAGCCCATGATACGAGCTCTCTTAATTGCATTAGCTACTTTACGTTGGTTCTTAGCACTAGTGCCAGTAACACGACGTGGTAAAATCTTACCTCTTTCTGAGATAAAACGTTTCAACAGATCTACATCTTTGTAGTCAACGTAATCGATGTGGTTAGCTGCAATGTAGTCAACCTTACGACGACGACGGCCACCTCTTCTTTGTTGAGCCATGTTCTAGAATCCTTTCTTAAAGTTATTTTTAGAATGGAAGATCATCATCAGAAATATCAATAGTATCACCTGATCCAGCAAATGGATCTTGTGAAGAACTTTGATTGTTATTAATCTGTGGATTATTTTGTGATCCACCATTATTTTGGAAATTATTAGCAGGTTGATTGTTAATATTTCCATTATTTGGTGTATATCCACCACTTTGACCGCGGGCTTCACGATCCTTACGTGATTCAAGTAATGAGAAGTTATCAACAACAACTTCAGTTACATATACTCGTTGCCCATCTTTATTGTCATAGCTTCTGGTTTGAATACGGCCATCAATACCAACTAATGAACCTTTTGAAGTAAAGTTACAGAAGTTTTCCGCAGCCTTTCTCCAGATTACACAGCTGATAAAGTCTGCGCCTCTCTCACCCTGACTATTTGTAAATTGACGGTCAACAGCAAGAGTAAACGTAGCTACCGAAATTCCACTTCCAGTAGTACGCAATTCAGGATCACGTGTTAATCGGCCAACAAGTACAACTCTATTAATCATACCTTTGTCCATCCTTTCCTAAATCACGAAAACAATAAATTAAAATTACTTGTCTAACTTAACGGTCATTGAACGCAAGATAGCGTTGTCGATCTTTGACAAACGGCTAAATTCGTTAACTGCGTCAGCGTTGTCAGCAGTGAAAGTCATAATGTGGTAAGTACCTTCACGATACTTATCAATTTCATATGCGAAACGACGCTTGCCCCAGTCTTTGGATTCTACCATAGTACCACCGTTATCAGCGATAACCTTGTCGTAGTTTTCTACGAGAGCCTTCTTGTTATCTTCATCGATATCAGGCTTGATAATGTAAGTTACTTCGTACTTTGTAGTTGCCATGACTATTGCACCTCCTCTTGGACTATATGGTTCTTGCTAAAATCAAGAACAAGGAGTAATTGAAATATTACTCGCAATTTCTAATTCTAGCATATAAATAAAAAATTACCAAACAGTTTTCACGTGATCCTAACAGTTTTTTACTGTTCATTATTTATTACGCAAAAACGTTCGATAATTTTCTAAAAATTATTTTTTAATTATTTTTCAGAATCTTCGTCACCAATTTCATCCTGTTCTGCTTCAGTTGGAACAATTGTTAAGCTGGCTACACGGCTATCGTCATTAACTTTGATTAAACGAACACCGATAGTACTGCGGCTAGTTTGAGATACATCGGCAGTCTTGAAACGAATCATAATACCATCAGTAGTAATAACCATGATATCTTCATCACTATCAAGAACGATTACACCAGCAAGTGGGCCGTTCTTTTCGGTAATATTTGCTGTCTTAATACCCTTACCACCACGGCCTTTAACTGGATATTCTGACGCAGGTGTCCTCTTACCATACCCTTTTTCAGAGATTACCAAGACTTGATCATTTGCACCTAATACACCAGAGCCAACAACATAATCTTCTGGACGAAGGTTAATACCACGAACACCAGCAGCAGTTCTACCCATAGCACGAACGTCGCTTTCATTAAACGTTACTGCATAGCCTAAGTGGGTACCGATTAAAATATTTTGATTGCCGTCAGTAGTTAAAACATTGCTTAATTCATCGCCATCACGCAAAGTAAGAGCAATTAATCCGCTATTTCTAATATTAGCAAATTCACTGACGTGAGTACGCTTAACCGTTCCCATCTTAGTAACGAAGAACAAGTAATTATCGTCTGCACCTTCAGGAATATTAACTACGGCTTGAACCTTTTCACCCTTTTCAAGTTGAAGTAGGTTTACAATTGGTAACCCTTTAGCCATTCTACCGTATTCAGGAATTTCGTAAGCCTTCTTTGAGTAAACTTTACCTGCATTAGTAAAGAACAAAAGCATATCATGAGTACTTGAGTAGATTAAGTGTTCAATAAAGTCACCATCTTGGACACCCATTCCTTTGATACCTTTACCACCACGATTTTGAGTTTTAAATTCTTGAATTGGCATTCTCTTAATGTAGCCGTTATGCGTTACAGTTAAAAGAATATTTTGCTTTTCAATCAAATCTTCATCTTCAATTGAAACAACTTCACTTGCGCCAATTTCAGTTCTACGTTCATCCCCAAAACGTTTTTGAATATCTAAAAGTTCATCGTAGATAATCTGATCGATTCTTTCAGGCTTGGCCAAGATATCTTTGTAATCAGCTATTTTAGCTTGTAATTCCTGGTACTCGGCTTCAACTTTATCACGTTCCAAACCAGTTAATCGAACTAAACGCATGTCCAAAATGGCTTGTGATTGTTTATCATCAAGACCAAAGCGACTAATCAAAGTTGCCTTAGCAATATCACTTGAATGGCTGCTACGGATAATATGAACAATTTCATCAATATTATCCAAAGCAATTCTCAAACCTTCAAGGATATGCGCTCTTGCTTCAGCTTTAGCTAATTCGAATTTAGTTCTACGAGTTACAACATCTTCTTGGTGATCTAAGTAGTATTGAAGCATTTGCTTTAAAGTTAAATAGTGTGGAGCACCATCAACAATAGCCACCATGTTCATACCAAAGTTAGCTTGCATTTGTGTTTGCTTAAACAAATTATTTAAAACAACACTTGCACTTGCATCCCTGCGGATATCAATCGTGATTCTCATACCAGTTTGATCTGATTCATCACGAACCCCAGTAATTCCATCAATTACCTTTTCACGTGCTAAATCTGCAATCTTCTTAACTAATTCAGCTTTATTAACCATGAATGGAATTTCACTAACGATAATTCTTTCACGGCCGCTCTTTTCAGTCTCAATATTAGTCTTAGCACGAACTACAATATTACCCTTGCCACTCTCATAGGCACGATAAATTCCGCCACGCCCCATGATAATTCCGCCAGTAGGAAAATCTGGACCTGGTATTTCCTTCATCAAATCCTTAGTTGTAGCATCTGGATTCCTCATCAACATATGAAGTCCACTAATTACTTCACTCAAGTTATGTGGTGGGATATTAGTAGTCATACCAACAGCGATCCCATTTGCACCATTAACTAGCAAATTAGGGATTCTAGCTGGCAAAACAACTGGTTCGCTTTCAGTATCATCATAGTTTCTTTGCCAGTCAATTGTGTTTTTGTTAATATCACGAAGCATTTCAACAGCAATTTTACTCATTCTTGCTTCGGTATAACGCATTGCGGCTGGTTCATCACCATCGACAGAACCAAAGTTACCGTGTCCATCAACTAACATATAACGATATGAAAAGTCTTGTGCCATGTGAGCCATAGCTAAATAAATTGATGAGTCACCGTGTGGGTGGAATTTACCCATAACTTCCCCAACAATTCTGGCACTCTTCTTGTAAGGCTTATCTGGAGTAACACCTAATTCGCTCATTCCGTATAGAATACGACGCTGTACTGGCTTTAATCCATCACGAACGTCAGGCAACGCACGAGCCACAATAACTGACATCGCATAATCCAAGAAAGAACTACGCATCATGCCAGTTAGATCGACATTTCTAATTCTATGATCTTGAGTTTGATTCTCGTCCATCTAATACCTCCTATGCATCCAAGTTTTCAACATATTTTGCGTTCTTTTGGATAAAGTCACGTCTTGGTGCAACTTCATTACCCATGAGAAGTTCAAAGACTTCATCTGCATCCTTAGCATATTCAGGGCTTACTCGATCTAAACGTCTATTTTCTGGATTCATTGTAGTTTCCCAAAGCTGTTCTGGGTCCATTTCACCTAACCCCTTGTAACGTTGAACTACCGGCTTAGGACTTGGTTGTAAACTACCTAAGTAATCATGTAATTCTTCGTCAGTATCAAGGTATTTAATGACCTTACCTTGACGCACTTGATACAGAGGTGGACGAGCAATGTAAACATATCCCTTATCAATCATTGGACGCATGTAATTGTAGAAAAGCGTCAAAAGAAGTGTTCTAATGTGGGCACCATCGACATCGGCATCAGTCATAATAATCAGCTTATGATAACGTGCTTTTGAAACATCAAAGTCTGCACCAAATCCCGTGCCTAAAGCCGTAAATAAGGATCTAATTTCTTGGTTAGCTAAAATTCGATCCATTGAAGCTTTTTCCACATTCAAAATTTTACCTCTAATCGGTAAGATAGCTTGAGTCAAACGAGATCTACCTTGCTTAGCAGATCCACCGGCTGAATTACCTTCGACTATGAATAACTCTGAGATACTTGGGTCATTACTTGTATTGTCAGCAAGTTTTCCTGGCAAATTAGCAATTTCCAAACCTGATTTCTTACGTGTAACTTCACGTGCACGCTTAGCAGCACTACGAGCACGTTCAGCAAGTTGACCTTTTTCCACAATCTTACGCCCAATTGATGGATTTTCCATCAAGAAGCGACTAAAGGTTTCAGAAAATGACTTATCAACTGCAGTTCTCGCATCTGAATTACCTAACTTAGTCTTAGTTTGACCTTCAAACTGTGGACTAGGGTGTTTTACTGAAACAACAGCAGTCATTCCTTCACGGATATCTTCACCTGAAAGATTGTCATCCTTGTCTTTAAGAATTTTAGCCTTGTGTGCATAATCATTAACTACACGTGTTAAAGCTGTCTTAAATCCAGCTTCGTGCATCCCACCTTCATAAGTATGGATATTGTTAGCAAAGGTCATTAATGTGGTCTTGTATCCATTTGTATATTGCAAAGCCACTTCAACGTCAATTCCGTTATAAGTACTTTCAACATAAATTGGTTCATCAAATAATACTTCTTGGCCTTCATTTAAAAAGGCTACATACTCTTTAATACCGCCTTCAAATTTATACACATCAGTTTCAGCAGTTTCTTTACGCTTATCTGTAAAAGTTAACTCCAAGCCTTTGTTTAAGAAAGCTAATTCACGTATTCTATTCTTTAAAATTTTGTCATCAAAAGTGGTTGTTTCGGTAAAGATATCTGGATCTGGATAAAAGTGAACGATTGTTCCATGTTGATCAAGCGGCACCGTACCAACTTGTTTCATTTCATCTTTAACGCGACCGTGATCAAAATCAATAAAGTACTTTTTACCATCACGCATAACAGTAACATCAAGCTTTGTGGATAATGCGTTAACAACCGATGCACCAACCCCGTGCAACCCACCTGAAACTTTATATCCGCCACCGCCGAATTTACCACCAGCGTGGAGCACAGTAAATACAGTTTCAAGAGCTGGACGACCAGTCTTTTCTTGGATATCCACAGGAATTCCACGACCATCATCTTGAACAGTCACACTGCCATCTTCATTGATAGTAATTTCAATCTTAGTGGCAAATCCAGCGAGACGTTCATCGATACTGTTATCAATGACTTCCCACACTAAGTGGTGCAATCCTTGAGAACTGGTCGAACCGATATACATTCCTGGCCGCTTACGAACAGCTTCAAGGCCGCCTAAAACTTGAATTTGACTGGCGTTGTATTTGTCGGCTTCTTTTTCATATTCTTTAATCTTATCAAGATTTTCTTTTGAATTATCAGCCATTTAATTCTCCTTCTCCAAACTAATCGTACCTGATTGAATGTGGTATACACGTGGCTTTTTTATTATGTCCCAGGAAATTCCTTCTAAATCCGTTGTAGTAATAAAAGTTTGTGTTTTCCCGTGAATATAATTGAGTAACGCACTTTGCCGCCCATGATCCAATTCACTCATAACATCATCTAAAAGCAGTAGTGGATATTCATCTGTTAGTTGGTGAACCAATTGAATCTCTGCTAGTTTTATGCTTAAAGCAATTGAGCGTTGCTGTCCTTGCGAAGCATACAAATGGGCATTTTTTCCATCAAGTTTAAATTCAATATCATCACGATGCGGACCGGAAGTAGTGGTGCCCTTACGAATCTCGCTAGCCTTATTCCGATTAAAACTATTTAGAATCTTTTGATAAATTTCCTCAGTAGTATCATCGGCCGTAATATCTGATACGGATGGATGATAAGCAATCGACAGTTTTTCGCTGCCCAGACTTATGTGAGTATAGGCATCACTAGCATAATGACTTAAGTATGTTAAAAACTTAAACCTACGATAAATCAATTCTGCCGCAATCCCAGCTAACTGATCAGAAAGAACGTCCAAAAAAACTTGGTCTTTCGCCTTTCCTTTAGCCAACTGTTTTAAATAATTATTTTTTTGAATTAAAACTTGGCGATATTTACTAGCAAAATATAAATATTCTGCATTTATTTGACCAAATTCTTGATCCATAAATCTTCTACGTAAGGACGGTGCACCTTTAATTAACTCCAAATCTTCGGGAGAAAATAGAATGGCATTAAGCTGTCCTACATATTTCGATAATTTTGCCTGTTCTATTCGATTTATCCACACCTTTTTTCCTTTTTTTGTGATTAAAACGCGTAGATTTAAAGTCACTTGACTCTTTTGCACATGTCCAGCTAAATTTGTGTATTCTCCATCAAAACCAATTAAATCACGATCACTGCTTGTTCTGTGTGAACGCGTTAATGCTAAAAAATAAATGGCTTCCAGTAAATTAGTTTTTCCTTGTGCATTTTTACCAATAAAAATATTGACGTTAGGATCGAAATCCACGTCAAGTTTCTTTAAGTTACGAAAATTTTGAACAGTTAAATGATCAAGATACATTAATCTTCCTGCCGAAATTCATATTCTTGTCCATCAACCAATAAGTGATCACCAACGTGCAGTTTTTTTCCTCTTCGATTTTCCAATTCCCCATTTAAGGTCACAGGATTATCTTGGAGATAAAACTTTGCCTGACCACCTGATGAAATAATGCTTTCTTCTTTAAGAAATTGTCCTAAAGTTATGTACTCGCCATCAATTGTAAAATACTTGATAATACTCACCCTCAATGCTCTTTTTACCTATATAATTATATTAGTTTTCAAGCTAAATAACAAACTTAAAACGCTGTTTAACGCGTTTTAAGCGTTTTTTTAAAAATCAAACTAATTACACACTAATACCTATAAAAAATAAAAGAACGTCTTTTTTCGGCGTATAAGCGAAAATGCAAAATAAAAACCACCCATGAAGGGTGGTTTTATTAAGTTAAAAATTATAAAAATGATTAATAAGTTCTAACTGGGGTAATTAATTGAACAAATTCAATATCTTTCTTGTCTGGATTAATGATAAATGGACGAAGTGGCTTAGTAAAACTCATAATAACAGAATCGGTTACTGAAGCTCTAAGCGCATCACGCATATAATCTGGATTAAATGAAATTTCTAAGTTATTTCCTTCGAGATTTCTAAAGCTGACATCTTCTTCTACATTACCAATTTCAGCTGATTTACCAGATAGCTTAGCAGTTTGCTTTTCAGTATCCAAAGTTAAGGTTACGACATTGTTTCTTCCAGCATGAGTTAATAAACTCGCACGTTCAAGGGCGCTAGATAACTCTGGAATGTCAAATTCAATACTGGTAGTTTTTTCAGTTGGAATTAAACGATCAGTATCTGGATAATTACCGTCTAATAGACGTGAGTAAAATGCAAGATTACCAATAACAAATAGGGCTTGGCTATCCCCTGGGCAGACTTTTACTTCTGGATCAGTTTCACCAATAATTCTTGCTAGTTCTTGTAAGCTCTTACCAGGAATAATCAGATCAGTTTCTGATTGAGGTCCGTTTTCTAAAGCAATAATTCTTTGTGATAAACGATGTGAATCGGTAGCAACTGCTTTAATACTATCTGGCTTAAAGAAGAAACGGACCCCCGTCAAAATAGCTCTTGTTTGATCATTAGAAGTGGCAAATTGGGTTTCATTAATAATTTCACGGAAAGTCTTACCTGAAATTGTAAATGAAGCAGAATCTGAAATTTCAGGTAATCGTGGATAATTATTTGCATCTAAACCGTTAATTGTGAATTCACTGTTTTCAGAAATAATTTGAGTTTGAAAACTTTCCTTCACTTCAAAAGAAAAGTCTTTACCAGGTAATTTTTTAATAATTTCACTAAAGAATCTAGCTGGTAAAACAATAGAACCTGTGGATTCAACATTTAAATCTTCGTTTACAGGAATCTTTATTTCAATAGAAATATCTGTATCACTACCTGTTAAGATCAATTCTTCGTTTGTTAACTCTAACTTAATACCACTGAGTATTGGAATAGTAGTTCTTGAGGAAATAGCACGCATAACATTGTTCAAGTTCTCTATAAACAGATTGCGATTAATGGTAAATTTCATTTTTGTCCTCCTAAAATAGTGTGACTTCTTTAATTATATTAATTATATATTTAATTAGTAGTAGTAGGGCCTGTGATTTCTGTTGAAAACTCATGAAAAGCTTGAAATAACGGAAATGTTGCGGTTAAAAACATGTGTAAAACTCTGTGTAGTTATTCACAGGGGATAAAAATGTGATTAATGTTCAAGCATTTGCTTTAAATCGAATACGGCAGTTTTTATATCAGCATCAGTTTTCATTTGCTTATCGATTTTATCATAGGCATGCATCACAGTAGTGTGATCTTTTCCACCGAATTCTTGTCCTATCTTTGGTAGACTTGCATCTGTTAATTCGCGTGAAAGGTACATAGCAATTTGGCGTGGAATCACAATTTGACGTACACGTTTTTTCCCTTTTAATTCGGCAGTTGAAGTTTGGAAATAATTTGCGACAACTTCTTGAATTTTAGGAATCTGTAATCCCCTATTTTTTTGGACTAATTTAAGATCTACTAATGCTTCACGGGCTAAATTGATATCAATATCAGCTTTTTCAATAGTCGCGTAGGCTTGCACTTTTACCAAAGCACCTTCGAGTTCGCGGATATTGGTATCTACTTGAGAAGCTATGTAATCAAGCGTGTCATCGTCAATAGTCAATCCTTCAGCTTCCGCTTTTCTGCGTAAGATTGCAATCCTTGTTTCGAGATCTGGTGGCGTAATCTCAACTTGAAGCCCCCAGGTAAAACGAGAAACTAATCTCTCTGATAAATCTGGAATTTCAGTTGGTAATCGGTCACTGGTCATGACTATTTGCTTTTGATCATTATATAAAGTTTCAAAAGTATGGAAGAATTCTTCTTGAATTCCTTCTTTTTTTGCAAAAAATTGAATGTCATCTACTAAAAGCAAGTCACACGTTCTATATTTTTCGCGAAACTTATCTTGAGTTTTATTTTTGATTGAATTAATAAAATCATTGACAAAAGTCTCACTTTGAATGTAGACCACTTTAGCATTAGGCCTTTCAACTAACATCTGATGACCAATTGCCTGCATCAAGTGGGTTTTCCCAAGACCTACACCACCAAAAATAAATAGTGGATTATAAAAACTACCAGGACTATCCGCTACAGCTAAAGCAGCACCAGCAGCTAATTTATTTCCTTCACCTTGAACAAAATTATCAAAAGTATATTTTTCGTTTAACTTTAAATCTTTAGCAAACTCTCTTTGTGGTGCACGCGTTGGTGTGGTTTGCAAATTATGTTGAGGTTCAGGCGTTACTATTCTTTCAGGTGTATCACTGTCTTCGGAGATTTGAAAGACAGGTAGAAGTTCAACACCAGCATAACCATATGCAGATTGAATTAGTTGCGAAGAAAGATTTTTTTCCCAATAACCTTTTGCAACTGGATTTTGAACTTGAATTTTTAATTCATGCGTTTTTTGGTTGTACGAGATAGGCTTAGTATTTTTAAACCATGCATTATAGGCAACCTCATTAAAACGAGCACGCATTTCATCGTTAAAATGTTGCCAAAATTTTTCAAAATTGAACAAAGTTAATATTCCCCCATTTGTAAAAAGCATATTTAGTTTAACATGATATTAGAAAGTTTTCCACAAGCGAAAAAATAATAAACAGTTTCAACAAGGCGTGGATAATTTGTGATGAGATATACACATTTTGACATGAGTACAAAATGACATATCAATTATGCACAAGCATGTTGTGAATTGCAAATGTTATTGTAGCAGTAAACCAATATGAAATCTATAGGCGTTATCCACATGGTGTGAATTAAGTTTTTAACATGGTGTGAGTTGTGGAAAATGATGGGAATTAATTTGTGGATTTTTACTTGTGGAAAAAATGACTTAGATTTTATCCACACAAAATTTTGATGTAAGTGAAAAATATAATCCAGTATACATAGTCTTTTTTTATAATAAATACTTGGTTTTTATTGCTATTCGTGCTATCCTTAATAAGAAATTGTGCAGTTAGCACAGATATTTATGGAGGTGCAGTTTAAATGACAACTAAAAGAACTTACCAACCTAAGAAGCGTCACCGTTCACGTGTTCACGGTTTTATGAAGCGTATGAGCACATCAAATGGCCGTAAGGTTTTAGCAAGACGCCGTGCAAAGGGTAGAAAAGTCTTATCTGCTTAAACCACTGAATCCCAGTGGTTTTTTTAGTCTACTAGAGTGGAATGAAACGTTTTGAGAAAGTCTTATCGAGTAAAATCTGAAAAAGATTTCCAGCAAGTTTTCGAATCAGGCGACTCCGTCGCTAACCGTGCCTTTGTCATCTATACAGTAGAAAAGACAGAGAATAAACACTTTCGGGTGGGAATCTCTGTAGGTAAGAAGGTCGGTCATACCGCTGTCGCACGTAATCGACTCAAGCGTTATATTCGGGCCGTGATTGATGAAGAAAAATTGCGGATTAATCCACATGTTGATTTTTTAATCATTACGCGACCTTATGCTCGCGATTTTAATATGATCAAGGTACGCAAAAACTTGCTACATGCATTAGCTTTGGCTCATATTATTGAAGAAGTGCCAGATGAAGTTGAGGAAAATTAGATTGAAGGACATTCTGACTAAGAGAAATGTCAAACGTCTTCTTGCTGTCCTTGCCGTAATTACACTTGCAGTTGTATTGACTGGGTGTGCATCGCAGGGGGCAAACGGTCAAGTGACTCCAGTATCACATACAAGTGGTAACTGGTGGGACCGCTGGATTGTCTACTATATGTCAGCTTTCATTTTGTGGTTAGCTAAGTTAATGGGCAATAGTTACGGATGGGCTATCATTGTCTTTACCATTATTGTCCGTGTCATCTTGTTACCTTTGAATGCTATTTCGATTCGAAGCACAACAAAGATGCAAAGTATTCAACCACAAATAAATGAATTGCGTAAGAAATATCCAGGACGTGACACTGAATCAAGGACATTATTACAACAAGAAACTAATAAGCTTTACAAAGAAGCAGGTGTAAATCCATATACAGGATGTTTACCTGTTATAATTCAGTTACCTGTTATGTATGCTTTGTATGGTGCTATTTTACGTACACCACAGTTACAAACTGGACGCTTTTTATGGATGGACTTAAGTAAGCCGGATCCATATTACATAATGCCAATTTTGGCTATGGTCTTTACTTTCTTGTCAACATATATTAGTCAGTTATCAACACCTAAGTCGTCACAAAATGGTATGACTAAAGTGATGATGTACGGAATGTCTATCATGGTGGGTGTAATGGCCCTGAACTTCCAATCAGCCATTACATTGTACTGGGTTATTTCTAACTTGTTCCAAGCAGTTCAGACATTTATCTTGCAAAATCCTATTAAATATAGAAAAGAGCAAGAGGCTAAAAACGAGGCTGAGCGTGAACGCAAACGTAAGCTTAGAAAAACTTACAAGCGTTTAGGACGCAAAAATAAATAAAAGAATATCAATCTAAAAATGATTTTTAGATAAAGTAGTCAAAGTGCTTTATCCATCATGCTTATTCGTGGTGGAATAATGCACTTTTTTTATTGAGAAAAGGGAAAAATTATGGCTCAGGTTTTAACAGAATTTGATACAATTGCAGCAATTTCGACTCCTATTGGTGAGGGTGGAATCTCCATTGTTCGAATGTCCGGTGAAGACGCGATTAAAATTGCTAATGAAGTTTTTAAGGGTGCGGATTTGGCCCAAGTGCCAACACATACGATTCATTACGGTCATATTATTGATCCTGATACTGGAAAAACTATTGATGAATCAATGGTAACAGTATTGCGCGCGCCTAAGACTTTTACCTGTGAAGATATTGTGGAAATCAACTGTCATGGTGGTATTGTGGTTACTAACCATATTTTGCAGCTTCTTTTGAAACATGGTGCACGAATGGCCGATCCAGGCGAATTTACTAAAAGAGCATTTGTTAATGGAAGAATTGACTTAACTCAAGCAGAAAGTGTAATGGACATTGTTCGCGCTAAGACTGATAAAGCACGTCAAGTTGCAGTAAGCCAGCTTGAAGGTGGACTTTTGCACAAGATACGCACAATGCGTCAAGAAATCTTAGATACGCTTGCTAATGTTGAAGTTAACATTGATTATCCAGAATATGATGCAGATACAGTTACTGCCAATCAAATGGCTGATACAGCTAAATCAGTAATTGAAAAAATAGATCGCTTATTAAAGACAGCTCAAGAGGGAAAAATTTTACGCAATGGCTTAGCAACAGCTATTGTAGGTCAGCCTAATGTAGGAAAATCATCATTATTAAACTATTTGACACAAAGTGATAAAGCAATCGTAACTGATGTGGCAGGTACAACTCGAGATACACTAGAAGAATATGTATCTGTAAAAGGAGTACCACTGGAATTAATTGATACGGCAGGTATTCACCATACCGATGATAAAGTTGAAAAGATTGGTGTGGAAAGATCTAAGAAAGCTCTAGAAAGAGCTGATCTTGTTCTCTTGTTGATAGATGCAAGTAAAGAATTAACAGCTGAGGATAAGTCACTGATTAATGAAACCGATTCCAAAAAACGAATTATTATTTTGAACAAGTCCGACTTAGGTCAAAAAATAACTGTTGAACAAATGAAAAAATTAACAGGTAGCGAAGTTATTTCCACTTCAATTTTGAAAGAAGATAATATGGATGAACTTGAAGAATTAATTAATAAGTTATTCTTTGCAGGGATTGAAAATTCTAATGATCAAGTAATGGTTACTAATCAACGACAAACTTCACTTTTGCACAAGGCAAAAAGTGAATTGGAAGATGTTATTCAAGCTGTGGATGATGGAATACCTGTGGATATCGCTCAGATTGATTTCACTGGCGCGTGGGATACATTAGGAGAAATTACGGGTGAAAGTGCACCGGATGAGTTAATAACACAATTATTTAGTCAATTCTGTTTAGGAAAGTAGGATAGGGGAATAATGATTAAGACATATGATTCAAACGAATATGATGTAATTGTTGTGGGAGCTGGTCATGCTGGATGTGAAGCTGCTCTTGCAAGTGCACATATGGGTCAAAAGACACTATTGGTAACTATTGGACTTGATATGGTTGCTTTTATGCCATGTAATCCATCAGTTGGTGGTCCTGCAAAAGGTACTGTTGTAAGAGAAATCGACGCTTTAGGTGGACAAATGGGTAAAAATATCGATGCTACTTACATTCAGATGAGAATGCTAAATACTGGTAAGGGACCTGCTGTACGTGCTCTTCGTGCTCAAGCTGATAAGTGGCAGTATCATGAATACATGAAGGATACTATTGAAAATACTCCTAATTTGACTTTGCGTCAGGCAATTGTAGATGAATTGGTAGTTGAAGATGGCGTCTGCAAGGGAGTTATTACTAATACTGGTGCAAAGTATCATGCTAAAAGTGTTGTTTTAACTACCGGTACTGCTGCTAGAGGAAAAATTATCATCGGTGAACTTATGTATTCATCAGGTCCCAATAACACTACTCCATCAATTAAGTTGTCAGAAAACTTGGAAAAATTAGGTTTTAAGCTTCGTCGTTTTAAAACTGGTACCCCTCCACGTGTTAATGGTAATACAATTGATTATTCTAAGACTGAAGAGGAACCTGGGGATAAAGTTCCACGTCATTTCTCTTATGAGAGTAAAGATGAAAATTATCTACAAAATCAAATTTCATGTTGGATGACATATACTAATCCTGTAACTCATGAAGTGATTAGAGACAATTTAGATCGTGCACCTATGTTCACTGGAGTAATTAAAGGAGTAGGTCCACGTTATTGTCCTTCAATTGAAGATAAAGTTGTAAGATTTGCTGATAAAGATCGACACCAAATTTTCCTTGAACCAGAAGGTAAAACAACTAAGGAAGTTTATGTGGGAGACTTCTCTACTTCTATGCCAGAAGAAGTACAACTTAAGATGGTTCATTCAGTTGCTGGTCTTGAACATGCAGAAATGATGCGTCCTGGATATGCAATTGAATACGATGTTGTGGAACCATGGCAATTGAAGCATACCTTGGAAACTAAGAATGTTAAGCACTTATTTACTGCTGGCCAGATGAATGGTACTTCTGGATATGAAGAAGCTGCAGGTCAAGGTTTAATTGCAGGAATTAATGCTGCTTTGTCAGCACAAGGTAAGTCAGGTTTTACTTTAGGTAGAAATGATGCTTATATTGGCGTTTTAATTGATGATTTGGTAACAAAAGGTACTAATGAACCATATCGTTTGCTTACTAGTCGTGCTGAGTATCGTTTAATTTTACGTCATGATAATGCCGATTTACGTTTAACTGAATATGGTCATAAGCTTGGTTTGATTTCTGATGATCGCTATCAAGCGTTTGAAGAAAAAAAGCAAGCTATTAAGGATACTCAAGCAAGATTGCACGAAATTACTGTTCATGTTACAGACGAAGTACAAGATTTCTTGAAGAGTATTGGTCAAGAACCAATGAAAGCCGGTGTTAAGGCAGATGTCTTTCTTCGTCGTCCACATGTAACTATTAACGATATTGAACGGCTTACTGGTCAAAAAATTGATGGTGACCGTTACGTTAAGGAACAAGTTGAAATTGGCATCAAATATGCAGGTTATATTAAGAAAGAAGAAACTCGTATTGCTCGCTTAAAGCGTCAAGAAGCTAAAAAGATTCCTGCAGATATCGACTACAATATGATTGAAGGCTTGGCTACAGAAGCACGTCAAAAGTTTGAAAAAATTCGTCCTGAAACTTTAGCACAAGCTGAACGTATTTCGGGTGTTAATCCAGCGGACTTAGCAATTTTGAGTGTTTATATTCAAAATGGTCGCTACTCTAGAGTAAATAAATAAAAAGTAGAAGCACAGATTGAACAATCTGTGCTTTTTACATGCTCGAAAAAATAACTAAGTATTGTACGGGAAATAATTTGAAAAATAATTAAAAAAGTTTTTATTAACTTTTTTCTATAAATAAGCCAATTAATATATATAAATGTGTGATTTTAGTATAATAATGTTCATAAGATCACAATGGAGAACGCTGACATCTAGCTTTTAATAAGTAATAATTTATATAACTTTGTGAAATGATTATTTTTGAAAAAGCGGTTTCATTAGCATGATAACAATAAAGATAGCGTTTTGAAAATGTGAAAAATGTGTTTATAATACATTATAAGAGAATTGAAGTTAAGGAGATGTACTTTATATGACTAAAATTAATGGTTCTGACGCAATGCTTAAAGTTATTTACGACTGGGGAATAGATCATATTTATGGTTTTCCAGGTGGATCTTTTGATTCAAGCATGAATGCTATTTATGACTTTAGAGATAAAATGAAATTTATCGAGGTCCGCCACGAAGAAGCAGGTGCACTTGCTGCTTCTTCGGAATACAAAGTAACTGGTAAACTGGGTGTATGTTTCGGCTCAGCAGGTCCTGGTGCTGCTCACTTATTTAATGGCTTATATGATGCAAAATATGATAAAACACCAATGCTTGCTATCGTTGCTAATGTACCTACTAGCAAACAAGATATTGACTTTTTCCAAGCATTTGACGAAGATAAATGGTTCTTGGATGCAAGTGTATGGTGTGCTTCAGCAAAGACACCAGAACTTATTCCTGTATTGACTGATGAAGCTATTCGCCAAGCATATGCAAGAAAGGGTCCAGCAGTTTTGATCATTCCTAAGGATTACGGATGGCAAAAGATTGAAGATAACTTCCGTGTAAGTAAGAAGGCACAACCAAAGCCTAACTATCCAGCTCCAACTGAAACTTCAGTCGAAGAGGCTGTAAAGCTTTTAAAGGAAGCAAAGAATCCTACTATGTACATCGGCGCAGGTGCTAAAGATGCTGGTGAAGAAGTTAAGGAATTTGCGGAAAAATTCAAAACTCCTATTATGTCATCATACCTAGGTAAAGGCGTGGTTGAAGATAAGTTCCCAGCTTACATTGGTACTATTGGTCGTATTGGCCCTAAGGCAGCACAAGAAGTTCAAACAGCAACTGACCTGGTTGTTTGGGTAGGTAATAACTCACCATTTTCAGGCTTGTGGTTCCCTAAGGATGCTAAGGTTATCCAAATCGATGTTGACCCAGGTAAATTTGGTAAGCGTCATTCAACTGATGTTTCAATGCTTGCGGATTCTAAGAAAGCTCTTCGTGCTCTTATTGAAGAAGGGGAAGAAAGAAGCGAATCACCACTTTATAAAGCAGCTATTGCAGACCGCGAGAACTGGGATGCATGGGAAGATAGCTTTAAGAATTCTGATGAAATGCCAGTTCGTCCAGAACCTATATGGGATGTTATCAACAAGAAAGCTGATGACAATGCGATTTTTGCAATTGATGTAGGTAATGTAAATGTTGATTCATGTCGTCTTTTGAATTTACATGATGATCAAAAGTGGACTACTTCTGGTCTTCACGCAACTATGGGTTATGGTGCCCCAGCTGCTCTTATGGCTGCTACAGTATATCCAGACCGTGAAGTTTGGAACTTAGCCGGTGATGGCGGCTTTGCCATGATGAATCAAGAGCTTTTGACTATGTCACGTTACAATATGCATGTTTTAAATGTGGTATTTACTAACGAAACTTTAGGTTATATCGAGGCTGAGCAAGTTGATGAATCTCACCAGCCTTTGTCAGGCGTTATTATTCCTGATAATAATTGGGCAAAAGTGGCAGAAGGTATGAACGTTAAGGGCGTTGTTGTACGTACTAAAGAAGAATTTGAAAAAGCAGTAGATGAATTCAAGCAAATGGATGGTCCAATGCTTATCGATATTAAGTACACTCACAAGATGCCATATTCAACTGAATTGAATTCACTTGATGATCCAGCATTTGTTAAGAAATATGAAGCTGAAGATTTGAAGCCGTTTAGTTACTTTGCAGAAAAGTATGGCTTGGAAGCTGATGCCGCAACGGGTGCATCTCAACATGAAGGAGAACCAGTAGAAGATACAACTCCTGATACAGTTTCAGGTGCATCTCAACACTAATTAAGTTTAGATAATAATAAAAAATCGAGACAATATGTCCCGATTTTTTTATTGTCTGAAAATATTTCCTGGGAAAATGTTTGTGAAACACTCGTGGGTAATAACAAAATAGTTATTAACTATGCCGAAAATTAAAACTTTTCATTTCGCTTTTTTCTATACTAAAACGTATAATAATAATTGATGAATTTTGATTAAATGGAGGACGTTAAAGATATGCAACAATTCGGCGTTATCGGTTTGTCCGTTATGGGCAAGAATCTTGCTTTAAACGTTAGAAATCATGGTTTTTCAGTTTCAGGTTATTCAATTGATAAACCTGAAGTTGATGCCTTGGCAAAATATGAAGATGACAAATTAAAGCCTTGTTATACATTGGAAGAATTTGTTAACTCACTTGAAAAGCCACGTAAAATTTTGATCCAAATTATGGCTGGTGATCCAGTTGATCAAACTTTACATAAATTACTCCCTCTTTTGGATAAAGGCGATATTGTTATCGATGGTGGTAATTCAAACTATCACGATACTAATCGTCGTTACCATGAAATGGAAAAACATGGTATTCATTTCATCGGTATGGGTGTTTCTGGTGGAGAAGAAGGTGCCTTAAATGGCCCAGCACTGATGCCAGGTGGGGATGAAGAAGCATATAAAGAAGTTGCTCCAATTCTTGAAGCTATTGCTGCTAAAAATAAAGATGGTAAGCCATGTGTAAGCTACATGGGCCCTGAAGGTGCAGGTCACTATGTAAAGATGGTCCACAATGGTATTGAATATGCCATCATGCAAGAATTTTCAGAAGTTTACAGCTTGCTTCGTGATGTTGCTCATAAGAGTAATGGTGAAATGTCAGAAATCTTTGATAAGTGGAATCACAGCGTAGTAGAAGCATATTTAAGTGAAATCACTTCAAAGGTTTTGAAGCAAGAAGATGATCTTACTCCAGATCATATAATTGATCACATTTTAAACGTTGCTTCATATAAGGGTACTGGTAACTGGACTCTTGAAGATGGTGTAGCTCTTGGTGCACCAGTCACTGTTATTGCTGAAGCAGTTATGGCACGTTTCATGAGTAAGCAAACTCATTTGGCACTTAAGAGTGGTATTAAGCCAACTGAATTTAAATATGATGGTGAAATTCCTGACGATTTAGTTGATGAATTTGGTAAAACTTTGCAATTAGCACAAGCTGTTGCATATGCTCAAGGTTTCCAAGAATTAACTATGGCTGCTAAAGCTTATGATTGGGATCTTAGATATAAGTCAATTGCTCAAGGTTGGGAAGCAGGTTGTATTATTCGTTCTGCAATGCTTAAGGATATTGAAGATGCTTACGCAGATGGCAAAGAACTCACCAACTTATTTGAAGATGGCTACTTTAGAAAGCTAATGGAAGACAATCTTCCAGCATTAAGAAAATCAGTTGAATTTGCTACTAAGGCAGGCGTTCCAACTCCAACTTTAAGTGCAGCACTCAACTACTTAGAATCAATTTTTAATCCAAAATTGCCAGCTAACATGATCCAAGGTCAACGTGACTACTTCGGTGCTCATACTTACCAAAGAAATGATCGTGAAGGTGTATATCATACTGAATGGTATGAAGAAAAATAAGGTTTCATGTGAAACTAAGAAAGTCAGTTAGATTAATTCTAGCTGGCTTTTTGTTGTACAATAAAAACGACATATTTTTTGAGGAGAGAAACGCATGAAGGATGAAGGAAATAAAACAAATATAAGGCTACTTTTACAGGCCATAATTGTGGGGATTTGTACCGGTATAGTAGTGGGAATATTTAGATTTGGTATTGAAAAAACATCGGATTTTTGGCTTCATTTATTTGAACTAGCACATCAAAATCCAGTCTGGTTTATTGCTATAATTGTTGGATTTATTATGATAGCGGTAATCGCCGGCTACTTTGTTAAACAATATCCACATGTTGGTGGATCTGGTATTCCAGAAGTTAAATTACAGTTACAAGGAAAATTATCACTACACTGGTTTCCAATTTTATGGAGAAAATTAATTGGTGGTATTTTAGTTATTGGAACTGGGTTGTTTTTAGGGCCAGAAGGGCCATCACTTCAATTGGGTTCATCAATTGGACAAGGTGTAGGACAAGGCTTTAAGCAGAATAAATTAAATTCACGTGTTTTATTAGCTACAGGAGCTTCAAGCGGTTTATCTGCAGCCTTTGGTGCTCCACTTAGTGGATCCTTGTTTGTACTTGAAGAAGTCTTTCATAATTTCTCTCCAATAGTTTGGATGAATGCATTAGCTGGTGCGATTGCTTCTAATTTTGTTGTATCGAATTTGTTTGGTCTTCATCATGCACTAGCAATTCCATATAATCATTCGTTTCCAATAAATTTGTATTGGCATTTGTTGATTTTAGGTATCATATTAGGCTTGCTAGGACATCTTTATAAAGTGGGATTATTTGGAGTAAAAAAATTATATGCCCAAATCACCTTTTTACCTAAATGGCTATATGGAATTATTCCCTTGGCAATATTAATTCCGATTGCATATTATTGGCCATTAATTACTGGACCAGGTAATCGTTTAATTTTAAGTTTGCCGCACATGATTACTAAAACCGGATGGGGATTAATTGGACTTTTAACATTTTATTATGTACTGCGAATTGTATTTTCAATTGTATCCTATGATTCTGGCTTACCAAGTGGTATTTTCTTGCCAATTTTAACAATGGGTGCTTTAATTGGTGCTACTTATGGTTTATTTATGGCGCAGCTTGGTTTACTACCACAAAAGTTGGTGGTAAATTTGATTATTTTCTCCATGGCTGGCTATTTTGCCGCAATTATTAGAGCACCGTTTACTGCAATTATTTTAATTACCGAAATGGTAGGCTCATTACTTCATTTGATGCCATTAGCAGTAGTAGCGTTTATTGCATTACTTGTAGACGAGCTTTTAGGTGGCAAGCCTATTTATGGCCTTTTAGCAGCTGCTATGGATACAAATAGTGATCATAAGACTGATTATACTGGGGTGGCTGATCAAATGGTTCTACCGGTGTATGAAAGCAGTAAGCTGGTAGACAAAAAGGTGGCTGATATTAAATGGCCAGAAGATACTAGAATTAGAACAATCCGTCGTGACAATGATGAGATCATTCCAACCGGAAAGACGATTATTCGGGGTGGAGACATGCTTATTTTAGAATTTGATTCAAGCCAACGTGGTAGAGTTTATAGCGAGATGAAGAAACTACAAGGAGTTGAGCTTGACGGATAAACGAAACAATAGAAGAGAGGGATATATTTGAATAATTTGGTACAGATCACTCTTAATGCGGACCAGGAACAATATAATATTGGGGATGATGAAAGCATTACTTTTATCGATGCCAGTTCATACTATATTGGAAAAATAATTGCGAAAAAGCATGGTTGGCTAACATTGGAGTCCGTGGATCAAGATGGTAATCTGGGTGGAATTGTTTTTATTAAAGAAGATCAGATTGCCAAAATTGAGAATGAAACGCCAATGCTTCATTATTTTGCAATTACTAATATAAAAGATCCGTTCCACATGAAACAATCAAATCAATCTGTATTAAATTGGGATTTTACTAACCTTTATGATCTCTTGGTTAACATTACGGATGCACGTCCGTTTATTACCGTTGAAGTAAATAATGGTACAACCTATACCGGTGTAATTACTCAACTGGATAAAAATGAAGTGAGAATTTTAGAACGTAATGGTAATATGTTAGATCAATATCCAACCGTTATTCCGCTTAAAGATATTGTATGTCTTGATGCAAATAGTATTGATAATTATCTTTTTTTACAATATTTAAAACGTAAGGGAAATTACAACAATAAGTTAGAATTAGTAGAAATTTATTTTAATTATACGTTCGACGATCAATTTGGTAATTTTGCTATTGGTAAGATTCTTAAATACGATGAAGAAAACTTGATTCTTGAGAGTTTGAATGAACTTGGACAAGTAGAATCGATTGCCGTTATTTCACGAAAACATATCTCACATATAACTGAAGAGTCCGATCGACTAAATTATTTTAATTACTTAATTAAATGGCAAAAAAAGAATAATAGCTTTGATCCAGATTATTTAGAACACTCAATTAATTTAAGTGGAGAAATCAAATCTCCAGCTGAAATAATTGAGGAGTGGCCACATGATCGAGTAATTAAAATTTGTGATTCAATCTATCATTATCCAGATCGATTAGGCTTAGTGGTTGATCGTAATACTGAAAGCTTTGATTTGAGAATTTTGACCGAATATAATTTAGGCGATATAAGTGATCATGAGTATGATGATTTAATTAGCGTTGATCTCGCTGGTAGCGATATGATTAAAATGCAACGTTTTATCGAATATGACGGTTAAATAATTTGTCAGATATTCAAGAATTTTTATATAATTTAGGAAACGAAAGGAAGATGTTCTATGGGATTAACATTTGACAACCCTAACAATTTACAAAAGATGCTTGATCGTTTTGCAACCGTTCCAGATCCAAAAAAAACACCAAAGCATAAGGATCCGGAAGAATTGCTAAATAAAGATTCAAAGGATAAAAAGAAAAAAGATAAGTAAATAAAAAAGCAGATTGTAAGTGCAATCTGCTTTTTCTCTAGAAATTTAAGGGGTTAAAAGATATGAAGAAACATTCACCAATTGGCTGTATTAGTAAGGCGGGTTTATTTTCAAAGTTACCACATAAAATGCTTGAAAAAATAGCTCCGATTTCTACACATCAAGAATATTTTGAAAAAGGTAGCTTTATCCGTCAGCCGGGCGATGGTAAGAATGGAATGATGTTCGTAGACAAAGGTAGTGCTAAAATCTATAATTTAAATCGTGATGGTAAAGAAACTGTCTTAGGAGTTTTGAATAAAGGTGACTATGATGGACAACAGAATTTATTTCAAGATGATAGTCATGAGAATTTTATTCAAGCTTTGCAGGATACTTATATTTGTTCCATTAGTCGCGCTGACTTTCAAAGGCTGCTTAAGGATACACCAGATTTAACTTTAAACTTGCTTAATAACTTTGGTGAGAAATTAGTAGCAATAGAAACTAATTCAGTTCGCAGAAATTCAATGAATGCTAAAGATCGTTTAATGGATTATTTAGTTGAACAAAGTCAAAAGAATGGAGCGACTAAATTTACTTTACCTTTGAAAAAGAAAGATTTAGCGAGTTATTTGGGAACAAGCCCTGAGACTTTAAGTAGGCAGTTAAAATCATTGGAAAAAGAAGGAAAAATAAAAGTCAATCGTCGAGAAATCACCATTGTTAAGGACTAGTAACTGGAGAAAAATATGAGTGATAACCGTATGAATTATAGTATTGATAAGCAAATGCAGTTCCCATTAGTTGATATTGAGCTTGAACCGGGTGAAAAGGTATTTATTCAACGTGGAAGCATGGTTTATCATTCAACTAGTATCAAGTTAAATACTAAAGTAAATGGAACAGGTTCAGGAATCGGTAAATTGATTCGTGCAGTTGGACGTTCAATCACCTCAGGAGAGAGCTTTTGGATCACTGAAGCACAAGCAAGCCGAACTACGGGCAAGTTGGCAATTGCACCGGCTTTACCAGGTGAAGTTTTACCATTAAAACTTGGAAAAGAGCAATATCGCATTAATGATGGGAAATTTTTAGCTATGGACGGCTCTGCCAGCTATTCTATGAAGAAACAATCGGTTGGTAGAGCAATCTTTTCAGGAACTGGCGGCTTTTTTGTAATGACTACTAGCGGTGAAGGAACAGTATTATGTAACGCATATGGTTCAATTAAGAAAATTACACTAAATAATGATGAAATTACCATTGATAATAATCATGTAGTTGCCTGGTCAACAGGGCTTGATTATGATATTCATTTTGATAATGGCTTTATTCAATCGATTGGAACCGGCGAGGGGATTGTTAATACTTTCAAAGGTAGTGGTGAAGTGTATATTCAAAGCCTTAATTTAGAAACTTTTGCCGGCATTTTGGATGAATTAATTCCTGGTAATGAAAAATAATTTAGCTAAAAAATTGCGTTGAAGCGTAATATAGAGCTGCAAAAATAATATTTATTACGGCAAGAGATCCAATGATACTGCATTGCATCTTTTTAGTAATTACTAAATAAGCAATGAATTCACGAATAAAGGCGTTTAAAGTGAAGTACCATTTTGTTTTTGCGCCGTAGCCAATACATTGTAAACCTTGCCGTTTTGCCAAAACAAGCGCTCTATAAACGTGATATGAATTAGTAACGATACAAAATGTGCTGTTAGGTTTCATTAATTGGTGAGAAAATTTAAGATTTTGGTTAGTTGTCTTAGATCGATCTTCGATAATAATATCGGATTTAGGTACACCATGTTCTTCTGCATAAGCAGCCATAGCATGACTTTCAGGAATTTCTTCATCAGGTCCTTGACCACCCGACATAATTAATTTAGAATCAGGATTTTTATGATAAATTTCAATTCCGCGATTAATTCTACTGGCTAATAATGGTGTGACTTTTTTACCAAGTAATCCTGCGCCTAAAACAACAATGTAGTTTAGTTTCTTAGTGTTAATGTTAATAAGGTTTAACCAAGAAGTTAGAGTATACATTACCATGATGAAGATTATGTAGAAAATACTCATTGATAAAAAGAGATAGATAAATCTAAACCATGGTGCAGAAGTGGAGCGGCCTAAAACAGGATATGCAAAAATTAGTAGAATAATAGCTATTCCTGTTCCTAGCGATAAAAAGTTAGTCCATTTAGTACCTTCTTTGATCAAAATTTTAATACCGTTATAGAGGAAAATAATAATCAAAAGAAATACGAATACTAAAATAAATAATGCTACACCTACAGAGGCCAAAAGTAATAAATTAGCAATTATTTGGTGTTGCTGAGGAAATTGAGCCTCGATGATAATAAGAGCATCAATGGCCAAAAAAGCTAGAAACATTAAAGTAGAGGTCAAAGTAAGGCCGGCCCACATTGAGCGTCGTTCGTGTGTTAAGACAAAAATAAAAATTCCAAGGTTAATAAGAAAAATAGCTAAAAGCCAGTAAAATATGGATAACAATTAAAAACTCCTTTATTTTTTACTTAATTATACGGAGTTTATAAAATATTTAAAAGAAAAAGCAAAAAAGCATCGAAAGGTGCTTTTTTGCTTAATCTAGACCGGCAATTCGGACTTTATTTAAAAGAAGTGAACTCGTTACAACTGAAACTGAACTGAAGGCCATTGCAAGTCCCGCTAATTCAGGGCTTAAACTTAATCCGAAGATTACGAATAGACCTGCGGCAATAGGGATGCCGATAGTGTTGTAAATGAGAGCCCAGAAGAGGTTTAATTTAATTCTATTGAAAGTCTTCTTGGCAATGTCTAGAGCTCTCACAACACCCATTAAGTCGTTTTGAACGAGGACAATACCACCAGATTCAATAGCGATATCTGTACCTGAACCCATCGCAATACCAACATTTGCAGTAGATAATGCAGGGGCATCGTTGATACCGTCACCTACGAAGGCAACCTTATTACCTTCATTTTGTAATTTCTCAATTTCAGCAGCTTTTTCAGTTGGTAAAACTCCAGCAATAACTTGATCGATACCGACTTCTTTACCGATAGCTTCAGCTACATTTTGATTATCACCGGTGAGCATAACGGTTTTAAGGCCACGTTTCTTAAGTTCGGCAATAGCAGCTTTAGAACTAGGTTTAGGCACATCTTGAATAGCGACTAAACCGATTACTTTTTTATCCAAACCAACATAAACTACAGTTTTAGCTTCTTTTTGTAATTTAATGGCTTGATCTTTCATTTCCTGGGAAATAGAAATATCTTCTAGCAACTTATCACTACCTACAAAGGCAGTCTTTCCATTGTAGCTTGCTCTAACGCCTTTACCTTCAATTGCGGCAAAGCTAGTTACTTTAGCTAAGGCAATTTTATCTTCTTTAGCCTTTTTAACAATGGCGGTAGCAAGTGGGTGTTCAGAGTTTTCTTCAAGGCTAGCTGCAATAGCTAATACTTTGTCTTTGTCGCCAACAATATCAGTTACTTGTGGCTTACCAACTGTAATAGTACCAGTTTTGTCAAAAACAACTGTGTTGATGTCGCTAACCTCCTCAAGAACTTCACCGTTTTTGATTAATACACCCATCTTAGCACTACGTGCAGTTCCAACCATTAATGCAGTTGGAGTTGCGAGACCCAAGGCACATGGACAAGCAATAACAACTACAGAAACTGCAAATAGTAATGCAGTAACTAATGGAGCGTTTAAGAATACGTACCAAACCACGAATGTGATAATCGCAATGATTAAAACAGCAGGTACGAAAATGTTAGAAATTTTGTCAGTCAAGTTTTGAATAGGGGCGTGACTAGTTTGTGCTTTTTTAACCAAATCAACGATTTGTGAAAGCATGGTATCACTACCAACTTTAGTTGCTTTAAAAGTGAAGGTACCGTTAGTGTTGATGGTTGAACCTACAACGTTATCGCCTTTTTTCTTAGTTACTGGCATACTTTCGCCGGTAACCATAGATTCATCAATAGTAGTTGATCCGTCTACGATAACACCATCAACTGGAATTTTTTCACCAGGCTTAACACGGATGATATCGCCCACTTTAACTTGATCAAGGGGAACTTTAACGAATTCACCGTTGCGTTCAACTTCGGCATCCTTAGCTTGTAAGTCAATTAACTTAGCTAAAGCGTTAGAAGCGTTATTATGCATCTTTTCTTCCATGGCATCCCCAAGAAGTACAAAGACAGTAACGAATGCCGCACTTTCAAAGTAAACTTCTCGATTAGTGAACATGGCGAAGATACTGTAAAAGTATGCTACAGAAGTACCTACAGCAACTAGTGTATTCATATTAGCGTTATGATTTTTAAAGGCTGCCCAAGCACTGCTCCAATAAGGAGCAGCCGAAATAGCCATGATAATAGTGGTTGTTACAAATGCAATCCAGTTGTAACCAGGCATCATCCAATGAAATGGCATAGCAAGCATTTGGATAAGCATCGGGATTGATAAAATAAATGAAATCCAAAACCGCTTAATATTGGATAGTTTCATTATTTAACGACGACCTTTCCATGAAACATGTCCATACCACAAGCATAGTTGTAAGTACCAGGCTTATCGGTAGGAATATCAATAGTAACGTCTTTTTTACCATCTAATTTTTCATCAAAATTCAAGTCTCTTGAAACAACTTCGTTCATACATCCCATATTATCCGATGGGATGAATTTTAATTGAGCAGGCTTACCCACCTTAAAAGTGACGGTATCTGGTTTGTAACCGTGATTATCTGCATTAACAACAACTTTTTTAGTTTGATTCTTTGAAAAAATACTCATTATTTTACAACAACCTTTCCATGAAACATATCCATACCACAAGCGAAGTTATAAGTACCTTTCTTGTCAGTTGGAATATCGATAGTAGTAACTTTTTGCTTGGTTAGATCCTTATCAACGCCAAGCTGTTCGAAAACAACATGAGATAAACAAGCAGTTGAATCTTTCATATCAAAATTAATTTTTGCTGGAACGCCTTGTTTAAGAACAACAGTTGAAGGAGAGTACCCACCTTTAACAACGATATTTGCTTCTTGTATCCCTTGATTAACATTAGCATTTTCTACAGATTCTTCATGTTTACCGAAGAACCACCAGAGAATAAAGCCAATCAATAGAATAGCGACTATTAATGTAATAATTTGTGAAATATTCATTCTTTCCTCCTAGCAGAAGTGCTTTTCATCTGGCAAGCAGTTACACGGAACTTTGGCAGGAGCGTTTTTTTCTTTTTCAGAGATTTTCTGCTTCATTTTTTCTAAATCATTTTTTGAAATAGAAGAATCGGCTAAAAGTTGTAATAATACTTCACCTTTATGCATGTCACACATACGATTAAGTAGCTCTTGTGCAGTTTCCGCCATCACTTGGGTCTGATTGATCTTAGCGGTATAAACGAAGTGTCTGCCTTCTTTTTTAGTACTCAGTAGGTTCTTTTGAACCAAACGACGTAATAAAGTTTTAATTGTTGATTCGGACCAATCTTTTTTAGCTTGCAGTTCATGAATTATCTGGGTTGAACTCACAGGCTCAAGTGTCCAAATGATTCGCATGACTTCCCACTCACTGTCGGAAATTGTGCTTTCTTTTTCTTGAAGTTTAACCATTTCTTCCTCCTATCGTTTACAAATGTAACTATACAACTAATATTTACATTTGTAAACCCTAAAACACTAAAAAAAGAAAGACATATGTCTTTCTTAAGATAATTAATTGAAGTAAACGTTCTTGAAATCGTATGGAACGCCTGTTGGATTAAAGGATACATTCTTAACATCAGTTTTAAGAAGTTGTGGGTGAGCTACTTGAACTAATGGAATAGTACCTTGATCTCTCATTAAGATCTTTTCTGCAGCAACTAATCTGCTCCAACGTTTAACAGGACTATTACCATAAACGTTTTCGGATTGATCTAGTAATTTGTTAAATTGATTATTGTTCCAACCGTTATTAAGGTAGCTTGATCCTTTTTGGAAAACATCTAGGAAGTTAATTGGGTCACCAAAAACAGCCTGCCAATTCTTGATTGTGATTTCGTAGTTTCCTGTAGTTTGACGAGAAATCAATTGAGTAAATGGAATGTTTTGTACTGAAATATTTACGTTAGGCAAACGATCCAGTTGACTTTGTAAGAATTCGGCAGTTTGTTTTGAAGAATCGTCATCACTTGCCAACAAAGTAACTTTAATGGATTTGATGCCAGTTTCCTTATAGCCTTGTTGGAGCAATGATTTAGCCTTATTTAAGTCATAACTTACGCCACTTTTTACGTAAGCGTCATTTTCAAATTGAGCACCGGTTTTTGGATTTGTACCCATGCCTGATGGAACGAAGCCCTTAGCTGGAATAGAGCCATCTTTTAAGATGTTGTTTGCTAATTGTTGACGGTTGATTGCATATGAGAATGCTTGTCTAATTTTAAGATCTTTGAATGCCTTAACTTTGTTTTGATTTAATTCAAGACGACGAATAGCTGAGGAAAGTCTAGCGTGGTAGCCAGCCTTATTCTTGTTGGCAGCTACTTGTTGACCTGTTAAGCCTGTTTCGTCAGCTTTTCCAGCTTGGAAGAGGTTATAACTGGTGGTTGTTGATTCACTGACTTGTTCGTTGACTCTGTCTAATTTAACGTTCTTAGCATCCCAGTAATTCTTATTTTTGGCTAAAGTCCAAGTTTTATTGTTTCCTGTCCACTTAGTTAAAGTGAATGGACCAGAAGAAACAGTGTATTTAGCTTGAGTACCATAAAGTTTGCCATACTTTTGAACAACTTTTTGATCTTGAGGGAAGAATAATGGCCATGCAAGCAAATTCTTAAAGTAACTTAATGGACGAGTAAGTTCTATGTGTAAATGATATTTAGAAGGTGCAGTTACGCCAAGAGTAGATGGTTTCTTTTTGCCACTGTTGATTGCTTGGGCATTCTTAATTTGATAGAGGTAAAAGGCCATTTGTGATTTGGTAGCTGGTGTAACGGTTCTTTGATATGAATAAACAAAATCTTTTGCAGTAAGGGGATCGCCATTTGACCACTTGGCATTTTTACGTAAGACGAAATCGTAAACTCTGCCGCCTTTGGATGTTTTAACAGATTTGGCTAAAGAAAGTCTTGGCTTATTGTTTTTATCTAAACGATAAAGACCATCACCAGTGTTCAATAAGGCTTGGAAACTAGTAGTATCAGTGGCTAAAGATGGATCTTGAGTTGATAATTGGGTGGTTTCTGACCAATTTAAAACTTGCTTTTTCTTTTGAGAGGCTGATTGATTGCCACAAGCTGCAAGAGCCAATGCTGAAACGATAATTGTGCTTGTTGCTAAAATCTTCTTTGATATTCTCATTGCTAAACTCCTTTGCATAGACGAAAATTAAGCAATGAAAAAGAAAAAAACGCCTTACTAGATCATATCGATCTAATAGGGCGTTTATCACGCGGTACCACCTATTCTTCATGGAAGTTCCACCTTGGTTCATGTACGGTCAAAAAGACGATACACTACCGCGATAGAGGGCGGACCCTGAATCTGCTAAATATCGCAGGTTCATGCTCGAAGGCCATTTTCAAAGATAATATATAGTCATTTCCTTCCACCAATATGGAAACTCTCTGTGGACGATATTATCAATTACTTTTCTTGTCATTGCTTAATTTGTTTTTAATGTTGCTATCATAATATATCCTAGGAAATAATTTGTCAACAAAAAATTAACGATTAAAAAGACTAACGATCAACAGTACTATGATAATCCAAATTACATCAAGCAAATAAATCAAGATTTTGGTCCACATTTTCTGATAGAGTTGGCCAGTTTGAAATAGAAGATACAGGGTAAATCCAGCAAGAATGACGACCATTGTAGTTCCTAATGAGTTGTGGATGTTGAAGTAAAAATAGATACCTGTAATAGCTGAGAAAATAAGGGTACCCATGATCCATAATGCTTTCTTATCTTTCATAAAACCTCCATAAAAATATCCGCTTCCCAATCGAAGCGGATATAGTTTCTTCTATAAGTTAGTAACCAGGAAGAAGATGACGAATACCGCAAACAGGATGTACATCATTGGAGTAACTTCCTTGGCACGCTTTGAAGCGATCATAGTGATAGGATAGGCAATTAAACCTAAAGCCAAACCATCTGAAATACTGTAAGTTAACGGCATACCTACAACCGTCAAAAATGCTGGGAAAGCAATTTCAAACTTATCCCAATCAATCTTTCTTAAGTTGCTTGCCATAAGCACACCAACAATAATCAATGCTGGGGCTGTTACAGTGGTTGGAATAACGGAAAGAAGTGGACTAAAAATCATGCTGATAATGAAGAAAATACCAACAAAGATAGCAGTTAAACCAGTTCTACCGCCCATTGCGATACCAGCACTTGATTCTACTGAAGTACCAAGTGGAGCAGTACCAAGGACTGCTCCTTCAACCATGGCAGTTGAGTCGGCTAAGAATGCACGACCAATTCGTGGGATCTTACCATCTTTATCAACCATACCGGCTTGTTCAGTCATCCCAATCAAAGTACCAGCAGTATCAAAGAATGTAACAAGTAAGAAGGTTAAAACAACCATCCAAAGTTGTGCCGTATTGATGTCTTTTAAGTGAAAAACGGCTTGTCCAAAAGTTGGTGTAATGCTTGGTGCGCCCGCAATGATGCCATGTGGCAATGGAATTTGACCGATAATCATGCCAAAAATAGCGGTAATGATCATGCCCACAAAAATTGAGCCAGGTACGTTTAAACACATTAAAATAACTGTTAAAACTAAACCGAATAAAGTAATCCAAACAGCAGGATTACTGAATTTACCTAGAGTAACTAAAGTTGAGTCACTGTTAACAATTAACTGACCATTTTTTAAGCCGATGAATGCAATGAATAAACCAATACCAGCTGAAATTGCATACTTCATATCTTGTGGAATCGCATTGACCACCATTTCACGCAATTTAAAAACGGTAATTAAAATGAACAAGATTGATGCAACCAGAACGGCAGCTAATGCTGTTTCCCAGGAAATGTGCATCCCCACGCATACGTTGTATGCGAAGAAAGCACCACTACCTAGAGTTGGAGCTAAGGCAATAGGGTAGTTTGCAATAAAGCCCATCAGGAAACAACCAATTGCTGTAGCGATGGCCGTTACAGTGAAGGCTGCACCTTTAGGAATACCAGCTGCGTGTAAAATATTAGGGTTAACAAATAGGATGTAGGAGAGGCTGACAAACGTAGTTAATGCGGCAATTAATTCGCGTTTAACGTTAGTGTTAGCTTCTTCTAAATGAAAGACTTTATTTAAAAAATCCATTGCGCCTCCAAAATAAAAACAAAAAGAAAAAAGACATAGCTTACCCAAAGTCATGGGTAAAAGATGTCCTTAATAAAATTATGACGTCTGATACCTATAGTCCTGAATTTATGGCTCAGGGTAGATACTGTCGACCTTATTTCGACGATATATAGATAACTTGATTGTTAAGTATTTTAGCAGAAATACGTGGCCTACGCAAATTTCCTGGGAAACAAAAAGCAAGCAGCCGGAACTGCTTGTTTTAAAAATTATTTACTTAAAATATGCTCTTGTATAATCAACTTCACCAACGGAGTGCCATAATACACCCTTTAAGTTGCTTCTTACTAAGTGACTTTCGGTCATGTTGTATAAAGGTGCTACTGCAGTATCTTTAGTTAACTGACTTTGAGCATTTCTCATATTTTGCCAGTATTGTTTGACATCTGCGGCGCTCTTGCTTTTAGCGGCACTGATGTAATTATCGTAAGCCTTACTACTATACTTACCGTAATTTTGAGCATTATTGGTTTGAAGGATATCAAAATCACTCATTGGGTCAGCATAATCAGCAAGCCATAAACTAAAGTGCATGTCAAAGTTGCCTTTACTTACATTATCTTGGGTATTTTTAGCAGGAACAGCGTGTACTTCAACATCTGCACCTTTTAATTTGGATTCAACTTGTGATTGAACAAATTGGGCAATATTCTTATTGATAGTTTGATCATCTGTATAGTAAGTTAAAGTGACAGATTTCTTTCCTTCTTCTTTTAAGCCTTCTTGCCATAATTTTTGTGCTTTTTTGACATTATAATTTTCACTTGGCTTCATTTCAGTTGCAAAATCTTTGCCAGTGGTTGGATCTTTAACTAAAGTTGGTGCAACAAATGTATATGCAGGTTCTGAACCATCGGCAAGTACTTTTTCAGCTAAGTGTTTTTTGTCTAATACTAAAGATAGAGCCTCACGTAATTTAGAATTTGAAAATACACGTCCTTGACGTTGATTTAGTTGTAAATAGTAGACTCCGGCACGTTTAAGATGCATTAAATTTTTATCTTTTTGCAAGCCTTGAGCCGTGGTTCCTGTAATAGTTGCGTCATCAAGATTTCCTTGTTGGAAAAGTTGATGTGCAGTGTTTGCATCTTTTACAACTTGCATTTTCATTTTCTTTAAATGAATATTTTTTTTATCGTAATAATATTTATTTGGGTCCAAGTCCCATGACAAATTGCTACCTGTCCAACCATCAACCTTGAATGGTCCATTGTAGTACATCTTATTAGAAGCAGAACCATAGCTTTTGCCAAATTTAGTTAAAGCAGCTTTGCTTTGTGGGAAGAATGCTGGCAGCACCATCATTCTAGTAAAGTATGGCATTGGATATTCTAGGTCAACTTGAAGAGTGCGATTGTTTAAAGCTTTGACCCCTAGATCTTTTGCTGGCAACTTACCTGCAGTGACTTTGGTGGCATTCTTTACACCAGTGAAGATATAAGAATAACCTGATTGAGAGCTAGGACTGACAGATCTACGCCATGAATTAACAAAATCTTCCGCAGTTACAGGATCTCCATTAGACCATTTAGCATTTTTTCTTAAGGTGAAGGTATATCTTTTACCGTGATCTGTTGGCTTAACTAATTTTGTGGCCATTGCTGGAGAAGGATTACCTTCTTTATCGGCACGATAAAGTCCTTCCATAGAATTTTCTAGGACATTCCATTGACTAATATTAGCTTGATTAGAAGTATCTAAAGATAAGATTTCTCCTGTTTGCATTAAATGTAAAGTTTGATCTTTTTTATTAGCAGAAGCGTTGTTATTTCCACAAGCAGCGGTAGCTAAAGAAGCTAAGACGACGGAAGCGGATAATAGTAATTTGTTTAATTTCATAGTTTATTCTCCCTTGAATGTGTTGTTCTCAACATCGTGTAAAAACTTAGTTAAAGACGTGAAGAATGCTTTTGGATTATCAGTATTATGACAATGTCCGCCATCCGGAGTTAAAGTTAAGCGTGAATTACTTAGTGTTTGATGCATTCTGCGAGCAGCTGAAAGTGGCATAGTATCGAATTCTCCAAAGGTTAATAAAGTTGGCATCTTCAAACTTGCTAGTTTCTCTCTGAAATCCCATTTGGTAAGCTCACCCACCATAACAAATTCATTATTTCCTTGGAAATAGTTGTAAATCACATTATTGTGAGTATTTACAGGATGAGCTGTACCTGTGGGATGTCTTGTTAAAAAGAGGGAATAAAGATGAGCAACTAATTGCTGATACATAGGGTCAGTAAAGTTCTCAGCTTTTTCACATTCTTTCATGTAATCAACTTGTTCAGGTGAAAAAGTTTCTTCACGTTCATGATTAATATTTTCTGTATATTCATCTAAGTTATCAATCATTGACATTAGAACTAGGCCCTTTAGGTGTTTGCCATATTTGTAAGCATATTCTTGAGCAAGAAGTCCACCCCATGAATGTCCCAACAAGTAAAAGTTATCTAAGCCTAACTTTTGTCTTACTTCTTCGACTTCGTCGACATATCGAGGGATAGAAAGTAATGATTTATTTTCTTTTTTAGTAAAATCAGGTTGATCAGAATAGTAAGATCCTAATTGATCATATGAATAAACTTCAACGCCTTGCCCTTTTAAGCCATCTTTAAAATTATCAAAAGTTTCATGTGTTCCGCCAGGGCCACCATGTAAGCAAAGCAGTTTAATAGGTCCTTCATTGACTTTTCGTGTAAATAGGTGATAACCATTATCTAAAGTTACTAATCTTGTTTGATCCATTGCCAATTCTCCTTAAAAATTAATAACTTAACTTTGATAATAAAAAAACGCCCTACCAGATCAATTTGATCTAATAGGGCGTTTAAAACGCGGTACCACCTATTTTTGTTAAAAGTTTTTCAACATTTAACCCTCTGCACGTGCGGCCAATCTATTTGTGATTAGCGATACGTCGCCGCTGTATAGGGCGGACCCTGAGAATGCTAATTATCGCACTCTCGGCTCAAAGGTGATTTTCGCGTAAGACTTAATTATCTTCTTTCACCAAGCGAAGACTCTCTGAAAATCTTATCTTAAGTTACTTTCCTTATCAAAGCTAAAATATTATTTATGTTGTAAGTTATAATACTGAAGCATTAATTAATTGTCAATACTTTTTTTAATTATTTTTAATCAAGCATATAAATCTTTGCAGTGAAATTCCAAAAAACAAGCAGCTATTAACTGCTTGCTTAGATGAAGGTATTTTATTAATGAAATTATTTTACGTTTAAAACCACGTAGTAAATAATGAACACCACGAACAGAATCCACATCATTGGTGTGATTTCCTTGAAACGCTTAGCTGCGATCATTGAAACTGGGTAAACGATAAGGCCCCAGCCTAAACCGTCTGAAATTGAGTAAGTAAGAGGCATTCCGATTGCAATGAGGAAACAAGGAATGGCAATTTCGAGATTAGTCCAGTGTACGTGAGCCAAGTTTTCAGCCATTAAAACTCCGACGATGATTAAGGCAGGTGCAGTTACTTGAGTAGTAAAGACGCTCAAGATTGGGCTGAAGATAGTAGAAATTAGGAAGAAAATACCAACCCAAACTGCGGTTAAACCAGTTCTACCACCAACTGCGATACCAGAACTTGATTCAACGAAGGCGCCGACAGGTGAGGTACCAAGTACTGAACCAACAAGCATACCTGATGAGTCGGCAGCTAAAGCTTCACCGGCGCGTGGCATCTTGTTGTCCTTCATTAAACCGGCCTGTTGAACTAAACCAATTAAAGTACCAGTTGTATCAAAGAAAGTTACTAATAAGAAGGTAAAGACAACAACCCACATTTGAACAGTGTTGATGTCACTAATATGAAAAACTGCTTGACCAAAAGTTGGAGCAATACTTGGAATTGAAGAAACAATACCCTTAGGCATTGGAATTTGACCAATGGCTACTCCAAAGACGGCAGCTACGATCATACCGATAAAGATAGCACCAGGAATTCGTGCAATCATTAAGAAGATGGTAACGATCAAACCGAAGATAGTGATCCAGACTGTAGGATTATTAAGACTACCGATAGTGACTAAAGTTGAATCGCTATTTTGAATTAACTTACCACCTTGAAGTCCGATGAAAGCGATGAATAAACCAATGCCAGCAGAAATTGCGTATTTAATATCGGCAGGGATAGCATCTATGATCATCTCACGAACTTTAAAAACAGTTAGTAAAATGAAAAGGATGGATGCAACTAAAACAGCGGCTAAGGCTGTTTGCCATTTAACGTGCATACCAAGACAAACTGTGTAAGTGAAGAATGCATTCAAACCTAATGTTGGGGCTGAAGCGATTGGATAGTTAGCAATGAGTCCCATAACAATACAGGTAAAGGCTGCGGATAATGCTGTAACAGTAAACAACGCACCTTTATCCATCCCACTTGCACCTAAAACGTTGGGATTAACAAAAAGGATGTATGACATACTTACAAAAGTAGTCAAACCGGCCAATAATTCGGTCTTAAAGGAAGTATTGTTCTCCTTTAAATGAAAGAAATTGCTAATTGCGTTCATTTTGTCCTCCAAAAATTGTATAAAGTGAACATTCAATTAAAATTATACTTTTATTGTTAATAATTTCAATAGGAAAAGTTAAAATATTTGCTTTTTGAAGTTTTTTAGAGAATATTTAGCTTATTATTGACTTTTACGTCACGTAAACCCGTATATTTAAATTGTGAGGTGAGAAAGTAATGTCAGAGAAATACACAATCGGAGAATTAGCTAAAAAGTTGAATATAACAACCAGGACCATTCGATACTACGATCAAAAAGGTTTGGTTAGACCAAATAGTATTGGTGAAAATGGTTATCGCTTTTACACTGTAGAACAAGTCAAACAATTAAAATTAGTTATCTTTTTAAAAGAATTAGGCTTTTCGTTAAAGGATATTCAAAAAATACTTGAAGACGAAAATGGTGATAAGTTAATTGAACTTTTACTTAAAGATCAATTGAAGAGAAATAAGGAAGAAACAAAAAAACTAGAAAAACAAAATAAGAAAATTATCCAGCTACAAAAAATTCTGAGTAAACCTAATAATATTGCTGAAATTACTGACATTACGAAGATTATGAACAATGAAATTAGATATAAAGAATTAACACGTTCAATGTGGAAGTTAGCAGCAGTAGAAATTGCTGTTGAGCTAATTGGTATGACAATTGCAGCGTACTTTTTGATCAATAAAATGAACATGGTGGCATATATTTCAGTGATAGTTTTGGTAGCGTTTTTGATTGCAATGTCTGTTGTGTTATTGAAAAAGTACTATCAAAAAGTGGCATACATTTGTCCAAATTGTGATTACAAATTTGTCCCAGAGTTTAAGAAATTTATGTTTGCAGCACATACGCCACATACCAGAAGGTTGCGTTGCCCAAATTGTCATCAAAAATCATATTGCTTAGAAACTATACACTAGTATTTCTTGGGTAATATGCAAAATTATAAAGAATATAAGAAAATATTGTTTTCATTGAACTTCTACACCGTGGATATTACGTTTCTGTTGGATTGAATGCTAAAAAAAGAGATTGTTTTTTGTTAAAAAATAGGAGAAAGTGTAAGCAAAAAGGGCTAAGTTGAAATTCGAACTGTACTGAGACGTAAAAATTAGACAAATATTTGTTCTAGCTGACTAAGGCTTGATCTCGATATTCAATCGGGGTTAAGCCTTTTAGTCTGCTCTTTATCCTTTCGTTGTTATAGTATTTGATATATT
>SKEZ01000108.1_pt1 | contig 89958 bp, 71 predicted proteins | sample 4843881 | NCBI WGS metagenome assembly SKEZ01 (sample SAMN11008796, study PRJNA524170) | human gut metagenome | isolation source: fecal sample from pouch patient p1, p46 | place: Israel: Tel-Aviv | reverse complement strand
CGGTGAGGGGAGCCAGAACGGTCACATGGCCCAGGCGAAAACCGCTTCTACCATTCGTGGCGCTGATAGGCGATGCGGGTGGTGTCGGCGTCCCGGTCGATCAGCTGGATCAGGCCGCAGCGGGCGAATCCGCTCGTCTCCAGCACATGCTGCATGGCCTTGTTGTTCGGATGCGTATCCGCACGCACGTTCCCGTAGTGCTTCAGCGCCCATGCGATGCAGTCTCGCGCCGCATGCTTGACCAGCCCCGACGCGGCGACCCGGTGCATGGTGACGTAGGTGTCGTCGTCGAGCCACGCCCCGTCGATGGTCTTGTAGGTCGGGTCCTCCCCCGGGCACAGCGCGAACTGCGCGAGAATGCGCTCATGGCCGTGGTGCGTATCGACCAGCAGCATCGTGCGCTGGTTGGCGATGTCGTCGAGCACCACCTCGGCCCGCGGGAACGTGTTTCCCCACTGCGTGGGGTTGCCGTTGCGCGCCATCAGCTCCCTGGCATGCGCGTAGATCTTCTGCATCTGCGGGAAATCACGCATCGTGGCATGGCGGAACCGCCGGGAAGACGCACTGGTATTCACAGGTCACCTCATATCACGCATAACAACAACTGACGGCAAACTACCACAACGTCGGCACATCGGGGGCCGCCGTTCCACCGGGATCCCGACAGGCGGATCCGCCGGCGTCCCGGCCGCCCGGACCGGATCGACCGCTTCGTCAGTCACTCCCCTCGAACCACCCCTTCATGAATCACCCCTTCACAACGACAAAGGGCCGCGCCGCAATAGCGGCACGACCCCATAGGAGGCCCGCATGGGACGTATCGGCTCAAACGACGAACCGATCAGCCCGACCGGCCCGCCCGTCAATCCTGATCGGATCCGGACCAGACGACCGGATCAGACGACCTTACGCACGAACGGATCGGAGCTGATGCCCTGCTCGAGGATCTGCTTGGCCCATTCCTTGGCGGTGAACAGGCTGTGGTCGCGGTAGTTGCCGCAGCTCTCGATCGTGGTCGCGGGCACGTCATCCCACGTCGCCTTGTACGCGATGAACTCCAGCGACTCCTTGAGCGCCTTGGCCACATCCTCGGTGGAGTGTTCGCCCCAGGTGAGCAGGTGGAATCCGGTGCGGCAGCCGAACGGCGAGCAGTCGATGTAGCCGGGGATGCGCTCGCGCAGCAGCACGGCGATGGTGTGCTCGATGGTGTGCAGTCCGCCGGTCGGGATGGCCTGCTCGTTCGGCTGGGTCAGGCGCAGGTCATAGTTCGAGATCACGTCGCCGTGAGGGCCGGTTTCGGTGTCGATGTAACGCACGTACGGCGCCTTCACCTTGGTATGGTCCAGCTGGAAGCTTTCGACTACGGGCTTTTCTGCCATGTTTTCACTCCTCGTGTTCATTACCGGCTCGTATGATCGTCCGCCGGCATCAGCTATCTATTCTTCCACGGACGGCCCGTGGCGCAACCCAACATTCCGCGTTCGGCTATAGGCGTTGCTTATGGCGGCTTGCAGCCGACAGCCCCTTCGCATCCGGCCGGCATGCCGGCGCATGGCACAGACGCCCTAGGCGGCGCCGAACGCGGCGACCGCCTCCATGAACCGCCTGCCGTACTGGCGCAGCTTGCTCTCGCCGACGCCGTTCACCGCAAGGAACTGCGCGTCGGTGACGGGCCGGATGCGGGCCATATCGCGCAGCGTCCTGTCGGAGAAGACGATATACGGCGGTTTGCCGATCTCCTGCGCGATGTCGCGGCGCAGCTCGCGCAGACGCTGGAACAGCGCCTCCTCGTCGTCATCGGGCACGTACGCGCCGAACGCGACGCCGGAATCGCCCGCCGCGGAAGCCGAGGCAAGCCCCCGGGCACGCGAGCCGGACTCGCGCTTACGCTCGATGCGCTTGATCTCATAGTGGAAGTCGGGGGCCACGGTCTGCGCCGCGCGCGTGCCGAATCCCACGATCGGCAACCGCCCTTCGGAGATGAACAGGAAGCCGTCGGTCGCCATCTGGCTGAGCACGTCGCGCACCCGCGCCTCGGGCGTGTCCTTGAGCTGCCCGTAGCTGGGGCAGCGGTCGAAGCCCCGGCTCAGCAGGTCCTGCGCCCGCGACCCGCGCAGGATCGCGACGATCTTGCCCGAACCGAGTCCCTGGCGCACGGGCATGCGCGTGGGGCGCCCCTGCTCGTCGAAGTCGTACATAACGTCGTGCACGCACCGGCTGATCGCCCGAGCGATGTCGGTCACGTCGATGGTTTCGAAGGTGCTGACGCAGTTCGTGCACCCGCCGGCGCATTTGCCGCCGTCCGTGGTGCACGGCGTGGTTTCGCCGAAATACCGGGTCATATAGGTGTGCAGGCACTCGGTGGTGCGGCAGTAGCCGATCATGCCGTCGAGCAGGCGGCGCTTGGACATGCGCACGATCTCCTGCTCCTGCGGGGTGAGCCGCTCGTTCTCATAATCGTTGTCGAGCAGACGGCGGCGCGTGACGATATCCGACTCGTTCCACAGCAGCGTGCACCGGCTGGGTTCGCCGTCGCGTCCGGCGCGACCGGCTTCCTGGTAGTAGGCCTCGATGCTTTCCGGCATGTTGTGGTGGATCACGTAACGCACGTTCGACTTGTCGATGCCCATGCCGAACGCGTTGGTGGCCACGACCACGGGCACGCGGTCGGTGACGAAATCGCGCTGCGCCCGCTCGCGCACATCCGGCGACATGCCGCCATGGTAGGCGACGGCGACCGGGCCGTTGGGCATGGCGCTTGCGGCACCGGCCACGGAACCGCCCGCCGCATCGGACGCACCTGCGCCCGCGCCCGCGCCGCGCAGCATCGGCACGGCATGGTTGAGCGAGGCGGCCAGCGCCTCGGTCTCCTTGCGCGTGGCGCAGTAGACGATGCCCGACTCGTCGGCGTGCTCGGCCACGTACTGCGCCACCCATGAGGCCTTGCGCTTGGTTTCCATGCGGATCACGTCGAAATACAGGTTGTCCCGGTCGAAGCCGGTGACGGTGATCTGCGGGTTATTGAGACCGAGCATGGACACGATGTCGCGGCGCACGCGCTCGGTCGCGGTGGCGGTGAACGCGGCGACGATGGGGCGGGAGGGCAGGCCGGCGATGAATTCGCCGATGCCGAGATACGAGGAGCGGAAGTCCTGGCCCCACTGCGAGACGCAGTGCGCCTCATCCACCGCGATCAGCGAGATGGACACGCGCGAGGCGAAATTGCGGAACCGCTCCGTCTCCAGGCGTTCGGGGGCCACGTACAGCAGCTTGACGTCGCCGGCCGCCGCCTGGGCCAGTACCATGCCTTGCTCGTCGCCGGCCTGTGTGGTGTTGATGAACGCGGCCGGGATGCCGGCGTCGTTGAGCCCATCCACCTGATCGCGCATGAGTGAGATCAACGGCGAGATCACGACGGTGACGCCGGGCAGCAGCATGGCCGGGATCTGGTAGCACACCGATTTGCCGGCGCCGGTCGGCATCACGCCGAGCGCATCGCGCCCGGCGAGGATCGCGTCGACCAAGCCGGACTGGCCGGGCCGGAACGAATCGTAGCCGAAGTACTGTTTGAGCGCGCCAAGCGCCGCCTCGTTTGCTGTCATGCCCTCCAGTGTAGGGCACGAACCCGGCCCCGATCCGAACCTCGGTCGGCCATCTCGCCAGAGCGCCCCGCCTGTCGCCCGACATGCCGACGGCATGCCGGTTAGGCGGTCCCTTCATCCGCCTACCTACGACATGGATAATCTGCCTAAGAAGTGCGGCGAACATGACCAGGGGCCGCTCCCCCAACGGGGAACGGCCCCTTCAACGGCGATCAGATCGCCTTGAACGCCTGCTCGAGGTCGGCGATCAGATCGTCGGCGTCCTCGATGCCGACGGACAGACGCACCAGGTTCGCCGGCACTTCAAGCGTGGTGCCGGCCACGGAAGCGTGGGTCATCGCGCCCGGGTGCTCGATCAGCGACTCCACGCCGCCCAGCGACTCGGCGAGCGTGAAGACCTGCGTGGCGCCCACGAAGCGCTTGGCCGCGTCGAAGCCGGCCGCGATCTGCACGGAGACCATGCCGCCGAAACCGCCATGCATCTGTCGGGCGGCGATCTCATGGCCGGGGTGCGATTCGAGGCCCGGATACAGCACGCGCTCCACCTCGGGGCGGGTTTCCAGCCACTGCGCGATCTTCAGCGCGTTGCGACTGTGCTGCTTGACGCGCAGGTCCAGCGTCTTGAGACCGCGGATATCCAGCCACGAATCGAACGGCGAAGGCACCGCGCCGGCCGCATTCTGCAGGAACGCCACCTTCTCGCGCAGCTCGTCGTCGTTGAGCAGCACCGCTCCTCCGACCACGTCGGAATGGCCGCCGATGTACTTGGTGGTCGAGTACACCACCACGTCGGCCCCATCGGCCAGCGGGTGCTGCAGGACGGGCGAGGCGAAGGTGTTGTCCACCGCCACCTTGACGCCATGGGCGTGCGCCACCGCGACGGTCGCCGCGATGTCGGTGATGTTGAGCAGCGGGTTCGACGGCGTCTCGACCCAGATATAGGCGTACTGCGCGGCTTCGAGCGCCTTGGACACGGCCACCGTATCGGTGATGTCCACCACGTCGAGGCCGATGCCCCACGGCACGAACACCTTGGACAGCAGTCGGTAGGTGCCGCCGTACACGTCGTTGCCGAGCAGGATGCGGTCGCCGGGCTTGAGCGTCGAACGCAGCAATACGTCGATCGCGGCCAGTCCGGAGGAGAAGCTCAGCGAGTACTTCGCGCCCTCGACGGAGGCGAGCTGCGCGTCGAAGGAGTTGCGCGTCGGGTTGATCGAACGGCTGTAGTCATAGCCGTTGCGCAGTCCGCCAACGCCGTCCTGCTTGAAGGTGGAGGTCATGTAGATCGGCGTGACGACCGCGCCGGTGGTCGGATCGGGCTCCTGCCCGGCGTGGATGGCGCGCGTGGCGGTCGCGGTTGCGGCAAGGGCTGCGGCGTTGGTGGAGATGGTCATGATGACTGGTTCCTTTCGGGATGATTCAATTCGAGGGTAAAACGATGATGGGTGTTTTTCAGGGGTGTCGGTATCGGTTGTGGTGATAACGCGCTATCACAGATACTGTTCGGCGAGGGACGGCTTGGTGGTGCGGTCCACGATGTCGCCGTAGCCGTGCGCGCGCATCCAGTCGTCGTTGAAGATCTTCTCCAGGTAGCTGCGGCCGGAATCGGGCAGCAGCACCACGACGGTCTGGTTCTCGTCCAGATCGTGCTCGAGCGCGTACTTGATCGCGCTGACCACGGCCATGCCGGACGACCCGCCGACCAGCAGGCCCTCTTCGGCGGCGAGCCGACGCGTCATCTCGAACGCCTCGCGGTCGCTGACCTGCACGATGGCGTCGGTGATGTTGCGGTCGAACGCCTTCGGATAGAAGTCCTCGCCCACGCCCTCGATGTCGTACTGGTGCACTTCGGCCTCGGAATCGGCGGAATAGATGGAGCCTTGCGGGTCGGAGCCGATCACCGTGACCGCGCCATTCGATGCTTCCTTGAGATATTTGCCGGTGCCGGAGATCGTGCCGCCGGTGCCGATGCCGGCCACGAAATGCGTGACCTTGTGGTCGGTCGCCTCCCAGATTTCCGGACCGGTGGTGTAGTAATGGCTCAGCGGGCCGTTGGGATTGTCGTACTGATTCGGGCGGAACCCTCCCGGAATCGTGTTGGCCAGGCGCTCGGCGACCTGGTAATAGGAGCGAGGATCGTCCGGGCCTGCGTCGGTCGGGGTCACGACGACCTCAGCGCCATAGGCGCGCAGCACCGCGCGCTTGGATTCGGAAACCTTGTCGGGCAGCGTGAAGATCGTGCGGTAGCCGCGCTGCTGGGCTGCCAGCGCCAGGCCGACGCCCGTGTTGCCGGACGTGGGCTCGACGATCACGCCGCCGGGCTTGAGCTGGCCGGAACGCTCGGCCGCGTCGATGATGCGCTCGGCGATGCGGTCCTTGGAGGATCCGCCCGGGTTGAAGTACTCCACTTTGACCGCGATGGTGGCCTTGACGCCCGCCGCCTGCGGAATGTGGTTGAGCTTGACGAGCGGGGTGTTGCCGATGAGTTCCGAGAGGCTGTTGTGGATGGTCATGATATGCGTTCCGTTTCTGCTGCTTGCGATCCGAGGTACCGTTCCGGGCCCGGGATTGGTTGTTTTTCGATTGGATTCCGGTTGATGCGCCGGGCTCATCGGTTGAGGTGCAGATGAAACGGGAGGATTCTTCGCTTTCGGCGCTGCGGCGGTTGCCGCCGGGCGCCGGTCGCTTCATTCGGTTCGGAAGCGTTCCGGACCAGCATCCGGCGATCATTCCGAGATACCGCGAAATCCGCCGGAGCGATGCCGCGCGACCGGTACGGTCGGCATGGTTTCCGTTATCGTTCCGATCTGCGATGCGATGTTCCTTGAACATAGCCATAGAGCATTGCCGCACGCCGCATGCGCGATTCACGATGATTGCCGCCCCGCCCCTATTTGCGGGATTGCGAAGAATGAATCCTATTTCAAGTTATGCGTTGTCAACCGCGCGCCTAAGGGCGTCGGTTCAGCGACAACAACAACATGAAAAATAGGTCATGGCTCATACGATACCACGCGCGCCGACATCAGCGTGTCGGATTCGGCCGCGATTCCCGGCGGAGGCCTTCCATAAGCGATGCTTCGAGCGGATTGGATTCCAGCGCGAGGCAGGGCACCTATCTTGCAGAAGCATCACTCCGCCTAGGATCATCCCCACCCTGCGACGCCAGACCATGAGACCATATCGGAAGCACCACGCCATAGCAGTTCCAGCGAGGCACCCCTCCTATCCTCCAGAAGCAAGGCCACTCCTGATCGCATCCCGGCGAAGCACAACCACCACCTCGTAGAAACAATGCCATGCCCAGACCCGATCCAGCGAGGCACAACCATGAGACCATGGCGGAAACACCCCGCCGCAACTACTCCAGTGAGCCACCCCTACCACCCTGTGGCAGCAACGTCCCTCCCGGAGCCGTCCAAACGGGACACTTTCACCACCCTGTGGCAGCAACGTCCCGCCACGCCATACCAGCGGGACGCCACCGCCATCCTCCAGAAGAAACGCCCCGCTAAGGCCCGCCCCACCGAGACATAATCGCCATACCCCCGACAAAACGGATCGCTCACGAGCCCGAGAACGGGCCGATACGCACCTGCGATCGGGGTGCGCATGAACGCCCCGGACGACACGGATCACCGACAAGCCTGAATGGCGGCCCGCCGATAATCGCGAATCGCATCAATCAGCGCATATAGCACACCGACGAGCATCAGGGCATACACCACCGCGGGAACGGTCAACGACGCACTCCATTCGCCATGCACGGCCAGCAGAATCAGCACCGCCACAAGCGCAAGCATCATCACGGTCGACAAGATGCATCCCATCAGCGCCCGGCGCGCACGGACCGCCGTCGCACGCAGCCGATGCGCATACTCGGCGGGCGTGCCGAATTCAGAGACCAGGCTGGAACCGGTTTCGGTGGCATAGTCCCGGGCATCACGGCATATGCGTCTCGCGGCGCGATCGGTGATATCCCCACGCTCTCGCAACAGGCGCCCAACCTCCCGCAGCCATGTGGCGTCATCCACGAATGGGCTCGACGCGGGATCGGCCCCCTCACGCCTACGGGGCTCCTTCCATATCCTGCCGACCACACAGCTTGCGATCCCGCTGAACACCGCCGTCGCCAGCATCCACGCGGCGTTGACATGTCGCGCGCCGAACAGCCACTCGGTCAGGGCCGCGCATCCCACGCCACCACCCACCGCCACGATCGCCGTCGTCACCACCGCCAATGCGTATGACACATCCCGCAGCACGCGGCGATACACACTGGTGGCCAAACCGGAAATCAGCATTACAGCCAGGGGCCACAGCAGCGAAGACATGGGGAACATGCCGTTCCCGCTCCACAATCCCGCATCCGCCGGCAACGCGCCGGCGATCGGCGCGGACGGAACGAACGCCAACGGCAGTGTCAACGCATGACGGCCAGCCGCACTCCACAGCGCGGCCACCCAGAACAGCGCGCACACCGGAGCCGAAGCGCCCAGACCCGCGACCACGATACGTCGCACCGAATCGGGTTTCTCGTACGAAAACACATCGATGCCGTCCTCGCTCCACCGTGACGCCTGCTCGGAGGCCCACAGCTCGGGCGTCCCGAATAACGTCTCGGCGGAGGCGGACGCATATTCGGTCTGCAGCGGATCGCCCGAAACGGCATCGTCATCACGATCGCGGCGCTCCGAAGCCGATCCGCACACCGTAATGGCACCGGAGTCTTCAGCGCCATCGGCGACACCGTTCCCATCGCCCCCGCGGTCATTATCCGCACGGCAAGCGCCCTCGCATCCATGACGAAATTCATCCAGCTGGGCAAGCAGCGCCTCGTCGACCTTCAAGGCCTCGACATGCTGCCGTTCCGCGAGTTCGCAGGCGGCGGCCGCCGCCCATTCGCTGTCCTCGGACCGGCCGCGAACCCGGCCATAGTCCCGTATGGTTCGCATGGTCGAATCCGACCATCGATTGTCGGTCATATATCCCCCATCATGATGATCATCGATTGCTTCGCCGATACGCGCATCTTGTCACCGCCGATCGTCGACCGCCGAACACCCCACCAGCAACGTCGGCAGACAGCGGCATCAGACCGGCCACGAACGCCGCGACCGGCTCGACACAGCCTGCATGATGCCATCAGCCGAGACAGCAGCATCAGCCTCGGTGCAACCACTGACCTTGGCGTCATCGCCGGATCGAGCGGCCCCGCCGCCTTCCAGCGCCAGAACCATCGCACCCCACTGCCCGCGCTCACGCGCCAGACGATCTTCGCCCGCTGCGGTAAGCCGGTAGACCCTGCGTCCCGGTCCACCTTCGCTCTGCTCCCATTCATCCTCGACGGCGTCCGCGGATTTGAGCTCCTCGAGGATCGGATACAGCGAACCGCCCTTGGGCCGCCCGAAGCCAAGGCCCTCCAACGCGAGAGCTATGGCGTACCCATGCAGCGGACCGGCCTCAAGACAGACGAGAATCGCCGTGCGCATGGCCGCGCGCACCCACAGCGCCGGCCACCTCGCCTCCTGCGGATCATGTTTTATATCGTTCATATATCTAAGTATATAACATATCTAGCCGATCGGGCGAAGCAATTCACCCGCGATCCATCATATGGACGAGCGCTCATCCTTCGGATGGCATCGCAATACGATGAACGGTCAAGCGCGCCCGGCACCCGCATGCACGGTACGGCGCGGAGCACGATACGCCAGCAGATCATCGACAGCACAGGGGATACACAAATGGCCACCACGAATACCGACATCACATACACCGAAGAGAAGAAGTTCACGCAGGATCAGGTGCAGCAGCTGTTCCTGTCGGTCGGATGAGCGTCCGGCCAATACCCGGAACACCTGCACCGGGCGCTGCTCGGCTCGTCGACGGTGATCTCCGCGTGGGACGGCGACCGCCTGGTCGGTCTGGTGCGCACGCTGAACGACGGCGCGATGCTCGCGTACATGCATTACGTGCTGGTCGACCCCGCATACCAAGGACGCGGCATCGCCGGCCATATGGTCGAGATGGTCAAGGAGAAGTACCGCGACTACCTGTATGTCGAAGTCATGCCCGAGGAAAGCAAGAACGCCATGTTCTACCAGAAGCACGGATTCACGCTTATGGCCGACGGCGTAGCCATGCAGACCGTCAACCCCGATTGGCGACGCGACCGATACCGGCACCAGCAGGGATATGCGCTAATTCAGCACAATAATGTGGTCGGGGGCACTGCGCATCGCGTAACGCTCCAACCACATTCAAGTATTTTTTGTCAGCCTTCCGGCACTGCATCCGCATCAGGAGCCTGCAGCTGAATCCGATAGTGGTATTGGTCCCCACGGTAATATATCTCGGCATATTCGACCCGGGTACCAATCCGGTCCTCAGTGATCCTTTGCACGTAGAGCAACGGCGTACCGCTCTGAATCTTCAGAAGATCGGCTAACCGATCATCGCACAAGGCCGCTTCGATGGTCTCCTCAGCCTTGTACACAGCGTGCCCCTTCGCCGACAACGATTCATAAAGACTTACCTCTGGAAGCGAAAGCTCCTTGTCCGTAAGACCGATGGTGGATGGAACATACACTCGCTGGAATCCCAGAGGAACCCCCTCTCCGACACGAACCTTCTCCTGACAAGCAACCTTCGAACCTGGCGTGATATTCAGCTGCGAACACACCAAAGGGGATGCCTCCATTGCCGGGTCTGACATCACAACAACTGAAGATGTTTTTCGAGACTTGTTCTCGTCGGCAAAGCTTACAAGGTTTTTAAGCTGCAAAGTCTGCTTATCGCTGATCACCACGGTACCGACGCCCTGCATACGCTTGAGGAATCCTTCATCCACCAGCATCTGCACCGAACGACGGATCGTAACACGGCTTGCATCAAATCTAGTTTGCAGTTCCGGCTCCGAGGGGAACGTATCCCCCGGCCGATATTTCCCGTCCAGTATCTCGGCTTTCAGCTCATCATGGATGATCTGATATTTGATTGCCGTCTGCATTTGCGAATCCTCACGCGTAGCGTCAATAGTATTGCTGGGATACCAATGTATTCCATGCACTACGACACAGCATGCATTACGCGTGTCTGCAACACCATGCGAATGTTGCCTTTTCTTCGTTCTGCCCCTACAATCAATAGTAGACCTTAAGACGTATTAACGTCTTAAGGTCTGTTCTACTGGATAAAACGTCTCAACGAAGAGAAGTACACGGAGGACAATCATGAACAACGAACAATTCGCAGAACGGCTGCTGGACCTGATGGGAGGGCCCGGCAACATCATCTCCGTGACGCACTGCGCCACTCGACTTCGACCTCAAATCAAAGATCGCAGCAAGGTCGATATACCAGGACTAACGTCATTGCCCGAAGTGGCGGGTATCGCCGACAACGACTCAGGCCTGCAGATCGTCATCGGACTGACAGTGGGTGATGTGTACGAGGCGTTTGTTGCGGCATGGCAAACGGCTCGATCCGGAGTCCCGGATGACGGAATCTCCGCCAAGGGGGAAACCGCCACCTCCGGAGATAAAACCGCACCACAATCCAACAAACGACACAAATGGCTCAACGCTTTCATTGCGCTCGTCGTCAGCATCTTCTCCCCGCTGCTGCCTTTGCTTGCCGGCTCCGGCCTACTGCGCGGATTCACCATTCTTGCCAACGAAACCGGTCTTCTACCGGAAGACAGTAATGCCAACCTGCTCCTCAAACTCGCCGCGACCAGCGTTTTCTATTTCCTTCCGCTACTTGTCGCCCTGACGTCCGCAAAACGATTCGATACGACTCCATACATCGCCATGGCGGTTATGGGGGTTCTCATCATGCCTGACTTCATATCGCTCGTTCAAGGCGACGGCGGCAATTTCGTCAGCTTCTTCGGACTGTCCATTCCGGTTTTCAATTACACCAGCCAGGTAATTCCCGCAATCATCACCACATGGCTGCAATCCAAGGTCGACCACTGGTTGAAGAAGCGGATCCCCAACAGCCTGCACATGATCGTCATCCCCACGGTGCTTCTACTCATTTTCGTTCCCCTAGCCGCATTCCTTATCGGACCCCTGGGCAATTACATCAGCGTCGGCATGGCCGCAGGAGTCGCGTGGCTCGCGAATATCAACCAGATCGTGACTGGAGCCATCACCGGCGGTATTTGGAACATTCTCATCATGTTCGGCGTACACTGGGCTCCTAACACCATGGTCATCATCCCGGAAATCGCCAAAACCGGCAGCAGCCCGTTCATCGCGTACGGCGCCAACGCCAATTTCGGCATGGCTGGCGCCGCATTCGCCATCTTCCTCAAGTCCCGGAATAAGACACTACGCAACTTCTCACTGACCGCCATCGCGTCCGTGATGCTCTCCGGCATCGTGGAGCCGGCCATCTACGGTCTGGGAGTACGATTCAAATCCCCATTAGTCGCAGGATGCCTTGGCGCAGCGATGGGAGGCGCATTCATGGGACTGTTCAACGTCGTCGGAAACGCGTTCGTCTTCGGAGGCCTGACCACCATTCCGGCATTTGCCGGCCCGACCCTGTGGGCGTACATCATCGGACTGGCCATATCGTTCATCGGAGGCATGGCTCTTACGCTCATCTTCGGAGTCAAGGACCCGGAAGCCGAAATGGGAACAATCAACAAGTAATCGGCATCAGACCATTCAACAGCAAGGAGACACTGCAATGACTACGGAAAACAAAATCCAAGGAGTGCTGGCCATGGCCGCGATCGGCGATTCGATGGGGGCCGCGACCGAGAATCTCACTTTTGATCAGATCAGGGCCATGTATCACGGCCCCGTAAGCACCTTCCTGAAACCAGGAAAACAGAATTTCGCGCTAGGCAATGAAGCCGGGGAATGCACTGACGACTTCTCCCAGATCTGGTTCCTGTCCAATGCGATAGTGGACAACCAAGGAACAATAGACAAGGAGACCGTCATCCGGGCCATGCTGGCCTGGTCCGATGTGCCGAAATACTTCGACCGCTTCGCCGGACCAACAACTCGCACCGCGATCGCCATGTACCGGGATCCAAACCGCAGGATGCAGCCACTTCCCGGAGCCGTGACCGTGGACTACGCATCCAAGGCCACCAATGGGGCCGCGATGAAGATCGCCCCCGCCGCCATGCTGCATTCCGACGATATCGAAGGTGCAGTAGCCGACGCCGTCACCATAACGCAGGTCACTCATGACAACTCACTGGCGATTAGCGGCGCATGCGCCACTGCCGCTGCATCCAGCGCAGGATTGGCAGAGCACGCAACCTATCGCGACATCATTGCGGCGGGAGTCTACGGCGCCATCCGAGGCGAGAATATTGCGGCACGAGTGTCGCGCGTCGTTTCCGGCCCAAGCGTCATTCGCCGTATCAAACTCGCTCTGGAAATCGCAGACAGCGGTCGCGCCAAAGACGAAAAACTGCGCGCATTGTCCGAGGTTGTGGGCAGCGGGTTGCATATCAGCGAAGCAGTGCCGTGCGCATTCGGCATTATCGCGCTGAATAAAGGAGATGCCCTGCAATCCGTCATTGATGCCGTCAACATAGGGTACGACACCGACACCGTCGCCACGATCACTGGAACCATGGTCGGAGGACTGGTCGACTGGGACGATCCAAAGGTCAATGCACTCTATCAGCAGGTGCAGAAGGCCAACGACATGAATCTGACCGAACTCGCGACGAAACTTGCCACCGCGACTCAACGATCATAGGAATCGACACCATTGCCGTGTGTCCGACGTATGTCCATCGACGCAATAGTCCAGCCACACGGCAATGGCATCATCCCTCATTCATCAAGCAGATGACGCAGCACCGCCTCGTGGTGGTTGACGAACAGTTCGGTGACGCGGTAGCTTGCGGTGTCCTCGTAGGCGCAGGGGCGTATCGCGCCGCCGTCGAAATCGAGGATCGCGGCGCCGGGAAGGCCGAGCAGGATCGGCGAGTGGGTGGCAATGACGAACTGCGAGCCATGGCGGGACCGGTCATGGAGCTGCCCGGGCAGGGTGAGCTGACGCTGCGGGGACAAGGCGGCCTCGGGCTCGTCCATCAGATAGAGCCCCGGGTCGCCGAACGCTTGGAAAAAGTCCAGAAAACTCTCGCCATGAGACCGCTCATGCAAATGCGTCAGTACCGCCGATCTCGGAACGGAACCCCCATATTCCCGCGCCTTGGTCGCCACATTGAAGAAGCTCTCGGCACGGAAGAAATAGCTCGACTGCGTTTTGCCGCGCCCCCGCCCGACGCGCATGGCATCGCCGAGATCTGAGACATCGTCATAGGTGGAGAACCGGTAGTTCAGCGTGCCGCCTTCGGCGTTGAACCCGTAGGCGACGGCGAGCGCCTCCAACAGCGTCGACTTGCCGGTGCCGTTCTCGCCGACGAGAAAAGTCACCGGCTCGTCGAAGTCCAATCGTTCCAATGCGCGCAGCGCCGGAATCCTTCTCTCATACGAATGAGGATCGACGGCGTCCCAATCGATTGCGATTCCCTCGATGAATCGCCCATCGTCATACGGATTGCCCATGAACGCCCCTCACAGCACTTTCTGGTAGTACACGGACAGCACCGTGCCGATCACGGTTATGAGCAGCACCACCGCGAACAGGGCCACAGCGGCGTATTCCAACTCGACTCGGCCGAGCCCGCTGCTGACGAAATGCAGAACTATGCCGCATACCAGAATCACCCCTTCGACGATGCGCAGCGTCATCGCATTGGTCTTCATCACGATGAACCGGTCGCGCTCATCCTCGGGCTTGTCGATACCCGCCGCCAGCCGGACCGCCGGGGAAAACGCACCCAGCACGTGGGTGATTCCCAGTACGACGAACATCGCTATGCACATGATCCGAATGGCGTTCGCCGGCAACGAATCCGCCGATTGGAATACATCCCGCGCATAGATCACGATCAATATGATGTCAGCCACGGCATTGCCCAGCAGAGACATCTTCCGCGTTTTCATGCCACACCTTCCTTTTACGCTTGACCCTTCGAATTACGCAACGCCATGGCGATAAACCAGTTCGCACGGTTATGGCGCCGGCCTGACTGATGCGTACGCCGGCTCACATCCGGCTCTCGTAATACCGCTGCGCGACGAAGGTCGCGACGAGATGCGTGATGTACACAACGTCGACTCCCAGCATCACCAGCGCCAACTCCCTGGTATAGTTCACTCCCCCTCGCCTTCCATGCGCAGATTGTCTTCCAACAGGCACAACTCCTCGACGCTGGTGCCGAACAACCGCGCCATGCGGTAGGCGAGCATGAGCGAGGGGCTGTACTGCTCCTTCTCGATGGAGATGATCGTGCGCGCCGAAACGCCCACGGCATCCGCCAACTGCTGTTGCGTCATGCCGGCCATCCGCCGGTATTCGCGAACCTTGGTCCTCATCTACCCGCATCACCTCCCGCCGGCGCATGAACGGCGCCCACCTTCGCATCGCCGCGAATCTGAAGTTCACTTCATATGAAGTTAACTTCATAATAGCGCATGTCGGCCATTCGCACAAGCGAACGACGCCTCCCCGCCGCCGGAAAACGGGCCCCGCTCCGACGCACGGACTCATACGGCGCCCGTTTGCGCCGTACCCTCAAGTTGTCGGTGCGCGAATCGGAAGACGGCATGATTTCTGCGGCGATATAACGATACATCAGAGAAGATATAACGTTTCATCGCAGGATCTCTACAACCCATCGCACCGACAACTCGGCATACCGGCGCATTCACTCGGGTACCGGACGGTTTAGGGTACAGGTATGAGCACGAGCGAAACCAATCCCCTCATTGAAACGCAACCGGAACGCACCGATCTGCCGCTGGTCGTGATGCCGGTGGTGCTGCATGCGATGATCGAACCGTTCAAGGCGAATCTGCCGCTATTGCACGATATCGCGCGCGTGCGCATGTACACCGACTACACCCTGGACGAGGACACGATCCTCTCGCGCACCGCCGACGCGAGCGCGGTGATGGTGGTCGGCTTCCATGTCACACCCCATATGCTCGACCGGTTCAGCGGCCATGTACGCTGCTTCGCCTTCAGCGGCACCGGCGTGGCCAGCTACATCGATCTCGCCGAAACCCGCAGGCGCGGCATTCGCGTCTGCAATGTGGTGCACTACGGCGACCACGCCGTGGCGGAGCACACCTTCGCGCTGCTGTTCGAGCTCGCCCGCGAGGTTGGGCGCCTGAACGCCGAGGTGCGCGCAGGCGACTGGACCGGCGCCGACGGCTACGCCCTGCATGACAAGAAGCTGGCGCTGATCGGATTCGGCGGCATCGGCCAGACCGTGGCGCGCATCGCCAACGGATTCGGCATGCAGGTGATGGCGTGGAATTCGCATACGGATCAGGCCGTGGCGGACGCACTCGGCGTCGAGCTGGTCGACGACATGGGCGATCTCATGGAACGCGCGGACATCGTCAGCCTGCATATGCCGCTGCTGCAGGCGACCGCGGGCATCGTCAAGCCGGAGCACCTCGACCGCATGCGCCCGGGAACGCTGTTCATCAACACGGCGCGCGCCGAAGTGATCGAACCGGGCGCCCTGACCGCCCGCCTGCTGCGCGGCGACATCCGCGCAGCGCTCGACGTGTACGAGCACGAACCGTTGCCAATGGACGATCCGCTGCGCGACGTGCCGGGCATCATCCTCACCCCGCATGTCGCCTGGCGCGATGACGAGGCGTATGTGAGCATGACCCGCCAGATCGTGCAGTCGGTCGTCTCGTTCTACACCGGAGGCGACTTCAACATCGCCAACTGAAACCTCCGGTGGCGCGTGCCGCCGGAGGGCGGTCGGATGCTTGGCGTTGTGGTGTTTTCGACCGCCCCCAGCCGGCTGCGCCGACAGCCCTCCGCCAGCGGGGGCGTGCACCACTCAATTGCGCACAAGACAAACCACTGCCGCGCCATAAGTTCGTGTACTATGTCTGGCTCCCTTCTTTGAGGCTGAGCCAGACATGGCAAGCGAACCAATGACGCCAATCGCTAGATCAGGCGCTGGCGGGCGGCGTGCAGCTCGCGGCGCCGGGTCAGCAGATGCGCGCCCCACGCGCACAGGCCGAACAGGACCAGCGACGCCACAAGCGGAATCCATACGACATAGGTGTAGATGATCCGCCCCTGACCCGGGTATGCGGCCAATTGGCCGCCGATCAGCTGCGCCAATCGGTTGAACGGCGATCCGGCCTCGTTCAGCCGCGCCAGCCACGGCATCCGTTCCACGGTCGCCAGCTGAAGCACGCCGTTGCCGACCATCCACAGCATGACGACGGAACACCCAAGCGCCACGGCCCCCTTGCCACCGATCCAGGCCAGCAGCGCGCCAAGCGCCATGCCCAACGCCACGCAGGCGAGCATCAGCGAGAGAAACCCCAGGAACATGAACAGCGTTCCGGCGGGCAGCATCCCGGAATATTCCGGCCCGTGGGCGATCACACCCTTCTCGCCGACGGACTCGTACCATTCGCTTCGCCACGCATACAGGAACCGCTCGGACAGCGGCGCGTGGAACGGATTCTCCACCCCATGCCCGCCGGCTGCGCCCACCCCGCCGATCATCAACACACGGCGGGCGGCGACGACCACCACCGACACGGCCAGCGCCGCGATGCCGCCGCCCGCCGCGGAAACCTTCATGTACGACCGGCGCGATACCCCGTGGCACAGCGCCCCGTCGAAGAAGAACCACTGCCACGCCAGCGCCGCGAACACCATGATCGGGAACAGGAACCGCTCGACGTCGACGCTTGCGGCCATGCCGAACCACATATCCTGCAGATGCCAGCGCTGGTAGCACAGTATGGCGAGCACGGCCAGCGCCGCCGCGAGCATCACGCCGTACAGCGTCAGGCACCGGCGCAGGGTGAGCCGGAACTGCCGGCTGAACCTCGGCCTTCCGGAGGCCAATCGTGCAGTGGTCATTTCGATCCCTCCTCGACTCGCGGATCATCGCCGCCCACGGCAGTGGCGCGAATCACGTATTCCTGCAATCCCAGCCCGCTGGCGACGATGCCTTCGGGCAGATCGTTCGCGTCGATCCCGCCGCGAACGGTAACGGTCGCCAGTCGGCCCATATCCTCGCGGGAGATGACCCGCAGCCCGCATTCCTCCACGAACCGCATCACGCGCTCCGCATCGCCGACGAGCGCGGTGGCACGGGAGCCGACCGATTCGGCGGCGAATTCGTCGACGATGCGCCCGCGGTCGAGAATCGCCACGCGCTCGACCACATGGGCGATCTCGTCGATGATGTGCGTGGACACGACGATCGTGCGCGGCCGGTCGTTGTAGGACTCCAGCAGGAACCGGTAGAACAGCTGCCGGTTCGCCGCGTCGAGCCCGATCACCGGCTCGTCGAGCAGCAATACGTCGACCGGCACGCACAGGGCCGCCACCAGCCGCACGATCATGCGCTGGCCGAGCGACAGCGCGCCGTACATCACCCCAGGCAGAATGCCGAATTCGGCGAGCATGCGCGAGCTGAACCCCCAGTCGAAACCGCCATAATACCGGCCCTCGCGGCGGAAGATCGTACTGACGCGCACGCCCATCATGAACGGCACCGTCTCGTCTACCAGGTAGATACGACCCTGCGCGGATTCGTTCTCGCGCACGTTCGCCCCATCAAGCGCGACCGTGCCGCCGCTGGGCAGCAACCGGTTGGCGATGATGCCCATCAACGTGGACTTGCCGGCGCCGTTGCGCCCGACCAGCCCGTAGATGGCCGGCTGCAGGGTGAGATTGACCTTGTCGAGCGCGGCCACGCCGCCGTAGGTCTTGCTGAGATTGGTAATGGTCAGGCACATGGCGTACGCCCCTCCTCTCGATCCCGACCGACGAGCCGCGGCACACATAGCAACAGCCCGGACCCGCCCGTCGCCGCCACCGGCGAATATTCGTTCACCGTCATGACGCATACCCCTTTCTGATCAGCTCGACCAGCTCGTCGGCGTCGAATCCGAGCCGCTTGGCCTCGCCGATGAATTGCTTGAGGCCGGCATCGAGGAATTCCTCGCGTTTGGCCCGCTGCGCGCGCCGCCCCGCACCGGCGGTGACGAACATGCCCAGACCCCTGCGCTTTTCCAACAAGCCCTGATCGACCAGCAGGTTCATGCCCTTGAGCACGGTCGCCGGATTGATGCGGTATGCGGCGGAGATTTCTGTGGTACTGGGCACCTGTTCGCCCTCGACGTAGACGCCGGCCGCAATCGCCTCGCCAAGCTGGTTCGCCACCTGCCTGAACAGCGGCACGCTGCTGGAATCGTCGAAATGCACGGCCCGACCACCTCCTTCATCCCGGGCGGCCGATACGCGCGCCGCCCGGTCGTCGCCCCCGACAACCTCATTGGTTAATTACTTATGTAACTAACCATAGCACCAAGCGGCCTCCGCGTCAATCGGCAAAGGTACGCTATCAGTGCACACACGACAGTCAAGACCACCCCCAGTCGGCTGCGCCGCCAGCCCCCGCCAGCGGGGGCGTGCACAGAGCAAAGAGCATCTCAGCGCCATACGGACCAAGGAGAACGCATGAGCGCCGTGCATCATCCCAAAACCATCGACGACTACCGCCGCGAACGCGGCATCAGCGACGAAGGACTCGCCGAGGCCAACCGCATCACGCAGCGGTATATCGACGACTATGACCGCTGGCATCACCCGCTGCGATATCTGCGCCGCAAGATGCTGCAGCGCGCCGACCGCCGGCATCGGCCGGCGCAGCCCCAACGCGACTACAACGAGGCGGCCTCGATGAGCTGACGGGTGTATGCCGATTGGGGGGCGCCGAGCACGTCGGCCGTGGGGCCGGCCTCCTCGACGCGGCCGTCGTGCAGCACGAGAATGCGATCGGCGATATGCTGCACTACACCCAGATCGTGCGACACCATGATCAACGCCGTTTCACGCCGTGTTTCACGGATCGCGGCGAAGGCGTCGAGGATCTGGATGCGCGCGGCCACATCGATCGCGCTCATCGGCTCATCGGCCAGAATCACCTTGGGCTCGTTGACGATCGCACGCGCGATGACCGCGCGCTGCGCCTGCCCGCCCGACAGGTCGACCGGATACCGGTCCAGAAACACCGCCGGGTCCAGCCCGACCGTCGCCAGCGCCTCGGCCGCACGCGCGGCGATGCGATCCTTCGGCCAGTCACGCCGTTGCAATGCCAGCGGTTCGGCGACCGATCTGCCGATACGCCAGCGCGGGTCGAGCGACGAGAACGGATCCTGGAACACCAGCCCCGATTCATGGCGCAGGGCCCGCAATCCCGCGGATCCGCGCCCGCCGAAGACGGGCAGCCCCCCGTATTCGACCACGCCGGCGTCCGCGGATTCCAACCCGAGCAGAATCCGGGTCAGCGTCGACTTGCCCGAGCCGGAGCCGCCGATCACGGCAAGGCACTCCCCCGCATGCACCGCGACGGCCACGCCGAACAGCACCTGCCGGCGCCCGGACCTCCGGCCGAACGACTTGTCGATGGCCCGCCCGCGAAGCAGCGGCGCTCCATCACGCGCATCAGACCGACCGCTCATGACCGACCTCCCTTGCAACCGTCGCCGTCCACGGAACCAACGCCGGACGCCGGACCACCGTCATCCGCATACGCTTCGGAGCCGCGCACCAGCGACAGGTTACGGGCCGCGTCGACCAGCCGACGGGTCTGCGGCTCGGCCGGGGCGTCGAGCAGCGCCGCGGTTGGGCCGGTTTCGGCGATGCTTCCCGCGTCGAGCACGTAACAGCGCGTGGTGGCGTGGGCGAGCACGGCGAAATCATGGGTGATGAACAGCATCGAGGCGCCGGCGTCGTCGACCAGCGAGACGAGCAGCTCGACGATCTGCCGCTGGATGATCGAATCGAGCGCGGTGGTCGGCTCGTCGGCGATGATGAGCTTCGGCGAGGTGACGAGCGCCGTCGCGATGCCGACGCGCTGCTGCTGCCCGCCCGACAACTCGTGCGGATACTTGCCCTGCGCATCCTGCGGCAGACCGACCTTGTCGAGCATCGCGCGCACGCGGTCCAGCCGCTCCGCGCGGTTCAGGTCGTAGTGCAGCCGCAGCGGCAGCGCGATCTGCTGCGCGACGGTCATCACCGGATTCAACGACGAGCCCGGATTCTGGAACACCATGCCCGCATACCGGCCACGCAGGTCGGCGAGCGCGGCATCCGACGCGCCGACCACCTGCGCGTCGCCCATGAGAATCGACCCGGACACGCTCGCCGTAGCCGGCAGCAATCCCATGATCGCCTTGGAGATCATCGACTTGCCCGATCCCGACGAACCGACGAGCCCGACACGCTCGCCGTCGGCGATGTCCATATTCACGTCTCGCACAATGGACTTGCCGCCGATGGTAATGTTCAATCCCCGAATCGCAACGCTCATGACAGCTCCTTTGCCGTTCCGGGCGCGACCTCGGCACCGGACGCATCCGCAGCGTCTGGCGCATCCGCCGATCCGGCCGCACCCGCCGACCGCAGCGCCGGATTGGACAGCGGGTCGGCGGCGTCGCGCAGCAGATCGCCGAACACGTTGAGCGCGACGACCACCAGCGTGACGATCAGGCCGGGCCACAGCACGGTCAGGGGGTATACGTTGATGAATTTGACCGAGGTGGCGAGCGAATGCCCCCAGCTCGGCACGCCGGACGGCACGCCGATGCCCAGATAGGTCAGCCCGCTTTCGGCCAGCACCGCCGTTCCGGCGGACAGCGACAGCTGCACGGACAGCACCGGCATGATGTTCGGCAGGATATGCGCGGCGAACACGCGCGAACCCGAAGCCCCGTTCGCCAAGGCGGACTCCGCGTAGGATGACCGCGCGGCGAGCAGTGCGGTGGGTCGTGCCACACGGGCCAGATTCAACCCGTATCCGAACCCGCAGGCGACCACGATCACGGTGATCGACGCGCCGAGCGGCACCGCCAGGATCAGCGCCAGCAGCACGGTCGGAATCGAGATCAGCGCATCGACCACCACGACGGACGTGCTGGCGAGCGCGGCGCTGCGCGCGACCATCGCGGCGACGAGCAGCATGCCGAACGCGGCCGCGAACAGCACGGTCAGCACGACGATGAGCAGATTGGTGCGCGAGCCGGCCATCAGCCAGCTGAACACATCCGCGCCGGTGCCGTCGGTGCCCAGCCAATGGCCGGCCGAAGGCGCGGCCCAAACGTGGTATCCGTCGGTTTCGGAGAGCGGGCGCGGCACCCATACGATCGACACCGCGGCCACAGCCAGCCACAGGCCCAGTACCGTCAGTGCGAATTTGCCCTCGCCGCGCCGCCACATGGAGCGCAGGACGATCGGGACCATACCCGGCGCGCGCGAGGCGCCCGGCCTGTGCCCGGCAACGCCTGCCATGCCGGCGGAAGATGGGGAGGATGCGGATGGGGATGGTTCGTGCACGCTCATGCGCTCACCTCCGTGGTGCTGGTGGCGGTTTTCAGGCGCGGGTCGAGCACGCGATGCGCCAGATCGACGATCAGTCCGATGAACAGGAAGAACGCGGCGAGCATGAACAGCTCGCTCTGCACGGCGATCAGATCGCGGTTGCCGACGTCGGTGACCAGCCCGGAGCCGATGCCGGGCAGCGCGAACAGGTTTTCGATGACCATCACGCCGGTGATCATCTCGGCGAAGGTCAGTCCGATCACCGACACGAGCTGCGGGGTGGCCAGCCGCAGGCCGACGCGCAGCACCGCCTGCGTGCGGGTCATGCCGCAGGCCATCGCCATGTCGATGTGACCGGTCGAGGCGACGTCGCCGAGCGCGGACCGCGTGTACCGCATGATGCCGGCACCGACGATGATGCCGACCGACAGGGCCGGCAGGATCAGCGAGACAATCGCCGAGCCGGGCGACGCCCAGCCGTCGAGCGGGAACCCCTGCGAGGGGAAGACGCCGATCAGTCCGGTGCCCTTCGAGAACAGCAGGATCAGCAGCAGGCCGCTCCACAGGGCGGGGATCGCGCCGCCGATCAGACCGGCGACGTGGAACGCGGCGCGCACGCGCGGCGAACGGGCGAGCGTCGCCGCGCAGCCCAGCGGGATGCCGATCGCCATGGCGATCGCCAGGCCGAGCACGATCAGCGGGAACGTGATCGCGGCGCGCGAGCCGACCAGGGCCGTCACTGATCGGCCGGTCAGGATCGATGTGCCGAAGTCGCCGCGCAGCAGCGCGCCCATCCAGTCGGCGTACTGCGCGACCAGCGGGCGGTCGAGACCGAGCTGCGCGCGCAGCGCGGCGACGCGCTCGGGCGGCGAGTTGAGACCCGCCATCACCGATGCCACGTCGCCGGGCAGGATGCGCAACGCGGCGAACACGACGACGGACACGCCGAACAGCGCCGCTATGAACAGCGACAGGCGCCGGGCCACGAATCGCATGGCGGTTCCTTTCCGAGAAAGCGATGAGGCGCGGAAGGCGGGGCCGAGAGCGGCCGGGATTCCGCGTCATTGCTTCGCTTACGAATTTGTTTACGGTGTTTGGCTCCCCTCAAGGAGGGGAGCCAGAGCGTTACTTGGCGGGCGTGTAGGCCAGGTTGTAGAGCGGCAGGAGCGTCTGGTTGAGGTTGACGGGGAAGCCGGTCACGCCGTTCGCCCACGCGGTGGTGACGCGGTAGTTGAACAGCCAGTCGGCCGGCGCATCCTCGGAGACGATCTTCGCGGCCTTGGCCAGCAGCTCGTCGCGCGTCTTGTCGGAGGTCGAGGCGATGGCCTGCTGGTAGAGCTTCTGTACCTCGGCGTTGTCGTAGTTGTAGTAGTAGTCCGGCGTGGCCCACTGGTAGAAGTCATGGCTCTCGTTGTGGTCCACGAGCGAGATGTCGTAGTCCTTGTTCGTGTACACGTCCTGCAGCCAGGTGGAGAACTCGACCACGTTGACCTTCAGGTCGATGCCGATCTTCGCCAGCTGCGAGCGCAGCTGGTCTCCGAGCTCGGTGCCGTACGTGTTCGCGTAGGTCAGGCGCAGCTCGAGCGGCTTCGACTCCGAGTAGCCGGCCTCGGCCATCAGCGACTTGGCCTTGTCCAGATCGTACGGGTACAGGCCGGTCAGGTCCTCGTAACCGGGGTCGAGCGACGGAATCGGGCCGCCGAGCGCCGTGTCGGCGCCACCGCGCGAGGCGATGAGCTCGTCGTGGTTGATCGCGTAGCGAATCGCCTGGCGCACGCGCTTGTCGGAGGTCTTCGCGCCGGTGGAGTTGAAGGCCATCACGTACTTGTCGGTGTCGTCGCCGGCCTTGACCGTGAACTTGGCGCTGTCCAGGGACGAGGACAGGTTCGGGCTGATCGGCGCGAGCACCTGCACGCTGCCGGACTTGAGCGCGTTGACCGCCGCGTTGTCGTCGGCGAAGTACTTGACGACGACAGTGCCGGTCTTGGCCTTGTTCTTGCCCCAGTACTTGTCGTTGGCCTTGAAGGTGATCGAGTCGTTGGTCACGAATTTGGAGACGGTGTACGGGCCGGAGCCGATCGCCTCGGTCTTCGCGTCGTACTTCGCGTCCTTGTCGAGCACCAGGCCCGGGCGGCCGGTAAGCGTCCACAGCAGGTTCGCGTTCGGGGTCTTCAGCGTCAGCACCACGGCGTCGTCGCCCTGCGCCTCGACCGATTTGACCATGCTCAGCGAGTCGGCGTCGTGGTACTGGTTCTTGATGAGGTCGTTGATCGACCACACCACATCCTCGGCGGTGAGCGCGTCGCCGTTGGAGAAGGTCATGCCGCTGTTGAGATGGAAGGTGTAGGTCAGGCCGTCGGAGGACTCATCCCAGCTCTTGGCGATGGCGGGCACGACCTGGTTGTCCGAGTCGCGCGCGACAAGTCCCTCGTACACGTTGCCGATAAGCACCTGGTCGAGCGAGGAGCCGGACTGGTTGCGGATGTCAAGATTGGTCGGGGCGAGCTTCAGACCGATGGTGACGGTGCCGGCGGAGCTGCCGGAGTCGGCCGCGGCGTTGCCGCCCGCGTCGGATTTGGGCTTGAACAGGGTGACGCCCAGTACGACCGCCACCACCGCGACGATGGCGATGACGGCGACCACCCACCAATTGAAGCCCTGCTTTGCGGCCTTGGCGCGCGATTCCAGGCTCGCGTCGGTGCTGGCCGCACCGCTGGCCGCGCTGCCTGCGCCGTTCGGCGCGTTGCCCGCGCCGGTCGTGTTGTCGATGTCGTCGGTTGCGCCGGATTCGCCGTGCGCACCATTGTTTTCGGACATGGTTCCCTCTTTTATTTATGTGATATGCCGGCTGGCCGCCCTTGCGGGTCGTCCGCCGCACGCCATTATAGCGACGGGGCTACACTGGAAAGCCGGGCACCACGCTGGGTCCCACGTCGGATTAAGGGGGTATCATGCTCATCGCGGTCGATATCGGCAACACGAACATCGTTCTGGGCTTTTTGGACGGCGACGACATCGTCGGCACATACCGCATCACCACCAAGTCGAACCACACCTCGGACGAGTACGGGCTGATGATCACCCAGTTCCTCGCGCTGAGCGGCTTCGAACCGCAGGATGTGGACGACGTGATCATCGCCTCCGTGGTGCCGAAGGTCATGCATTCGTTCCGCGCGAGCATCGTCAAGTTCCTGCGGATCGACCCGATGGTCGTGGGCCCCGGCATCAGAACCGGCATCAACATCCGCATCGACGACCCGAAGTCGCTGGGCGCCGACATGCTCGCCGACAGCGTCGGGGCCTACGTCTCCTACGGCGGGCCGGTACTGGTGGCCGATTTCGGCACGGCCACCACCTTCGATTACGTGGACGCCTCGGGAACCATCACGGCCGGCATCATCACCACGGGCATCCGCACCGCCGCCGCGGCGCTGTGGGGCGAGACCGCGCAGCTGCCCGAGATCGAGATCACGCGCCCGCAGTCGATTCTGGCCACGTCCACGAAGACCGCGATGCAGGCCGGCCTGTACTACAACTTCCTCGGCGGCATCGAGAGGACCATCCAGCAGTTCCACGACGAGATCGACGAGGACTTCAAGGTCGTGGCCACCGGCGGGCTCGGCCGCGTGTTCAAGGACGACACCACGCTGATCGACATCTACGACCCCGACCTCATCTTCAAGGGCATGGCCGCGATCTACGACCGCAACACGCGCTGAGGGCGCGTGGGCCGGAGCCGATTATCGACGGCCTCATGCGCCGGAATGCCGGAATAGGTATGGCCCTGTTGGAGGGCGGACTACAAGTCTGCCCTCCAACAGGGCCATGAAGTGCGGGTTGCATATGACAGCAAAGCGAGACTGCGGGCCCGGAAACCACCCCCAGTCTCGCCTCGCGAGCCAGCCCCCGCTAGCGGGGGCATGCAGCGGAGAGCATCCCTCGACTCGGGACCACTTGTACGCTCTTTTGCGCACTAGTGTCGAGTTGTCGGTGCGGGGCTAGCTATAGCAATCGTTTGCATATGCCGTTCATCGTGTGATATAACGCTTCACCACACGCCGGCCCGACACCCGCACACCGACAACTCGCGTGTACGGCTCCTACCGCACGCGGATCACGCGCAGGCCGTAGGGTTCGATGTCGAACAGCCCGGCCAGGCGCTTGCCGTCGAACACCGACGTGCCGCTCAGGCGTTCGGGCAGGTCGACGGTCTGCGTGTCGCCGCCATTGTTGAGCACGAACACCAATCGCCGGCCGTCGTCGTAGTCGCGCACGCGCACCTCGACGTCATGCGGGGTCTCGACCGTGTCCAGCCCGGAGTCGCGCACCAGCACGTCGGCCAGCCAGTCCATGCCGGCCTCGTCCAGATCGGTGCCCACGTAGTAGGCCTTGCCCTCGCCCGCCTCGTTGACGGTCGCCGCGGCCATGCCGGCGTAGAAATCGCTGGCATAGGAGGCGAGCACCCTAGAGGAGACCGGGTGGATGAGCTCGGCCACGATGGAGCCGCTCACCTCGCGCCCGTCCTCCAGCCGCACGCTGACCGGCCGCTCGGGCGGCAGCGCGTCGATCTCCTCGCCCCACGAGCCGACCAGCTCGCGGAACGCGCCCGGATAGCCGCCCAGGAACACCTGATCGTTCTCGTCGGCGATACCCGACATCGTGGTGGCCACGAACCGGCCGCCGCCGCGCACATACGACTCGACCGCCTCGGCCACGCCGGGCTTGACCATGATCAGCGCCGGCGCGAGCACCACCTTGTACTTGGCCAGCTGGTCGGCCGGCGTGGTGCTGGGGATCATGTCGACCTGCACGTTGCGCCGGTACAGGGCCGCGTAGTAGCGGTGGACCTCGTCGACGTACTTGAGCAGCACGGACGGGCCGGACGAGTAGTACATCGCCCAGTAGCTCTCCCAGTCGAACATGATGGCCGCCTGCGATTCGACGCTGCCGCCCATGTACTCCTTGCCGTACGTCTTCAGTTCGGCGCCGAGCTGGCTCACCTCGCGGAACACGCGCGTGTTCTCGGTGTCGGCGTGGCTGATCACCGCGCCGTGGAAGCGCTCGGTGCCGCCGATGGAGCGCCGCAGCTGGAAGAACTGCACGGTATCGGCGCCGTGCGCGATGGCCTGATAGCTCATCACGCGCATCTGGCCGGGGCGCTTGAGCGAGTTGTACGGCTGCCAGTTCTGCTGGCTCGGCGTCTGCTCCATGAGCATGTACGGCTTGCCGCCGCCGACGCCGCGCATCAGATCGTGGCGCATGGCCACAGCCGAGGCCGGGAAGTCGTAGCGCGGATAGCTGTCCCAGCTGATGACGTCGAGCTCCTTGCCCAGATCGAAGTAGTCGATGTCCATGAACACGCTCATCAGATTGGTGGTGATCGGCGTCTTCGTGTCGAACTGGCGGATCGCGGCCTTCTCGTCGGTGAAGCAGCGCGTGATGGACCGGCTCATGAACCGGCGGTAGTCGATGGCGGCGGCGGACAGCGTGGCGCACCCGGGCGTCCATTCGTCGCTCAGGGCGTTGGGCACCACGATGTCGTCCCAGTCGTAGATCGTGTGCCCCCAGAAGTGCGAGTACCACGCCTTGTTCAGCGCCTCGACGGTGCCGTACTTCGCCTTGAGCCACTCGATCCACGCCTCGCGGCAGTTGTCGCAATAGCAGTAGGCCCCGTACTCGTTGGAGACGTGCCACGCGACCAGGCCCGGCGTGTCGGCGTACCGCTCGGCGAGCTTGCCGGCCAGTTTCGGCGCGTACTTGCGGAAGGTCGGCGAGTTCGGGCAGGGGTTGTGGCGATCGCCGAACTTGTGGCGGACGCCGTTGAAGTCGGTGTACATCACGTCCGGATGGCGGCGGGCCATCCACGCGGGGATGGCCGCTGTGGACGTGGCCAGCACGATGCCGAAGTGGTGGTCGACGAGCAGCTTGACGATGCGGTCGAGCGTGGAGAAGTCGTACTCGTCCTCGCTGGGCTGCAGCTGCGCCCACGAGAACACGTTGATCGTGGCCTCGTTGATGCCGGCGTCCTCCAGCATCTTGATGTCCTTGCGCCAGACGTCCTCGCTCCACTGCTCCGGGTTCCAGTCGCCGCCGTAGTAGAAGCGGTCGAATATCGGTTGTGCCATTATCGGTTCCTTAATCGTTGCGAATGATTGATGTCTTTGGGTTCCGGTCCCCCTCCCCTCCAGGGAGGGGGAACCGCCATTCGGCCGGCTGGCCGGTGAGTCCGAGCCGGGGCTCAGTCGCCGTTCAGGGTGTCCCCGACGCCCATGGCCCGGGTCAGCTTCTTCGAGAAGATGAGCACGACCACGCCGATCACCAGGGTGAGTCCGCCGACGAACAGGAAGTACGGCGCCTCACCGCCCTTGTGGTAGAAGTTGATCGACAGCGAGTTGAGCGCCGAACCCGTGGACTGGGACAGGGCCCAGACGGTCATCATCTGCGTGGCGAACGCCTTCGGCGCCACGTCGGAGGCGGCGGCGTAGCCTGCGGGGCCGCCGCTGGCCTCGCCGATCATGATGAGCACCCAGAACACCAGGATCCACAGCGGGCTGACCTTCACCCCGGCCGGGTACAGCACGAACGGCAGGATCATGAGCAGCGGTCCGGCGGCGTACATGATGGTCGAGAAGCCCATTTTCGCCGCGTTCGACGGCTGATGCGAGCCGAGCTTGGTCCACAGGGTCACGAACAGCGTGCCGAAGGCCACGGCGAGGAAGCTGCCCCACGTCTGGAAGGCCGCCGGCGTGATCTCGAAGCCGAACAGGTTGCGGTTCACGGAGGTCTCGGAGTAGATCGAGATGATGGTCATGGTCTGCGTCCACACCCACATCGCCACGGCGTTGCAGACGAACAGCGGAAGGATCGCGATCACATGGCCGGATTCGGCCGGCGTGGTCTTGCGGCTCTTGATGATGTACGCCAGGTAGACGATCGGGATGAAGATGGCCGCCGTGCTCACGGCGTTCGAGAACGAGTTGATGGTGATGACGCCGGCGATGAACAGCACGGCCACGACGGCGATGACCACCACCACGATGGAGACCAGGCGGACCACGAAGGCGCGGCGCTTGTCCGGGGCGATGGGATCGCCGGGGTACAGGCCGATCGGGCCGAAGAACTTCTTCTCGGTCAGGAAGTAGGTGAGCCAGCCGACGAGCGCGAACACGGCGCCGAAGGCGAAGCCGGCCCAGTAGCCGGCGAACTGGGAGATCGTGCCGACGATGAGCGGCGTGAAGATGCCGGCGATGTTCGAGAACACGTAGGTCATGGTGAACGCGGCGGCACGGCGGCCGTCACCTTCCGCGTACAGCTTGCCGAGCAGCGCCTCGAGGCTGCGGCCGCCGCACATGGCGGAGATGCTCAGCAGCGTCAGGCTGGCCATGGTGCCGGCGATGCCGAGGAACGGGAACACCAGCAGGGTGAAGCCGATGACCTGCCCGAGGCGCGCGTAGCGCAGTCCCCTGCGCGGGCCGAGGATGCGGTCGGCCACGTAGCTGCCGACCAGACCGCACAGCACGAGGATCGTGCTGTACAGCGAGAAGATCTGCGCCGCCTCTGCCTGGCTGAAGCCGAGGCCGCCCGGAACCTTCGCGTACATGTAGTAGATGAGGATCGCGTTGATCGATCCGTGGCCCACGCCCATGCCGAGGTTGAGCAGGGACAGCGACCCCGTGCCCCGCGGGTGGCCCAGGAACTTGCGCTCCTTGTGGATCTGTTCGATGCGGCGTTCGTCATCGAGTTCGCCGGCCTTCGTGCCGACGGCACCGGCCGCCGACGCCGTGCGTGTTGTTGCCGCAGATGTCATGTTCCCTCCTTGTGCATACTGCTCTCCGGGCTGGCGCCACATCAGCGTCGCGCCGCCCCACGCGCCTGCCGGGCGGCATGGCCGCGTACCGCCACGGTCGCCGCGTCATCGCCGCGCCGTGGAGCCGCCTGCCGTGTGCCGTCCGCCCTGCGTTCAGTGGCCACTATACGATCGCCGGCCGGTTGCGCGCCATGGACGAAATCAGAAGAATCATGCACAAAACCTGATCGAAGAATCATCCACCTGCACTGCGATGCGGCGCTGCATAGAATGGGCATACACAAAAACGGAAAGGCTTTCGGCATGTATGTCAACAACGCCTACCTCACTTTCGAGCACGACGAGGTCGTCGACGACGTCCATCCGCTGACGGTCGGCAGCTGCGGATGCTACCGGATGATCAACCGGCCGAGGCTGCGCACCTGGCGGCCCGAGGCACGCAAGGACTACCAGCTCGTCTACATCAACGCCGGCCAGGCCTGGTTCGACAAGACCATGGACGGGCAGGGCACGGTGTACGGCGCAGGCACGATGGTGGCCTATCTCCCCAACGAGCCGCAGTGGTACACCTACACCGCCGCCTATCACACCGACGCCTGCTGGGTGCATTTCTCCGGCACCGAGGCCGGCGCGCTGCTGCGCGACGCCGGGTTCAACGAGGAGAACCACGGCGTGCTGCAGGCCGGAGCCGACCCGGAGATACGCCGTCTGTTCGAACTGATGATCCGCGAGCTGCAGCTGCGGCGCGAGGGGTTCCGCGAACTGCTCGAGTACGAGCTGCGGTCGCTGCTCGTGCGGGTCCGCCGCCAGCGCATGGAGAGCGGGTCCCCGTCCGACGATGCCGCCGCGACGCTGGTGCAGAACGCGATCCTCTACTTCAACGAGCATTTCAGCGAGGCCATCAGCATCGCGCAATACGCGGAACAGCTGCATGTGAGCGAGTCCTGGTTCAACAACGCGTTCAAGAACGCGGTCGGCGTGCCGCCGAAGCGCTACATCACCGCCATCCGCATGCAGCGGGCGCGAGGTCTGCTGATCGATACGGATTATCCGATCAACGAGGTCGCCTTCCTGGTCGGCTACGACAATCCCCTGTACTTCTCCCGGCTGTACGGCAAGTATGCGGGGCTGTCCCCCTCGCAGCAGCGCGCGCAGGGCGCCGCGCCGCTATCCATCACCGTCGAGCCGGCCATGGACGGTTCCCTCGCCGACCCCGCTGACAAGCCCGCGGCCAATCCCGCCGACAAGACGATGCGATAACCCGTCAGCCAGTGTTTCTTCATGCTGGCTCAGCCTCCCTGAGAGGAGCCAGAATTAATCAACGAATTAATGGCGCGGGATGCCAATGATCGGTCAGCGGATCGTGAAGCCCTGGTTGAAGCCGTATTCCTTGAGATCCTTCTGCCAGTCGGCGATGCCGTCCATCAGCGTGATGCGCTTGCCTGGGTGCTCCGGCAGCTTGATCTCGCTGCCGTCCTCGTTGGTCAGCCCGGCCTCGATGCGGTCCTTGGCGGTCTCGTACTCGTATTTTGCGCCGGACCATGCATACGCCTTGCCGACCGTGGTGCTGAAGTCGCTGCGCGCGTACACCTCGAACGGCAGGTACTGGTACCCGGTCGATACGTTTTCCGCCGCCTCGGAGAGCACGGAGTTGAACTTCTGCCCGCCGAAATACGGTATGGAGATGCCGCGCTGGTCCTTGACCGTCGTCTTGTTGAGGAAGTCGGCGCTGGCGAGCGTCTCGTTGTCGGCAGGGAACGCGCCGCCGTCTACTCGCTCGGCGATGCCGGCCGCATCATGGCAGACATAGTCCACGAAGCGGAACGCGGCGTCCGGCTTGCGCGTCGACTGCAGCACCGCCAGCGACGACCCTCCGTTTTCCGCGTTGGTCCGGCGGCCGTCGGCGGTGGGCATCTGGGCGACCCGCCACAGCCCGGCGCCTCCGGGCACATCGGACAGCAGCATGGCGGGCATCCACGCCCCCGCGAACACCGAGGCGACATCGCCCGACCCGAGCTGGCGCTTCCACTTTTCGGACCAGGTTTCGGCCTTGGTGTCGATCAGCCCCTCGTCGATCATCTTCTGCCAGAATTCGGTGAAGGTCTTGGTGCCGTCATCGCCGGTCAGGTCGACGGTCACGGTCTTGCCGTCGGCCGAAGTGGCGAACGGATGGCCGCCGGCCAACCATATCATCGCGTCGTAGAAGCTGGCGTCGCCCGCATCCGCCGCGATGTAGACGCCGATTTTCTTGAGTTTTTTGGCGGCCTCGTAGTAGTCGTCCCACGTCCTGATCTTCGTGGCGTCCACGCCGGCCTGCGCGAACACATCCTCGTTGTAGAAGAACGCCATCGGGCCCGAATCCATCGGCAGGCCGTAGGTGCTACCGCCCAGCTGCACCGACGCCCAGGTGCCGGGCGTGTAGAAGCCGCCGTAGCCGGACACGCGGTCGGTGATGTCGAGCAGCTGGCCGCTGACCGCGTACTGCTGGATCGCGAAATACTCGAGCTGCGCCACATCCGGCAGCCCGTAGCCGTCCTGGATGGCGCTGTTGAGGTTCTCGTAGCCGCTCGTGTTCCTGATCGTGACGCGGATGTCGGGATTGTTCGCCTCGAACTGGCGCGCCACCGCCTCCATGCTGGATTCCCACGACCATACGACGATCTCGGTGCGGGTGTCGGTTTCGCCGCAGGCTCCAACGGCCAGCAGCACGCTGGCGCACGCGGCCGCCATGATGCGTTTCGTCCGATCGACCATCGTCCCTCCTTGCCCGCCCGACAATGCCATCGAGGGTAGTCTACGGCACGCGCCTGAAGAACGCCGCCGCGCGGGTCAGGCGCCGTTCGCGTGCGCGCCCGTACAGCAAACCCATACAGCAAACCCATACAGCAAAACAGGGCCCCCGATGATCGGGAGCCCTGTATCTCATGCGGTCCGCGACCGCCCGGCCTTCCCTGCCGGGAAGGTCCGGGCGATGGTCACGGCGATGGTCACTTCACATCGAAGCCCTGGCGGCCGGCGTAGGCCTTGAGGTCGTCCTGCCAGGCGGCCACGCCGTCGGACAGCTTCTGGTTGCCGGTGTAGGACTTGCCGACGAAGTCGCCGAACTTGCCGCGGGCGTACACCTCGAACGGCAGGAACTTGTAGTCGGTGGAGACGTTCTCGGCGGCCTTGGCCAGAACCTCGTTGTACTTCTGCCCGCCGAAGTAGTCGACGTCCTCACCGTCGGCGTTCTTGACCGTCGTGGCGTTGAGGAAGCTGTCGGACTTCATCGAAGCGGTGTCGGCCGGGAAGGCGCCGCCGGCCACACGGGTGGCCACGCCGTCGCCGTGGTTCGCGTACTCGATGAACTTGAGCGCGGCGTCCTGCTTCTTGGAGGAGGCGAGGATGGCCAGCGACGAACCGCCGTTCTCGGAGTTGGTCGTGGAGCCGTCAGCGGTCGGCATCTGGGTCACGCGCCACTTGCCGGCGCCGCCGGCGGCCGAGTTGGCGAGGTTGGCGGGCATCCAGGCGCCGGTGAACAGCGAGGCGATCGTGCCGTCGACCATGCCCTTGAACCATTCGTCGGACCAGCCGGAGGTCTTGGTGTCGAGCAGGCCCTCATCGAGCAGCTTCTGCCAGAAGTCGTTGAAGGTCTTCACCTTCGGGTCGCTGGTCAGGTTGATCGACACGGTCTTGCCGTCGGCGGAGGTCTGGAACGGCGTCGCGCCGGCCAGCCACGTCATCGAATCGTAGAAGCCGGCGTCGCCGGTATCGGACGTGATGTAGTAGTTGTCGCCGAGGGCGTGGATCTTCTTGGCGGCCTCGTAGTAGTCGTCCCAGGTCTTGATCTGCTCGGCGTCGACGCCGGCCTTGTCGAAGACCTCCTTGTCGTAGAAGAAGGCCATCGGGCCGGAATCCATCGGCAGCGCGTAGACCTTGTCGCCCCAGTGCACGGAGGACCAGGTGCCGGGCGTGTAGTAGCTGTCGTAGCCCGAGGTCTTGTCGGTGATGTCCTGCAGCGCGCCGTTGATGGCGTACTCGGGGATGGCGTAGTACTCGATCTGGGCCACGTCCGGGGCGCCGGAGCCGGCGTTGATCGCGTTGGTCAGCGCGGTGTAGGTCTTGTTGCCCTGACCGGAGTTGGTGAGCTTGACCGTGATGTTGGGGTTGGCCTTTTCGAAGTCCTTGACGACCTGGGTCAGCGTCGGTTCCCACGCCCACACGTTGAGTTCGACCTTATCCCCGCTGGAGGATGCGTCGCTGGAATTGTCGGCGCTGTTGCTGGAATTACCGCACGCCGCCACACTGACCAGCATCGCTGCCGCACCGGTGAGCGCCACGACTTTCTTTCCCATAGTGAACTTCATCGTTCTGTATCTCCTTCCGTACGCCGCCGTATGGCGAGCGATGAAATGTTTGACGTTACCATCAGTCTTGTTCCTCAGCGGCACTGCTATCGAGTAACAACCATCGTGTATCCTCACCGCCGAGGATCGGCTTGTTATCGCCGATTTCAACTTATGATTGCGTTAACATGTTTTATTATACACAGCTCCGTGAAGATTGCAAACGAACCACCGGTATGTCGCGGATGCTATCGCAATCATTTTTTATTCATACTACGCGGCCGTTCCCGGATATGATTCGTCCCGTCCCGCCCCTGTTCGGAGGCGAAACGGGACGAATCCCCGATGGTCTACTGTGAAAGCCGCTGTTATCGCGCTAGGCTCCCCTCGCAGAGGGGAGCCAGAGATACGATGCCAACCCAATTCCGCGGTCAGCTCCCCTCAGAAAAGGGAGCCAGATACGGAGCCGCCCCGCCTCACGGACAGCTTATCCGCGATTGACGAACGGGCTGATCCCGCGCTACCGCTTGACGACTGCCACGCCGTTGGGGTCGATGGCGACCGTGCCGTCATCGCCGGTGTGGGCCAGCGAGGCGACGACGACTTCGCCGTCGGCCGGAACGGTCACCGTGCGATGCGTGCGGTTGAACAGGAACGAGAACGCGCTCTCCCCCGCGGCGTCGACGCGGTCGACGCGCAGCAGGTCGCCGGCACCGGACTCGGCCGGCGCCTCGACGTCCATCGCCTGGAGCAGCTCGGGCAGGCTCGCCGCCAGACCCTCGCGGCCCAGACGGCAGCCGACGTACGCCGCCTTGCCGTCGCCGTATTCGTTGACGGTGATGGCGGGGACCCCGTTCATACCGGTCCACGGATCGGCCTGATACGAGGCGAGCACGCGGGTCGTGTCGGCGGTGGACGTGATCCAGTCGGCGAAGTCGTGCGCGACCGTGCCGTTGGTCAGATCGAGGTGATCGAGCGTGCCGGCGTAGTCGTCGCCCATCGGGGCGAATTCCTCGACGCGCACGCCGACCACATCGCGGATCGAACCGGGATAGCCGCCCAGCCAGATGTGGTCGCGCTCATCGGAGATGCCGGTGTAGTAGGTCACGAACAGCTTGCCGCCCTTGGCCACGTAGTCACGCACGCGGCTCGTGGTGTCCTCGCTGAGCAGGTAGAGCGACGGCAGCACCGCGGCCTCATACGTATCCCAGTCGGAACGGACCGGCACCACATCGGCGGTGATGCCGTTGTCGGCCAGCGCGCGGAACCAGTCGAGCGGCTCGGTCCAGTGCCGCACCTGCTGGGTCGGCGTGGCGGTGTGCTCGGTGGCCCACTGCGACTCGCAGTCGAAGACGACGGCGACTCGGGACTTCGCCAGGCGCGTGTCCAGCAGACCCTCGTCCGACAGGCGGTCCAGATCGGCGCCCAGCTCGCAGACGTCGCGGAAGTCCTGCGAATCCTCGCCGGCATGCGGCACCATCGCGGTGTGGAACTTCTCGGCGCCGGCCTTGGACTGCCGCCACTGGAAGTAGCAGATCGCGTTCGAGCCCATCGCCAGATGCGCCAGCGCGTCGCGCACCAGCTGACCCGGTTCCTTCTTGTAGTTGATCGGGCGCCAGTTGACCGCGCCGGTGGAATTCTCCATCAGGAACCACGGGTTCTTGCGCGCGATGCCGTCGGTGAGCGAGGCGGAGTACGCCAGCTCGTCGAGATGCGACTCGCCGGGCGTGAAGTAGTGATCGTTGGAGACGAAGTCGACGTCGTAGCCCCACTTGTCGTAATCGATGCCGGTGCCGCCCGCGGAGATCATGAAGTTGGTGGTCTGCGGCTTGGGCGCGATTTCGAGCAGCGCGTCGCGCTCGGCCTTGTAGAAGTCGAGCAGGGCGTCGGAGCTGAACCGCTTCCAGTCGAGCAGCTTGCCCGGGTTCATGAAGTTGCCGTCGCCGATGAAACGCGGCGGGATGATCTCGGAGAAGTTGTTCATGCGCTGAGCCCAGAAGGCGGTGCCCCACGCGTCATTGACGGCGTCGATGGTGCCGTACCGCTTCTCGCACCACTTCTGGAAGGCGCGTTCGGCGTCTTTGGAGTAGTCGAAGCGGTTGTGGCAGCCGTACTCGTTGCTCACGTGCCACGAGACCACATAGGGGTTGTCCTTGTAGTGCTCGGCCATCTTGCGGCACAGGTTGAGCGCATAGTCGAGGAACACCGGGCTGGTGGCGCGCCAGTGCTGGCGGGCGCCGGGCTGGCAGACGTCGCCGCGGTAGTCCACCCAGAGGATCTCCGGGTGAGCCTGGGTCAGCCACATCGGCGGGGACGCGGTGCCCGAGGCGAGATCGACGGCGATGCCGGCCTTGCCCAGCTTGTCGATGACCCGATCGAGCCAATCAAAGTCATACACGCCTTCTTCCGGCTCGAGCTTGGCCCAGGAGAAGATGGCCACGGAGACGAGATTGACGCCGGACTTCTTCATCAGCTCGATGTCCTCGTCCCACACCTCTTCGGGCCACTGGTCGGGGTTGTAGTCACCGCCGTACCAGATGCGCTGCGCCTGGCCCTCCAGGGGCTGAGGCCATCGGAATGGTCTGTGTTCTTTCATGTATTCCATCCTTTTCGTGCAATATAACAATACGACTTCACTGCGGGGAGGTCGACGGCCATCCGCCGGGATGCCCATCGACCCCATCTTCGAGTAGAGACATATCCGGGAACCGGACGTTACCCCAACATGTTCTACACCATATCGAGTTGTTGCGTACAGCGTGTCCGAGAATCAGGGTGTTTACCCAACCATTCTCTACGCCAGACAGCCTTCCCGCGTAGAAACCGTCCGAGAACCAACCTGTTACCCAAACGGTTTCTACGCTGAAGGGGCTTCCCACGTAGAAAACGTCCGAGAACCGGATCGTTACCCAAACGTTCTCTACGCCAGACAGCCTTCCCGCGTTGAAACCGTCCGAGAAGCAGGCTGTTACCCAGACGCTTTCTACGCCGGGAACGTCCCGGCGGTTATTCCTTGACGGCGCCGGCGGCCAGGCCGGACTGCCAGTACTTCTGCAAACACAGGAACGCGATCACCAACGGGATGATCGTGATCAGCGAACCCGTGATCACCAGGTTCTGGATCGCCTGACCACCGGCCGTGGACGCCTGGTCCTTCCACTGGTTCAGACCGATCGTCAACGGATACCAATCCGCATCCTTGAGCATGATCAGGGGCAGGAAGTAGTTGTTCCACGTCGCCACGATCGTGAACAATGCGGTCGTCACGATACCCGGTGCCAACAGGGGCAGGCTGATCGTCCAGAACGTGCGGAACTCACTCGCCCCGTCCACGCGCGCCGCCTCCAGCAACTCCGTGGGCACGGCCTGCTCCGAGAAGATCCACATCAGATACAAGCCAAACGGACTAATCAACGACGGGATGATCATGGCCCACGGCGTGTTCGTCAAATTCAGCTTCGCGAACAGCAAAAACTGCGGGACCGCCAACGCGATGCCCGGCACCGAAATCGCGCCGATGATCACCGCGAACACCGCCTTGCGGCCCGGGAAACGGAACTTCGCCAACGCGTAGCCGCCCATGATCGCCAACAAGGTCGCCCCGCCCGCGCCCACCACCACGTACAACAGCGTGTTGAACAGCCAACGCGCGAAGATCCCGTCCTGATAACCGAACACCGTCGCGATGTTGTCGAACAAGGCGAACGTGCGACCGAACCCCAACCCGAACGTCGACGTGAAATCCGCCTGCGTCTTCGTCGCGTTGATCACCAGATACACGAACGGGAACAAACAGTACACCGCGAACAGGGCGCACACCACCGTCATCACGGTCGAACGCCGCGGATTGTTCACGTTCGCGAACCCGCTTTTCGCCGCCCGCCTGCGCTCCGCGGCCTCATCGACGGCCACGCGCCTCTGACGCTCACGCTCCGCCCTCTTCGCAGCCCTCTCACGATCACGCAACGACACGGACCGCGCATCCACACCACTCATCACACACACTCCCTCACGAACACGCCGGACACCACCGACACCGACACCGACACCGACACGACGGGAACCACGCGCCCGCCCGCACGACGCACACGCACCGTCACTTCATCTGCTCCCTCATGCCGCGCAACTGGACCGCGTACGCGATGCCCATCGTGATCACCGCCATCACGATCGCCAACGCCGCCGCATAATTGCTCTGGTTGCCCGTGAACGACAGGTTGTACGCGTACATGTTCGGCGTGTAATACGTCGTGATCGCATTACCCGGCACCATGTTCTGCAAAATGCTCGGCTCATTGAACAACTGGAACGAACCAATAATGCTGAAGATCACCGTGATCGCCAAACTGCCCTTCAACTCCGGCAACTTGATCGACTTGACGATCCCCCACTCCGACGCGCCATCAATCGACGCCGCCTCATACAACGAATGCGGAATCGTCGACAGGGAACTGTAGAAGATCAGCATGTTATAGCCCGTGAACTCCCACGTGTTGATGTTCCCGATCGCCGCCAACAACACCGACGGGTCCAACACGTCGATATGCGTGCCCAACACGTCGTTCAACGAACCCACCAAACCGTACTTCGCGCCATACACGAAACCCCAGATCATCGTCGAGACCACCGCGGGCACCGCATACGGCAAAAACGTGCCGATACGGAAGAACTTCGTGCCGTGCAACTTCATCGAATCCAAACACAGGGCCATCGCCGCCGCCAGGAACAACATGATCGGCACCTGCACCACCGTGAACAAGGCCACACGACCAACACTGCTCCAGAACTGCGCGTCACCAAACAAACGAACGTAATTCGCCACACCAACGAACACGTTCCCACCAATCATCTTCTTCTGAAAAAACGAGATATACACCGCATACACAATCGGCACGATGAACACAAAAACAAACACCACCGCAAACGGCCACATAAACTTCCAACCACGCCAATCAGCCTTATGCCGATTCACACGCGCCGTTGACGTATGCGTTGGCGAAGCCGCCACCTGAGCTGACGTCATTGCCCGACTCCTCTCCTTCGAAAGAGTTCAACTATCACTGACTCATCAACCGGGCATCCTCTCAACAACAGGCTGTGACCGGTTACACAACACACTATACACCACCGTGTGACCGGTTACAAAAACCGTGTGTCATACTATGAATCACACGTCGTTTTCAACGGACACCATGCATTCCCTCACGAACCATTCCAACAACCAGCAGAGTGCATGCAGATCCCAGATCCCGCCCCTCAAGGCACCATTTCCTAGGCACATTATTCATTTCCTAGACATGTCCCTTTCGAGACCATAGCCGACGACCCCGGTGTTTCCAGCCCCGCAAAGGGAGCGATCTCCCGAAGACCCGCCTAAGAAACGAATAATGTGCCTAGGAAATGCAGACAAGGCGTATTTCATCGTCGTCAGCGCATTCCATACCCGGACTCATACGTCGCACAAATCCTGCGCCATCGTCGCATAAGAAAATCCCCACAGCCAACCCATGGCTGTGGGGATGTAGTCGTAAAGCCCGAGAAGGAATCAGCTTATTCCTTGACGGCGCCGGCTGCGAGGCCGGACTGCCAGTACTTCTGCAAACACAGGAACGCGATCACCAACGGGATGATCGTGATCAGCGAACCCGTGATCACCAGGTTCTGGATCGCCTGCCCACCAGCCGTGGACGCCTGGTCCTTCCACTGGTTCAGACCGATCGTCAACGGATACCAATTGGAATCCTTCAGCATGATCAGGGGCAGGAAGTAGTTGTTCCACGTCGCCACGATCGTGAACAATGCGGTCGTCACGATACCCGGTGCCAACAGCGGCAAGGAAATCTGCCAGAACGTGCGGAACTCCGAAGCACCGTCGACTCGCGCCGCCTCAAGCAGCTCCTGCGGCACGGCCTGCTCGCTGAAGATCCACATCAGGTACAGGCCAAAGGGGGAGATCAGCGAAGGAATGATCATGGCCGCCGGGGTGTTCGTCAGGTTCAGCTTGGCGAACAGCAGGAACTGCGGGACCGCCAAGGCGATGCCAGGCACCGAGATCGATCCGATCAGCACCGCGAACACGGCCTTGCGGCCCGGGAAGCGGAACTTGGCCAGCGCGTAGCCGCCCATGATCGCCAGCAGTGTGGCGCCGCCGGCGCCGATCACCACGTAGAGGATCGTGTTGATGAACCAACGGCCGAAAATGCCATTCTGATAGGTGAACACCGTGACGATGTTGTCCCACAGGGCGAAGGTCTTGCCGAAGCCCATGCCGAAGGTCGAGGTGAAGTCGGCCTGCGTCTTCGTGGCGTTGATCAGCAGGTATGCGAACGGGAACAGGCAGTAGACCGCGAAGACCACGCACAGCACGGTCATCAGGGTCGAGCGGCGCGGGTTGTTCACGTTCGCGAAGCCGGACTTTGCCGCGCGTTTGCGTTCGGCCTTCTCATCGGCGGCGATGCGCTTCTGGCGCTCTTTCTCGGCCCGCTTGGCGGCCTTCTCCTGAGCCTTCAGGTCGGATTTGGCCAGACGGGCAGTGGTTGTCGAAGTCATTGTTGTGGCACTCATGTTACTTCATCTGCTCCTTCAAGCTCCTCAGCTGCACGGCATAGGCGATGGCCATCGTGATCACGGCCATGACGATCGCCAAGGCCGCGGCGTAGTTCGACTGGTTGCCGGAGAACGACAGGTTGTACGCGTACATGTTCGGCGTGTAGTACGTCGTGATCGCGTTGCCCGGCACCATGTTCTGCAGAATCGAAGGCTCGTTGAACAACTGGAACGAACCGATGATCGAGAAGATCACCGTGATCGCCAAGCTGCCCTTGAGTTCCGGCAGCTTGATCGACTTGACGATCTGCCACTCCGACGCGCCGTCAATGCTCGCGGCCTCGTACAGGGAATGCGGGATCGTCGACAGGGAGGAATAGAAGATCAGCATGTTATAGCCGGTGAACTCCCACACGCTGATGTTGCCGATCGCCGCCAGCAATACGGAAGGCTTGAACACGTCGATATTCGTGCCGAAGAAATCGTTGAACGACCCGACCAGGCCGTATTTCTCGCCGTACACGAAGCCCCAGATCATCGTCGAGACCACGGCGGGCACCGCGTAGGGCAGGAAGGTGGAGATGCGGAAGAACTTCGTGCCGTGCAGCTTCATGGAATCCAAGGCCAGAGCCATAGCCGCGGAAAGGAACAGCATAACCGGCACCTGCACCACAGTAAACAGGGCCACGCGACCGACCGACGACCAGAACTGGCCGTCCTGCATCAGCCGTACATAGTTCTCCAGACCGATGAACTTGGTGCCACCGACCATCTGCTTTTTGAAGAACGAGATGTAGATGGCATAGAAGATCGGGATGATGAACACGAAGATGAACACCACCGTGAATGGCCACATGAACTTCCATCCACGCCAATCGGCTTTGTGTTTGTTCTCGACGACCACGGAGCTCCCCGCTGGCGTGGTCAAGGCATCGGCATGTGCTGAGGCCATATTGATTCCTTTCTCAAGAAGCACTGACGACTACGCATCGGACGGTCACACCGGCGCGACACGCGCCCCACGGCTCCCAATCAGCTTTTCGTCGTACTTGGTTACTAACGCGTCAGAACGGCGCGGTACCGCATATACGGTCAGCGAGCGATAGACCTGCGGTACCAGGTATCACTCGGCACTACCTGCCGTATCGTTCCGTCGGCATTGAACACCAGCGGAGCGAACGCCACTTCGCGGCGATACCCGGTGCCGTACTCGCTGTCGAACAGGTGGTAGGAGAGGATCCACTCGTCGGTGCTGGGAATATGGATCACGCCGTGGTGCCCGGTACCCAACAGCCCCAACGACGGGTTCTGTTCCACCAATACCCCGTGTTCGGTCCAAGGACCGTGCAGGGTGGGAGCGGTGGCGTATTTCACGCAGTATTCCGGATCGCGGGCGTCATTCTCGGACCAGCCGGCATAATACATGCCCTGACCGCTTGAAGATCCATATCGCTTCGCGGAAGTCCCCAGGCACCCAATGGAAGGCACGGGAGGCATCGATGGTCACATGATCGTCGTTCAGCGGAGCGGCGTACGCGATGCGATTGCCCCACAGCAGCCAATCGGTGCCATCGTCATCACGGAACACCGCGGGATCAATCGGATATCCGGGAAAATCATCAGCGGCGACAATCGGAGACGACGTGGAACGGAACGGCCCGTACGGCGAATCGGATACCGCGGCGCCGACCTGCCCTTCACAGACGAAATAGAAGTAGAACCGCCCCTGATACTCGCATGCGCATGGCGCCCAAGCGTGCTCGCTGCCCCACGGCACGTCATCCAAGCTCAGAATCCGGCCGACCGTGCTGTTGGACGATGATCGCCCCCAGCAGGATATCGACACGATCCTCACGCCGTGCATCGCCGGAGCCCGAAAAGCCATCGAATACTTGTACGGGCTAGGGCGCCGGCGCATCGGCATCATGGGCGGCAGCGTCATCGCCGATGGCATGCCGGAGGCCCGAGGACGCAATACCAGAGACCGTCGCTTCGAAGGCTGCCGCCAGGCATTCGATCGGTTGGGCATGGACTGGGACTCCGCATGCATCATTCCCACATCATGGAATGACACCGATGCCAGACAAGCCGTTCATTATCACGAGACCCTGATTCGGCAATGCGACGCGTTATTCTGCATGACCGATACCGTGGCTTTCGGTACGTTGCGTGGGTTGAAGGATCTGGATATCAGCGTCCCCGACGATATGGCGGTCATCGGATTCGACGGCATCGCGATGGGAGCGATGACGGTCCCCTCGCTGACCACCATCGCGGTCGACGTCGACTTCATCGCCAAACAGGCCGTGGACCTGCTCATCAAGCGCATCAACTACGAACCCGATCTGCCGCACCAGCGCATCGTCGCCGGCTACCATATCGAGCACCGCGAGTCCGCATGAACCGCATAAAAAAGTGGTTCCCCTCATAGAAGGGAACCACTTTTTTTATGGCATGTTCAATGGCATGGGATCAGTCGTCGCCCAGCGTGACGTGCACGCCGCCGACCAGCGCGGTCACCACGTTGTACAGCAGGGTGATGATCGTGACCAGCAGCGTGATCAGGACGACCTCGACGATCGAGAAGATCGTGACGGCGCTCAGCACGGTACCCAAGCTGAAGATCTGGTTCAGGTTGATGCCGCCAGCGTCCAGACCGGTGGAGGAGACGATCTGCGTGATCTGCTGGAACACGCCGACCACGTCGAGCAGCAGCCAGATCAGAGCGACCGCGACGATCTGGATGATCGCCCCGGCGATCGTCAGCAGGAACGACACCTTCGCCGCGGACCACGCGCTGATATGCGTCACCGACAGGTTCATGCGGCGGGCACGGGGCGTGCCACGGCGGGCCGGGCGCTCGGGCTTGACCGATGCGGGCATGCCCTCGCCGGCGGCGGGGGAGTCGAAGCTCGCGGAGGCCGTGCCGGACGCGGAACGAGCGGTGCGGCCGACATGCGCGGCATGAACGACGGGCTCGGGCTCGCCCTGAGGCTCTTCACGAGGCTCATCGGGTTCGATGCCGGCCGGCTGGATCACCTCGGCCTCGTTATCCTCTTCAAGATTCTCGTTCATCGTTGCTCCTTGGGTCTTGCTAGTGCCTTGCTTACCAGTGCCTTATGCGAGCGTAGCAGTTTTCGCAGACGGGTATCGGGCGCAGGCCGCGGGTTGTTCCGGGTTGTTTACATTCTCCCCGTATACCGCCCGCGATGGGCCTGTTCCGTGCCGTCGCCGATGCCGTTCGCCGGCACCGGCGACGGACTATTCGCCGTCCGATTCGCCGGTCTCGGCCGGTTCATCATCGGCCTCGCCGGACGGCGCGGTGCCGGCCTCGGCCGTCTCGGCCGCATCCGTCACCGCTTCGGCGCCCTGGCCGCCGGGCTGAGCGGTCTCGCCGGAGACCTCATCCGCGGCCTCGTCCTCGGGATCGTCCTTCTCCTCGTTGCGGGCGATGGAGATGATCTCGTCGCCCTTGTCGGGCTTGGCGAGCGTGACGCCCTGCGTGGTGCGGCCGGTGCGCTTGACCTCGGCCACATCGGAGCGGATGACCTTGCCGGACTTCATGATGGCCAGGATCTGGTCATCCTCGGCGACGATCACCGCGCCGACCAGCGATCCGCGGCCTTCGGCCAGCTGCAGGGCCTTGACGCCGAAGCCGTTGCGCCCCTGCAGGCGGTACTCGCTGATCGCGGTCCGCTTGGCGAAGCCTTCGTTGGTGACCACCAGCAGATCCTTGTCGGTGTCGCCCCAGACCACGTCCATCGCGAGCAGCTCGTCGCCGTCGCGGAACTTCATGCCCTGCACGCCGGCGGTCTGGCGGCCCATCGGGCGCAGCTGATCGTCGTCGGCCGCGAACTTCAGGCTCATGCCGAGCTTGGAGACGAGGATGATGTCGTCCTCGGCGTTGCACAGCGCGGCGCCGATCAGCTCGTCGGCGACCTCGCCGTTCTCGTCGGTCATGAGGCGCACGGCGATCAGGCCGCCCTGGCGCGGCGAATCGTACTCGGCCAGCGCGGTCTTCTTGACCTTGCCGGAGCGGGTGGCGAGCACCAGATACTTGGTGACCTCGTAGTTCGGGATCGACAGCACGGTCTGGATCGTCTCGCCGGGCTGCAGCTGCAGCAGGTTCGCCACATGCTGGCCCTTCGAGTCACGCGAGCCCTCGGGCAGCTCATACGCCTTGATGCGGTACACGCGGCCCTTGTTCGTGAAGAACAGCAGCCAGTTGTGCGTGGAGGTGAGGAAGAAGTGGTCCACCACGTCGTCCTCGCGCAGCTTGGCGCCCTTGATGCCCTTGCCGCCGCGGTGCTGGGCGCGGTACTCGTCGGCCTTGGTGCGCTTGATGAAGCCGGAGTGCGTGACCGTGACGACCACGTTCTCCTCGGCGATCAGGTCCTCGACGTTCATCTCGCCTGAGAACGGCAGGATCTTGGTGCGGCGCTCGTCGCCGTACTTGGCGACGATCTCGTCCAGCTCGTCGCCGACGATCTTGCGCTGGCGCTCGGGCTTGGCGAGGATGTCGTTGTAGTCGGCGATCCTGCGCATGAGCTCGTTGTGCTCGTCGAGGATCTTCTGGCGCTCCAACGCGGCCAGTCGGCGCAGCTGCATCGCGAGGATCGCGTCGGCCTGCACCTGGTCCACGTCGAGCAGATCCATCAGTCCGGTGCGCGCCGCATCGGCGTCGGGGGAGCGGCGGATCAGCGCCACGACCTCGTCGATCATGTCAAGGGCCTTCAGATAGCCCTGCAGAATGTGGTCGCGCTCCTCGGCCTCGCGCTTGAGGTAGCGGGTGCGGCGCTCGATGACGTCGAGCTGGTGGCTCACCCAATGGCGGATGAACGCGTCGAGTGACAGCGTGCGCGGCACGCCGTCGACCAGCGCGAGCATGTTCGCGCCGAAGGTCTGCTGCAGCTGGGAGTGCTTGTACAGGTTGTTGAGCACGACCTTCGGCACGGCGTCGCGCTTGAGCACCAGCACCAGGCGCTGACCGGTGCGGCCCGAGGTCTCGTCGCGCATGTCGGCGATGCCCTGGATCTTGCCGTCGCGCACGCCCTCGCGGATGGACACGACCAGGCGGTCCGGGTTGACCTGGTACGGCAGCTCGGTGACGACCAGGCACATGCGGCCCTTGATTTCCTCGGTGTTGACGACCGCACGCATGGTGATCAGGCCGCGGCCGGTGCGGTACGCCTGCTCGATGCCCTTGTGGCCGAGGATCGTCGCGCCGGTGGGGAAGTCCGGTCCCTTGATGCGCGCGATGAGCGCCTCGAGCAGCTCCTCGCGGCTCGCGTCGGGGTGGTCGAGCGCCCAGTGCACGCCGTCCGCCACCTCGCGCATGTTGTGCGGCGGGATGTTCGTGGCCATGCCGACGGCGATGCCGGACGAGCCGTTGACCAGCAGGTTCGGGAAACGCGAGGGCAACACGGTCGGCTCCTGCGTCTTGCCGTCGTAGTTGGGCACGAAATCGACGGTGTCCTTGTCGATGTCGCGCACCATTTCCATGGCGAGCGGCGCCATGCGGCATTCGGTGTAACGCATGGCCGCGGCCGGGTCGTCGCCGGGGGAGCCGAAGTTGCCCTGACCGTCGACCAGCAGGTTGCGCATCGACCACGACTGCGCCATGCGCACCAAGGTGTCGTAGATCGCGGAATCGCCGTGCGGGTGGTACTTGCCCATGACGTCGCCGACGACGCGGGAGCACTTGTTGTAGCCTCGGTCGGGGCGGTAGCCGCCGTCGTACATCGCGTAGATCACGCGGCGGTGCACGGGCTTCATGCCGTCGCGCACATCCGGCAGGGCTCGTTCGACGATGACGGACAACGCGTACGCCAGATAGGATTCGCGCATCTCCTGCTGCAGATCCATATGCTTGATGCGTTCGCCGGTCATCAGGCCATAGTCGGTGTTGTCGGCCTCCTGGGGGCTCAGCGGCTCGAGCGAGCCGTCGGGCACGCGCTGCTCGTCGCCGGGGGTGCCATCGGCGTTGTTCGCGCCGTTGAATTCGTCGCTGTTGTTGTCATCTGCCACGGTGTCGTTCCTTTGGTTTGTACAGGTAGGGGAACCGTCGGAGAAGCCGCCCGGGGACGATTCCCCGTGTTATGCGATACGGCCTCGCGCCCGACGGCGCTTCCGGGCGGTGTGCGGGAAGTCGGGTCAGCCGGACTTCCCGCCGTGTTCCGCCGCCCACGCTCGCTTGTGTTAGATCGCTTGCGTTGGCTCGCTTGTGTTATCGGGGCTCAGGCGTCGATGAAGCGGGCGTCATGCGCGTTGCGCTGGATGAACAGGCGGCGGGGCTCGACCTCATCGCCCATGAGCATCGAGAAGGTCTCGTCGGCCTGGGCCGCATCCTCGATGTGGATCTTCTTCAGGATGCGCTGCTCGGGGTCCATGGTCGTCTCCCACAGCTCCTGGTAGCTCATCTCGCCCAGACCCTTGTACCGCTGGATGCCCTCGCCCTTGGGCAGCTGACGGCCCTTGGCGCGCCCCTCGGCGAGCACGCGGTCGCGTTCGGCGTCGGTGTATACGAAGTCGTGCGGGCCCTTGGTCCACTTGAGGCGGTACAGCGGCGGCATGGCCACGTACACGTACCCGGCGGTGATCATCGGCCGCATATAGCGGAAGAACAGCGTCAGGTTCAGCGTGGCGATGTGCGCGCCGTCGACATCGGCATCGGCCATGATGATGACCTTGTGGTAGCGCACCTTCGAGATGTCGAAGTCCTCGCCATAGCCGCCGCCGACCGCGGTGATCAGCGACTCGATGGTGTCGGACTTCATCATGCGGTCGATCGACGCGCGCTCGGTGTTGAGGATCTTGCCTCGCAGCGGCAGGATCGCCTGCGTGATCGGGTTGCGGCCCTGGATCGCGGAGCCGCCTGCCGAATCGCCCTCGACGATGAACAGCTCGCACTCTTCGGGGTTGTTGGACTGGCAGTCCTTGAGCTTGTCGGGCATGCCGGCCGATTCGAAGATCGACTTGCGGCGCGTGTTCTCGCGGGCCTTCTTGGCCGCGATACGCGCGCGGGACGCCTCGATGGCCTTCTGGATGATGCTCTTCGCCTCGTTCGGGTGGGCGTCGAACCAGTCGCCGAGCTTGTCGGTCATCACGCGCTGCACGAAGGTCTTCGCCTCGGAGTTGCCGAGCTTGGTCTTGGTCTGGCCCTCGAACTGCGGGGTGGTGAGCTTGACGGACACGACGGCGGTCAGGCCCTCGCGCACGTCGTCGCCGGAGAGGTTGTCGTCCTTCTCCTTGAGGATGTTCTTCTCGCGCGCGTAGCGGTTGACCAGGCTGGTCAGCGCGGCGCGGAAGCCCTCCTCGTGGGTGCCGCCCTCGGTGGTGGAGATCGTGTTCGCGAAGGTGTGCACGGCCTCGGAATAGGCGGTGGTCCACTGCATCGCGATTTCGGCGGAGATGCCGAGCTTCAGGTCCTCGGCCTCGAAGTCGATGACATCCTCTTCGACCGGCGTCGCCTTGCGGTTCTTCACCATGTAGTCGACGTAGTCCTTGATGCCGTTCATGTACTGGTAGGTCACCGACTGGTGCTTCGGCTCGCCCTCGGCGTCGGCGCCCTCCTCGCCGGCCACCTCGTCGCCGGCCTGGTCGGGTTCGCGCAGGTCGGTCAGGCTGATCTTCAGGCCCTTGTTCAGAAACGCCATCTGCTGGAAGCGGGCGCGCAGCGTCTCGAAATCGTAGACCGTAGTCTCGAAGATCGCCCCGTCCGGCCAGAAGGTGACCGACGTGCCGGTCGATTCGCCCTCGGACATCGGATCGCCCTGCTTGAGGCGGGCGGTCGGGTGCTGGTCGACGTACGTTTGCGTCCAGTGGTAGCCCTGGCGGCGCACCTCGATGTCGACGCGCGTGCTCAGCGCGTTGACCACGGAGATGCCGACGCCGTGCAGGCCGCCGGACACCGCGTATCCGCCGCCGCCGAACTTGCCGCCGGCGTGCAGCTTGGTCATGACGGTCTCGACGCCGGAGACGCCCTCGCCGGGCACCTCGTCGACCGGGATGCCGCGGCCGTCGTCGACGACGCGGATGCCGTTGTCGGGCAGGATCGTCACTTCGATATGGCTGGCGTACCCGGCCAGCGCCTCGTCGACCGAGTTGTCGACGATCTCATAGACCAGATGATGCAGACCGCGCGGGCCGGTCGAACCGATATACATACCCGGGCGGATACGCACGGCCTCAAGGCCTTCGAGAACTTTCAGATCACTGGCGTCATAGTGCTCGGGGGACATGCTGTCGTCGAGTTGCGCATCGACCAGCTCGTCCTTCTCTTCCGAATCCTCAAGCGAATCCACTTCGTCTGCCACCAAGCTTCCTTCCTGCGTTGGCCCTCATGCAAGGGGTTCCCGCTCGGTCGATATGCTCTAGAAAGCGAATAACGGGACCTTCTAGCCATTTACCTATACTGCAGGTAAGTCTACTCGTCTACGCCGACACGTTGCCTAGCGGCGAAAATACATCGAAGCAAACCATCAGCGCCGGTACCGGCCGCGGCGGAACCCGGACTGGGGGCCTGTGACGCGGATCTCGCCGATGTCGAGCCCCTTGAGCCGATCGCGGATCGTGGAGGTGAGCTGGGGGAGCATATAGGTCAGCTGCGTGGCCCAGACCGCGGATTCGGCGCGGATCGTCAGCACGCCGTCGGTGAAGCCAGCCACCGTCGAGTGCATGGCGATGCCCGGGCCGACGACCTGATCCCAGTGGTTGCGCAACTGGGCGAGCTTCAGCTGTGGGGTCCAATGCCCGCCCGAGGCGATGCCGTTGAGCACGCTGCCGAATGCGGCCGGGTCGCGGCCCGGCTTGCCGAAGCTCTCCCACGCCTTCTCGCGGTTCTCCTCGCGCGTCCTGCGGTCGCGCATCACATAGCCGCCGTGTTTGGCCAGGCGGTCGAACACCTCGGCCGGCAGCTTGCGCTCGTCCAGATGCAGCGTGCGGGCGATCGGCGGGTTCATGAGTCGGCCCGATCGCCATCGGTCGCCGGGGCGTCTGAGGCAGGCTCAGGCGCTTTGGACGCCTTGGACGCCTCATGGGACGCATCCCCGTCCGGCGAGGCCGGCGCCAGACCGAACGCGGCGAGATCGGGGTGCAGGTACTCGTCCTGCGCGCGTTTGAGCGCGGCGACGTCGATGATGTTCGCCCCGGAGGCAAGGCCAGAACCGCCGCCGGTTCCACCCGCGGCCGGGATATCGCTGGCGGCCGCGACGGTGATGATCACCTGGTCCTGCCCGCCCGCGAACTCGAGGATCTGCCCGCGCCGCGATTCGTCCAGCTGTGCGAACACATCGTCGAGGATCACGATCGGCTTGGCGCCGCGGGCATGGGCCACCACGTCGAACAGCGCCATCTTCAGGGCCAGGGCCATCGTCCACATCTCGCCGTTCGACGCGAACTCGCGCGCCGGCACGCCGTCCAGCAGCAGGCTCAGGTCGTCGCGGTGGGGACCGATCAGATTCGCGCCACGCGCGACCTCGCCCGGGTAGATGCGCTGGAAATGCTCGCTGATATGAGCCATCGGCTCGTCGAACATCAGCACCTCGTCGAACGACGGCTCGTAGCTCAGGGACGCCTCCTGCCGACCGCCGGCCAGGCTCCGGTAGATCTCGGCGAACGGTTCGGCCAGCAGGCCGACGATGCGCTGTCGGTCACGGGTCAGTGCCACCCCGGCCTCGATGAACTGGCCGGTCCAGATCTCCAGCCCGCCAAGTATCGAGTCCTGCCGGCTCGCGTATCCGTCACGCTCGCCGAGCTGCTTGAGCAGTGCGGCGCGCTGGCGGGCGATTTTCGAGATGGTCTGCAGGCGGTCGGCGTATCCGCCGATCAGCATCGCGCCGGCCTGATTGAGCAGCGTGCGGCGGGTCGCCGGATCTCCCGATACCAGGCGCTGGTCCTCGGGGGTGAACGAGATGCTGGGGATGCGCCCGACCACATCGCGCATGTACAGCGACGAGCCGCCGTTGATGCGGGCCCGGTTCGCGCCGCGGGCGGCGACGGTCACCTCATAGGTGGTGTCCGGCTCCGCCGCGCCCGTTTCGCCCAGCCCGGCCCCGGAGGATCCGTCATGACGCGCGTCCGATGCCGGAGCTCCGGGGGCTGGCGCGGAGACGCTGACGTTGGCCCGGATCGTGGCGGACGCGCATCCGCGTTCGATCAGCGGCAGCGAGCTGGAGGTGCGGTGGCTCGTTCCCGTGGACAGCACCTCGATCGCCTCGACGATATTGGTCTTGCCCAGGCCGTTAGCCCCGTGCAGGATGTTCACGCCATCGGTGAAGTCGACCACGCAGTGCCCCCATGAACGGTAGTGGTCGAGGGCGAGACGTGAAACGTACACCGCATCCCTCCGATGTTTCCTTATGTTTTCTCATACGTTTCGCATTTTGCGAAAACTCGGAGAAAACCTTGCGAAAGCTGTGTGGTTGGCGGGGTCTCTCACCGTAGCGCCGAGACTCCGCCTCGATGCCGAAGCTCAGCTGTTGAAGCGCATCGGCACCAGCAGGTACCGGTAATCCATGGATTCGTCGGAATCCGCTTCCTGCTGGCCATTGAACTCGACGGGCTTGACGGCGGTGGTCATCTTCATGCGCACGAACGGTTCGGTGATCGCGGACAGTCCCTCGATCAGGTACGACGGGTTGAACGCGACCGTGATGTCGTCGCCGTCCATGTCGATGTCGATGATCTCCTGGGCCTGGGCCTCGTCGGCCGCGCCGGCGGACAGCGTCAGTTCCTGCCCGGTGAACACCATGCGGATGGGAGCGTTGCGCTCGGCGACCAGCGCGACGCGCTTGATCGCGCCGATCAGCTGCTGCTTGTCGATCACGGCCTGAATCGGATACTCGTCGGCGAACAGGCGGTCGACCGCCGGGAACTCGCCATCGATCAACTGCGACGTCGACACGCGGCCGGCGTTTTCGAAACCGAGCAGGGACGCATTGTCGGGATCGAAATCGATCACGACGTTCTGGTGTTCGTCCAGGGAACGGGCGATGTCCCGCAGCAGGGAACCGCGGACCAGCGTGGTCGTGTCGATGTTGATGTCCTGCGGGGTCCAGGAGAAGCTGGCCCGGGACAGGCGGAAGCGATCGGTGGAGGTCATGACGACCTTATCGCCTTCGAAGTGCGTGCGAACTCCGGTGAGGACCGGGCGGTTCTCCTCGCGGGACACCGCGACGCACGCCTGGGACACCGCCTGGACGAAAGTCGGGGCGTCGACCTGACCGAGTTTCGCCGGGACCACGGGCAGATCAGGGTATTCGGCATCCGGCATCAGCTGCAGGGTGAAGGTCGACTTGCCCGAAGTGATCGTCATCGTCGAACCGTCGGTGGACAGGTAGGTCTTCTCGGCCGGCAGCGCCTTGGTGATGTCGGCGAGCAGCTTGCCGACGACCAGTACGGTTCCGGCTTCGTCGATGCCTGCCTCGATATGGTGGCGGGCGGAGATTTCGTAGTTGAATGCGGAGAATTGCAGCGTGCCGTCAATGGCTTCGAGCCGAATGCCGGCAAGGATCGGGTTGGCCGGCCGTGCGTCGATCACGCGTGTGGTCCACGCGACGGCGTCGGCAAGTGCTGCGGAATCGATTTCGACTTTCATGGCTCCTACTTTCACGTTGTTCCTGCATGTCATTCTAACCGGGGTGGTCCAAGTTGGGAATCCGATTTGTCAAGCCCGTTATGATGGTGGCGATGAGATAAAGTAAGTGGGTAGATAGTCGTAGTAATAAGGGCTGTGGAAACTGTGGATAAGTGTAATAAGGGCAGTGAGCAGAACGGCTAAGCGGCAAAGGAAGACTGTGGATAACCCGTGGGTAAAATGTGCATAACTAGGGGACTTATCCACAATTGCGACGAAGTGCCCGTGTTGTCCACATTTTTTGTGGATTAGTCCACGATTTGTCCACACGAAAAACGGTGGTTATCCACGAGTTATCCGCAGGATTTACCCACATTTGTGAATAAGTATGTGGATAACTTTTATCAGAAGCCTTGACGAATCCGGGCGTGTTGCGGTGTGTCATATGGCCGTGTCGGGATATCTCGGCTGTCAGGATCGCGTACAGAGACGAAAAACGGGCATTTCTGCACCGTGCTGCAAAAATGCCCGAAAACGGTCTGTCAGCGCCCTTCTGCTGGACGGGGAGTGCGGTCGCGCGCCGCAGGGCGGCGGTTCGAAAGACTCACTGGTCGGAGGTGTGCTGCTTCAGCCGAAGCGTCAGCTCCATCACGTACTTGTAGATCTCTTCCTTCTGCTGCATTTTCTGGTTGATCTGCTCAACCGCGTGCATCACCGTCGTGTGGTCGCGTCCGCCGAACACCTCGCCGATGTCGACCAGACTCATGCCGGTGTTTTCCCGGGACAAGTACATGGCGATCTGACGCGCGATCGAGACGTTCTTGGTACGCCCGCGGCCGACCAGGTCGTCGAAGGTCAGATGGAAGTACTTGGCCACCTGGCCGATGATATCGGTCGGCTTGATCTCCACGTCCGCGGTGAAGAAATCCTGCAGCGTCTGCTCGGCCAGAGCGCGGGTCACCGGCTGGTTGCTCAGCGAAGCCACCGCCGTCACGCGCGTCAGCGCCCCCTCCAGTTCGCGGATGTTCTCGGTGAATCGCTCGGCGATGAGATCCAGCGCGTCATTGGGGATGGGCGTGTGGTTCATCGAAGCCATCATGCGCAGGATCGCGATGCGGGTCTCCAGATCCGGCGGCTTGACGTCGACCGGCAGGCCGGATTCGAATCGGGAAATAAGACGTGCCTCGAATCCCTTGAGGTTCTTTGGCGGCACGTCGGATGCGATCACGATGCGCTTGTTGGCCTGATGTAGCGCGTTGAAGGTATGGAAGAACTGCTCGAGGGTCGCTTCCTTGCCGCCGAGGAACTGGATGTCGTCGATGAGCAGCACATCGACCTCGCGGTACCGGCGGTTGAATTCGGCGATCTGCCCCTGGCTCTGGCTCGGCGTCTGCAGCGCCTCGATGAATTCGTTGGTGAATTCCTCGGACGTGACATAGCGGACCTTGAGCGTCGGGTCTTTGACCAGCGCATAGTTGCCGATGGCGTTGAGCAGATGGGTCTTGCCCAGGCCCGATCCGCCATAGATACACAACGGATTGAAGTCGCGCCCCGATCCTTCGGCCACGGCGAGGGCGACGGTGCGGGCGAAACGATTGGAGTCGCCGGGCACGAAGGTGTCGAACGTCGCGTTCTTGTTGAGATGGGTTTCGGGGTCGCGCGACACCTGCGTCCTGCTGCCGGCGAATGCGACGTCGGACAGGTCAGGCTGCGATGCCGGCGGCACCGGCTTGATATCCGGCACGGCGGCATCCGCCGGGGGCTGGCGGAATGAGGCGCTTCGGCTCAGGGTATCGCCCGGGGGAGCGGTTCGCGTGTCCGCGTCGGCGGTGTGGAACGGCCGCACGGACGGCGCTTCCGCCGGGGGAGGCGTTGTCTGCCTCGGTTCGATCTTGAACGCGGGAAACATGTGGGTGCCCGACGCGATGTTCAAAGCATTGAGCAGCGGTCCGTTCAGTTCATTCTGCAGTGATTGCTGCGTCGCCAGATTCTCGACGCATAGCACGATCGTTGTGCCGAACACCGCTTCGGGGACCACGCCTTCGAGCCAACCCTTGTCACGAGCGGTGAGCTTCGAATCATGTTTGAGCAAAGCCAGCGCATCGGCCCAGATGCGGGCCGCTTGCGCGGTAGGGTCCAGCTGCGTGACAGCCATGCGGCCCTCCTTGACTCAGACGATTAAAATAACAACAGTCAATTTTTACTCCGAAACCTAGAAGTTATCCACAGGCTTGCGTGTTGAAATTACTGGATTGTGAATAACATCCATGTAATTTGTGGATAACTTTTGACCGCTCTTGCCTGATTTTCCAACGTTTCACGCGACACGCCGAAGGCTCCCGACACGACCGAGATGTGAAAACCCGCTCGGCGTTTTGACTTGTGGGCAGGGGTGAGAGTACTTTGGTATAGCTTGACTCATGAGGAGCCGTGCGTTCGCATGGCTAAAAACCGGGAGCATTAATTATGAAGAGGACATTCCAGCCGAATAACCGCCGCCGTCACATGAAGCACGGCTTCCGCCTGCGCATGCGCACTCGTTCCGGCCGCGCCGTCATCAACCGTCGTCGCGCCAAGGGCCGCAAGTCCCTGTCCGCCTGAACCATATCAGCGGCGTAACCGACGTGGAACGGCTGAAGAGCCATCGTGACTTTGTCACCGTGCTCAAATGCCGTCGCAAAGTCAGCGATAAGGATATCGTCGTGCACTATCTGGTGCGCGACGATTCCTCGGTTTTGGGCGATGCGGCGATAGATGGGCGACGGCTTGGTCTGGCTGTTTCCAAAGCGGTGGGTAATGCGGTGACGCGCAATACCATGAAACGCAGGTTTCGCGTATTGGCGCGCCAATATGAATCTCGGCTTCCCGAGCGGTGCGATATCGTGTTGCGGGCCAAGCCCAGTGCCGCTCGTGCGGACTTCCGATCATTGGATGGGCAGATGGCTTCACTGTTCGATGCCGTCAGCCGTAAAGCCGCTAAGTGTGATCGACGATGAGTGTCGCCGGTGGGATGATTCGTGCCATCCGTTGGTATCAGCGGGTGATTTCCGCCAACCGACCAGCGTGTTGCCGGTACTATCCCACTTGCTCGCATTATGCGATTGAAGCGTTGCAACGATATGGCGCGTTCCGTGGCGGTGTGCTTGCCGCACTGCGCCTGTTGCGCTGCCGACCTTGGAGCCGTGGCGGCATTGACGATGTTCCGCAACGCTATTCCGTGTTTTACCGATTTTCCTGGTCGAAGGCGCATGAAGAGCCTCGACTGACACCACTGGCCGATGCCGAATATGGCGAACATAAGGAGATGGCCTAAGCGATGAACACCGATCAATTCCTACTGGACAGCGGCTTCTGGGGATGGCTGTATAAGATCCTCACGCCGGTCGAATGGCTGATGACCCAGATCATGGCGCTGTTCCACAAGTTCCTGACCATGCTCGGCATGTCGCCCATCGGCTTCTCGTGGGTTCTGTCGATCATCTTCCTGGTACTTGTGGTGCATGCATGTATTCTGCCGATCTACGTCAAGCAGATGAAGTCGATGCGCAAGATGCAGGCATTGCAGCCCAAGATGCAGCACATCCAGAACAAGTACAAGGGCAAAACCGATCAGGCCAGCAAAGAAGCGCAGCAGCGCGAGATGATGAAGCTGTACCAGGACAACGACGCCAATCCTGCCGGCTCGTGCCTGCCGATGCTCATCCAGGGCCCTGTGTTCATGTGCATGTTCTACACGCTGTCCGCGATTCCCTATATCGCCAAGGGCAAGCGAGCCGCGCTCGGTGCGTTCGATGTGGCCACGGCACAGCAATTCTCCAAGACCACCGTGTTCGGCGTGAACGTGACCGACACCTTCAATAATTCCGGCACGCAGGGCAAGATCGTCATCGGCATCTTCGTCGTGCTCATGTGCGGCTGCATGTGGCTCATGCAGTACAACAACATGAAGAAGAACGTGGCCCCCGAGACCATGACCGGGCAGAACGCCATGATGCAGAAGGCCATGCTGTGGATCTTCCCGATCATGTACGTCTTCTCCGGCGGGGTCATGCCGTTCGCCGTGCTGGTGTACTGGCTCACCAACAATGTGTGCAACTTACTGCGTTCGATGTGGCAGGTCTATGCCTTCCCGACCCCGGGCACGCCGGCCGCCGAGGCCAAGAGAGTCCGTGATCACAAGCGCGAGAACGAGCGCCGCGCAAAGGCCGGCCAGATGTCCCTCGAAGAAGAGGCGTTGGCCAAGGCCAAGGAGGAAGCGGAACGCAAGCTGAATCAGGGCTATCAGCGTGTGCAGCCGCAGCGGAAGAACCGCAAAAAGAAATAACCATTGATTATCTCAGGAACCCGCAAAATTCATAATTTTTGCGGGTTCCTGATTTACACTTGGGACAGAACCTCGCTGGATAAGGAGTAATGGACATATGGCGCAGGATGAAGATAAGACAATCGATCAGCTCAACGAGGAAGCTGATATCGCTGCCGACTATCTGGAAGGCTTGCTCGACATTGCCGATTACGAAGGCGATATCGAGATGGGTGTGCGCAACGGTCGGCCCATGGTTCAGATTGTTGCGGATGACGACACCGATATCAAGCATCTGATCGGGCGCAATGGGGAAGTGGTCGACGCGCTTCAGCAGCTCACCCGCTTGGCCGTGCAGCAGAAAACCGGCGAACGCTCGCATCTGATCGTCGATGTCGACGGGTTCCTGAAGCGCAAGCGTCAGCGGCTGCATGACATCGCGCTCGACGCCATCGACGAGGTCAAGGAGAGCGGCGAGCCGGTCGATCTCAAGCCGATGAATTCCTTCGAGCGCAAGGTCATCCACGATGTGGTGCGCGAGGAGGGTATGAAGTCTCGTTCCCACGGCGAAGAACCGCATCGCTATGTGACGGTATATATGAAGGCCAGCTCCGATGAGGCGGCCGACGATGTCGATGAAGTCGAGGGCTGATCGTGTCCGAACATGTTTCACATGAAACACATTCGGATGACTCGCTGTCATCGGTAGTCAAGGTGGTCGATGTTTCACATGAAACATCGACCACAGTCGATTCGCTCGACGGGTCGCCGATTCTTCGCCAGGTGCTCGGGCCGGCTCTGCCTGCCTTGGAAATGTTTCACATGAAACTTATGCGTGAAGGCGAGCCGCGAGGCATCATCGGTCCGCGAGATGTGGGTATCATCTGGGAACGGCATATTCTCAACTCCGCTGCGGTGGTCCCTTTTATCCGGGAAGCGACCCACCGGGAACGGTACAAGACCGTTGCCGATATTGGCTCCGGTGGCGGCTTTCCCGGCCTTGTTGCCGCAGCCTGTCTTCCCGATCATCAGTTCACTCTGATCGAGCCTATGGAGAGGCGCGTGGAGTGGCTCAATGAATGCGTGGCGGAAATGGGATTGACCAATGTTTCCGTACTGCGCGCCCGCGCGGAAGAAGCCATTGCCCAAGTTCGTCGTCGTGATTCCGACATGCATTCTTTTGCTGTGGTGACGTGTCGAGCCGTGGCTCCGATGACCAAATTGACCGGATTGACGCTACCGTTGTTGAAGTCCCAAGGTCGATTCGTTGCATTGAAGGGACGGTCCGCGCAGGCGGAAATCGATAAGGCCAGCAAGATCATCGCCAAGGCTGGTGGCCTCAGACCTCGTGTGGTCGAGGCTCCCGTCGGTCCTGACTTGGAACCCACGCATGTCGTGCTTATCGACCGACGCTGATTGACTTATCCACATTTTTAGGTCATGCACAAAGTTATCCACATTTCTGCACTGATTGCCGCGATATCGCGGTTTTCCTTGAAATTCAGCGATTTCTGGCGTTGTTTGTTGAACGGATGCAGACTTGTCTACAACTTTTATCCACAGTTATCCACATCCATGTGGACAACTTGAGCATGTCCATGCAGCTGGTAAAACTTGATCATATTGTCTTGTGTAAGGAGGGGCTGTGACCACGACGAATACGAATGCTGTGGGGTCGATGTCTGGCGCTGAATCAGTGGAAGATACGATCAATCGTATTTTTTCGGGCTCTGATTCCTCATTGGGTATGGAAATCGCCCATGAATCGAGTCGATTCGCCGCGATTGAAGCGGCGGTGTTCCCCAAGCCGGATCGGACTCGTATCATCGCCGTAGCCAATCAGAAAGGTGGCGTCGGCAAGACCACCACCACGGTCAACATTGCGGCTGCGCTGGCGCTCGGGGGAGCGCGCGTGATGGTCATTGACATGGACCCTCAGGGCAACGCATCGACCGCATTGGGAATCCAGCATGGCAGCGGTATCCCGTCAGTGTATGACGTTCTGGAAGGCCGTTCCTCGATCGATGAGATCCGGCAGCAGTGCCCGGACTTCACCACTCTTGACGTGGTGCCCGCTTCGATTGATCTCAGCGGCGCAGAGCTGGAAGTTGCCGATGCCCCCAATCGCAATGATCTGTTGCATGACGCCGTGCACGCTTTTTTGTCGGCGACCGATGACCATTACGACTACATCTTCATCGACTGCCCTCCCAGCCTTGGATTGCTGGTAATCAATGCCATGTGCGCGGCGGAGGAGATGCTTATCCCGATCCAGGCCGAGTATTACGCCTTGGAAGGATTGGGCCAGCTGCTGCACACCATAGGGTTGGTGCAGGAGCACTTTAATTCGTCGCTGCTGGTGTCGACCATGCTCGTCACCATGTTCGACAAACGTACCCTGCTCAGCCGGGAGGTCTTTGACGAGGTCAAGCAGCATTATCCCTCCATTGTGCTGGATACCACCATCCCACGTACGGTAAAGATCTCCGAGGCGCCAAGTTTTGGCCAGAGTGTGATCGCCTATGATCGGCGAGGCATGGGAGCCACTGCATATCGAGAAGCCGCTTTGGAAATAGCGCGGCGATCCAAGCAAGTACTGGAAGCAATCGCTAATAAACGAGGAGAACACTGATATGGCAACGAAGTCACGTCTTGGCAAAGGCCTTGGAGCGTTGTTCCCCGATCTGCCTGGGGAGCAGTCGGCGAAGACAACCAAGCCATCGGTCGTTGCCGCTCGACCCGTTACCGGCAATACGCCGGCGGGGGAGACCCAGTCCAAGAAGACCCAGCAGCAGCCCGCTGCCGATGTCGTGCGCGATGGATCCCCGGCCAGCGGAGCCAAGGCCGAGACGGCCGAGCGTCAGGGTCATCAGAATACGCATGCTGGGTCCGGCAAAGCCAAGGGCAAGCGTGCGTCCATGCCGGCCTTGGATGATATCGCGCATCCCAGCGACTTGTTCTTTGGCGATCTGACCGAGAATCTTTCGGGGAACGTCAGCGCTACGTCTTTGGATAGCGCACCGCGTTCCGGCAAAGCGCATGGCAGTGTTTCACATGAAACAAAGACCGAGGAAAAACCGAAGTTGAAGCCGGTATTGGGCGGATACCTCGATGAGCTCAATATTTCGGATATCGGCCCCAACGAGCATCAGCCTCGTACCATCTTCGACGAGGATGAGCTGAACGAGTTGGCGGCGTCCATCACCGAAGTCGGTGTGCTGCAGCCCATCGTGGTGCGCAAGCGTCCGGTGAAATCCGTTGACGCCGCACCGACCAGTGGTGAAGCGTCCGCGCATGATGCCGGCAAGGATGCGAGCAGCAACACCCCGTATGAATTGATTATGGGTGAACGGCGTTGGCGTGCGTCGCAGTTGGCGGGATTGAGCACGATTCCCGCGATCGTGAAGACCACCGCCGACGATGACATGCTGCGTGATGCGTTGCTGGAAAACCTGCATCGTGTGGCGTTGAATCCGCTGGAAGAAGCCGCCGCATATCAGCAGATGATCGACGAGTTTGGTCTGACGCAGGCGGAGTTGTCCAAGTCGGTGTCCAAATCACGGCCGCAGATCGCCAACACTTTGCGTCTGCTGAATCTTCCTGCCGTGGTGCAGAAGAAGGTTGCTGCAGGTATTTTGTCGGCGGGGCACGCGCGTGCGCTGCTCGCTTTGACGGATGAGTCGGAGATGGACAAGCTGGCCACGCGCATCATCGCCGAAGGACTGTCGGTGCGATCCACCGAAGAGATCGTGTCGATGAAGATCGCACAGGGGGAGCAGCCCAGAAAGGTCCGCGCCAACAGGAACAATCCGTGGGCCAATTCGCCGATCCAGCAGAATTTGGAAAACCGCTTCGATACGAAAGTGTCGATCAAGGGATCGCAAAAGCACGGTCGCATCGAAATCGTCTTTTCCTCTCCCGAGGACATGGATCGCATCCTGTCACTGCTCATGAACAACACAACCACCGCTCCTGCTCCCGAAGGCGAATGGAAGTAACCCACCTCATTACCAATCGGTGATGGGGGATCAGCCTCATAGAGGGGAGCCTCAAAAGCGTAATATGAATAGATAGGCTATTCGTCGGGGATGTTGGCTCCCCTCCATGAGGGGAGCTGTCGGCGCAGCCGACTGAGGGGAGCACAGGTGGTGGTAACCGCTTTGCGGCTAGTTCATTGGTTTCGGTGTAATAGCGCCAATGAAGCACGGCTATTAATGCAAAATGTCCGGTTATACCCCTATCAGTGGAGGGGTGTATAACCGGACACAGCAAAAAACACAGTGGACCGTTCGATCCACTGCAGCGAGAGAAGCGAATCAGCCTACCAGATACGATTGGGCGTCCAGGGCCGCGCGGCATCCCATGCCGGCTGCGCTGATGGCCTGGCGATAGGTACGATCCACCACATCTCCGGCAGCGAACACTCCGTTCACGGACGTGCGTGTGGATGCGCCGTCCACGACGATGTATCCGTCATCGTCGAGAGCCACGGCGTCACCCAGGAACGACGTCGACGGCGTGTGACCGATGGCGACGAAAATGCCGCTGGCTTTCAACTCGGATGTTTCATGTGAAACAACATCGCGAAGCGTCACCGAAGTCGCACCGGTATCGTCACCGTTGACAGATTCCACGACCGCGTTGGTGATGATATGGATCTTTTCGTTCTCCTTGGCCCGATCCACCATGATCTTTGAAGCGCGGAATGTATCACGCCGGTGTACCAGTGTCACCGAAGAACCAAAACGAGACAGGAATTGTGCCTCTTCGAATGCGCTATCGCCGCCGCCGACCACGACGATCGGCTTATCCCGGAAGAAGAAGCCATCGCATGTCGCGCAGTAGGAGACGCCGCGTCCGGAGTACTGCTCTTCGCCAGGGACGCCAAGCTTGCGGTAACTGGAACCCGTGGTGATGATCACCGCACGCGCCGACAGAACGTCGCCGCCATCCAGCGTCAGCGTCTTGACCGGCTTGGAGAAGTCGACGGATGCCACATCGTCGTAGATCAGCTCGGCACCGAACTTTTCGGCCTGCTGCTGCATGGCATCCATCAGATCCGGGCCCATCACGCCATCCGGGAATCCGGGGAAATTCTCCACTTCCGTGGTGTTGACCAGCTGCCCGCCTGGCGTCAAGGCACCGGCGATAACCGTGGGATGGTAGCCGGCGCGTCCCAGATAGATGGCGGCAGTGTACCCGGCCGGGCCGGAGCCGATAATGACGGCATCATGTATATCGTTACTCATGCGTCCAACTGTACCAAGAGCACGCTATTGCGCTGCGTGCGAATACCGAACGACGCAGGGGGCAGTTCCTCCGTGAGGAGACGGAGTTGTTTGTAGACGAAGGCAAGCTGACGATCAGACTGACAGGCTGCGACCAAAGGTCGTCCTCGATTGCAGGACAAGTTGCCCGTGAAGCGACTCACGACTATGGCTCCCCTCGCTGAGGGGAGCTGTCGGCGTAGCCGACTGAGGGGAGACCATGCGAATTAGCTTAATTCAGGCACTCGTGGTAATGCTTCCCTCAGTCCGCTTCGCGGCCAGCTCATCCGCAATCAAGGACGGCCTTGCGGCCGCGGTCCTATCTGCTCACTGTCGTTCGCCTTCGCCTACAAACAGCTCCGCTGTTTGCTTCACTGCTCAGCCTCAGCGAGGGGAGCCAGACATAGGAAACGAACTCACGGCGTGGGATACTAGAACAGTTCGACCTTTTGGATGTAGAGCTGGTTGTTCGGCATGCTGTCGGCCGGAACCCACATGACGATATCCTGCTTCTTGGTCACCTTCGTGAACTTGACCTCGGTGGTGCCGCCCTCGGCGAAGGTGAATTCCCCGACCTGATCGCCCTGGTTGGGATCGCCGGTCGTGTTCGCGTAGATGTATCCCTTGCCGCCGGATGTGGTGATGTGCACGACGAGGCGGTACGTATCATGCGCCTCATTGAGGTGCAGATGATAGGCGTATCCGCGCTGCCCGCCCGGGTCGGTCACGAACTGCTGGCTGGCGATGGACAGCGGCGTGTTGTTCTCGTACCGCGGTGCCGGCACGCTCTGCACGTTCTTGTCCTTCGTCTCCACGGTCTGCTTGGACGAATCGTCCTTCTTGTTGCTATCGGACTTGTTGCTATCGGACGACTGCTTCTTGGAGTCATTCGCGTTGTCCGAGGACTGGTTCTTATTGGCGTCCTTGTTGGCGGTGTCGGCCGAATCCTTCGACTGGTCCGTGCCGTTGCCATCCTTCTTATCTGCAGAGTCGGCCGAATCGGTGTTGTCGGACTGCGATCCGTTGGTGGATTTGCCGAATGGCACGGCATCCAGATTCTCGTCGGAGAACGGATCGGAGGAAGCGCCACTGCCGCCGATGTTGCCCTGCGTATCGTCTATCAGCGAATTCACCGCCAGCGTGCCGGCCACGATCAATACGATCACGCCGACGATCACGGAGATGATCTTGGTGGGCAGCCCGCCGAAGAGCTTCTGATCGGCGACGGTTTCGTCGGCCGGGATGTTCAGCGTGAACTTCGACTGCTGATCTGGTTCGTATGCATCGTCCGTAGGCGCGTCTCCACCGTGGGGGATGGGCTCGCTGCCGATCGGGGGAATGATCTGCGTCTCCTCCATTGACGGATCGATCGGAACCACCGGCTGCGGCGGCTGGATCGCGACCGTCTCGGGAGCGGCTTCCGATTCCTCGGACGGATGACGAATACTAGACACATCGAGAGAAAGTGTTGATTTATTGGGGGTTCCCGTCTGGCCGTCAAACGCGGAGAACAGATCGCCGGTCATCGGGGTCACATCGACCACGTCATCGGAATCCAACGCCGTGGAGTACTTCGGCATATTCAGCGTCAGGGCCGGCATCGGGTTCGAATTGATGATATCGCCGGGGATATCGGCCAGGTCGGCGCCATCGCGAGGCAGCAGCGTGACGCTGCTGATGGAGGCGTCGCCGCTGATCCCGGGCAGGGCGATATCCCGGTCGAGCAGCCGGCCGAGCGGCGTCCAGTCGCCCAGCAATGCGTCCAACTCCGCCAGAGACGACATCGGCAGATCGGTGCCGTTGCCGGGCAATCCAAGCCCGCGCTTGCAGATCAGCTTGAACTCGCCGGGAACGTCGGCGCCGATACGGGACAGATCGAATCGGGTGTCAGGGCTTGAAGGCGTGCGGGTGAGCATCGCGTACAGCAGCGCGGCCAGTTGGCGCACCGCCGTCACTTCCGCCGGAAGATTCTGGCTCGCGCTGCCTGACACGTCCTGCAGCATCGAGCTGAGCGGAGTATCAGCCAGCTGCACGCCTTCCACGCTGACGCGCACGGTGTCGGTGCCGATCGCCTGATGCGTCAAGCCCTGCGACAGCAGGGTGCGCACGGCCTGCGTGGTCTCGCCCATGATCGAGCGCATCGCATTGAAGCTGAGAATGCGGCCCGTGGAGCTCTTCAGATAATGGGTCAGGGACAGGCCGGCGTCAAGCTGGGTGATGATGAGCGCCGCGTCGCCGTGCCGCTGCATCTGCAGCACCTGGGTGAACTGGCGGTTCTTGATAAGCGCCAGCGCCGAGGCGATCGCCGTCACCTGGTCCAGCACCCGCCTGTCGGTGATCAGGAACAGCTGGCAGTCTCGGGTGAGCACTCGGTCGCTTGCCTTCCACGCCTCCAAGCCGGTCTCGTCGCGCAACAGTGCCACCAGCGTATAGCGGTTGGCGATGGTATCTCCCAGCTGAGGCTTCATGCTTTTTCCGACTCCGTAATGCGTATGTTCCGATGACTGCGGTTGCTGTGCCATTCTAGCCGTCGGTGTGGTCGAGGCAAGCGGGCTGGCCGCATTCGCGGACACCGCCGGAACAGGGGGTTGAGCGTCGCCGGACAGGCGGGGTCGGTCGGCCGGCGCGGCGGCCGGGCGCCCGACCCCGGCAGCCGGGGCGGGACCCGGGGCGGCGTCGTGCGCGGCACCGTGATCCGCCGCATCGCCGTCGGCCACGGCTCCGGTCTTTGCACCGGCCCTGCCCATCCCCAGCCGAGCCGCGACCATGCGCGTCGCGCTGACCAGCTCATCCGACCGCATCAGCCACAGCACCGCGGCATAGACCGCGACGGACACCACCGTGAGGATCACGCAGACGGCCACCGCCTGGAACCAATTCATCGATCCGTCGTCTCGGCCGATTTGCGCGCCGACCAGACGATACACCGGATGCTGCAGCGCCAGGCCGCACACCACGGCGGCGACGCCGGCCACCACCGCCTTGAGATAGGCGATGGTGATGCGCTTGCCGTCCAAATGCCCGCCGAATCGCGCGCGCAGCGGTTTGACCAGGAACGGGAACGCCAGCAGGTGGCCTATCGTCGAGGAGATGCCCAGCATGGTGACCCAGTACACCGGCGACAGCACATGCGTGGACCCGAGCAGGATGCCCACATACAGGATGTTGAACAGCAGCATGAAGAGGAACGGGTTCTTGCCGTCCTCGAAGGCGTAGAACGTGCGCTGGATGATCAGATAGGCGCTGGACAGGGGCAGGCCTATGCCCTGCGTCATCAGCGGGGCGGCGATCATGATCGCCTCCTTGACGCTGACCGACGGCAGCAGCGCGAGGATGATCGGCACCGGCATCACGATGAACGCGACCGTGAAGAAGATCATGAGCACGCCGACATTGCGCAGCGATTGGCTGAGCAGCCCCCGGGCATCGTCGATGTCGCGATCGCCGATCGCCTGCGAGATGCGGGGGAACATCGCGGTGGCGACCGACACGGCGATCAGCGAGTACGGCAGCACATACAGCGTGAAGGCGTTCTGGTAGGTCGCGTTGCCGGCGACGTCGATCTGCGCGATGCCGAGCAGCCGCTCGGCGGTCGCCGGGGCGCTGGTCGTGATGCGCGTGCTGATGATGCTGGCCAGCTGGTCGACGACGACGATGCCGATGCTCCAGCCGGCGACCGAACCCATCGTGCGCAGGCCGATGCCGGAGATGCCCCATTTCGGCCGGTAACGCAGCCCACAGCGCATCAGCGGCAGGAACAGGATAAGTGCCTGGAACGCCACGCCAAGCGTCCAGGAGCCGGCTATCAGCGTGATTCTGGCGGGCGTCCAGAACTCCAGCGGCTGCTCGTTCGCCTTGCCGAAGAGCAGGATGAACGCGGTGAAGCCGGCGCAGCTGATGACGTTCGCGCCGACGGAACTCCACGCATACATGCCGAAGTGGTTCTTCGCGGCCAGAATCTGGCCGAGTACCGTATACAGGCCGTAAAAAAAGATCTGCGGCATGCACCACAGGGTGAACGCGTTGGTCAGCGCCTGCATCTCGGGGCCGGTGTCCTGCCCGACGTACAGCCGGGTCAGCAACGGGGTGGCGACCGTCATCAGCGCGGTGATCGCCAGCAGCAGCGCGATGGCGAGCGAGATGAGCTTGTTCAGCCGTTCCTCGGCGTCCTTCTCCTTGAGCGTGCGCACGATCTGCGGCACCAGCACCGCGTTGAAGATGCCTCCGGAAACGAGGGCGAAGACGGCCTGCGGGATCATCGCGCCGGCCTGATAGGCGTTCGCCGCGATGCCGGTGGTGCCCAACGCGGCCGCAAGCAGGATGGTGCGCACCTGCCCGGTCACGCGGGACGCGGCCGTGCCGGCGGCCATGATCAGTGAATTGCGTCCTACCGATGAACTCATTCGTCCGGATCCTTCTTACGATGGAACTGGCGCCACAAGCCGAGCAGCCCCAGCACGACGGCGGATCCGATGATCACGAATCCGCTCATGTCGCTGATCTGCAGCACGCTGGTGATGGCCGTGATCTGGGGGGCTCCGAACGGTATGCCCCCGCGATCCTGCAGTGTGACGGTGGCGTTGGTGGAGCCCGACGTGGACACGCGGATCGTGAACGTGACCTGTGCCTCGCTGCGGGGAGGCACTTCCACGTCGGTGAAGCGCGATGTGACGATTTCCATCGAATCGGTGATCGAGGACACCCGCACATGGACCGGGAACGGGCTGGCATTACTGATGGTCACGGGCATCTTGGCGGTTTCGCTCACCACGGTGATCGACTCGATCCGGGTGATGGTGACCGACCCCATCAGCCGCGAGGCCAGGGTGGTCGCCCCGTTGGTCATGCGGCTGCTGACCTGCGCGTCGTTGCCGAGCGCGTGCAGCGCGATGGTGTGCTGCACGTCGAGCAGGGACGCGATCCACGCTTTGGCCTGCGCGGCTTCGGAGCCGTTGGCGGCGCCCGATCCGGCGGCATCGCCCGACGCGGCGCCGGCGTTCGTATCGGTGCCGCCCGTGCTCCCTGAACCGTCCCCGTTACCGGTGCCGTTGCCGGTGCCTTCGGCCGCGTCGCCGGTCTTGGCCTGCGCGGACGCGCCCTGATCCGCGGCCATCACGTTCTCCGAGAATCGGGAGATATCGCCACGGGCGCCGGACAGCGCCGACAGGGTCTGGTTCAGACTGGCGTTTTCGCCGTCGTCGAGCGCGTCCTTGTCGTGGACGAGCTGCTGCGCGTCGTCGCCGGTGGCGTAGGCGTCGGCCTGTTGCAGCGTGTCCAGGCTGGTGAGCTCCAGCCACGGCGCCTGCTCCAGCGCATTCATCAGGGCGTCGTTGGCGGTGGTGTTGTCGGCGGACAGGCAGACCAGCAGGTTGCGCGCGGTGTACGGCTGTTCCATCTGGTAGAAGGCGCTCTGCGCGATGAATCTCGAGAGGCGGCCGGCATCGCTGTTCTCGCTGTCGGCGGTGTCGCTGGTCGGCGTGCCCTGCGCAAGCTGCGCCAGTTCCTTCTGCTGCGCCAGCACGGTGATGTCGCCGGCATCGGTGGATACGACCAGATTGCCCGTGTGCACGGTCGAGTTGTCGCTTTCGTCGAATTCATGGTCGGCGATCACGGTGGTATATCCCTGCCGGCGCGCCTCGGTCAGGGATTGCATCGTCCAGGTGCCGTTGCCCTGCCATGCGTAGACGGCCGGCTGCGCGTTGTCGTCGCCCACGGCGCTGCGATAGAGACGCTGCGAGGCGTCGGCGTTCCAATCCTGGGCGGTGACGCCCGTCGCCGTGTAGGCGGAGGCGTTGTCGGTCGCCGCGTATGTGGTGATGTCGAAATCGGCCGGCTGCATGATGCCGCTGACGGGAACGTCGCTGTCCAGCGCATCCAGCGCCAGGGGGTCGGCGATCACCTGCAAATCGCCGTGCTTGGCGATGAGCTGTTCCTGTGCCTCCTTGAGCTGCGCGCTTTCCCCCAGGGACACGATATCGGCGGCCGATCCCTCCTTGCTATCGAGTTTGTTGTCGAGCAGCGCATTCATGGCGGTGTCGTCGATCTGCCACTTGTCGCTGGTCAGCGGCATGGCGACGGTAAGGCTCATGGCCGGCGTGTTCGCCCCCGCCAGTCCGTCGTTGGACCGGGTGAGGAAGGTGTGCGACTGCTCGTGCGTTCCGGTGCCGTCGGTGCCGCTTGGGCCATCGTTGCCGCCGTTCGCCCCGCCGTTGGACGCGTAATCGATCAGCAGCGGCTTGGGGCCCCAGGTGACGATCGATTTGAGCGCGTCCTGATCGGCGGCGACGTCTATCGATACGTTGGCGCTGGCCCCGGGCTGCAGCGCCGGCACCGTGGCGGTTCCCAGCTGGTTGGGCACCGGGATGTTCGCCTGCCCCTGGGCCCAATCCTGCATATCGGTGCGCGACACGAAGATGTGGAAGACGTTGGTCGACAGGGTCAGCGTACCGGCGGCGACCGCGCTGTCGGCGTGGTTGGTGATCGTCGCCTTGAAGTGGTAGCCGGACGACGCGGTGACCACGGGGGTCGCCGCGGTCATGGCGATCGTGACGCCGTCAGACGCGCCGCCGTCGCCGGCATTGTCGTCCGCCAGGGCGGGCCGGACGGTCGCCATGCACATCGCCACGGTCATCAGCAGCGCCAGCAGGGCGCCTGTCGCGCGGTGCAGCGTGCCGATCACAGTGGCCGAGGCCGCATGCCGACGATGCGGATCTGGGGCTGGAGGGGGAGTCAACGTTATGCCTGCCTATTCAGTTTCCTTGCATAAAGCCATGCGATCTTGCGTTCATTAGGATAGCTGAGCACGCCGTCCAAATCGTCGAAATTCACCCAGATCGCGTCTTCGGCCTCATGATCCGGGTCGCCTTCGACGGTCAGTTCGCCGCCGATCTGGCGCAGCGCGAAATGGTGCACGAGCTTGTGCACGCGCTGGCTGGTGCCGGTGAACCAGTAGTCGATGGTGGCGATCGAGTCGACGACCTCGCCCAGAATGCCGGTCTCCTCGTGCACCTCGCGCACGGCGGTCTGCTGCGGGGTTTCCCCTTTTTCGATGTGCCCCTTGGGCAGGCACCATTCCAGATGGCCGCTGCGCGAGTGCCGCGCGATGATCGCGACCCGGCCCCGCTCGTCGAAGACCAAGCCTCCCGCGGAGTACTCGCGCACCACGGGAAGTTCCTGGGCGTCCAGCGAGGCGAACGTGGTCGGTCCGTCCGAAGAGCGCCGTTGCGGCATGATCGCCGGCGTGGGGGTGCCGGGAACGGGTGGCTGCAGGTCGTCGGCGTCGTCCGGCGAATCGATGGACGGCATCGGCGTGTCGGAGATGCGCACGCGCGTCACGGACTCGGAAGTGTAGAGCAGTTCGTCCGGCGCCAGCGGATCCAAGGCATGACGATTCGGCGCATGGGCGAGCATGCGCGCGAGGTCCGCTGGCGTAATCATGATTCCCACCTTACTCAAATCTTGTGCAGGTGGGGTAACGGTATGCTGATATCGATAGAAAACTTCTTGGCCTTGAAAGGGTGGCAGTGGACTTCGAGGTGTGGCCTGAGGCCATTGAATTGGGGCGTTTGTTCGCCGAACGAGGGTATGAACTGGCATTGGTCGGAGGACCGGTGCGCGATTTGCTGCTGCACAGAAAATCGCACGATCTGGATTTCTGCACATCGGCGCGTCCCGACGAGTTCGAACCGATCCTCAAGCGGTGGGGCCATGACGGGTTCTGGGATATGGGCCGCAAGTTCGGCACGCTCGGGGCCATGCGCCGGCGCGCCGACGGCACCGAGGTGCAGGTGGAGATCACCACATACCGGTCCGACACGTATGATCCCGATTCGCGCAAGCCCGAGGTGAACTACGGCGACACGCTGGAGGGCGACCTGTCGCGCCGCGATTTCACCGTCAACGCGATGGCGTTGCGCGTGCCCGACCTCGAATTCGTCGATCCGTTCGGCGGGGCGAACGATCTCGCCAAAGGCGTGCTGCGCACGCCGGTCGACCCGAGGCAGTCCTTCGACGACGATCCGCTGCGCATGATGCGTGCCGTGCGTTTCGTCGCGCAGCTGGGGTTCCGCATCGCTCCGGACACCGCCGAGGCGATCTCCGACATGGCCGATCGCATCGACATCGTATCCGCCGAGCGCGTGCGCGACGAGCTGGTCAAGCTCATGCTGTCCGACCGCCCGCGCGCCGGCATCGAGGAGTTGGTCGAATCGGGTCTTGCCGACATCGTGTTCCCGGAGATTCCGGCGCTGCAGCTGGAGATCGACGAGCACCACCGCCACAAGGACGTGTTCGAGCACACGATGACCGTGCTGGACCGCGCGGTGGCGCTGGAGACCGGCCCGGACGGCCCGGTGCCGGCGCCGGACCTGACCTTGCGCCTCGCCGCGATCATGCACGATATCGGCAAGCCGCGCACGCGCCGCTTCGAGCCGGGCGGCAAGGTGAGCTTCCACCACCACGACGCGGTCGGGGCGAAGATGACGCGCAAGCGGCTCAAGGCGCTGCACTTCGACCACCATATGGTCGAGGACGTGAGCGAGCTGGTCAATCTGCATCTGCGGTTCCACGGCTATGTGGACGAGCCGTGGACCGATTCCGCGGTGCGGCGCTATGTCAAGGATGCGGGGCCGCTCTACGAGCGCCTGAACCGGCTGACGCGCGCCGACGCGACCACGCAGAACCGCCGCAAGGCCATGGTGTTCGCCTCGGCGATGGACGAGATGGAACAGCGCGTGCGCGACCTCAAGCAGAAGGAGGATTTCGACGCGATCCGCCCCGATGTGGACGGCAACGAGATCATGGAGCTGCTCGGCCTGGAACCCGGGCCGATGGTCGGGCGCGCCTACAAGCACATGCTTGAATACCGGCTTGACAACGGGCCGGTCGATCATGACGTCGCGGTGGCCGAGCTGAAGCGCTGGTACGCGGGGCAGCGGTGAGCGTCGGCGCCGCGATTCGGCGCCGACGCATTGCGAATTCCTGAATCCTGCTTGCAGCCTTACTGCTGGGCGTTGGGATCCGTGTTGTTCACCGGCGTGTGCTTGATCGCCTTCGGCAGGTTGGTCATCTTGTCGGCGGCCACGCAGCCTTTGATGTTGACGATTGTGTCGTTGGTGCCGGGCACGTCCTTCTTGTCCGCGAGATCGTTGAACGTGGCGCCCAGCACGACGTCGATGAGCATGTCCTCGCGGTCGTCCATCACCATCATCGTGTCGGTGAAGTTCGAGTTCAGCGTGTAGGCCTGCGCGATGGCGTTCTTGCCGAAGTAGATGGTGGTGCGCTCCACCTTCTTGCTGGAGTAGTTGTCGACCTGCGGCTGGGGGAAGTTGCGGTTCTCCAGCGCTTCGGCCACGGCGCTGGCGAAGCCGAAGGAGGGGGTGCCGTTGAGCACGCGGATGCTGACGCTCTTGTTGTCCGTGTACTTGATGGTCTTGCCGTCGGCATCCGTCGGGGCGCACGGTGCGGTGACGCCGTAATTCGGCAGCACGGTGGCGGTTTTGACCAGACCGAGGCCGAACACGTTGTAGTAGAACAGCAGCGAGATCACCAGCGCCACAGCCATCACCATGCCGGTGATGGAGAACACCAGCCGCTGACGCCTGCGCATATAGGCCTTGCGTGCCGCCCGTTCGTCGTAAGATTCCGCCATCCCTGTTCCTCCGATTTCGACTGCTATAACCTTACCGGCACTGGCTGACGCGGATGGCCGGCGTTGCAGGGGTTTGCGCGGCGATGATGCGGTCGACCGCCCCCGACTCGGTCCATGCCCGCTGCACGGCCGCCGCCACCCGATCATCCGGCACGAACGCCACGACGGACGGCCCGGATCCGGATACCAACGCCTGAGACGCCCCGGCCAACCGGGCCTCGTGAATGGCCTGACCGGAACGCGGATGCAGCGCGATCGCGGCGCGCTGCAGGTGATTGTCGCTGTCGGGCGAGGCACCAAGACGGTCGAACTCGGCATACACCTGCGGCGTGCTCAGTTCGTCGCGATACGCGCCGATCAGCGCCATGCCGGCGAATCCGCGGCTGACCAGCCCCTGCCGGTCACCCTCCGTGATCTCCTCGATCCTTTCACCGAATCCGCGGCCACGCGCGTACCCGCCACTCAGGCAGAACGGCATGTCGGCGCCCAGACCGGCCGCCACCTGGCGCAGGCGCCCGAGGGGCCAGTGCAGCCCCCACAGCTCATTGAGCCCCAGCAGGGTGCCGGCCGCATCCGCCGATCCGCCGCCGAGCCCGGCCGCCACGGGAATGCGTTTTTCCAGACTGATCGCCACATCCGGCGCATGCCCGCAGGCCTCGGCCAGGGCGAACAGCGCCAGAACCGCATGGTTGCGGCGCATATCGCTGGCCGAGGCGGCCAGATTGCCCAGATGCGCTCCACTGAGATCCAGGGAGAACCCGGCCCCGGGCTCCTTGGCGGTGAGCGTGACCGTATCGTAGACGCCGATGCCGCAGTACACCGTGTCGAGCTCGTGGCGCCCGCCCCATTCCGCGTGCGCGGCGCCGACGTGCAGGATCAGGTTGGTTTTCGCCGGCACGTCGACGCTGACCATGCGCCCGGAGGCGTCCGTTGCCGTTGCCGGGTCGCCGGGACGGGCGATCGCGTGGCGGGAAGGCATCGTGGTGGGCATCGGCAGCGTCGCGGTCATCGCGAGGCCTCCTGAGCGTGGTCTGCGTCCGCGGCCGCCGCCAGCGCGGCGAATTCGGCGATCGTCAGCGTCTCGCCTCGACGAGTCGGGTCGATGCGCGCGGCGTCGAACGCTTCCGCCGGCACCATGCGCTTCAGCGCGGCGTGCAGCGTCTTGCGGCGCTGGCCGAATGCCGCGTCGATCAGGCGGAACGTCGACTCGCGGTCCGCGGAACCGACCACGGCGGCCTGTTCGGCCGGCGAATACCGGTCGAAGCGCACCAGCGCGGAATCGACGTTCGGCGCGGGCCAAAACACGTTGCGCCCGATGTTGCCGACGCGCTTCGCGGTGCCGTACCAGGCGAGCTTCACGCTTGGCGTGCCGTAGATCTTGCTGCCGGGGGCCGCCGCCAGGCGGTCCGCCACCTCCTTCTGCACCATGACCAGGAACGAGCTGAGATTGTCGAATCGCTCCAGCAGGGTCAGGATGATCGGGGTCGCCACATTGTACGGCAGATTCGCCACCAGCGTGAAGCGTTCGTCCCCATTGAAATCGGGTACGTTGCCGGGGGTCACCGCCAGCGCGTCGCGGTTGACGACGGTAAGGCGCTCGGCCGCCTCGGGCATGAACTCGGCGATGGTGCGCGGCAGACGCTTGGCCACGGGAGGGTCGATCTCCACGGCGGTCATCGTCGCGCCGGTTTCCAGAATCGCCAGCGTGAGCGAGCCGAGCCCCGGGCCGACCTCCATCACATGCGTGTCGGCGGTCACGTCGGCCTCGCGCACGATGCGGCGCACGGTACCTGGGTCGATCACGAAATTCTGGCCGAACTTCTTGGTCGGGCTGATGCCGGCGTCGGCGGCGATGCGCCGGATATCCGAGGCTCCCAGCAGCCGCCCGGACTCATGCGCCGGTGCGGCGCCGCCCTGCGGCGCCGTGTATCGCGGATCGGGTCCCTGCCCGCCGGTGGTGTTCTCGCTCATATTCCTGCTCTCTTCTCTGGCTGCTGTGATGTTCCCTGAGGGAGTTCCCCGATCATCGACTAATACCAGCCGGCCGATTCGGAATGCGCCCATGCCTGTGAAGGGCTGCCGTAGCGCTGCGCGATGTACGACAGGCCCCAATCGATCTGGACGGCCGCGTCGTTGCGCCAATCCGCGCCGAACGCCGCCATTTTGCTGCCGGGCAGGGACTGCGGGATGCCGTAGGCCCCGGAGGGGTTTTCCGCGTACCACAGCCAGCGGGATTCGCGGTTCCACAGCTTGACCAGGCAGTTCCACTCGTTGCCGGTCCAGCCCCGCTGTGCCGCGGCTCCGGCGGCGTAGGTCTGGGCTTGGGCCGCGGTCGGGCGCCACAGACGCGCGGACGCGCTGCCGTCGGATGTTCCGCTGCCGGTGTTGCCGCTGGCGGATGAATCGTTGGCGGACGAGTCGTTGGCGGTTCCGTTCGATGCGTTCGCATCGCCCGTGGACCCGCTGCCGGTGTTGCCGCTGGCATTGCCGCCGTTGGTGTTGCCCGATGACGACCCGGAGTCGTTGCCGGCGTCGCCCTTCGAGCCGTTGCCGGTATTCGTGCCGGCAGCGTCCTTGCCGGTGTCCTTGCCGTCGGTCTTGCCGGTGTCCTTCTTGCTGTCGGTGCTGCTGCCGTTGGCGCCGTCACCGCCCTTGCCGTCGGTGTTGTCGCCGGCGCTGGCGTTGCCGTTTCCGGTGTCCTTGCCCGATGCCGTCTGTTCCGGGCCGACGGCGACGACCGTGTCGAGCGCGATCTTCGTCGTGGTTTCGGAAATCAGGTTCTCCGATTCGGCCGCGCCATCCACATAGGTGACGTCGTACACCTGCTGGGTTTCGCCGTCCTCGCCCTGCTGGCGGATCACGGCCTCGCCGGGCTGCAGCGACGAGTCGATGACCGTCTGCGTGCTGTGCGGCACCGCCACCGTGCGGGTCTCCTGACCGTGCGTGACGCGCTGCACGCGCAGGATCGTCCGGTCGCCGTCCTTTTCGACGCTGACTCGGTCCTCCTTGTTCAGCGTGATGCCCTTGGAGTCGAGGATCGAGGCCGCGGGCAGCTTGCCGTTCGGCGCCTCCGAACTGGTGCCGTCGGCGATCACGGTCACCGGGCCGGATTCGTTGATGACCAGGCCGCCGGTGAGCTTGTTGTAGACGTTGCTGATGTTGACCGTGACCTTGGCGGCCGCGGCTTCGTTCGCCGCGAAGAATCCGAGCAGCTGGTCGGCGCTGGTGGCCGTGGTCCAGAACGGAACCTTCTGACCGTCGATGGTGATGGTCGTCTGATAGGCGCTCTGCACGGTCACCACGGCGTGGTCGGCGAGCTTGTTGCCTCCGGCCGTCGACTCGACCAGATCATGGGTTTTGACGTCGATGCCCTGCGATTCGAGCAGCCGGTCGACGCTCATGGCGTATGTGGTCACGGTCGTCGTTTCGCCGTTGACGGTCAGCGCCACGGTTTTGCGGGCCGTAAACGCGAAGCAGGCGACCGCGACCGCCGTTACGGTCGCCACACAGATGCTGACGCGAATACGGCGCAGCATGACCAATCGCTGCGGGGTCCAACGCCTGATCATCGATTCCTCATTTCCGTGCTACGGGCTGCTGCTACGGGGCTACGGGTTGCATTGTATCGGTTAGGGCCGGATCGAAGGCCGTGCATGGCCCACCGTCACCCATACCCCCACATTTGCGGTCTACCATGAAAGGATCCGATGCCGAACCCCGGAAGTGAGGGCCCCGTGTTCGGGGCGTATCAGGGTAAGAAAAAGGGGGCGGGAGAGAAGGGGGTGTTCCCGCCCCCTTGTAGGGGCAGAGCCGGTTGGGGGAACGCTCTGCCCACTCGCCAGAAGCCATAAGTTGGGGGAAGGCTTCTGGACCACTTACACAGGGTAAGTCTCATTTATTGTTACGCAGACAAACCACGTACACCTACACTGTACACCGTTTTTCCGCACGACGAGCCTCCTGTCGGGATCGAACCGACGACCTGCCGCTTACAAGGCGGCCGCTCTGGCCATCTGAGCTAAGGAGGCGGACCGTGGGTCAACGATGATGAACCACGGACGAATGACTAGCATACCAGCACATGCAGAACGTTCGATACGGCCGTGGCGCCGGCCGCCCGATCGCGCCCCTATGCGCCCCGCTGACGCCGTATATCGGGGAAGCGACGTGCCGTTATGCCGGGGATGATGGGGTATCCGGCAAGATGGCCAATCCGAAAAACCCTCACGCCGTGAGGCGGGGAGACGGGACCCGGCACCCGCCTCACAGCGGTTCCGCCGGGCCTGCCGTCACTCGCCGGTCATCACTCGCCAGTCATCACCGAAATCGGGTCCTTGTCGGCGCCGATCGACGGCAGTGCTCCCTCCACGCCGACCTGATCGGAACTCAGGCCCACCGACTCGAGGAAGCCGTCGACGAGCGTCATATTGGCCGCGGTGACGTCGCTCAGGTTCCAGCGCTTGCCGTTGATCGTCAGGGTCGGCGTGGTGAACGAGCCTTCGTAGGTGCCGGAGGTGTTCAGCAGTTCGGAACGCTTCGGTGTGTACACGTTCATCGCGTCCAGCCAGTCCTGGTAGTCGCGGCCGAACGCCTTGTCGGCGACGGTCTGGGATACGCCGGCCTTCGTGGCCTGCTCCTTGAGCTTGTCGTCGCTGACCGACTTGTAGCCGCTGCCTTCCGAAGGCTGGAAGTCCTTGGCGTACAGGTTCGAGACGAACGACAGCAGATGGTCCGGGTCGTCGTCGTGATCGGCGATGTACAGCGCGGCGTTCGCGGCGCGGCTGGAGTACTCGTCGGTCGAATAGCTGTCCATGAACGACAGGAAGTGCAGTTCGAGATTGAGCTGTCCGGCGTTGACCAGCTTGATCAGCGTCGGGTCGAGCTGCTGGTTGACGCTGCCGCATCCGGGGCAGATGAAGTCCATATAGATGCCGACCGTGGGCACGCCGTCGACCTTCTGGCCGTACCCCTTGTTGGAGAGGAGGATGCCGCCCTGCTTGTCGGCGCGAGCCGGCTTGTTCTCCACCGCCTGGACCTTGGAGTAGGCCTCGTCGACCGACATGTTCGCATTGTCGTTCGCGTCGCGGCGCGAATTCCAGAAAACGACCGCGATCAGTGCGATCAGCACGACCACCACCGCCACGGCGATGCCGCCGATGATGGTCTGCTGCCGGCGTTCCTTCGCCGCCTGCTCCGCGGCAGCCTGCTCGGCCGCCGCCTCGGCCGCGCGCCGCGCGGCCCGGTTCCGCTGTTTCGCCTGTTTTTTCAGGTTCTGTGCCATCTGAATACAGTCCTTTCACCCAACAATCTCGCCCATGATAACCGACGGGGCTGCGTGCATCACTCAGGGCATAACGGTATGTGAACAGGGCGTTCCCGCACACGGCCGGTATCGGGCGTGCGCCGGGCGGAACCGGATATCGGGGTGGTCGCCAGTCATTGCGCGGTATGCCGGCGATCGCTTGTCGCGAGAGAGCCGCGACTCCTGTTATGCAGATCACAGTAGCGCGATATTGCGCAGCGTATCTCCGGCCAGTGGCCACCAATCTATCACGGGGGCGAATCCGGCGTGGAAACATGCGGCGACCGTGCATGCGGCCCATACGATCAGAAGCACGGCGCCGCGGCGCGAGACGCCTCCGCCGGCCGGGGGGATCGCGGCCGACATCGCATCGGGTCGCAATCCGCGCAAGGCGCCTGCCCCGACGCGCATGATCAAGGCGTTGGGCGCGAATGCGGCCAGTATCCAGCCGATCGCGGCGCCGCCTCCCAGCGCCAGACCGCTGGCCGACAGCGGCACGTCGTCGACCAGCGTCAACGGCAGCGTCCATCGTCCGACCGCGGCGTCCACATGCATCAGCGGCAGGCCGAGGGCCCAGCCTGCCAGCAGGATGATCAGCGCCATCACGGCCGTCATCAGCACGCCGCGCAATACGGCGGCGAGCAGCGCCTTGATCAGGTGCCAGGGAAGGCTTGCCGCGAGCAGCAGCCCGTCGCTGCGCTTGCGCTCGCCGCCGCGCCTGCCCTCGCGTTCGAGCTGCGCCTCGACGGAGTAGCCGACGGACAGCGTCGCCCACATGACTGCGATGGCGGCCAGCGCCGCCGCGGCCGGCTTGGCTGCCGCCAGCGCCGCCAGCGGCACGGTGGCCAGCCAGAGCGGCAGCATGCCGCGTGAACGGTACAGTCCGCGCTTGAGATCCGCCATGTTGATGAACGGCGCCGCCACCTGCGCTCCACCGGGGGTGATGCCCATGACCGGCATCCCCGCAGGCGCGCTTCCGGGCGGAATCGCCGGGGGCAGGGGCGCGGCGGCGGTCGGGAGCGCCGATGTCGCGGCGCCCGTGGGCATGGGCGACGTGGCCTCCGGCAGCACGGCGGTTTCGGATGCCGTGGGTGCCGATGCCGGCGGCGGCGCCGTACCGTCATCGCCGCCGGCGAGACGCTGCACGGCTGGCCGCAGATCGGGATTCGCCATCGTCTCCTGCAGGTCGCGGTTCGCTGGCTCGTCATTCGTCGGTCCGTCATTCGCAGGCGCGTTGTTCTGGTCGGCCGTGGACATGGGCCGGGTCCGTTGGAGCGATGCCGTCGGCTGGCCCGGATCGATCCGCTGTGTCGGGGCTATCGGTGCCATGGCGGCCGTGTTCCCCGCCTCGGGAAAGGTCTGCGTGGCCAACTCGTCCGCGATGCGCGGGTCGAGCACGATCGGTTCGTGCCGCCACAGGACCCGGGGGTTGTCCGGGTCGGCATCGTCAAAAGGGCGCACCACCTCCGTTTCGCCGCTCTCCGTCTCCGCATCCTGCCAGGCGAAGGGATTCAACGCGTCCAATGCGATCGCGTGCAGCAGCTGGTCCGGCGTGCACCGCTTGCGCCGATCCGGGTCGAGCGCCGCCCGGAACGCCGCCATGGTGCGGGCCGGCAATCCAGTCAGGTTCGCATTGCCCGCGGCCGCGCGCTCCAGCACCGCCATCATCGGCTTCGTGCCGAACACCGGCGTCCCGGTGGCGGCGAAGGCCAGCACCGAAGCGGTCGACCACCAGTCGGTCGTCTCGTCGGACTCCTCGCCTTCGATGATCTCCGGCGCGATGAACCCCGGAGTGCCCATCACCAGTCCGGTGCGCGTCACATGGCTTTCCCCGCCGGACATCGCGATGCCGAAGTCCACCAATACCGGGCCGGACGCCGACACCATCACGTTCGTCGGCTTGATGTCGCGGTGCACGATGCCCGCCGCGTGCACGGCCTTCACCGCCTCGATCAGCTTGCGGGCCAGCCGTTCCAGATCGTCGCCGGTGTACCGGCCGTTCGCCTTGACGTCGTCGCGCAGGTTCTTGCCCTCGATCAGCTCGGTAACGATGAACGCGAGCGAGTCGTCCAGCTCCATATCCACGATGCCGCACACGCCCGGATGGTTGACCTTCTTCAGGGCCATGGCCTCGCGGCGCAGCCGTTCCCGGGCGGTGAGGCGCTCGCGCGCGTCCTCGTCCATTTCGGCACCGGCGCCATCCGCGCCGTTCTGGGCGGTGGCATTGTCGTCGGCCAGCGAGTCGCGCAGGATCTTCATGGCGTACACCTGGCCGCCGTCATCGCGCACGCGCCACACGGAACCCATCGCGCCGGCCCCCAGGCGCGAAACCAGCGTGTATCCGCCAACGATATTGCCCGGCTCCAGATTCAACGCGTTCAGATCGCTCATACCCACCATCCTAGCGTCGGGCGGCCATGCCGTACGGGGAAGCAGGTGAGGATCATGTGCGTGATGTATGGGATGGCGGCTGGACGGCGCGTGAGGAACGGCATGCCGTTCGCGTACGGAAAAGCGCCGTTCGCGTAATCGAGCTGGATTGTTCCATGCCGCTGTGGTAGCAGATTATGCGTCCGAAATGACAGGATGAGTGCAACCGGGAACGGGCCGGCATCAAATCTGGGAGTCTTGAATCATCGACATGAGGATGTGCCGTCGCGGCGACCCAACGGAGAGCTCGCGGATGCATTCCCTGCTGACACACGGTGCAAGGGCAGTACCGGGTGTCCGCGGTGCGAGGCCGGTATGCGGTATCGGCCCCACATGTCGCGGTTATCAATAAGGAGGAGAACGATGCTGAGCATCAATTGGAGCGACGTGTGGAACGTCGTTGCATCCATAGCGCCGCAGCTGATCGCGATCGGCGTTGTGCTGGTACTGGCGTTGGCGTTGACGATCGGGGTCAACAAGAAGACGGTGAAGAACGTCGGCACCCGCAAGCTTATCCATTCCGAGTCCTGGCTCGTCTTCATGGTCGCCGTCGTCGTGGCCGTGTCGATGATGCTGTTCGGGCCGCTGGCCTCGCTGCTCAACAGCGCCACCGCCACCAAGTACACGCTGTCCGAAACCACCATTTCCAACGCCAACAAGCTCGCCAAGGAGATCCAGTCCGAGGCGATCACCATGCTCAAGAACGAGGATTCCAACCTGCCGCTGGCCAACAAGAAGATCAACGTGTTCGGCTGGGGATCCACCAATCCGGTCTACGGCGGCACCGGCTCCGGATCGATGAACCAGTCCTACAAGACCACATCGCTCCTCGACGGTCTCAAGGAGGCCGGCATCGAGACCAACACCGCCCTGAGCAAGCTGTACACCGACTACCGCTCCGACCGCCCGGTCGTGGCGATGGCCAAGCAGGACTGGACGCTGCCCGAGGTTCCGGCCGCGGATTATTCCGATTCCCTGATCTCCGAGGCCAAGGCGTTCTCCGACGAGGCCATGATCGTGATCACCCGCGTGGGCGGCGAGGGCGCCGACCTGCCGAAGAACATGAAGGCCAAGGGCATCACCTACACCAACAACTCCGACTCCTATGAGGACTTCAAGGACGGCGAGAGCTTCCTGGAGCTGAGCCAGACCGAGAAGGACATGGTCGATCTGGTCACCAGGAACTTCGACAAGGTCACCGTGGTCTACAACGGCGCGAACACCTTCGAGCTCGGATTCGTCGACGAGCACCCGCAGATCAAGTCCGTGCTGTGGTGCCCGCCGGCCGGCCAGACCGGTTTCTCGGCGCTCGGCGACGTGCTCGCCGGCGAGACCAACCCGTCCGGCAAGACCTCCGACACCTTCGTCAAGGACCTGACCACCCAGCCGAGCTACAACAACGCCGGCGACTTCAAGTACGACAACATGAGCGAGTTCGGCACCGAGAACTTCGAGGAGGGCAAGACCTCCCCGGCGTTCGTCAACTACGCCGAGGGCATCTACGTCGGCTACAAGTACTGGGAGACCGCGGCCGACGAGGGTTCGATCAACTACTCCGACTACGTGCAGTACCCGTTCGGCTACGGCCTGAGCTACACCACCTTCGACCAGAAGATGGGCGACGTGACCTATTCGGGCGGCAAGGTGAGCTTCGACGTGACCGTGACCAACACCGGCGACAAGGCCGGCAAGGACGTCGTCGAGGTCTACTACAACCCGCCGTACACCAACGGCGGCATCGAAAAGGCCTCCGCCAACCTGGTCGCCTTCGAGAAGACCGACCTGCTCGACCCGGGCGCCTCGGCCACCGTGTCCATCAAGTTCGACGACGATGACATGGCCTCCTACGATTCCAAGAACGCCAAGGCGTACGTGCTGGAGCAGGGCGACTACGGCATCTCCGTCCGGTCCGACTCGCACACGACGATCGCCGAGAAGACGATCACCGTGAAGGACACCATCACCTACGACTCCAAGGACAACACGCACAACGGCGACGCCGTCGTGGCCACCAACGCGTTCGACGATACGGCCGGCAACGTGACCTACCTGTCCCGCGCCGACAAGTTCGCCAACTACGCCGAGGCCACCGCCGCGCCGACCAACTACACGCTGCCCGACGAGTACAAGGCGAAGTTCCGCAACCTGTCGAACTATGATCCCGCCGAGACGAACAACGACTCCGACAAGATGCCGACCACCGGCGCCAAGAACGGCGTGCGTCTGGCCGATCTGACCGGCAAGGACTACGACGACGAACTGTGGGACAAGCTGCTCGACCAGCTCACCTTCGACCAGATGGACAAGCTGATCGCGTTCGGCGGCTACGGCACCCAGGCCGTGAACTCCATCGGCAAGATCGCGCTGACCGACGTGGACGGCCCCGCCTCGCTCAACAACAACTTCACCGGCGTCGGTTCGATCGGCTTCCCGTCGTCCACATCCGTGGCCTGCACGTGGAACAAGGATCTGGCCCGCCAGTTCGGCGACGGCATCGGCGACATGGCCCATGACATGCACGTCGCCGGCTGGTACGCCCCCGCCATGAACATCCACCGCAACGCCTTCGCCGGCCGCACCTTCGAGTACTTCTCGGAGGACGGCTACCTGTCCGGCGTCATGGCCTCCCAGCAGGTCGCCGGCGCGCAGGCCAAGGGTGTGTACGCCTTCATGAAGCACTTCGCGCTCAACGACCAGGAGACCAACCGACTGAGCGAGCTCGCCACCTGGGCCAACGAGCAGTCGATCCGCGAGATCTACCTGAAGCCCTTCGAGATGAGCGTCAAGGAGGGCGGTGCCGGAGCGGTGATGAGCGCGTTCAACTACATCGGCATCGAATGGGCCGGATCGCACTCCGGGCTGCTCAACACCGTCCTGCGCGACGAGTGGGGCTTCCGCGGCATGGTCCTGACCGATTACTTCGGCGGCTACGGCTACCAGAGCGGCGACCGCGCCATCCGCGGCGGCAACGACCTGATGCTGGCCACCACCGACGTGTCCAACCACATCACCGACAAGTCCGCCACTTCGCTGCAGGCGATGCGCACGGCCTCGCACAACATCCTCTACACGGCCGCCAACAGCTGGCTGTACGAGAAGGGCGAGCCCGAGGTCGCCACCCCGATCTGGAAGACCATCACCTATGTGGTCTGGGGCGTGGCAGGCGTGCTGTTCGTCGGTCTCGAGGTCCTCGCCATCCAGCGCTACCTCAAGCGCCGCAAGGGCTGAGCAAAGGCGGGGCCGAGCCGCTCCAAGGCGGGCCGGTGACTGCTGGCTTGAGGCGCGGCCGTGGCCCGCGATAACCGAATAGTCGAGTGGCTCGCCCCTGACCCGGGCGAGCCACTTCGCATATGCGAAACTGGGTGGAGAAGACCTTGGCGCCCCTCTGCGAGGGGAGCTGTCGCCGAAGGTGACTGAGGGGGAGCGGCTATCCGGCTTCCCGTAGCGTAGTCCCGTAGCGAAGAGGGGAGGATCCGATGATCCACATCGCCATCGTGGATGATGACGACACCGATGCCGCCAATACCGCGAACATGGTCGACCGCTATTACCAGTCCGACCGCAACGCCTACCGCATCACCCGTTTTGCGGACGGCGGCACCTTTCTCGGCGAGTACAAGGCCGGGTTCGACGCCCTGTTCCTCGACGTCGAGATGCCCGGCATCGACGGGCTGGAAACCGCCCACCGCCTGCGCGAAATCGACGATCACGTGGTGCTCGTCTTCACCACCAAAATGACCCAGTATGCGGCCGTGGGCTATGACGTGGACGCCATCGGGTACCTCGTCAAGCCGATCGATTATTTCGGTTTCGCACTCAAGATGCGCAAGGTGGAGGACTTGGTGGCCAAGCGCCAGGGCGTCACCATCCCGCTCACCGTGGGCACCGGCACGCAGTTCCTCTCCTCGCACGACGTGCGGTACGTCGAAGTGCTCGGCCACGAGGTCATCTATCACACGGCTGACACCGCCTACAAGGTCTGGAGCAGCCTCAAGGAGGCCGCGGCGCTGCTGGAACCCGTGCATTTCGCCGCCGCCAGCCGCTACTGCCTGGTCAACCTCGAATGGGTCAAAGCCGTGACCGGCGACACGGTCGTGGTGGACGGCCAGACCCTGCCCGTCTCCCGCTCCAAGCGCAAGCCCCTCATGCAGGCGCTCGCCGAATACTACGGAGGGTGAAGAGTCGATTATGCTGCACTTTGATATTCGCTTTGGCTTCTTCATGATCGAACTGTTGGCGGGAACGGTGCTGTTCTCGCGCCATTGCGGCTGGCGCAGGAGTTGGCGTCTGCTGGTGTTGCCTCTTGTCGTGGTGCTGGCTTGCCTTTCGACATCGGATATGCCGCAGCGACTGGTCGGATTCACGGCCTTTGACTATGCATCGAGTCTGCTGTATTACCTCATCCACGTGGTGGTCGTTGTTCTGCTGTTGAGGATCGTGACGAGAGCCTCATGGCTGGAGTCCTTGGTGGTTGTGGCGGCTGGGTATGCCACCCAGCACATCGCTTATGACATGATGAAACTCGTGATGATCGGCAGCGGTCATGGCGATTCGTCGTTTTATTTCACGCCGCCTTATTATGCGATGTACATTGCGGTGTATGCCGCGGTATATGGCGTGATATGGCTATGTTTCGCGCGTCGATTCGATATCGACGACGACAAGGTCCGGCATGCCGCCGCGTGGGTTGGCGGTGGCATGGCATTGCTGGTGCTGGTCATCGCGTTCAACCTGTTCTTTGTGTTGACGCTGCCTATTTCCTCCCAGATGGTGTGCTTTGTATATGATGCGATTTGTACGGTACTGGGTCTGCTGACGCTGACCTTTGCGTCATCGAACGACCGGCTGCAGAACGACTTGCGCATGATGCGCCAGATCAACCGGTTGCAGGAGAAACATTACGAATTGACCAAAGAAAACATTGATCTCATCAACATCAAATGCCACGATATCCGCAAGAATATCGCCACGCTGTATCGGGATACGAATGGACGTCCATCGGATGCATCGATACGCCAGGTGGAGGATTCCATTCGCATCTATGATTCCATCTTCCGCACCGGTAACGAGGCCATGGATGTGTTGCTGACGGAAAAGAGCCTGTACTGTTCCGCGAATGCCGTCACGCTGACCTGCATGGTGGACGGGAACGCCTTGGATTTCATGGAAGCGTCGGACTTGTACGCATTGTTCAGCAACATACTCGACAATGCGATTGAAAGCGCCGTCAAGCTTGATGACCCTGGCCGGCGCACGATCAGCCTGACCGTCAGGACGATCGGCAAACTGCTGATTTGCGAGGAGCAGAACTATTATGCCGGGGAGCTGACCATGCGTGACGGGTTGCCCGTCACCACCAAAAGCGACACGAGATTCCACGGTTTCGGCATGCGCTCCATCGCCTACCAGGTGCGCAAATACCAAGGCGAACTGCGAATCACCGGCAAGGATGGCGTGTTTTCCATGACGGTGATTCTCCCGCTTCCCGAATGATTCCTGAGTCTGCCATATGAATGAGAGGCCGATGCATTTCGTGCAATGAGCGCGACCTTCCATGCGTTTCCCGCCGTGCCTGCACCCGACTTTTCATACCGTGTGTGATGTCGGATAGATCGGAGCGACACATGCACGGCATAGTGGCTGTGCGGCTTGTCGCCTTGCAGACAGGAGAAGAGCATGACCTCGCAGAAGGCCCCGAAGCTCAGGATGAGCAATCGGACATTTCGCAGGATATGGATACCGATTATCTCGGTACTGACGGTGATCGCCGTGGCGCTTTCGGTGGCGGGCAGCATGTTTTCCAGCGTGCTGGACAGCTACCTCGGTGGCGGCACCATCCAAGTGAACCGGGCAAACGGCACCGAATCGTGGGATGCGACCTATAACGCCAAAGAGACCGGTTCGCTGAGCGAAGCCAAAGATGCCAGCGACAAGGTCTCCGAGCAAGTGGCGGATGAGGGCATCGTGCTATTGAAGAACAATGGCACGCTTCCATTGGCCGAAAAGAGCATGGTGACGCCGTTCGGTTACGGATATCTCAATCCGGTCTATTCGGGGACCGGTGCGGCCGCGACCACCGACAAGGATATGGTCACCATCGAACAGGGCCTGTCCGACCATTTCACGATCAACGACTCCTCCGTCGAGGCCATGAAGGCCGCTGAAGCGACCGCGCCGGATGCCGCAGCCGGCACACCCGCGTTGGACGCGGACAAGAACTCCCTGCAGGCGGTTATGGATAAAGGCGAATCCGCCCGTATCCGCGAATACGATCCATCGATCTATCAGAAGATCGCTGGAGCCGAAGGCACAACCGGACTTGTGTTCATTCGCCGCAACGGTTCCGAAGGCATTGACAAGCGCACCTATGCCTACGACGATGGGACGCCGCACTATCTGGCCTTGACCGCGAACGAGAAGAATACCATCCGTGCCGCCAAGGAACAGTGCGGCAAGGTTGTCGTGGTGCTGAACGCCGCTAATCCGATGGAGGTCTCGCCGCTGATGAGCGGTGAATTCGAAGCCGATGCCGTCGTTTGGATGGGAACCGCAGGGTCGCGCGGCTTTGCTTCTCTGGGCAAGGTGCTCAGCGGTGCGGTGAATCCGTCCGGCCGACTGACCGATATCTACGCTACGGACTTCACCAAAGATCCGACCTATGCGAACTTCGGCGAGTACCGGTACACCAACGCGCAGTTCGTCGACAACCAGTTGTTTGGCGACATCATCCCCGGCGCCGGCTTCGGCACCATCGACCGCCCGTACGTTGAGTACGAGGAAGGCATTTACGTCGGATACCGCTATTACGAGACCGCAGCCGTGGAGGATCCGCGGTTCGTGTACGGAGAACTGGATGGCAAAGGCGGCGTCAAAACCGCCGGAGCGGTCGCATACCCGTTCGGCTATGGCCTGAGCTACACGACCTTCGGCCAGACGCTCGACTCCCTCACGGAACGGGATGGCGATATCGAGTCGCAGGTCACGGTTACGAACACCGGAGATATGGCCGGCAAGGATGTGGTGCAGCTGTATTACACCGCACCTTACACTGACTATGACCGTGACAACGGGATCGAAAAGTCGGCCACCGTGCTTGCCGCATTTGATAAGACCGACGAGCTGCAGCCCGGTGAATCCGCCACGCTGACCCTGACGTTCCACAAGGACGACATGGCATCCTACGACTACCATCACGCCAATGAGGATGGCACCACCGGCGCATACGTGCTGGAAGCCGGCGACTATGCGGTCGAACTGAAGAACAATTCGCATGACGTCATCGACTCGCGCAACGTGTCCGTTACGAAGACCAAGTGGTTCGAAGGCCACGACCCGACCACTGCCGACAAGCAGGCGCAGTCCGCCATGGACGATGACGGCGCTCTTGCGGATGAGCCCGAATCCGGCGAATACGTGGCGGCAAGCAACGAATTCAATACCCTGAACGCCTATATGGATGACGATTCGGTGACCCAGCTCAGCCGTTCCGACTGGACCGGCACCTTCCCGACGGCGCCGGTGGATCGCAAGGGTGAGGCTCCGCAGGTGGCGCTTGACGAGTTCGAGTGGTGGGATAACTACGACCCGCAGACCGACTCCAAACTGGGCAATGTGGAAGGCAGCGAGGTCTATGCTGCCGAGCAGCCGACGTCCAACGCCGATAACGGACTGTCTTTGATTGATCTTCGCGGCTTGAGCTACGACGACCCGAAATGGGATCAGCTGCTCGACCAAATCGACTGGAATGGCGATAAGAGCGATATCCAGTCGCTGCTGTACATGGCCGCCTATCAGACCAAGGATGTGCTGTCGATCGGCAAGCCCGCCACCGTCGACAAGGATGGCGCCATGGGCTGGAGCATCGATGGTGCCTCCTCGTGGGCTGGAGCGAATGTGATGGCGGCGACTTGGAACGTGGATCTGCTGCACCAGGTCGGCGAATGCCTGGGTGAAGAGGCGCTGCAGGCCGGGCTCAACGGTTGGTACGCCCCTGCGGTGAACCTGCATCGCTCGCCGTTCTCCGGCCGTGTCTACGAGTATTATTCGGAGGATGGCCTGCTGTCGGGCAAGCTGGCCGCAGCCGCGATCGGTGGCGCCGGCGACAAGGGCGTGTTCAGCTATCTCAAACACTTTGCGCTCAACGATCAGGAGAGCTACCGTTCCGAAGGCCTTGCCACATGGGCCAACGAGCAGGCGGTGCGCGAACTGTGCCTCAAGCCTTTCCAGATCGCCGTCTCCGAGGCTCGCAGCACCGAAACGTATCTGGATGGCAACGGCAAGCGGCAGACCAAGACGATTCGCTCCGCGACGGCCATGATGTCGGCGCAGAACTTCATCGGCGGCGTGATGGGTTTTGCCCATCGAGGTCTGCTGATGGACGTGCTGCGCGGCGAGTGGAATTTCCATGGTGCGGTGGTGACTGATCTGTTCATGTCGAAGTCGAAGACCGAACGCGATATGATCATGCGTGCAGGGTCCGATATGTACATGATTCAGGCGCCCGGATACAACGCTTCGGATTATGACAGCGCGACCGCCCGGTCGGCCATGCGCACCGCCATCCACAACATCGCGTATATGACCGTCAACTCGAATGCCATGAACGGTATTACTCCGGGCTCCACGCTGCGTCTTACGCTGAGCCCTTGGAAGAAGTTGCTGATCGGCGCGGATGCGATCGTGGCGTTGGTGGTGGTGCTGATGATCGCGTGCATGGTGTTGCGGTCCCGCGACGAAAAGCGCCATCCCGAGTCGTACCGCAAGCCGAAGCCGCGTAAGCGCAAGAGCTCCGTGAAGGCCTGACCGGGCCAGCCCCCCGCTGGTGGGGCTGTCGGCGAAGTCGACTGGGGGCGCGGCTACGCTCATCGGACTACCCGGCCGGGATCGTTCCTCCGTCTTCCCGGCCAGCCTGAGTAATCAACGCATCCGCCTGGAACCATCACTGCCCTATCGATGGTTCCAGGCGGATGCGTTTGTTCGTCTTCTGGCCAAAATCAAAAGCAGTGCTGGGAATGGCTTGCAGGGCGTGGCGGAAGACTTCGGCAACAACGATTCTGCCGCGGTCTGTGGTGGTGGCGGTCGGCACCGGGGCCGCCTGCCGGAACCGCCATTTCCGATCGGCCAGTCAGCGTCGTTCAAGCTCATCGCGCAGGCCGGCCACGATGTCGGTCAACTGGCGTATTTCCTCACGCAATAGCTCGATTTCAGGACTTGACGGAACGGCGGCGGGGGCGGCTGAATTCGGGGCGGCCGCATCCGCCACGATTGCCGCAACAGTCGCCTGCGCGGCCTCCTTGGCCACTTCCTTCTCCCGTTCATCCTCCCGGCGGTCGGCTTCCAGATTGACCTGATCCACGATCCACGAGGCCAGCGTGGCCGTCACGATACCGATCAACGCGATGCCGGTGAACATGAGCACCACCGCGATGATCTTGCCCTGGAAGGTGACCGGCGAGAAATCGCCGTACCCAACCGTCGTCACGGTCACGAACGCCCACCACAACGCCGTGCCGAAATCGGTGATCGTGGATCCGGACGCCCCGCGTTCCACGGAATACACGGCCAGAGCGCCCACGTACATGAGCATTCCGACCGCACCGACCGCATACACGGTGATGCGCCCGCGCACCGCCATGCCGGAGGTGCGGTTCAACACATGCAGCACGGTCAGCAAACGCAGTAGCCGCAAGGGCCTGAGCATCGGCAGCGCGATGGTCAGCAGCGTGAACAGGTTGTGCTTAAACCACTGCCAGCGGTCGTCGGCCAGCCACAGCGAGACCACGTAGTCGACGACGAACGCCACCCAGATCGCGTTGATGACGGTCTCGCACAGCGCGATATGCGTGCGGGAGAGAATCTCCCACGAATACACCACCAGGAACACCACAGACAGCACCATCAGCGGCCAGTCCGTCCACTTCTTCCACGCCTTCAGTCCCATATTCCGATTGTAGTGGCGGGTTCGCTGCGCCATTGCGGAATATGACTCCGGACGTCAGTGTTGTGTGCGTTCGTATGCATTTCGCGTTGTGTGCGAACGTATACAACGGTGTCGTTCATTCCTCATCTCCCTTGCGACTATCACTGTAGTGATATGATCGAAAACATGTAAGGCGAGAGATAAGGAGCCGGCCAATGGAGACCGCATCGATCGAACTGTGGCATGGCTCTTCGCATGTCATCAAACATCCCGAATACGGGATGGGCAAGCCGAACAACGACTATGGCCGCGGATTCTATTGCACGCGCAGCATCGAACTGGCCAAGGAATGGGCATGCGTGGGGCTGGATGACGGTTTCGCGAATCGGTACACGTTGACCACGGACGGGCTCCTCTTCCTGGACCTGTCCCAGCCGCCCTACACCATCCTGAACTGGCTGGCCATGCTGGTCGAAAACCGTCGTTTCCAGCCAACCACCGCCGTCGCCGCGCAAGGCATCGAATATCTGAAACAAGTGTTTCTGCCGGATGCCAGTCAGGCTGACGTCATCGTCGGATATCGTGCCGACGATTCGTATTTCTCGTTCGCCCGCGCTTTTGTCAATAACGCGATTTCCATCGACCAACTCGCTGAGGCGATGCGGTTGGGCGAGCTCGGCAAGCAGATCGTACTCGCCAGTCCTCAGGCATTCGCGGCACTGCGGTTCCAAGGCTGCGAAATCGCCCGCGCTTCGACCTACCACGGATTGCGTAACGAGCGCGACCGCCCAGCTCGCGAAG
>SKEZ01000105.1_pt1 | contig 92900 bp, 75 predicted proteins | sample 4843881 | NCBI WGS metagenome assembly SKEZ01 (sample SAMN11008796, study PRJNA524170) | human gut metagenome | isolation source: fecal sample from pouch patient p1, p46 | place: Israel: Tel-Aviv | reverse complement strand
GAGGATAAGTTTGTGACTAATTTAGTTAAACAAGATAAAATTAATATCTAGAAATAAAATAACATGTTTATCTAAAATTTGAATAAAAACTTATAAAAATTAATTTTACGTAGTAAATAAATGTGTGTCTGAATAGATATATTAACATCTCTTACCCTTGTTATCTAATAACATTTGGCCGCTAATATATAGTTTATCCATTAAATATAAATAAAATCGTAGTAAAACGCATAATAATTGTGTCTATTTAACAGATACTTTAAAACTATTTTTAAAGTTGTACTTAATAAAGGCTCGGTGTTGATGATGAATGCTGAAATCTTAAAAGTACTACGTAAAAATAATGATTTTCAAAATTGGGAAGAAATAAAAAATAGATTACATCCCATAATTATAAAGCATGTTGAGGGTGAGCCTGTATATCAATTTTTTGACACATTAAATGATAATTCTTTTGAAAAAAATGGACAATTAATTTCCCTTTCAACTCAGCCTATAAATAGCTTTGTTCCGTATCATATACATAATTATGTTGAAATGATGGTAGTTTTGTCAGGTAGTTGTGTTATAAAAACAGCTAACGAAGCTATAACTCTCAATGAGAATGAAATTATCATTATCGGGTGTAAAACAATACATAAAGTTGAACCTATTGATGATAAGACAATTATGATAAAAATCGCCTTAAAAAGAGCAGCTTTTTCTTTAGAAGATTTAGTCTTTTTAACCCATTCACATAATGCTCAATCTGTTTCTTCTATTGTATTTTCGCTTTTATCTAGTGATGATTCTCATGGAGCATTTAATGTATTTCGTACTCATCATGATGTTCATGTAGTTAATAAAATTTATAATATTATTTCTGAGTATTATTGTCCTGATGACTATAGTAATCAGATTATTAAATTAGAGATATTAGAGTTATTTATTCGATTAATTAGAATTGCATCTAAAGATGCCGTTTTTCAGACACAAAAAGAAGTTCAAAATAATAATGAAATTGATTTACTGACTTTGCTTCTTTATATTGAAAGAAATTATAAAACTATCAATCTTAAGAGTATGGCAAAGTATTTTAACTTTAATCCAAACTATCTATCTTCGATTTTGAGGGAAAAGACGGGTTATACGTTTATAAAATTAGTTCATTTGCAGCGAATCAACGTTGCGGCTGAGTACCTAGCACTTACTAATACTCCAGTTGAAGGTATTTCATTAGCAGTGGGGTATGAAAATCCTTCTTATTTTTATAAAATGTTTAAAAAATATATGGGATGTTCACCTAAAGAATATCGTCAAAAACAAATAGCAAGTTAATTTATGAAAAGAGGATAATATGCCTCTTTTTTGTTTCTTATTTTTTAAAAATATGGATTTTATAAATATTTTTTTAGTAATTGTTATACCTATCATTCAATAAATGACTACAATAGAGGTAGGATCAAAATGTTGTATAGATTATAAGAAAGAAGATCTTGAATATGAAGTTTGTATCATGGAATGTTAATGGTTTTCGTAGATGTTTACGTCACGGATTTTTAGATACATTTTTGGATTTAGATCCTGATATTTTTGGGATGCAAGATACTCGTTTATCTCCAAAAGAAGTAAAGATTGATTTAACAGAATATTACCAATACTGGAATTTCTCTGAAGAAAAGCGTTATGATGGTGCTGCTGTCTTTACCAAAATTAAGCCATTAGCTGTATATAATGGTATTGGGATTCCTGAATTTGACCGTGAAGGTAGAACTATTACTTTAGAATTTCCTAAGTTCTACTATGTAAATACCTTTGCACCATATGCAGGTGAACAATTACAACGCCTTGATTTTAGAGTAATGTGGGCACAAGCATTTAGAAACTATGTCACCAAGCTTGCAAACAATAAGCCAGTAATTATCGGCGGTGACATGAGTGTTGCTCACGATGAAATCGATTTAGCTGAGCCTGAAAAGAATAAGAACCACGCTGGCTTTACTGGTGATGAACGTAAAGAATTCACTGAATTGCTTAATGCAGGTTTTGAAGATACATTCCGTACACTTCATCCAAAGGACGAAGCTTATACTTATTGGAGCAGACATGACAATGCTAGAGATAAGAATATTGGTGAACGCTTAGATTACTTCTTGGTATCACATGCATTGACAGACAAGGTGGAAGGATCAGATATTTTGAATAACATTGATGAATCAGACCACTGCCCAATCGAATTAAATATGGATATTAAAGCTGAATAGTTAGAGCATTAGAGTTAATACATTAAGTCGTAGTTAATACTACGGCTTTTTGTTTTATAATAAAAATGTTTGTTTATTATATTTTTGGAGGGAAAATAAGGTGAAACCGAATAATACTTTGAATGTTAGAAGATTAGTGGGGGCAATTCTTCTAGCAATTTTTGCTGTGGGAATAATAGGTTATTCTCAAGTTCTACTAGGAATCGCATGGGTTGGGCGAGTAAGACAATTCCAGCAATTTCTTTACTTTTATGGTGCATGGGCAATTGGACTTGCTATTTGGTACTTTGTGACACTAAAGAAACCAGCTAATAAAAAAGCAGAATTAATTGTTAAGATTATCTTCTTCATAGTTATTGCATTGAACTCAATTTATGGTGCAATGCTGGATTATAGTGATGCAACTATCTATGGAATCATATTAATGATTATTTATGCGGCAGGCTGTCCATGGGGGAAATTAGGATATCGCAAGCATCCCTACCAAGATGTAATGGTATCTACTGAAAATAATCAATCTGAAAAAATAGCACAATCTCCCCAAAATAGACCATGGTATAGAAATTGGTCAACTTGGGTAATTATTGTTCTATCAATTTTAGTAATTTCAATGGGCTTCTTTATTTTGACAGATGGTAGTTTTAGAGATTCAACAAGTACTACAGTTGATAGTAACCAAACAACAAAAGATGATCACATATTGAAAGTTGATTACAAGAGTTACAAAATTAAAGCAATGAAAACTTACCGCGTAAATTATACAGATCATTCCTGGGATGGTGGGGATGTAACAATTAAAAAAGTTGTAATATATCAAACTGTTAAACCTTATAAGTATGACTCATCAAATGATGGTAAGTTTATGATTCATGGCTTTGCCAGAATTTATATGTCGGTTAAAGCAGATGATGATATTTCAATATATCCGACTCAAGGAACTTATAGTTATTCTAATGGTGAACAGCATGATGCCGACAGTATGGAAAACTGGGACGGCGATATCAATGATGGGATAACTAAATCAGGTACAATTACAGTTCCAATTCAAAATTTAAAGTCAACTTCATCATTAAAAAACATTCGGATGAAGTTTGATGCTTCTGCGCAAGACAGTGATGATGATGCGTTGGATAAAACTTTCGATTTAACGATTGATTTGAAATAGTGGGAGTAAAAATTGAAAAAGAGAATTATTGGGTTTATGTTAACTGGAATGGCTATTCTAGCGCTAACAGGATGTCAAAATAATAAAAAGAATAGTAGTGTTGCTAAACAAAATGGTGTGGGACAAGTTAAAAAGACCAATCATAGCAATACTGATAATGGTGGTAAATTTGGGCACAATGCTAGTGTAAGCACAGCTTTGTGGGATACAAGTAAACAGGATAAGCTTGATGACTTCTTTGATGATTGGGCGGACTCGATGAATCAAGAATATGATAAATATGATGGAGATGGTCAAATAACTACTGCAGCCGGTGAAAAATTTCCACAAGACTTTGATCGAGTTTATATAAATAATCAGAAAGTATCAATAGCATATAATCCAGATGGTAAGGGAAATGCGGATTACAATGTAGTAGCTATCTATAATCATGATAGTGATAAAGCTCCACTTGAGGGGCATATTACATACTTTTTCTCTTTTCATGACGGCAAGCCAGTCGTATTAGTTGATGAAACAACTAATGGTGATAAGGTAATGGTTAAAGAAACTGCTAATCAAGATCTGATCAATGGCTTTAATGCAATTGCAGGTGGTCAAACTGCTTCAATGCCTGATAAAGATAGTGATGATAGCAATTCTTCAGCAGATGATTCATCTTCAGAAGATCCTAAGTTAATAGGTGTATTTATTGGACTATTAAAAGACGGAGACTGGTTCAAAGATAATTTGAAGGATGGTACGATGTACTTTAGTGATTCTGCTGGTCATGGTAAAACAAATGGCTATGATTGTATTACTACTGGTGGTTCTCCAGCATCTTATTACTGGTTTAAACAAGAAGGTAATCAGGTTATTGTAAAATATAGTGATCCTGATCATACTGTTTCGGATGGTGTGTATAAGACTGAGAGATATACAGTAGATCGTTTAAAGTCAGATTATTATGTTAACTCAGGTCAAAAAGCGGAAGTCAATGGGTATGTAAATAAATTAAAGTCTTTGGATGATCTAGGCGATTAAATAGTTTTGTTAAAAACACAGAAAATACTGATAATCATTGTTAAATAAATGATTATCAGTATTTTTGTTTTTCCAGAGAACCATAAAAAATCCCTATCAATGCGATAGGGATTTTAAGAGGATCGAGACTATAAATTTTATGCGAGTAATGCAACAATTAGAGGAGCCATAACAGTTAAGAATATGTTGCCTAATGCATATGTAGGAGTGTAGCTTAATGCAAATACAGTTGAATCAGTTTCAGCATTAACTGCGTTTAAAGCTGCAGTGATAGTACCAGATCCACAAAGTGATCCGATATTATCAACAATGTTCATCTTTAATATAAATTTGCTAAATAATAGGGTAAATAAATGAGGGAGTATTGAAACTAAAATACCGATAACAAATACTAGCCAGCCCATTTCTTTTAAAGCAGTGACAAAGCCACTCCCGGCTTGAAGACCTACTACACCAATAAATAGGTTCAAACCCAAGCTCTTTAGTAACCATCTGGTGGAAGGAGGAATTACACCAATATTTGGATGCTTTTCTTGGAGCCAGCCGAAGTATAATCCGGCAAATAGAGCACCGCCACCGCCACCTAGGGTAAGTGGAATTTTATGAATTGTGATTACAATTGCACCTAACAAGATACCTAAGAAAATACCGATTGATAGGAAGCTAACATCTGTTTTGGTACCAGCAGCTTTTTCGTAACCAATATTTTTCATAATATTAGTTAAGTAGCTTTGTGGTCCAATTACAGTGATATGATCGCCAACGGATAATAAAGTATAATCAGTGATTTTCTTATCATCGTGATATGCAGATTCAATAATTACACCATTAGCAAGCATATTTTCAAGGGTATTGTAATTGTATACTTTAGTTAATAAAATTGTTGTCTTTTTCAAATGTAATGGATAATTATTGGCATCAACTTCTGATAAATTATATTTTTTATCTGTAAAGTCAGCGAAGTTTTTAATACTACCTATTACTAAAATAATGTCATTGTTAGCTAGGACCGTTGAAGGACTAGTCAATGTTTTACCATCTCTAACTATTTCTTCAATGTTCAATCCTGCATTGTCATTATTAAAGTCTAGAATAGTTTTACCAATATACTTATTTTCTGCATTAATTCTAAATGCTCTAACACGAATGTTTGCAGAAATTTTTACGCTTTTTGTATCAGTTTTAATATGATTTGTTTCAATATATTCCTTCGTTGCTTCTCTTAAGTTAACATGGAAAATTGCAGGAGCAATATTCTTTAAGAAAATCAAAACGCCAATAGTACCAAAGACATAAGTTAGGGCATAAGCAATTGCAACTTGAGACATTGCAGCAGTTTTAGCAGCTTGCGAAATATGTAATGCTTCAATTGCTGAATTAGCGGTACCAATACATGCTGATTGTGTTAATGAACCTGCAATGATACCACCGGCTTCACCAAAGTTAACGTGAAATATTTTAAATAATGCAAAAGATACGACAAATGCAATTACTGAAAATACCACACTTTGAATGATGAATTTAATACCTTTTTTCTTAAAACTGGCAATAAACACAGGACCAACTTCATAGCCAATTGTAAAAATAAATAAGTCAAAGAAAAGATTTTTAACAACTGGAGCTATTTGAAATTTTCCCATTTGTCCAATAATTAATCCAACTAGTAGTACACCAACTGTTGCACCAAGTTTGAAGCTTTTGATATGAAATCTACCAACTAAATAACCTAAGCCTAGTGTTAAGAAGATGGCTACAGAGGGATTAGTTAGAAAGAAATTACATACTGAATGCCACATAATTCAATCAGCTCCTTAGTTATTTTGTTTGAATTCTTCGTAATATTCTTTCAATAACTCTAAGACTTGTTTTCCGATTAAAGCATAGTCTTCTGTAGGCAAATTGGCTTGTGATACTCTTAATTCACCTGGTTTAGCACCGAAACCGACGCCATCTACTAAAACAACGCCGTTCTTTTCAGCAAGCTTTAGTAAGAAGTCAACTTGTTCAAAGTTATTAGTTAAATAATCTCTAAATTCTTTACCATAAATTTTTTCTGCTAAGCGATAAATATCAATTAATGAATAATAGTGAGTATTAGTATCAGTTTCATCTTTAGGTGCTTGCATTGCATCGTGTAATTGATCATATCTTTCTGAAACTAATTTTCTAGCAATATCAATATAAGGATCATCGCTGCCGCCATTAGTAGAAGTTAACAAGTGAGTCATGGAGAATAAAGCTTCCATGATTTGTTGTGGTGTAGATAAACCGGCTGTGTGATAAAGACCGATTGATCTACTGTCAGCACATAAACGATCAATAAATTTCATTTTATCGGGATCTAGAACTACTGAACTGTAACGTTTATGCAATTGCCGTAATTCAACTTTATCTAGGTGAGCAATATTATCATCGAATACATTTTTCTCGTTTAAAGCGATAACACCTAAACGCCATCCGGTACATCCAAATAATTTTGAATATGAGTAAACTAACATGGTGTTATATGGAACTACGCTATAGATACTCTTAAAGTTTGGCACAAATGCTCCATATACTTCGTCACTAATAATCATTAATTTAGGATTCTTTTCTACTGCTTGCTTAATAGCGTTTAAGGCATTAGTATCGAATTCTTTAGAAGTTGGATTAGTAGGATTTACAACTATTAAAGCTTTAATTGAAGGATCTTTTAATTTCTCTATTTCATTTGGTTCAATTTCCCAATCATTTTTTTCATAGGAATGGAGATCTACTTCTACGAGTTCATAATCTTTCAATTCAGGAATTCGTAAATATGGGGTGAAAATAGGCTCATTAATAGCAATTTTGTCACCTTTTTTGAGTAAATGATTTTCTGCTAATGAGTGGAAGGCATAGACGATTGCTGCGGTACCACCTTCAGTAGGGAAAAGATCTGTTTGCTCAGCTAAATTAGCATCTTTATATGATAATTCTTGTAAGAAATAATTTATTATCTTTTCGGTGTTAACTAAACATCTGTCAGGAACAGGATAATTATTTGCGACAGCACCATTTACCCATTCTGCGACGACTTTGTCGCGATTGAGACCTAATTCTGTATGACAATAATTTACGGCATCAATTAAGAATTTATCTTCGTCATTTTTATCAGGATCCAAAAATGCAAATAATCTTTCTCGAATGCCATCAGTATTGATATAACCAGCCATAATGCCGTTATTAATAGTAAGTTTGGATTCAGTTACTCCAAACTGAACTAATCTTACAAAAGCAAGACGTGCTAAAGTTTGAATCCAGTTAGGATTACCACGTCCAGCATTTAAGAAAATATTACTTTTCTCATTTTTTTGAGCAAGTGCAAGCATTTTTCTACTAATTTCGAATGCTCCCAAAGCTTCCAGCTTTTTTTCTTCTGAGTTATCCATTTTCTGTGCTCCTTAGAAGAATTTGATCTTCTAAAAAAATTGTAATTAATAACATAAGCGCTTACACGAAGAGCATAGCACCAAAGTACATTTAAAACAATAATATTAGGCTAGGTACCAACTTATTGCTAGCTTAAAATACTCAATAAAATAACAATCTTATATAAATTTAATAAAAGATATAATTGAAAAAATTATATTCTCCCTTATTATTATATGGTCTTGTATAGTAAATATTTTTGCTTTTGATGTCCAGTATATATGTGAGCGAAATTAAAAAAATAAAGTATTATGAGTTTGTTGAAATTCTATAAAATATATTAGGATTTTTTGAATTACGAAAATTATAGATAACGTTTAATTTAAGAAAAAAGGCTTTTAAATATTATTTAAAAATAACACTTGTATTTTAAATAACATATGTTATTATAGTTGATGAAGAGAGTAATAAGAGATACAAGTTGAATGTGAGGTAGATGTATTATGATGAACGCAGAAATGATCTTAAACGATGTTGAAGTAAAGCAAGAAGTAAAGTTTGGTAAGCATACTTTTACTGCTAAGACCATGGCTGATATTTTGGCAGATCAAGGTTGGGTTTCAAACGATTAATACATATTGCTGATAAATAATTATCTAGAATAGTCTCCAATAAATAGAGAAAAGGACGTGATGTAATATACATTAGGTCTTTTTATTTATTTAATCCCATATTGAGCGATATATAAATTTATGTAATCCTTTATTGCTTTTCCGCACAAAATTAAAAGCGATAATAATAAAAATAACACCAAATATATTTAATAAAAAATTTTATCATCAGATTTACAGTGACGATAAATGTAGTGAGATAAGCTTGGAAGAAGAAAATAGAAAATTATTTTTATTTTTATAAGCAAAACACTTGCAGTTTAAATAACACGTGTTATTATAGTCTGTGAAGAGAGTTATGAGTTGAATGTGAGGTAACAATTATGAACAACACTGAAATGATTTTAAATGATGCAAATGAAGTTAAATTTGGTAAGCACACTTTTACAGCAGAAGCTATGACTGATATGTTGGCAAATCAAGGCTGGGTATCAATCGCTTAATTTTAATATTTATTTCTAAATCTATTTTTGAGTGAGCTTACAGTTGTCTCACATAAGAACAGGACCTAATACAATGAGTATTGGGTCCTGTTTAATTATGGTATATTAATTTAAGAAAATAAAAAATATAGAGGTACAACCAGATAAAAATGATTAGAAAAGCAAGAAAAACAGATTTTCCGTTTGTATATCCTATTCTTAAACAAATTTTTGAAGAAATGCAGATGAAATCGATTGAAACACTACCGGAAGATCAATTTTATAATTTGATGAAACTAGGATTCATTTCTGATTATTACCGTTATTCATATCGCCGAATTTGGGTATCTGAGGTGGATGGTCAAGTAACGGGTATTTTAGATATGTATTCTTATGATGATCAGAAAATTATTGATATAGTATTGAGACATAATTATGCTAAAGCTGGCTTACCAATTTCTACTGTGATTTTTGACGATCAAGAAGCTTGGCCAGATGAATGGTATATTGATGCTTTAGCTGTGCATCCTGATCATTGGGGTGAGGGATATGCTAGTCAATTAATGGATGAGGCAGAAGAAATTGGCCGAAACCGAGGCTATAAAATTATTAGTTTAAATGTAGATAAAGAAAATCCACGTGCTCAGGCTTTATATCTCCACAAAGGTTATCGAGTAGAAAAAACAATGACTATTGGTGATCGAAGCTATGATCATATGGTTAAGCAGCTATAAAAAGACGTAGTTTAACTACGCCTTTTTTTAGTTTGATGGTAAGACATATTCTAAGTCTACATACACATCCAATACTTTTTCTTTACAGTTATGGGCAACCCAACTAACTACACGTGAAAAAATAATATTAGTCATGCTTTGGATTTGTTTATTAGAACAGTTACTATTTTGAAGATGCTTTTGCATTTCAGTAAAAAATGCATGATTGATCTGATGACAAATATGTATCTTACTAGTGTTTTTGTTGGTCAAACGATAGATATTTGTATAATAAATGCGGTGGTCACCGATTTCTTTTAGTAATGCATATACTAATTTCCTTGAATTGCAATCACTGTAATTTTGAAAATGCTTGCGAATCTCAAATTGTAAGGTATTGCAAAATAAATCCGGCATACCATTATAAGTGCTATAAAAGCTAGCACGACCTACTCCACTAGCTTGACAGTATTGCTTAACTGAATACTTATTGATTGAATTTTGGGCTAGTTCCTCTCTTAAAATAGTGCGAGCTAGTCTAATTTTCAACTCTAATTCCTCCCTTTCGCTATCGCTTTCTATTTATAAAATATGTTAAACGATAATTTTTATAAAAATATACCAATTATGAATGAATATAGCAATAGCCACCAGCGATAACAATTGGTTTATAGCACAATGTAAGCATGAGTAAAGCCCTTACAAGCAATTCAATTGATTAAAAAAATTTTTTTAAAAGTAGAAAGTTAAATGATAGGATTACATTATTTTTCTAAAAAAGGTTCCCTAATCATTGATATTATTAGATTTATTACAAAAAAATAGTAGAAATTGATTTTTATTATGAAAAGCCTAGTTATAAATCTTGTCTAATATAGAATACAAAAAAGCAAAAATGTCTGAAAAATAAAGACACTTTTGCTTTTTTGTTTATATTTGACAAATTAAAAAAGTGTAAACAGATGACTGAACTATTTGCACTTTTGAGATTAGGAACTGTATTAAAAGTTATAAACTACAAGTCAAATTAGTGGTTAAATTTTTTGTAGTTTTGAATATAACGTTTTGCAACACCAATCATGTGAACACTAATCTTACTTTGATCATCTTTTAATCCACTAAAACTTACACCAAAGTATTTAGTCTTGGCATCATAATTCTTTGTACGACAACCAAGTAAATCACCGGCGTGTTCCCATTCAGTATATCTTGAAGAATCATTCATTTGACTATCGCTACCGGCAAAACCACCGAAAAGCATTTGTTTTACATTAAAGTAAATTTGATTCTTTAAAACTGACATAGTACGAAGATTTGAGCCATATTGTGATGAAATAGGTAAGCCTGCTTCATCTTCATATACTTGACCTGCATTTGAATTAAGACCTGAAGCTTTAGCAGCCCGTAAAATACCAGCTACATAATGATCAGGATCCCAACATGACTTGTTATGTGTATAGTACTGATTGGCAACACGATCTGCAAAACGTAAAGCGCCACTTCTATATGTCCAAGGTTTTTTGCCAAGTTGGCTACGAGCAGAATTGATTAAACTTAAAGTATATTTGCTCAACTCAACTTTTTGACTATTAGTCAACTTAGTAACATTAACTAGAGTATTGTCAGAACCTGCATCGCTATTAGTGTTTTCCATCATGCCCTTTTTTGAGGCATTAATTAAGGCTTTACTTGCTTTACCAGTTTGATTCCATTTAATAACAGCATTTTTAGTATAGCCAGAAGGCAATGTAATTGATGCAGCTTGAACTGTTGAATTGTCTTCTTGATTATTATTCATAACAAAAATAGCACTACCTGCTAAAGCTGCAGCAACACTAATAGTCGATAAAAGTTTTATATTGCGTTTCATTATTCCTAATCCCCTATGATTATAAAAAATTTTATTTAAGTCCCAATGTATAAAACTCTATTTCTTAAAGGGTAGTCAGTCCTTTAAGAGTCGCTATAAGTCTCTTCAAATGATAGATTAACAGGAATAAAATTTATGTCTAGACATCCATTTATTTAATAACAATAGTGACTAGATAATGTACTTGAAAAATGTAAGTCAAAAAGTTGATGTGGCGCTATTAGCTAATAGACAGGAATAATCTATACGTATAAATAAATAATTTATTTTTTTTGATTAAAAGTTGAAATTATATAATAAAATATATATTTATAACTTATGTTATATTTCAATTGGATAATCTATACAATATGAAAACGCCTTTAATTCAATAAATAAGGTGGATTATTTTATTTTTTAAGTATATGTGTATAGTGTTTAAAATAGAAGAATAAATATATAAAAACTATTTTAATAAAAGCTATGTAATTTTTGAAACAGGTATGTTTAATTCAGGTTAAACATCAATGCAAAAATTAATAAAACTACTTAATGTAACTACTGTTTAAAGCAATCAAAATATATTTCATGGCTTGAAACGCGTTCCAACCTGCGAAACAAAGTTTTAAACGTGTGAAAGCGAATACATTTACAGAAAATGATGGTATAAATATAGCCGTAAGGTAAATGAAACAGATTTTGAGATAAAAACTTATCAAAGGAGATATGGAAGATGAATGATAAGAAATACTCAGTAGTTATTGCCGGTGGTGGTAGTACTTTTACACCAGGATTCGTTCTTGATTTGATCAAGAGTCAAGACAAGTTCCCAATGAGAGAATTGAAGTTCTATGATAATGATGCAGAACGTCAAAAGAAGATCGGTGAAGCTGTTAAAATCATTATGAAGGAAAGAGCTCCACAAATTAAATTCTCATATACTACTGATCCAAGAGAAGCCTTTACAGATGTTGATTTCGTAATGGGGTCAATTCGTGTTGGTAAGTATCACATGAGAAGTTTGGATGAAAAGATTCCATTAAAATATGGTGTAAATGGTCAAGAAACTACCGGACCCGGAGGAATGGCATATGGTCTTCGTTCGATTCCTGCAATTCTTCAAATTATTGATTGGATGCAAGAATACTCACCAAATGCTTGGATGATTAACTACTCCAATACAATTGCAATTGTTGCTGAAGCTTGTCGTCGTCTTCGTCCAGGTGCAAAAGTTATTAACATCTGTGATATGCCTATTGATGATATGGACAGAATGGCAGCTATTTGTGGATTAAATAGCTGGCATGATATTGACTTCAACTACTATGGTTTGAATCACTTTGGCTGGTGGAAAGAAGTAAGAAATAAGAAGACCGGCGAAGATTTGATGCCTAAGCTTAAGGAGTACGTCAGAGAACATGGCTACTGGGTAGGTGGCGATTATGATAAAGACACTGAACCATCATGGGAAGCAACTTTTAAGAAGGTAGCAGATGAATATAAGCTTGAACCTGAAACTTTACCGAATAACTATATGCAATACTACTACTTCCCACAATATGAAGTAGCAAATGCAGATCCAAACCATACTCGTACTGATGAAATTCTTGAACATCGTCAAAAGATTGTTTTTGGTGAATGTGAACGTATTGTTGAAGCTGGTACTGCTAAGGATAATATTTGGGATATTTCAGGATTGCACTCAGAATATATTGTAGATATTATTCATGCCATTGCTTTTAATACCCATGAAAAATTCTTGGCAAACTGTGCTAACGATGGCGCTATTGCCAATATGGATCCAGATTCAATTGTTGAAGTTCCAGCATTGTTTGGTGCAGATGGTATTCAACCAATGGCAACTGGTATGGCTGGAAGATTCCAAAGAGGCTTGATGATGGAACAACAAACCTGTGAAAAGTTAGTTGTTGATGCCTACGTTGAACATTCTTATAACAAGATGCTTCAAGCCTTTGCTTTGAACAAGACAATTCCAGATGCTTCAGTTGCTAAGAAGATTTTAGACGATATGATTCCAGTTAATGCACCATATTGGCCAGAATTGAAATAATACTTACTATTAACTCCCCTGAAGGATAGCTATTAACAAGCTATCCTTTTTTCATTGCCCATGATATTCTTGATGTAGTTAGAAAAAATAAGGGGGATGCAGATGGATTTAGAAACAGCAGTCATGAAGAAAAAAGAGAGCTTGAATGAAACTGATAAAGCGATTGTCAGCTATTTACTGAAGTATCCTGAAGATGCTAGTAAGTTAAGCTTGATGGAATTAGCACAGAAACTGTATGTTTCTAAGTCCGCTATTTTTCGTTTAAGTAAAAAACTAGGGCTAAGTGGTTTCAGTGAGTTAAAGTTTGAATTAACTGAGTTAACTAATAAAAAAGTACAAAATAAAAAATATGTACAAGAATTAGATTTCAACAATAATTTACACCAAATAATTGATGAAACATTTAAGTATTTTAAAGATGCTAATTTCCATGATTTATTCATAGATTTGGATAACGCTGAAACCATTTATATTTATTCAACTGGTTGGCAACAACAGATAATTGCAGAATATTTAGCACATTCATTTTTCTTAATTGGCAAAAAAGCAATTATACTTCCAAGTGCCAAGGATGAAGTAGCAATGTTAGGTAGATCAATTGAAGAAAATGATATGTTATTTGTTATTTCTTTTGGTGGGTTCAATAAGACAATCATTGAAGAGCTAAAAAAGATTGATACAGTCACTGATAAATTGAAATTTGTTTCATTAACTAGTTGGCAGCCAGGTAAAATTGCCTCATTAAGTGATTACAGTTTTTTCTTTAAAACTACACCATTTCAAATTAGCAATCAGAATGCAGTGACGTTTAGTTCTGCATATGTGTTAATTGACTTGATAATTAATGAATATGGCAAACATTGTAATTCTAAGAAGTAGGGAAATAGTATGAAGAAATTATTATTATTGTCAACAGGAGGTACTATTGCATCTGTTGCCTCAGATGCGGGGCTAGTACCTAAAGAAACTGGCGAAGAATTAATTAAAATGCTAGGTAAATTACCATATGATATTCAGGTACGCGATATTTTGCAGTTAGATTCGTCTAATATTCAACCAGAAGAGTGGAAGTTTATCGCACAGAATATTTATAATTATCGTAATGATTATGATGGTATAGTAGTTTCACACGGTACAGATACAATGGCATATACAGCTTCAATGCTAGCGTTTATGCTTAAAAATATTAATATTCCGGTTGTACTTACAGGTAGTCAGGTGCCAATCAATGTGGTTTTAAGTGACGCACACGATAATTTGCGTCTTGCTTTTGCAGCAGCTGCAACTTGTCCACCGGATATTTATTTAGCTTTCCACAATAAAGTAATGTTGGGTTGTCGGTCAGTTAAGGTGCGTACAACTAACTTTGATGCATTTGAAAGTGTTAATGTGCCACCTGTTGCGACTGTTTCTTCAGATGGACTTGTCTTTAATAAAGAAAGCTTTCAAAAGAAACATGATGGTGCCCCAGAACTAAATACGAATATTGATTCACATGTTTCACTAGTAAAATTGTTCCCTGGATTTGATCCAAATTTGTTATTTGCGATGGTCGATAGTGGGTGTCGTGGAATTGTTATTGAAGCTTATGGACTTGGCGGAATGAACTTTATTCGTCGTAACATGGTTGCAGCAATCGGTAAATTGATTCGACAAGGCATTCCAGTAGTTGCCAGCAGTCAATGTTTATATGAACGTAGTGATTTGACTAAGTATGAAGTAGGTCGTGAAGCGTTACTTAAAGGCGCTATCAGTGCGTGCGATATGACATCTGAAAGTGCGATTACTAAGTTAATGTGGGCATTGGGGCAAGGCATGGATGTTCATGAAATAACAGAATTTTTTAACACGAATGTTGCGGGAGAAGTAACTCTTAAATAAGCTTAAAGAATCTTACAATTCTATTAAGTGAAAGCGTGATCATTACTATAATGGCGCACTTCGCGTATAATAAGTGATAAAGGAGTGTGCTTTATATATGAAAAGTGCTATTTTAGAAAAAGTCTGGATTACTATTGCAGCAATCGGTGTCGGTATTTCTCTTTTTATTAATAATTCACACCAATTAATTGAGTCAAATACAAATACGTTTTCCAGCGCAATTATTAGAAAATAAAACGGAGCAACCATAAAAATGGTTGTTTTTTTGTGCAGATAAAAATAATTAATTATAATTAAACTAGGTTTTTAAGAATGGATGTGAATAAATTGGATAATTTTGAAGAAGTAAGAAATACCTTGCAAATGATTGAGGAAATGCTCAATCGTATGCCGTTTGAACATGGTGGCCAAAATGACGTATTTGCAGTAACTGCTGAAGATATGGACAACTTATTAAGCAATGTAACTCCAGATATGAATGGTAGCGACGTTGCCACTAAAGGTAAGGAAATTTTGCATACTTGTCGTAAAGTTTTGGAATTACGTAAAAAAGAGAATCGTTTAACCCCAGAACAACAAAGCTTATTAGAAAATATCGAAAAATTAGGTTAAAGAAAAGCACTTTTATGTGCTTTTTTTGATTGAAAAAATTATGATAGCTAGCTTAATGAAGATAATCTAAATAAGTTTTCGGACAACTAATATGTTAAAATATCAGTATAGAAATCGCTTACATTTAAATATAGAGAGGTAATACATTATGGAACTTTTAATTGCAACTCATGAAGGTTTGGCATCAGGTTTACTTTCTGCACATGATATGCTTGCGGGTAAAAATGATCAAATTGCTACAATTGAGCTTGATGATAGAGGAATCAGAAATTTCCGTGAACGTTTTGCTGAAATAATGAAAAGATATGAGCCAGGTCGTGTATTAATTTTGACCGACTTAAAGAATGGCACACCTCACTTAGTTGCCAAAGAATATGAAAAAGCTAATCCGGAAAGAGTTCGTGTAGTTAGTGGTGTTAACTTACCAATGGTTCTGGAGCTTAGCCGAAAATTGATTAATGTTTCTTTGGACGCTTCCGCTGAGAAGGCCATTAGTATTGGTAGAGAAGAAATTGAAGTTGATAAACCTCAATTAGTATAATTGACACTATGTCACTAATGCGCTATTATATTAGATAATCAATATATTGAGAAGCGCCTATGACGCTGCCAATACACAAATGAAAACTGAACAAGTTTCTCAAATGGGGAATGGCTTATGTAAGTAGGCTGTTCTCTATTTTTTTATTTTATGAAAGGAGTGGTATATCCGATATGGATAATCACAGGTTAAGCCCCTGGAGTATAGACAAAAAACAGGTGCTTGAAAATACTGAAACAAATAAATCTGGTTTAAGCGAAGATGAGGTTCGAATACGTCAAAAAGATGGCTTAAATGAACTTCAAGCTAGACCAACTAAAACTATTTTTCGGATGCTCAAAGAGCAAATTAGTGATCCAATGATTATGATTTTATTAGGAGCATCCCTGTTTTCAACAATTTTTGGTGAATATGTAGAAGCGATCATAATTGCGTTAATTGTAGTATTAAATACAATTATTAGTATTGCTCAAGAGAAAAAAGCTCAATCTTCACTTGAAGCCTTACGTGATATGAGTGCGCCAATGGCTCATGTCATTCGTCAAGGTTGCGAAAAAGTAATCCCTGCTAAAGAGATAGTAATTGGTGATATCGTTAATTTACATGATGGTGATATGGTACCAGCAGATTTACGCTTGATTGAATCAGTAGATTTAAAAATTCAAGAAGCATCTTTAACGGGAGAATCAGTTCCAAGTGAAAAAGATGCAAATGTGATTTTGAAAGAGGATTGCAGTTTAGGTGACCGGAAAAACATGGCATTTAGTTCTACGATTGTAACGTATGGTCGAGGACAAGGTGTAGTAATTGCAACAGGTATGAATACTGAAATGGGTGCAATTGCTGATATGTTAGAAGATCAAACGGAAGTTGAAACGCCACTTAAGCGCAAACTTGCTAGTGTAGGTAAAATTTTAACGATTATCGGTTTAATTATCTGTGTGCTTGTATTTGCCTTAGGTGCAATTTATCAGCGCCCATTGTTGCCACAATTCTTGGTAGCAATTTCGTTAGCGATTTCTATTATTCCGGAAGGGTTGCCTGCTACAGCTACAATTGTGATGGCATTAGGTGTTAAGCGAATGGTTAAACGCAACGCCTTAATTAAAAAATTACCAGCAGTAGAAACTTTAGGTAGTGCAACTGTGATTTGTTCCGATAAAACTGGAACGTTAACTTTAAATAAAATGACGGTGACACACGTTGCAGTAAATGATTTTACTAAGACTGTTGAAGTGAAAAACATTATAAAAAATGATAGCTATCAAGCAATGGCATATGCTGGAGCACTTTGTAACGATGCTAGTCTTAAAAATGATCAGGAAATTGGTGATCCTACTGAAGTAGCATTAATTCCTTTTGCTGGAAAGTTGGGATTTGACCAGGAAAGATTAAAGCAAAAATATCCACGTTTGTTCGAGCAGCCGTTTGATTCTGAAAGAAAGAGAATGACGACTGTACATAAAATAAAGGATAACTACATTGCCTTTACCAAAGGCGCTGCGGATGAGTTATTACCGCTATGTAGTCACATTATGGACAAACAAGGGATTCGATCAATTACTGAAACAGACCGTAAACAAATTGGCAATTTGATTCATAAAATGTCCAAAGATGCCTTACGTGTTTTAGGTTTCGCGACAAAAACTATTGCCGAGATTCCCAAAAAAGGTGCCGATTTGGAAAATAATTTAACCTTTATCGGAATAAGCGGAATGATTGATCCACCGCGTTCAGAAGTTGCAGATTCCGTTAAAACTTGTCGTCAGGCTGGTATCCGTACAATTATGATTACAGGTGATCACAAGATAACTGCTTTAGCAATTGCTAAAAAGTTAAATATTTATCAAAAAGGTGATTTAGCGATATCTGGGACGGAGCTAGCTAAAATGTCAGATGAAGAATTGGGTAAAGCAATTAAAAATACAACGGTTTTTGCCCGTGTTTCTCCTGCTGATAAATTGCGTATCGTTCAAATCTTGAAGCGTAACGGTGAAGTAACTGCAATGACTGGTGATGGTGTAAATGACTCGCCAGCTTTAAAGGCAGCGGATATCGGTATTGCTATGGGTAAGACTGGTACTGACGTCGCTAAAGATGTGGCTGACATGATCTTACTTGATGATAGCTTTACTACGATTGCAGACGCGATTAAAGAAGGACGCAGAGTATATCGTAATATTCAAAAAGTAATTCAATTTTTACTAGTTGGAAATATTGCTGAAATTACCAGTTTGTTTATTGCCACATTATTTAACTGGGATGCGCCGCTTCTTGCAGTTCATATTTTATGGGTAAACTTAGCAACTGCTACATTACCAGCACTTGCATTGGGCGTTGATCCAGCAAGTAAAAATATTATGAAACATAAGCCGGTAAAAACAGGCACTTTATTTGAAAAAGACCTTGTTGGACGTGTTATTACCCAGGGAATATTTGTCGCTATGCTGACATTATCTGCCTACTTTATTGGCATGATAACTGGCAACAATGTAGTAGGGCAAACAATGGCTTTCAGTGTTTTAGCATTATCGCAAATGCTTAGAGCATTTAATCAGCATTCAAATACTGATCCGATCTGGAAAAGAGCGACCGGTATGAATATTTGGTTATTTGTTTCCTTTGCTGTTTCTGCTTTGTTTATGGGGGTAATTCTCTTTACACCAGCATTACAAAAGATATTCTACTTAACTAGTTTATCAATGGGACAATGGCTAATTGTAATAACATTAGCGTTACTTTCAATTGGACAAGTTGAAGTAGTTAAAGGGTTCCAAAAATTCCGTACAGCAAGTAATTTAATTGAAGAATAGAAAAAGTAAGGTTTATCCTTGCTTTTTCTTTTGCCAAAATTGCGTAATTTTATCCCAGAGGTTAGTGTGGTTAATTGTTTCTTCTTTAGCTTCTTTTCCTGTCGTATCTTCATTTACTTGATTAGAAGAGAAGTATTTAGTTTTTTTATGCTTGGTTTTTATATTTGTAGTCTTCTTTTTAGAAGTAACATGATCACGAAGCTTAATATGTGACTGCGTTTTTTGGCGGTTATAATAATGTTGCTCATCGGTTTGCGCTTCCATTGATATGTCAGGCCTAATATAGTATAAATTTTTATTATCATAGCTATTAATTAAAAAAACTAAGATATCATGTAAATCGCAAATGCAGCGCCAGGCTTGTTTTTTATCTGGTTCAATTTGTGCATCGTGAATTGCTGCATTTCCCATCCGGCGTACCTCGTCAAATAAGTCCATGATACTTAATGGATAATTGATATGAGAGCGTAAATAATGCGTATTATTACGCAAATTTCGATATTCACCTGCAGAAATCGGGTAATATGGATCTAAATTTTCTAATAGAAAAATTTTTTTGGTGATTGCTTCAAGTAGTAGTCGTGAATTACTAATGACATCACGATAATCTTCAATTGTGTATAACTTATAAATTTTATTTGCTGCTGGATACAAATCCGCAAATGAACTATTTTTTACAAAATCAAAATTAATTTCCATGTATAATTGCCTCTGATCAATTCGAAAAAGATATTTGCTATTTTGGCTCAACTTGTTAATCTAAAGTAAAGAGCATTTGCAAGTAGGGTATAAAGATGAAAAATAAAAAAATTTGGATTATAGGAATTATCATTGTTTTAATAGGCGCATTTATTGGCTGGGGTAATTTTTATTATACGAAAGATCGTCAAATTAGTCGTATTATAAATAATCTGCAAGATCCTAAGGTGGATATGTCTAAAAATGTGGTTGCATCGACACCAGATATGGATATAACTAGCCAAAGTTTAAAGCCGCTACAGAGTTATTTTAAAGAACATACTAAGGCAGCTAAACAGCTTAATTATAATTTACGCCATAATCGTGATAATGGTGAAATTAAGTTGGTGCAAGATGGTAGACACTTTTTGTTTTTTACCAGATATAAATTATGGGTTCAATGCTATCGCCCACAAATTCAAACTAATCATGCCAATTCAAGTTTAACCATTAATGGCAAAAATCTGGGACAAATGGAAGGCGGTAACCAAAATTACTACCAAGATTTAGGCTTAGTTTTTCCAGGTCGTTATCATGTTTTAGTTAAATCTAAAGTAAATGGCCGTAATCTCGACGCTGACTCAATTGTTAACATTTGGTCAAACAAGACTGTAAATATGAATATCAAGACTGCTACTTTCCAGGTACACAGTGTACCTAACGGAATTATATATGTTAACGATCGTAAAGTAGGTAAGCTTAATAAGTATGGTAATTATACTTTTAAAAACTACCCAATTGCCAAGCGAATGGAGATTTATATTGCTACGAAGGTTGATGGCCAGACAGTCAAATCTGAAAAAGTAACAGATTTATCACAATCAATTAGTCCAGAATTTAGTAGCAGTGATGATGATGTGGCTGACTATGATAGTGCTAATGCGAATTATCAAGGAAACGATGAAAAAGATGTTTACCAAGACGTAGAAGGCGACTATATTGTTAATCCAATTTGGCCAGGTTTAATAAAGGCTCAAGATGCTGCTAAACTTCTTTATGATAATTTTAAAGAACCAGACAGTACGTTATTTGAAAATGGAAAAGAAAATTCGGATTATAAGAAGATTGCTGAACAGGTTAAAAAATGGAAAAAGAAGAAGGATTTAAAGAAATATAGTGTAGAAGTAAAAATAATTTCTGTTCTACCAGGAAAGCATAATTACAGTAAAGTTAATTACGAAGTAACCTTTGTCAAAAAATATAAAGATAAAAGTAAAAAGAAAGAAAAATTATTGTACCAAGACGCTGTATTACACTTCGTAAATAAAAAACAGCAAATTCAAACTTTAGGAAAGTGCAAATTAATAAAAATTAAAACTAGTAATTAAAGCTGATATATAGCGGTTTTTCACTTGTTAAAAAAGTGGAAAACCTTTTTTTTATTAAAAACAGATTGACAAAAACAACCTATCATATTAGTGTATTAATTAAATAATACAGTAAAACAAAACGTGATGACAGAAAGAGGAACAAACGATGAATGAAATTCTTATGGTGGATAACATCACTAAAACTTACGGTAAAAAAGGTGAAAAACAATACCAAGCTTTGAAAGGCGTTAACTTTAAAGTAGCTTCTGGTGAATTTGTCGCAATTATGGGTGCATCTGGTTCAGGTAAAACTACATTGCTTAACATTCTTTCAACGTTAGATAAGCCTACAACCGGTCAAGTCTGTATTAACGGTAAAGATATTAGTAATTTAAATGCTAATCAAATGGCAGATTTTCGTAGTAAAGAAATAGGTTTTATTTTCCAAGATTTTAATTTACTAGAAAATTTGACCAATCGTGAAAACATTGCTTTACCACTTAGTTTGCGCGGTATTTCGACTAATCGAATTAATCCACTTGTGGATAAGATTGCTGAAAAATTAAGTATTGCAGAAATACTAAGCAAGTATCCAGCAGAAATTTCAGGTGGTCAAAAACAGCGTGTTGCATCAGCTCGTGCATTGGTACATGAGCCAGCAATGCTTTTGGCCGATGAACCAACTGGTGCACTTGATTCTAAGAGTGCTAGAGAATTATTAAATACAATGGAAAACTTAAATAAGCGAGATGGTGTAACTACTTTGATGGTTACTCACGATCCATTTTCCGCTAGTTTTGCTAATCGAATTTTATTTATTAAAGACGGTAAAATTGGTGAACAAATGGTTAAAGGGGATAAATCTAGAACGGACTTTTATCATGAATTAATTGCTCACTTAGGTACTGAAGAATAGGAGGAAGATCATGATTTGGAAATTATCTTTAACCGGGATTAAAAGCCGGCTAAAAGACTATACCGTCCTATTTTCAGGATTGGTTGTAGCTAGCATGATTTTTTACATGTTCTTGTCTTTAGCTATTAATCCAGGTTTTATGAGTAAGGATGTTAACGCACCAGGTCAATACCTGAGTTTTATCTTTGGCTTTGGGATCGTCTTATTAGCAATTATTACATTTATTTATTTGGTTTATGCAAATTCATTTTTATTGAGTATGCGGCAACATGATTATGGAATGTTCATGATGCTAGGAGCAAAAAGTTCCAGAATAGGCTTATTAATCTTCTGTGAAACTCTACTTACTGGACTTATTGCTACAATACTTGGAATTTTTATTGGTTTTGGCTTAACTGCCCTTATTTCAAAATTGTTGATTAGTAATCTTGGTCTTAAAATTACTCATTTTCAAGTAATTTTACCAGCTGCAATTATTTGGACGTTAATTTTCTTTATTGCTGTCTTTTTCTTAGCAGCATTAAGAAATGTTCATAAGCTTGTCCGCAGTAAGGTGATTGACCTTCTTCACGAAAATCAAAAACCAATTAAAATTAGTCGTAAAAATGGTTTAAAAATAGCTGAGGCTATTTTAGGTATTGCGTTGTTAGCTGCTGGTTATTACATTATGGGTATGCCAGCAAGTGCTATTTTCTTCATTATTCCAGCTGCTTTAATTACTATTGTGGCAGGTACATATTTCACATTCAATTCATTATTCACTCTCATTATTAATTTCTTACTTAAAAGAAAGAACTATGCATATTGCGGCATTCGCGTCTTTACTTTAGGTCAATTAAAGTTCAGAATCTGGGATTACACGCGTATTCTTTCAGTTATCTCACTACTTTTCGCATTGGCACTTGGTGCAATTACTGTTGGTCTTAACTTTAATTCATTAAAAGAGCAGGCAATAAATAGCACTTACTATGATGCTACAATTGTTAAAAACACTGCAGATACTATGAAGAATGTAGCTAAATTAGATCTTAAAACTAAATCAACTTATCACTATGTTGAAACTAAAAAAGACGTTTACTTTGATAGAAGTGAATTTGAAAAAGCTCCATTAAAAGACATTAAGTTTAAGCAAAATGGCAATAACTTCCCTACATACAAGCCAATTACTCTTAAGGTTAGCGATTTAACTAAAAAAGACAGCTATGCTGCTATGATTTTAGGGATGCAAACTAATACTGCCAAAAAGACAATCAAGCTGGTTTCTTCAGATAAATTAAATAGTATTCAAGGGCAAAAGAAATTTATTACTTTTATTACCGTAAAAAATTTTGTCAAAGATTATCCGACTTTGATGAAGATCGAGAAGAATCAACTCAAGGTTGCTCCAGAAATGGCAGAATCATTACAATCGACCAAACCATTCTCCTACCAAATGATACTTGGATTTGTCAGTGGGTTCGAATTTATGGGCTTTTTCCTCGGAATCGCCTTTCTCACCATGCTCGCTTCAACATTGATGTTCAAAGTATTAAGCGGCGCCGCCAGCGACAAGCTGCGTTACGAGATGCTTTATAAGATTGGCACTAGAAGAACAGTGCTTAAGAAGTCAATTAGAAATGAAATTGGTGTATTATTCCTTATCCCTGGTATTTTAGGAGTAGTGGATGTATTATTTGGTCTTCGCTTATTTACAGCATTGTTACCACATCCATATATGGGCTTTTGGTTACCATTCTTAATCTTCATTGTCCTTTACTTTATTTACTATATTGTGACTGTAAAACTTTACGAAAATATTGTTTTAAATAAATAGAAAAAAAGCTTTCCGATCGGAAAGCTTTTTTCTTATAGATGCATTTTGTTCCAAGTAGGAATCTTGATTTCACCTTTATCACTCATTGTCATGATAGTAATAGATGCATTTTGTGGTCCTGGTACAAGAGGAATATTATCACCATAGCGGTACCATAGACTTCTAATTGTAAAACCGTGAGTAACTAACAAGATATTTTCTGCGCCATCAAGTTCGCTAATCATCTTTAATCCTTGGTCCATTCTGTTCCAGTATTCTTCTGCGTTTTCAGCATCATGGTAAGGATCAGCTTCTTTAATCCAATCCTTGATTGTATCAATACTTTCGTGAGCAAATAATTCCTGTCTAGTTGCATAGCCGTGGCTGCCACCAATCATACGCCAAGCCATTTCAGAATCTAATCCTTCGAAGTAGCCATAAAACTGTTCTCTGAAAAATGGACTGGCAATATGTTGAAGCTCATCCTTATTAACATTATGCTTCATAATGATTTCACAGGTATCACTGGCACGCTTTAAATCACTAGATAAAGCAATATCAAAAGGAACCTCTTTTAGAGCTTCTCCGGCTTGTTCAGCTCCTTCAATTCCAGGTTCAGTTAACGGTGTATCGCACCAACCTTGCATTTTGTTATAACGGTTAATATAAGTTTGTCCATGACGAACAATGTAAATTCGTTTCATTAATTTTCACCTCATCAAAAAACCTTACCTCTATTCTATAAGAAAAAAGGTAAGGTTTTAAGTTAATTCTCGTGATAAATCTTTTTCAAGTTTTTAATATCTTGTGGCTGAATCGTGTAGATTGAACCCTTAGGATACATAACAGAAACTGAGTTAGTGTGATTTAAACCAATTGCGTGACCTAGTTCATGTTCTGCGGTATTGATAATTCTATTGTTGCTGTAGCCATACCATTCATTTTGTAAATAATAGCGATTTAAGTGAACGGTAGCTTTTAACAAATGGCCTGTTGCAGGATTATAAGTAGTTGCAGTTTCGCCTGCAGCGTCTGTCCCGCTATCATCAACGACGTTAACAATAATTTGGGCATTCTTTTTATTATCAATTTGCTTAAATGTGAATGCACCTGTTCTATTCCAAGCATTCATGGCATCAATTGTTGCGGAGCGTAATTGCATATTATCATGAATATCTATGTAGACATTCGCTTCTGGTTTTGACCAAACGCGAGAATCTGAAGTAGAGTCGTTGGCGGTTTTATCAGTATCTGTCTTTACTTCTGGATTTTTTTTACTAGATGAAGTTACCGTGCCGTTTTTTAATAATTGATTGATACGGTAATTCAGTGTAGAAAGAGAATCTTGCGTAGCGATTTGAATATTAGGATCATTTTGATAGCTCCAAATACCAAAAGCAATTAATGTGAGCAAGAGAATGTTTCTACAGAATTTAAAAAATGTTCTCATATTTTTTCAACTCCATTACTGAAAGAATTATAATTTTCAAAAGTTAAATTTTCATCTATTTTTTCTTATATCTTGCCTATAAGCACGTCGCTATTATGAAAGCGCTATTTATGATAAAATAGTATGCAAGTTTTTATGGAAAAGGTGATTTTAGATGGCTACAGCCAAAACCGAAAGTAAAGAAAAAGAATTTGAACAAAAGTACCTTGATAATGTGATGGGACAAATCAAGAAGCAAGAAAAAAATTTGAAACAGTCAATTAAATCAGCTGAAGGTGAAGCAAGAGAGCTTAATTCACACTTCTTTGACGATGTTAAGCTTGATTATGATGGCTACTCTACTTCAATGGAAACCGCGCTGTCAATTCACCAACAGCAACAATTATTAAGCGAACGTGAACATGCTTGGCAACACTCTGCTAAGCAGTTAGACACAGTAGAAAGATTAGAAAAAAAGCCTTATTTTGCACGAATCGATTTTCAAGAACAAGGCGAAAAAAAGCCAGAAACAATTTATATTGGTTTAGGATCTTTTGCTGATAAAGATGATCATTTCTTAATTTATGACTGGCGTGCTCCAATTTCATCAATTTATTATGATGGTAAATTAGGTAAAGTTTCTTATAATTCACCCGAAGGTGAAATTACGGTTGATATGACCAAGAAACGCCAATTTATGATCGAAAACGGTGAAATCGTTAATATGTTTGATACTAATGAATCCATTGGTGATCAAATGTTATTAGAGGTTTTATCAGAAAAATCTAGTACACAAATGAAGTCGATCGTTACAACGATCCAACAAGAACAAAACAAGATTATTAGAAATACTAGTGCTGATTTATTATTTGTTCAAGGTGCAGCTGGTTCTGGTAAGACTAGTGCAATTTTGCAAAGAATTGCGTTCTTGCTATATCGCTATCGTGGTAATTTAACTTCTAGTGATGTAATTATGTTCAGCCCTAACCAATTATTTAATGATTATATTAAAAATGTTCTGCCTGAAATGGGTGAACAAAATATGGTCCAGATGACTTACTGGCAATTTGTTTCACGTAGACTGCCTGGAATGACTGTCGAGAATTTATTCGATCAATTTGAAGATAACAGAGCTGACACCAATATTAGCAAGTTTAAGGATTCAGTTAATTTCTTTAACTTGTTAACACGTTATGCTAAGCATTTGAATCAGCGTGGGGTAGTTTTCAAGAATATTTACTTCCGTGATAAAAAGAAACCTTATTTTGATAAAGAAAAGATCAAGGAAATTTATTATTCATTTAATTCAAACTACACTTTAGCTAATCGAATTGAAGCAACACGCGAAGAATTAATCAAGATGCTTAACCGGAAGGTGACACCAGAAACTAAAAAAGCTTGGGTATCACGAACGATTGAGGGTATGAGCCAAGAACAATTAAATGAACTGTATGATCGTCCAGACCAAGAATTTGAATCTGAAGCAAAAGAAGAAGCATTCTTGGGTAGAAAGATTGTACTTCAATCATTGAAAGGCGTTCACAAGCGAATTTTGCACAATAATTTTATTAATATGCGTGCACAATATCTTAGCTTTTTGCGTGCTGTACCTAAGATGATTGATCTATCTAAGTGGGGAATTGATGTAGACGAGTGGCTTGCTCATGTTGAAGACGTGAAGAATAATTTTAAAAAGCACAGTATTTCAATGAGTGATGTTTCTGCATATCTATATCTTTATGACATGGTAACTGGTCGTAGAACTAATTATGAAATGCGCTATGCCTTTGTCGATGAAATTCAAGATTATACCCCGTTCCAATTAGCCTACCTTAAGTATAATTTCCCAAGAGCTAAATTTACGATGTTAGGGGATTTGAACCAAGCTATTTTCACTAAGGATGAAAGTCGTAGTTTACTTAAGCAGATTTCTGGCTTATTTGATCCAGAAAAAACTGATGTGGTGCAACTTACTAAGTCATATCGTTCTACCAAAGAATTGACCGATTTTACTAAGCAAATTTTGCGTCAAGGCGAGAAGATTGAATCATTTAATCGTAAAGGACCAAAGCCTGTTATTTGGGGTAGAGATAGCGAAGAAAAAGCAATTAATGTGTTAAAGAAAGTTTTAGAAGATAACGAAGAACACAAATTAACTACTGCGGTGATTACCAAGGATTTAGCTAGCGCTAAAAAAGTTCATAAAGAGCTTGCTAAAAAGGGAAAAAAACTACGTTAATTGCTACTGCAAATCAACGTCTTGTCGATGGTACTTTGATAATTCCATCATACTTGGCAAAAGGATTAGAATTTGACGCTGTGGTTATGTGGGATGCTTCTAAAGAAAATTATCATCAGATTGATGAAACGCAATTAGTTTACACTGTTACATCTCGTGCAATGTACAAGTTAGATATAATTTATGTCGGTGAAAAGAGCCCACTTCTCGATGTTGATCCGGCTACTTACGTAGAAAAATAATTGACAAAAGTGTTTTTATCATTTAAGATTTTAAACAACATTAAAAACAACTTAGAACAGAAGCAGTAATATTGATTGTAGTAATAGAGAGTTTCTGATGGTGGAAATGAAACATGCATCGATATGAATTCACATCTGTGAGTTGATTCTCTGAATTAAGTAGGAGAACCCGGGCTTAGCCCGTTATAGCTAAAGGTTGATTATTAACTTATTGAGGCAAGTTACGTGAGTAACTTGTAAACATGAGGTGGAATCGCGATTTCATTCGCCCTCGTAGTCGTTTGACTATGAGGGCTTTTTCTTTTAGATAATCAACCTAGTGAGGTGCTGTTGCGTGAGCAAAGCACAAACACGAGGTGGAAACACGATCCGTTCGTCCTCTTAGAGCTAGTCTAAGAGGGCTTTTTTATTAAGAAAATGTAGGTGGAAATATGTCTTTAACTTATATCAATGAAATTTTGCCGGCTTTATTTAGCGGTGCTGGTATGACTTTGAGTATTTTCTTTTTGACAATAATCTTAGCAACACCATTAGGAATATTGGTATCACTCGGAGAAATGAGCAAAATCAAGCCGCTTAAGTGGTTAGTTAATTTTTATGTTTGGATTATGAGAGGTACGCCGTTACTTTTACAATTAATTTTTGTGTTTTATGGTTTACCAATTATTCATATTGTTTTTCCTAGATATCAAGCAGCATTGTTTGCTTTTGTTTTGAATTATGCAGCATATTTCGCTGAAATTTTTCGTGGTGGTTTTCAATCAATTGATGAAGGACAATTTGAGGCAGCTAAAGTCTTGCGCTTAACTCGTTTCCAAACAATGACTAAGATTATTATTCCCCAGGTAATTAAGATTGTTTTGCCATCAATTGGTAACGAAGTAATTAACTTGATTAAGGATTCATCTTTAGTTTATGTGATCGGTTTAGGTGATCTTCTTAGAGCAGGTAATGTGGCTATGGCCAGAGATGTAACTCTAGTACCGCTTGTTTTAGTTGGGATAATTTATTTATTGCTAATCAGTATTTGTGCATTTGTAATGAAAAAACTTGAAAAGCACTTTTCTTATTACAAGTAGGATGGTGAATTAAATGTTAGAAGTAAAAAATTTATGTAAAGAATTTAATAATCGACCAATTTTAAGAGATATTTCGTTCACATTAAAAGATGGCGAAATTATGACTATTGTTGGTCCATCTGGTGCAGGTAAGACTACACTTTTGCGAATTATTGCTGGGCTTGAAACAAAGGATAGTGGTGAAATATTAATTGATGGCAAACCTTACGATTCAGGCAAAGTCGGTGTGGTTTTCCAGGATTATAATCTTTTTCCTAACTTAAATGTCTTACAAAATATTACTTTAGCCCCGACCATGGTATTAAAAGAATCAAAAGCAGAAGCTGAAAAAAATGCCCAAGAGTTGCTAGATAAGTTACAGATGAAAGGTAGAGAAAAGCAATATCCATATGAACTATCTGGTGGACAAAAGCAGCGAGTAGCTATTGCACGTGCATTAGCTATGAAACCGCGAATTTTGTGTTATGATGAGCCCACTTCTGAGCTAGACCCTAATTTGCGTAAAGAAGTAGAAAAAATGATTTTAAATTTAAAAAAATCTGGGTTAACTCAACTAATCATCACTCACGATTTAACTTTTGCCAAAAATGTTGCAGATCAAATGCTTAAGGTACAGCCGTTAAGTGAGGCATAGCATATGAAGAAAAAATGGATTTTTGTTTTGTTAGCCACTTTAATGCTGGTTTTAACAGGATGTGAAAGTGTACAAAAAAGGGCGAATACGCAGAATACATGGAATAAAATTGCACAAAAAAAGCAAGTAGTAATTGGACTAGATGATAGTTTTGTTCCTATGGGCTTTGAAAAAAAGAATGGTCAACTTACCGGTTATGATGTAGATTTAGCTAAAGAAGTTTTTAAATTATATGGGATCAATGTCAGTTTTCAAACAATCGATTGGTCAATGAACGTAACGGAACTTCGTAACGGTACAATTGATTTGCTTTGGAACGGTTATAGTATTACTAAGCAAAGAGAAAAGAAAGTGGCATTTAGTAGACCATATTTGCGCAACCGCCAAGTTTTAGTTGTAAAAAAGAATAGCGGTATTTCTTCTTTTAGTCAGATGAAAAAATATGAGTTAGGGATGCAAACTGGTTCAACGGCTGAGCAGTGGTATGAAACTAAACAAAATATTTTGCATGCAAAAAAGACTGTGCTTTATGACACAATCTCAAATTCATTTTTAGATTTAAATGCAGGCAGAATTCAAGGGATTTTGCTTGATGAAGTCTATGCAAATTATTATATTGCTCATATGGCTAAGAGTAAGAATTATAAAGTAATTCAAAATGATGCGGTACCGATGGATTTATTTGCCGTGGGAATGCGTAAAGGCGATAAAACTTTGCGTAAAAAGGTAAACCAAGGTTTAGAAAAATTGCAGAAAAATGGTAAACTGAAGCAACTAAATGAAAAATGGTTTAACAAAAATAGTTCATATTTAGGAAAATAATTATGAAACAAATTAATGATTTTACTTTTAAAACAGTTGATGAAATGACCGGACGGGAATTTTTCTGCGTCGAAAGATTACGCAATGATGTTTTTGTTGCCGAACAAAAGATTACATTGCCTGAACTTGATGATCAGGATTTAAATGCTATTCAAATTTATCGCTTAAATGCGGATAAAACGAATGCTTTATCTACTTGCCGAATCTTTGAAGAAGATGGTAAATGGATGCTAGGCCGAGTTGCGGTTTCAAAAGATGCAAGAGGAATGCATCTTGGTAGCAAAATGGTTGAAGCAGCACAAACGTATTTAAAAGAAATTACTGTTACTGCGTTATACTGTCACGCCCAAATGCGAGTTAAGCCGTTTTACGATAGATTAGGTTACCAAGCCATAGGTAAACCATTTGATGAAGGCGGAGTAGAACACGTAATGATGAAAAAGGATTTGAGCTAATCAAGTTCTTTTTTTAATGTGGGCACTATTTGATTAACTAAAAATTCATTGCCTTTATCGGTTAAGTGTTGACCATCTGGCTGGTAATATGTCGAAATGTGTTTTAATTTTCTCATTGCAGAAAGAATATCCACAAAGGGCGCATTATGCTTAATAGCCACTTTTTGAGCTACTTGATTATAAAGATCTAAGCGCTGGTCACCATAGAATTGATTAATTTCACGATTAGTTGGATCAGGATAGCATAAGCCAATAACTACGCTTTTGCCTACTCTGTTGAGAATTTCATTTAAATTATTCTCATAGTTCTTAATACTGATACCCCAAGCTGTCGCTGCATCGTTATTGCCGTATTCTACGACTACTAAGTCATGATCATTAGGAATTTGAACTAGATAATCCAGTCCTTCAACGGTAGTTGCACCGCTTTTAGAAATGTTTTCCACTTGTGCATAATCTTTTAGTTGCTTTTGAAACAAATTGCTAACTAAATTAGTATTATGACCGTTACGATAGGCATTGAAGATTGAGTCGCCAAATAAAATAATTTTTTTCATAAATTGTCACCTTTCAATTATAATAAATAAAGTGTATTTAGAAGGAATTATTGAATATGAAAAATTATACAAGTTTTGAAAGAAATGAATGGGCAAAACTTGCACCCAAAAACAAAGTTGATATTACTAAAGAAGAATTAGCTGATATTAAATCACTTGGTGATGTAGTAGATTTGACTGATGTTCATGAGATTTATACTAGTTTAATCAGCTACTTACACTTAGTTTACCAACAAAAAAGGGATGCACAAAAAGCTCAGATTGAATTTTTGCATAAAGCATTTAAATCGGCACCATTTATTATTGGAATTTCCGGTTCAGTTGCCGTAGGAAAATCAACAACGGCTCGTCTTTTGCAACTAATGCTTAAAAGAACATATCCGAACTTAAAAGTACATTTGATGACTACTGATGGTTTTATTTATCCAAATGAAGAATTAAATCGTCGTAATCTGATGCCCCGTAAAGGATTTCCTGAAAGTTATAATATGGCTTTGCTCAGTGATTTTTTAAAGGATGTTCTAAGTGGGAAAGAGGATATCGTTTATCCACTGTATTCACAGGAATTGAGTGATATTGTACCAGGACAATATGGGCATGTGAAAAATCCGGATGTTTTAATAATTGAGGGAATAAATACCTTGCAGTTGCCTGAAAGTGGGCAAGTAGTAACTAGCGACTTTTTTGATTTCTCAATTTATATTGATGCTAAAGAAGAATTAATTGAAAAGTGGTATATGCAGCGCTTTAAGAAAGTACTGAAATTAAATAAAGATAAACCCGATAATTTCTATTATAAAATGGCTAATGGACCACTTGAAGATGCATTGCAGCTTGCTGAAGAGACTTGGCAAATGGTTAATCTAGTTAATTTGCGTGAATATATTGCGCCAACTAAAGAAAGAGCAAGTCTAATTTTGCATAAAACAGATGGACATTTAATCGATCGTATTTACCTAAGACATATTTAATTTGGTATACTAGAACTTATGAATATGATTTATTTGTTATTAATTAAAAAATTTGCATTGCCCCCAGCGTGTTAATAAAGAAAACAAGCAATAAATAAAAAATAATCACGGGGGAATTAAATAATGGTACAAGCAATTAACTTAAAAAAAGGTATGATTTTTAGTCAAGACGGTAAACTTATCAAGGTTTTGAAGGCTAACCACCACAAGCCTGGTAAGGGTAACACTGTTATGCAAATGGATTTGCGTGACGTTAAGAGTGGTGCCGTTGTTCACAAGACTATGCGCCCAACCGAAAAAGTTGACTTGGTTGAAGTAACTAAAAAGAGTGCACAATATTTATACAATGAAGGCGATAACTACACATTTATGGACACTGATACTTATGACCAATATGAAGTATCAGCTGATCAATTAGGTGATGATATTAAATTCTTAATGCCTAACATTGTAGTTGATATGGACTTTACTGATGATAATAAGATTATCGGTATTGAATTACCATCAACTGTTGAAATGACTGTTAAGGAAACTCAACCTGGTATTAAGGGTGCAACTGTTGCTGGTGGTGGTAAGCCTGCAACTATGGAAACTGGCTTAGTTGTACAAGTCCCTGATTTCATTAATGAAGGCGAAAAGCTCGTTATCGGTACTGAAAATGGTGATTACAAGTCACGTGCAAATAGCCAACCAAGATAATTAAATAGTACAAAGAAAATGCACTACTCATCTAAGTAGTGCATTTTTGTATAGATTTATTATAATAATTCTTTTGTTTCGGCATTAATTTTTATTTCACGTTTTTGTTCATTACGGATTAAAACAATTTTCCAAATAGCTTGATCATTAACATCTTCTAATTTCCAAGAAATAGGAGTTTCATTATTAAATTCTTTAGTAGCAATTTCTGAAGCTTCACTACGTGAAATTGTTTTATTCAAATTTAAATAGGATTCTTTATCAAAATCATAGTTCAAGACTTGAGTTGATTGACCTATGATTTTATTATTAGTTGCATCGACTTGAATCATACAGTCTTTTCGATCATCAAAGCCTATGATGTTATAGACATATATATCTTTATTTAAAGTTAATGAAATAGATTTTATCACTGCGTTAGAGTATAACGATTTAAATTTGCGAATTGCACTAGCTTGATTAACTCTAATCGTTGGCAATTTATCAGTTGAATAACTAACTGCCTGTGTTTTATTTAAAAAATCTCCGACATGAACAGTAACGTTGCTTGTCTTTCGGGTCTCTTGATTTGCATGAGAAATAGCAATTCCAATAGCAATACCGGCAAAAATACTTAAAATGAATGTCAGAAATCTTTTCATATACACCTCTTATTTATGTATTGATTATATTATATATAAAATTATAATCTATAAATGAGTCGGTGACACTATGTCAGTATATGCTTTATAATTTCTTACGTCTTTTGTTTTATTTTTGTAATTTTTAACTTAAAAGAAATATTAATGCCAAAAGAGCTGGCAACATTTGGACTACGAAGATCTTTTTAGTTGCAGTAAATCCCCCAAAAATAGCTACAACGACAATTAAAGCCAGTAACAATTCCCAAACTGTGAATACTACTGGAGCTTTGAAAACAAAATAAACTAAAATTAAAAGAAGACCAAGCATGCCGTTGTAGATACCTTGGTTGGCCATTGAAATTTTAGCTGCACGTTGTTTTACAAAATTGATATCCATATCAAAAGCTTTAGCTTGGGTCGCAGGTTTACCAAAAATTTCTAAAAAACAAATTCCAATATGCTCGATTCCTACGATAAAAGTTAAGATAATTCCAATAGTTTGCATAAATATCCCCTTTCTTTTTCTTAGAATATTATTACATGAAAAAATTTCTCTGTAAAAATATTGACATATGTAAACTTACTAGATAGAATAACCTTATCAAAAGTAAGAGGGAGGATGAATTACATGTTAGCACGTCAAGCACAATTACAAGCTAATGAATGTTGTTGTTACAGCAACATCTATTTGTCGTGCTCGAATGTGTAATTCATCTATTAGGCTATTACTTATTAACTAGTTAAGAAGTTGTGGTTCTTATGAATGGGATGTATTCCGCGTTGGAGTACATCCCATTTTTGTTTTGTTAGAGAAAGGAAAAATTATGTCGAAGTTTAAGGGAGTTATGGCAGGTATTATCACGGTTTCAATGGGATTATTACTTGCAGCTTGCGGCAACAACAATAGTGCAAAACCAGCAGCTGATAATGCTTTGAATTTAAGTACTACAGCTCCTCTAGATACAATTGATATTAGTAAGTCTACAGGTTTTGGACAAACTGGTAATGTTTTTGAAAGTTTCTATCGTTTAGGTAAAAATGGTAAGCCAACTGCTGGATTAGCAAAGAGCGGAACTGTTTCTAAGGATGGAAAAGTATGGACATTTAAATTGAGGGATGCTAAGTGGTCAAATGGTGATCCAATTACTGCTCAAGACTTTGTCTACTCATGGCGTAGAAGTTTAAACCCTAAGACTGCATCCCCATATTCATACCTCTTCAGTGGTGTGAAGAATGCGGACGCAGTAGCACAAGGTAAGATGAAGCCAAGTGCTGTAGGAATTTCCGCCCCAAACAAGAATACCGTTGTAGTTAAATTGGACAAGCCAATTGCTTACTTTAAAGTCTTAATGGCTTATCCATTATTTGGACCACAAAATGAAAAAGTGGTTAATAAATATGGGAAAAAGTTCGCTACTAAGGCTCAATATCAAGTTTATTCTGGTCCCTTCAAGATTAAGGGCTGGAACGGTACCAATGATACTTGGTCATTTGTGAAAAATAATAAATATTGGGACAAAAAGGTAGTTAAATTAGATAAAGTTAACTATCAAGTGGTGAAGTCAAATAATACTGGTTACCAAATGTATCAACAAGATAAGCTTGATTTGACTCCACTTTCAAGTGAACAAGTTAAGAATTTAAGAACTAACAAAGATTTCACACAATATCCATATTCATTAGTTAGATTCTTGCTTTACAATTTCAAGGATAAGAATGCTACTAACCGTAAGGCTTTAAACAATAAAAATATTCGCTTAGCATTATCACTTTCAATCGACCGTGATATTGTTACAAAGAAGGTTTTGGGTAATGGCTCAACTCTTCCTACAGGGTTTGTAGCTACAGATTTAGCTAAGAGTCCTACTAATGGAACTGATTTTGCTAAAGATCAAGCTGTAAAGAATACAGTTGATTACAACCCCACTTTAGCTAAGAAGTACTGGAAAAAAGGCTTGAAGGAAATCGGTGAAAAGAATTTAACTTTCAATGTTTTATCTTCTAATGATGAATCAGATAGTGATCAATTGACGCAATACTTGCAATCACAATGGACAAAGGATTTAAAAGGCTTAAAGGTTAATATTACTAATATTCCAGATAAGTCAACTACAAGTCGTGCACAAGAAGGTGACTTCGATATTTACTTGTCACATTGGGGCGGAGACTTTAACGATCCAATGACTTTTATGCAAATTCCAATGACTGGTACTTCATACAATTATGGTAAATGGTCTAACGCAGAATATGATAACTTGGTAAAGAAAGCTGGTAATCAAGATGCTAACGATCCGGCAACCCGTTGGAATGATTTAGTTTCTGCAGCTAAAATCGTGAACCGCAATCAGGCAATTACTCCAATTTATCAACAAACTACAGCTTACTTGCAAAAGCCACGTGTTCATGGCATTATTCACAATACTGCTGGTACGCAATGGTCATACAAGTATGCTTATGTGAAGTAGAAAATATTTATAATTAAAAAGCTGATATTCAACGTTTTAAACGAAGATTATCAGCTTTTTTAATTATAATTTTTTAAGCAATAGCCAATCAGTTTGCGGATCACTGCCCACTTGGAAAGTATGTTGGCTAACTTTTTTAAGACCACGTTTTTTATAAAAATGTTGTGCATTAATATTTTTTTCGTAAACACCTAGCCAAAGGTAATCTTTATTTTCTTTGCGAGCAATTTCTTCTGCATAATCAAATAGCACGCTACCTAAACCTTGATGTTGAAAACTAGGAAGCAGGTAAATTCGCTCTATTTCAAGTGAATTAGGTTTAAGGTGTTCAGTTTGTGCTTTTCCAACATTAATCTTCAGATATCCAGCAACTTCATCGTCTTTCATTAAGAAGAAAAAGCGACTATCAGGATTTTCAATTTCGCTAATTAATGTACTAATCTTATAATCTTCATCTAAAAATTTTTCCATATCATCTGGTGCAGTGTATGGATCAAAAGTATCTTTAAATGTTATACGAGCAATTTTTTGTAGTTTTTTCGCATCATCTGTTGTGATCGGCTTAATTGTGTAATCCATTAGTAATTCCTTTTACCGCCATTTTTGACGAAGCGCCAATTTTCACTGGCATTATCTTCAACTTGTTGAAGTAGGGCGGCTAATTCCTTTCGTTGATTTTCGTTTAATCCAGTTAGCACTAATTCATTAGAGTATGTATTTTCTTTTTCGATCTTTTTAGCTAATTTTTGTCCTTCTTGTGTAATAAATAAGTGTTTGACTTTCTTATTATTAGAATCTTGCTTCTTGGTAATTAAACCGTTTTGTTCCAGCTTCTTAATACTGCGAGCGGTAGTTGTACGATCAACATTTAACATATTGGCTAAATGATCTGAAATAATTCCTGGATTTTCTAGAATACGGACTAAATATAAATATTGTCCACGACTGAGTTGCATGTCCTTGAATTCAATATTGGCGATCGAATCAAGGGCTCTAGCGATAGTACCGATTTGACGTAAAATATCTTCTTTCATTTGTTCACCTTGATTTATAATAAAATATTTTTGTTGCATTTGCAACAAAAACATGAAAAATAAAAAAGCGAGATATTTCTCGCTTTTTAGTCATCATTTTCAACTGAAATTACTTTTTTACTATGAGCATCAATTTTAACTTCAGAACTATGGTATCTTTCACCTACTTCTACATTCCAGTAAGTTTTACCATGTTCTTGTTCAAGATTCCATTCACGACTTGTACCTTTAGCGTGCTCTTCAGCAATAGTACTAGCTTCATCACGGCTGATTACACCGTTAAGATTTAATTCTTGTTGATCATCTTGATCATCATGTTCTAATTTCTCTGAATGAACACTGCTGGCATGACCAGTTTCGGCATTAATCTCGGCAGAATATTTATGGGTAGTGTCGAAACCTTCAATTTCGTAGATGTATTGGCTGCCTTCAAGTTTTAAATCAATACTATGGATTTTTTTATTGTTAAATTGGTTATGAAATTTATCGATAGCTTCTTGTTGGCTTAGCTTAATTTTATTAACGCTTGATTGTACTTGGTTTGAAGCAACAGAACTTCTTTTTTCAGTAACTGTACTTTTTTTAGAATTTTCAATAGTCCGACTACTTTGTGTTGTACTGTTATCGTTATTAGAACAAGCAGTAGCAATTAATGCTACGGATAATAAGGTTAAACTAGCTAATTTCAGTTTCATTTTGATCCTGCTTTCTTATTAGTCACGTTCGACGCTAATAATCTTTTTAGTTAAAGCATTGATTTTCACGTCGCTCTTTTTACCATTTTTAGTAACGGTTACTTCCCATACGCTTCTAGAGTTTTCACGTTCAAGGTTCCATTCGATAGCTTTGCTACCAGAAACACGTTTCTGAGCAATTTTTGTGGCAGTTGAACGAGAAATAGTCTTATTTAAATTCAAAGCTGCTTTTTTATAACCGGCTTCTAATTTTTCAGAATGAGAAGAAATAGTCTTGCCACTAGAAGCATTGATTTTCATTTCGTATTCTCTAGTTGAGCTAAATCCTTCAATTTCATAAACATAGCGACCATTTTCTTTTTCTAAATTAATAGATTTGATTTTAGCGTTATATTTAGCTTGGAATTTCTTTACTGCAGAACTTTGAGAAACTTTAATTTTGCCGGTAGCTGCTTGAACAGTAGTAGGTTCTGCTTGATTAATAGTAGTGATAGCAGCAGCGCCTAGGCCGATTAATGCTGCACTAGCAATTATAATTTTCTTTAAGTTGATAGCTTTCATAATATCTCTCCTTGAATAAATTATTTTGATCACGTTTAACTTTATTTGATACATATATCTTACAGGAGAAAGAATAGTAAAAAACTAAATTTTAATAGAAAATAGGTGAAGATTTCTTCATTTTTGGGGCAAGCTTACTATGAATATACTACCTTGAGGAGTATTATCCTTTAATACGATTTTACCATGATATTTGTTGACCTCAGTTTGTACAATTGCAAGCCCTAAACCGGAGCCAGAAATTTTGCTTGAATGTGAATTGTCTTCACGATAAAAACGTTCAAAAATCTTATCTTTATTTTCTGAGTTAATACCAATGCCATGATCAGCTACTTTAAAGATAATATGTTTGTCTTTTTCTACCAGTGTAATGTCAATGTCGCTATTTTCTGGGGAATATTTAGCAGCATTTTCGATCAGATTATGTGCGATATTATAAAAATCAGTTGTTGAAATAGAATAAATTAATTGGTTGGGTAATTTGGCTTGAATAGTATGAGGATATACTGTTTGTACTTCACTAATTACTTCTTGAACAATTTTTACTAAATCTGTATTTTGGTCATTATTAGTATAATGATCTATTCTACCTAAAGTAAGAAGCTCATTTACTAGTGTTTCTAATTTCTTTGATTCAACGTCAATATAATTTAATGAAGTAGGAATAATTTCTGGATTGCTTTTTCCACGGCGTTTAATTAAATTGACATGACCGCGGATAGCGGCAATTGGCGTTTTTAATTCATGTGAAGCATCACTAACAAATTGTTGTTCACGTTCCAATGCTTTCTTTTGAAAAGCTAATAAGTTATTAAACGATTTAGCTAGGTTCTTTATTTCTAGAGGTTGAGTAGGAACGGTAATTTGATCTTTCTTACCATTTTTTCGAATATCTTTAATTTCCATATTCATATTTTGAATCGGACGACTCCACCTATATGACAATCTACGAATTAAAGGGATACTGATAAGCATAGCAGCAATATTAATGCCAAGCATCGTGAATAATAACCAGGTAATTAAGTTAAGCAATTCATCTACATTTATCGCCACGTGAATTTGATATGCACGGTGTCGTTCTTGATTTAAAAAATAGACATGTTTTTTGGCAAAAACAAAATTTTGGTAGTGCCGTTTTTGACCAATTACTTTAAAAGTTTCATGTGCATCCTCAGAGTAGTAGGTTCTTCCTGTAGGCGTAGTTAGAATAATTGCATCATCATCTTGTTTGGCTAAAAAAGCATCAAGTAGAGAAGACCAATCGTATTTGGGTTCTAAATTTTCTTCTACGGCTTGAATAACTTGTTCACTTTGACTTTTAGCATGGTAATAAATATAACTTGAAGAAATAATCAAGAAAGCAATATTAACTAACAGCAAAATCGCTACAAATAATCCCACAAAAAGGCGAGTTAATTGAGCAGAAGTAGTGTTTTTTTTCATTTTATTCGGCTTTTCTTAAACAATACCCTAATCCACGGACAGTCTGAATTAACTTTTTATTAGGATCACCTATTTTATTCCGGATGGTTCTGATATAGACATCAACTGTGTTAGTTTGCCCCACAAAGTCATATCCCCAGACTACATCAAGCAATTCATCGCGGCTTTTGACTTTTTCCGGGTCACGCATTAATTCAGTCATTAGAGCAAATTCCTTTGGAGTCAAATAGATTTTTTCATCATTAGAGAAGAATTCGTGTTTAACCAAATCAATTTTAAAAGGTCCAAAGTTAAATGAAATTGTCGAGTTTTCTTTTTGTTTGTTACTTTTTTCTAAGCGACGCAAAATTACTCGAATTCTAGCAAAAAGTTCTTCAATTTCAAATGGCTTAGTAATATAGTCATCTAATCCTTGATCAAGGGCTGAGCTAATGTCAGAAGTGGAATTTTTAGCAGTAAGCATAATAATAGGGACCTCGCTTTTTTTACGAATCCGTCTTAAAACAGTGATCCCATCATATACAGGAAGCATCCAGTCGAGCAGGATTAAAGTGGGTTTTTCTTTTTGAAAGAGTTCTAAAGCTTCTTTGCCATCTTGAGCCCAAATTACTTGGTAACCTTCAAATTCTAGTTCAGTTTTAACGAAGCTGGCTACGGCTTCTTCATCTTCTACTAAGAGAATTTTGACATCTTTTTCATCCATATTTTCACCTCTAGAAAAAAACGGCTGGAAAATTAATTCCAACCGTTTTGTTGATTAATTAATTTTGGCCTTTAAAGGTGCCGTTTTCTACTTCACGAATGAAGTCAGCCAAGTGTTTATAGTAAACTGTAGGATTATCAACCATGTGGTGGTGTCCACCATCTGGAGTAGTAACTAAACGTGAGTTAGGAATTTCCTTTTGCATAATCTTAGCAGTTGAAATAGGCATAGTTTCGTTTTCACCAAAAGTAAGCAAAGTTGGAACATTGATCTTGTGTAATTGATCTCTGAAGTGCCAGTCCTTTAACTTACCGGTGATAACAAACTCATTATCACCTTGGAAGGCGTTGTAAACAGCAGAACCACCAAGGTCCTTTAGATGGTAAAGCTTTGAAGGTTGCTTACGATCAACAAAGTTAATGTTCAAGATTTGAACGTCATCTTGGTAACGTTTGTTGTCGTAATCATTGTTCTTTTCACATTCATGCATAAAATCAATTTCAGTCTGTGGTAGAACTTCTTGACGTCTACGATTAACTGATGCAACATATTCGTCGATTTCATCAACCATTGATGAAATGATCGCACCCTTTAAGTGCTGACCATATTTAACGGCGTATTCTTGAACTAATAACCCACCCCAACTTTGACCGATTAAGTAAATATTGTCTAAACCGAGCTTTTCACGAACTTCATCAACTTCATCTAAGAAGTATTCATAAGTTAAATACTTTTTAGCAATTTCAGGATTAGAATAGTCAGGTTGATCTGAGTAGAGTGAGCCAAGTTGATCGTACATGGTAACTTGGACGTCTAAGCCTTGTTTTTTTAGTTGTTCTGCAGTGTCTTCCCAATATTCGTGGTTGCCGCCAGGACCACCGTGAAGAGCTAATAAGTGAATGTCGCCTTCACCTTGAGTATTAGTCCATAAGTGGTAACCGTTGTCTAAAGTGATAATTTTAGTACCAGTTTTCATAGAATTTCCTTTCAGTCTTTATTAAAAATAGAATGTATTACATTAATTATCGTATCAGATTGAGAAAAAGACAAGTATGCGGGTATAATGATTCAAGTATATAAAAAAGGAGAGTTTATGAGTCTTAAATATGCTAAAAAAAGCCAATTAGTCTGTTTTACGATCTTGGCAGCAATTAAGGCCTGCAATATTGTTTTTGTAGCCTACATGATTCAGATTATGTTGAATGTTGCTTCTTCGGGGTCGCATGACTACATGCATTTGATTAGATTGGCAATTTTAACGGGATTGGGTCAATTATGCTTTATGGCCAGCAATTTTGTTTATGAAACGGTTAAAATGGGAATCATCCGTGACGTAAATATGACCTTGAAGAAAGCTAATTTACGTTATTTAGTTGATCAAGGTGATCCAGATGTTAAAAGTGGGTTGTCACTGATGACTAACGACTTGAAGCAGATTGAAACTAATCGAATTACAGCTCAGCTTGATATGATTTTCCAAGGATTATCGTTTTTAGGTGCAATCAGTTTTGCCTTCTATAGTTCTTGGCAAATGACTATTGTGTTCTTAATAGCAACTATTGCTCCTGCCATTGTACAGATGGTGACGAGCCCAATTATTACTAAGAGATCTAAGGTTTGGGCTAAGACTAATGCTAATTACACGCAAAACGTATCTGATTCGTTAAACGGTGCGCAAGCTACTAAGCTTTATAACGTTAGAACGAATATCGTAACGCGTGCAGCTAATGCAGCCCAAAATATGGAAAATGCCTTACGTAACATGACTTTAACACAAGCTTGGGCACTTGAATTAATTTACTCGGCTGCTGAGTTATTTTGTTTCATCGTTCCATGTACAATCGGTGGAATTATGATGATGCAGGGTAATTTGCAAGTAGGTACATTGGTAATGATGGTTGACTTGGCAATGAATTTTATCACGCCAGTTGTTACACTGTTTAACGAATTTAACCAAGTTAAGTCAACCGTGCCGATGTGGGAAAAGACTCAAGAAGCTTTGAAACATGTGATGAAAGATGACAAGCAAAAGATTGATCATTTTGAAGGAATGAAAATTGATGATTTGTCTTATGTAACAAGTTCTGATCATAAGCGAATTTTTGATGGAGTTAATATCGAAGTTAAACCTGGTGAAAAAGTATTGCTTATGGCACCAAGTGGCTGGGGGAAAACAACGTTATTGCGCCTTCTTTTGGGATCGAAAAGACCTAAAGATGGGAAGATTTTGCTTAATGGCAAAGATGTAACTGGTAATTGGGATGCAGCGCATAATTATTTCTCCTATGTTAACCAAAAGCCGTTCATGTTTGACGATACGTTGCGTTTTAACATTACGCTTAGCCGGAAGGTGAGCGATGAAAAGCTGAAGCAAGTAATCCATGAAGCTGGACTTGATAATTTGGTTAAGAGCCAAGGGCTAGATAAGCAAGTGGGTGAAAATGGTAGTGAATTGTCTGGTGGGCAGATTCAAAGAGTAGAAATTGCTCGTGCTTTATTATCGGGCAGACCAATCTTGTTAGCTGATGAGGCAACGAGTGCGCTTGATCCTAAATTGTCACTAGATATTCATAAAACATTACTTGAGAATCCTAATGTTGCGGTAATAGAAGTAGCCCATAAGATTTCACCTGAGGAAAAAGCAATGTTTGATGTGATTATTCATTTGGACAAGCATACTGTTGAAACAAAGATTTAGTGAAATTAATGGGAAAAGTACTGCTTTGTAAGTGGTACTTTTTTTGAAAAATAAAATATATAAAATTTTATATAATAGAGTTTGGAGAATTATTGCTAAATTTATATTAATCCAATTGAATTAAAACCGCTTACAAATTATAATTAGAATTAAGAAGATTCTTTATTAGTAGGAGGAAAAAATTATGGCAGAACCTAAATGGCTTAAGGATATGAATCCTGATGAATACTTAAAAGAAGATTTTGAAGCTAAGGGTAAATCTAAATATACAGTTGAAGGAATCGATAAAAATGATCCTGAATGGCTGGATAAGGCAGCTAAGAAGGTCCATGCTGCAGAAGGTGACGATTATGTGAAGCTGGATGCTGGGTTACTTACTGTTAACCAACTTAATTGGATGCTTAGAAATACAATTGGGGAAATGACTTTTGTTGACGATAATAATGAATTCCTATGGTACAATCGTCCAACTGATCCCAACTATAAGATGCTTGCTAAACGTACACCAGATCAAGTCGGTGATACTATGAAGGCAATTCACCCTGATGTGCGTGATGTTATTCCTAATGCTAAAAAAGTAGTTCATGCTTTACGTACTAAGCAAGATGGACATGATGATGTCTATATGCCTGTTCCAACTGGTAATTTGAAGAAACTTGTTTTGCACTACTATAAGCGTGTTGAAGATGATAATGGAGATTACGCAGGTATTTACGAATGGGTTCAAGATTTGTATCCACTTGTTAAGTATTTCTGTGAAACTACTGGTCAAAAGTTGGTAGTAGATGATGATGCCACAACTGGTGCAACTTATCGTAGAAATTCAGATCCTGATGCTGTAAGTGGTGCTTCAACTAAGGCTGAAAAGGTAGAAAAAACTAAAAAAATAGAAGAACCAGATACTACAACAGGTGCTTCACAACATTAATATTTATCAATAGAAAAACTCATCAATTGACTCAATTTTAGAATCATTGATGAGTTTTTTGTTAATTAATAGGATTGATTTCTTTTACTGCAATCATTATTTCTTCAGTAATGTTATCGCTAGTGATGTCGTGCTGTGGATATGCAAAGTAAGGAACTATTTGATAATTTTCAGGAATATTTGAATCGATAATTTCTTTTAATCTTTTGTTGCTAATAAATATTGTAGTATTAGCTGGTGCAGAATAATATACACCAACTTTATTACCATAGGGATCGTAATAATTAATCTCTAAACAGTTAGCTGAATTAATATTTTTAGTAATAGAAGAATTTTGTTCGCTTTTTAGCATATTAAAGCCTCCACTTTATTAATGCGGTTACATTTAAATCTATAGTAACAGTAATTTTTATATAGGTTACTTTAAAAATAAGCATCTTTATTTTAGATGCTTATTTTTAGTTAATTTTTCTTTTTCTTGTTGATGAATGAGCCTAATGCCGTGATTGTTGCAGCAATACTTGCTAAAACAAATGCCTATAGTAATGAGGTTAGTTTTATCTTCACCGGTTTCTGGAAGTCCAACTTCTTTTGTGGTTTCAGTTGCAGTTACAGTTTCATTTTTTACTTCTGCTTTCGGTTTAGTTGTTGTTTCACCAGATTTCTCGGTTACAGGAGTAGGAGTTACCGTAGACTTGGAAGAAGTTACTTCTTTTTGATTTTTTTCGATTACATTTTCAGGAAGTGGAGCAATAGCTTCTTCTTCTGTTGATTCTTCTCCAGCTGGTGTTTCATTTTCATCTGTACCATCTGGATCCAGTACATCTACAGTTAATGGAGGAGTAAAATCTTCTGTATTGTCAGGAGTTTCCTCTGGTTTAGGTTGTGGAGCAGGAGTATCTGGAGTTGGATTTTCAGGCTCTGGCTCTGGCTCAGGGTCAGGCTTAGGCTTCGGCTTCGGTTCGGGATCTGGTTTAGGCTCAGGCTTAGGCTTTTCAGGTTCTTCAATTTCTACGAATGGCGGTGTTAAGTCCCAACGGTGTGTTTCACCACTAACAGTAACTTTGTTACCAATAATATTACCGTCAATATTAACAGCATTTGTAATATGAGCGTTGGTTGCTAGAACACTTCCCAAATGGTAGTCTCTAGCAAAATGTAATTTATTAACATCTGTACCGAAGTTCCAGAGCAATTTATTAAATTGAGTTGGAGTTTCAGAAGAACCACCAATATTATTACCATCAGCATATTCCAGTACGAGGTGAGTTTGAACTGTTAAATCTCCACCTTGAATATTAGTTACATTTAAAATAATCATTGGAGCTTCAGCACCAGCAGGAATACCTTTGATCGTAATATTACGTTTGTCGCCTGAAAGGTGTGCGGCATCAATTGTTACGTAAATAGGTTCCTTATTGTCGCCAGCATTCTTTATAGCTTCAGAAACATCGATCCAACTATTGTCAGTACTAAAATCGGCTTTAACTCCTTCAGTCTGTGCTTGACTAGCCCAGTTATCTGACTTTTGACTTAATTTATCTAGTTCGCCTTGAATATTAATTTTTTGATCAGCTTGAACAATGTGGTTATAAGGAATATCTACTTTTCTCCAGTCAGGTTTTTCAGCAGTTCCATAGTTAACTTCAATTGCTCCATCATTCTCAAATGAACGGTATTCAATGTCTGGTCCAAAGATGACTACTTTGTTGTCACCGTCGATTTTGTTAAGTCCATTGAGATTGCCAACATAGTGGATATCACCGTTGGTTAAATTATTGGTTGCATTTGAATTGGTACCAAAATTTGTACCAGAAAGTTTATCTGTAGCAATATTACCTGCAATACGACCATTTTGAGTCACTTCATTACCGAAAATATGGAAGATACCAGCGATACCTAAAGGATGTTTATTTGCCAAATCTTTAATATGATTTGCCAATTCTTCCTTGGTCATTTCATTAATATTTGGTTTATCTTTTTTATTTGTATCTTCTTTAGAAGTAGTATTTTTGTTCACTTCTGCTTCAGTATTAGTCGAATTTGTATCTTCGGTAGAAGTATTAATATTATTATTTTGAGATACATTTTCTTCAGATTTTGAATTTACATCTTCAACTGGAGTAGTACTTTCAGCTTCTTCTGTTTGAACTGGTTGCTCAGTATTAACAGATGTTACTGGATCTGTTTTTTCTTGAGTAGATACATCTGTATCAGTTTGCACAGTAGTTGTAGTACTATCATCAGTATTTTCAGAGTAATTAGCTGAAACTCCAGTATTATCAGTAGTTAAAGTGTCTGCTGTATTATTTTCTACAGGGACACTTTCTTCTACTACTGAAGTTGTATCATCTGTCATTTCATTTTGAATTGCTTCAGAGGCTGCTGAGACAATTGGCGCACTAGGACCAGCTAGTATGCCGAAACTTAATAACACTGCAACAGCACCCTTAGCCAATTTGCGAATAGCAAATTGCGTCTTCTTTGTCTTAACCATTTTAGTACCTCCGTAGTACATAATAATATATCCTTTTCCTTCCTTGTATACATTATATGACACGGTGTCATATATAAAAATAAAAATAAAAGCGTTTTAAAAAAAACTTAACAAATATAAAATTATGGTATTAACGCAAATCAAAAAAATGTCAATCCTTGTATTTAATTTTGAGTCTACTATACTAGATAACGATGCTTTTTAAATAAAAGAGCGGATAAGGCACAATATATAGTATATTGTGAACCTAAAATAAAAAGGGAGTAGTTTGTATAATGGAAAGACATGAGAATTATTTTGTTTGGCTGTTTAATCAATTAAAGGGGTGGCCAGTACAGAACTATTGTTTATGGTTTTTTGCATTCGGTTTTCAATTAGCCTTACTTATTCAAGCCAAAGTTACGAGTGTAACTTTAATCACTTTCATCGGGACTCTTTTGGGAACACTTTGTGTTCTTGCAATTAATGCAACTAAAGCAATTAATGGATGGTTAGGATTGGTTTCAGCAGCATGTTTCATTTATGCTGGTTGGTCAGCCAAGAATTATCTTTCCATTTTTGAACAAATTGCTTACATTGCAACTTTGGATTTACCTGTTATTATCTCAGTTAGATCATGGAATGATGATACTAAGAACCACTTGAGAAAGTTCGGTGCTAAAGAATGGGTCATCGCCATTGTTGGTACATTTTTGGTTTATCTAGTATCAGGTTACTTAATTGGTAAATTTACTAATGATCCACGTCCATGGGTAGATGCAATTAGTTTTGCTATTTCACTTACTGCCGGAATTATGTGCTTTATGCGTTATAACAACCAATACTTCTGGTGGACAGCAAGTGGTATCTTCCAACTTATTCTTTGGGGTATTACTTATGCACAAGGAGATGCCAACTTGGCTATGGCTATTAATTCTTTGATTTATGTAATTAATGATGTTTTGGCATTTACTGTTTCACCTTGGTTTAACATGGGACGTCGTAGAGCCGGGCTTAAAGAAATTAGTAAGTAAAATCGAATAATATATTAATTAAAGAGCTATCGATATTTCGGTAGCTCTTTTTGCATACAAAACCATAAGTAATATCTAAAAATAGTTAATTAAAAATCAAAGTGACACTATGTCTCTTATGAAATGAAAACTTCCACTGTAAAATTTATATCGAGAAATCTGTAAAAAGTTAAGAATATATATAAATAAGAAAACTTATAAAGACTTAAAAATAAAATTGTTAAGAAAATTTTAAGAGACATTATGTCACTATAAAAAGAAAATGCTTTCAAATATAATTATAAGCATAAAGATGTATAAATTCTTATATGTATATATGTATTTTTTGATGGAGAATAAAACATGGTACATGAAAAAAAGAAGATGAGAAAAAATCATAAGAAGATAACCCACAAGGGTAAAAAGATAACCACGGGGGCCGCTTCCGTATTACTTGGAGCTGGAATTGTGGTAGGAGCAAATGCTCGTCCTGTCAAAGCTACAAGCTCACGCGAAGATGAAATTACTGAGGTAGATACTATTAATGTGATTAGTAGTGAAACTGAAAAAGCAGATGTAGAGCAAAGAACAGATACTACTGAAACTGTAGAAACAGAAGGTAATGTGGATAATACAAATACGGAAGTTTCTGTACCTATAGATGAAACAATTAATACTGAAGCTCAAGCTGCAAACAATACAACACAGGTTGAATCAACTGTAGAAGATACAACACAAGAAGAGACTACAGAAACGCAACAAAATCCTTCAGTGGATAATCAAGAGCCGGTTTTAAGTGATCCTCCTAGTGTGGAATCACCAGAAGATTCAGCTACAGAAGTTACAACTACTAAGACAACTGATGAAGTAAAAAATGCAGCTGATGAAGCCAATAAAGAAAACAAAGATAAGTTAGATGCGGAAATAAATAAGGCTGAGGATAATGGTCATACAGTAACTCAAGATGGTGACAAAGTATATAAGGCTGATGCAACTAATATCGATAAGATAATTGAAGATCTTAATCAATTTACTGCTGATCAAATTACTGATATTGAAACTAAATTAGCTAAATATAAAGAAGAACTAGAAGCGTACAAGGCTGATCAAGTAAGATACGAAGCTGAATTGAAGAATTATCAAACAGCTAAGGATGCTTATGTTAAAAAATTAGAAGAATGGGGTCTTTATAAGCCAGGCGATATTGATCCAAGTGATATTTCACAGAGTTTAATTTTAGGAGAAGAGAAAAACTCTAAAGTTGAAGTTCTAAATAAGGGAAGTGTCGTAGATGAAGGAACCGGCAGTATCTTAAATGGCTTATTGAATCATTTCTACACCATTGATGAAAAATTCGACGGCGAGTTCTTGAAGCTGCAATATACTAACTTAGAGAACATAACTTATATGGGTAAGAATATCGATAGTATTCAGATTATCTTTAGTGGTTGGAATCCTAACTATAAGGGGAAAAATGCTGATAAGAGAACTTCAGGTATTTATTTCAGTGACAAATTAACTGACGGTTTTTTCTACGTAAACAGCGATGGCGTAACCATGGAAATGATTTTGTTTGAAAATGGTAAAACCATTAACCTAGATAAAAATTCCGCATATATTACTGCTGGTTCCTTGAACAGTCAGGGTACAGGTAATGACTATATTGAAAAAGCTGAAATATTTAACAATAGTAGCGAATATGGCGGTAGTGCTGTTACATTCCAGGATTCATTCATAAGACGTCATGATGGTACTTATGGTGGGGATGTTCTATATGCGGACCAAAATATCGAAGTTTTAGCCGTATATCCAGGTAAAGATCAAACTTTAGAAGATGCAATTGAAGAGCAGAAGAAATTAGCTCTTGAGGCTGGATGGAAGCAAGAAATTATCGATAAGTTCATTAACTGGGATAGCTCTACCGATCGCTCAAAGGCAATCTTTGGCGCAGGTGCATTTATGGTCTATGGTAATAAGATCAAGATTAGATTTAGTAACGGCATCGGTTCAGCTTGGGCAACATATTCTACTTCAATCCCAGGTATGGCATTCCGTGAAGAAAAGCCAAAGGAACCTACTGTACCTGAGCCACCTAAGTTAGATCTTACTTACACGCCAGGTCATATTGAATTATCCAAATCTAACGTCCATATTCACTATGTTGATGTTCATGATACTGCACAGGCTGGTAAAAATGATAGCTTTGTTCCTGATGATGGTATAGAGCTTGATGATCATGTTGATCATCAATTAGATTTATTAATCGGTACCGGTTATAACCACGACTTATGGAATTTCGAAGATGCCGGATATATTTTGGCAGAAGAAATCAAAGATGGTGTGCAAAATGGTACGGTTATTAAAGACGATCAACACCATTATGTTTACTTGAAGCATAAATTTATTCCGACAACGGATGAAGAGAATGAAAAGAAAGATGTAAATCAAGTCATTCATTATGTATATGATGCAACTGGTGAAACGGCTTATAAGGACTATCACGCAGTTACGCTTCACTTCATTAAGAGTGGACAAAAAGATGTTGTGAACGGCAATATTATTTGGGGCAATTGGACACTTGCACAAGACTTTGCAGGTGTGAAGAGTCCGTCAATTGAAGGTTATCATCTCAAGGATAAAAATGACGATGTAGTTGGTCCATACACGATTGAAGTAACGGAGAAAAATTACCAAAATAATCTTGATGTAGAATACACGGTAAGATACGTAGCTAATGCTACTCAAGAGCTTAACCTCAAGAAAGAAGTTAACCAAGTCATCCATTACATTTACGAAAATGGTACGAAAGCTCATGATGATTATCATGCATTGACTCTACTCTTTGAGAAAAAAGGTATCAAAGACTTAGAAACTGGAGAAGAAACTTGGGGTGAATGGACTAAGACACAGACATTCGTAGTGGTAAAGAGTCCTGATATTCAAAATTACATTGCGGATAGACTAGAAGTTGGTCCATATGAAATCACTGTGACTGATGAAAATTACAAGACTAACTTAGATAAAGACGACATTGTAATCTACAGAGCTAGAATCGAAGAAGTTACACGTGATAAGGTAGTTAACCAAGTCATTCACTATATTTACGAAGATGGTAGTACAGCTAGACCAGACCATGTGAGTGTAAAACTTGTCTTCACCCAAACAGGAGTAAAGAACTTGGCTACTAATACTACGAATTGGAATGGTGAATGGACTAAGACACAGACCTTTGTCGTAGTGAAGAGTCCGGAGATTGAAGGCTACACTGCAGATCGCGAAGAAGTAGGCCCATATGATATTACTGTAACGAATGAAAACTACAACGATAAATTAGATAAAGAGGATACTGTAATTTATAGAGCAAATACTAATGTTCCGGATAACCCAGATCCAGATAATCCAACTCCGGATAATCCAGATCCAGATAATCCAACTCCAGACACTCCAACCCCTGATCCAACTCCAGGCGATGATGAAGAAATTGCCACGCCACCTCTTCCAGAGGATGAAATTGGTAATTACCCATCTCAATCAGACGAAGATGATGAAGAAGAGCGCACAGCTCCACATGCTACAGGAAAAGAAACAAGATCAGGAACCAACAAAAACAATGCTAGAGTAATTTCTCTTGAAAATGCAGGAAGTGATGATTCAGTAACTCCAGAAAATGTTTCAACTGAAGCAACGGATAAAACTGATGAAAAACAAACTACTGTTAACTCAACAAATGAAAAGACTTTACCAGCAACTGGTGAAGAAAAAGATGATTTTGCTAAAGTGATGAGTGGGTTAGCAGCTGCATTAGGAATTACAGGATTAGCTGTAACTTCTAAGAGACGCAAAGCTACTGCAAAACGCAGCAAGAAAGATAAAAAGAACGGTAAATAAATTTGAAAAGTAGTGCGAAAGCACTGCTTTTTTGATGTGCTAAAATAAGTCAAAACTAGGAAGGAGTATCATATGACCTTTTACACCATTAATTATATTCAAAATAATCAGAATACAGATCGTGCAATATTCTATATCTTGATGCTTATTGCTGCTGGAGCAATAATTATTTTTACGATTCTTTATTTACGGGATCGTTTTGCTACCAGATATCGTGATTTAGGCATTATCGCATTGCTGTTTTTATTACTATTTGTGGGGACACAATATGAGAAATACACACAAATTAACACGCAGAAGTCACAAGCAACTCAGATTATCCCTTTTATTAAATCTGTTGCTCGGGACGAAAATGTTAAGACAACAGATGTTTTGGTCAGTTCAACTACCTTAGTTAATGGCATGATAGTAAGAATTGATTCAAAAAATATAGATTATCAATTGAATCTTAATGAAGATCGTAATACTTATACGTTGGTGCAGGCCCATGTAATTGATCATAGAGTGGATGTGAGAAATTAATTATGCAATTAGACTACACGCAGCTTTTTATTAAATTTGCCCTTGGTATCTTAACGTTAATTATTCAAATTAATGTTTTTGGTAAAAGTAATCTGGCTCCAACAACAGCTTTGGATCAATTACAGAACTACGTACTAGGTGGAATTATCGGTGGCTTGATCTATAATCCTAGCATTAGCATTTTACAGTTTCTTTTAGTCTTAATACTTTGGACTTTAGTTGTTTTCATCTTAAAATTTAGTCGAGATCATAATAATTGGGTTCGTGGTATTGTTGATGGAAAGCCTGTTCAAGTAATTAAAAATGGTAAAGTTTTGGTAGGAAATTGTATGAAGGCAGGGATTTCTGCTAATGAATTGATGTTTAAACTGAGAAGTCGCGGCATCTATTCTGTAGAAAAGATAAAGAATTGTATTTTTGAACAAAACGGTCAACTCACAATTATTGAAAATGATGAAGATAATATCCGTTTCCCAATTATCAGCGATGGACAAGCGAACATCGATGTACTGGAATTGATTCATAAAGACGAGACTTGGCTCGAGCAAGAAGTTAAAAAAGCAGGTTATAATAGTATCAATGATATCTTTTTAGGCGAATATATCGATGGAAAACTACATTTTACAGGTTATACAAATTAATTAGGAAAAGAGATAAAAATGACAGATTTGACTAAAGCAAACGAATGGTTAAAAGATGCTGATGCTGTAATTGTTACTGCAGGTAATGGTATGGCTAAGGAAGAAGGACTCGACATCTTAAGTGAAGAGAACTTCGATAATCAATTTGGTGAAATTGCGGAGAAGTATGATGTTCATACAATTGGCGACGCTTTAGATAAAGAATTTGATAGCTGGGAAGAGAAATGGACTTTTTGGAGTAAGCTTATCAATGAATACTCTCTCCAATATGAAAAAAGCGAAAATATGAAAGCATTAGAAAAGTTACTTGAAGATAAAGAATACTTTATTGCTACCAGTACTTTTGCTCATTTCTTTGAAAATGCTGGTTTTAATGAAAATCGTATTTTTGATGCTTTTGGTGACTGGACTAAAATGCAATGCTCTAGTGGAATTAATCATGGTCAAAAAGATAACCGTGAAGTAGTAAAGCAATTTTTACAAGGAAAAGGTGAATTGCCAAAGTGCGAAGATTGTGGCAGTCCAATGGAGTTACATATGCCGCTCAATGCTCATTTCTTCCCTGATACTGATGCTAATACACGTTTTCGTTGGTTCTTAACAGGTAATGAGGAGAAGAATGTTGTGGTATTAGAGCTCGGCGTTGATGCAACCAGTCCCCAATTGCTTGATCCAATGGTGAACTTAGTACAGCAATTTTCTAACTGGCACTATATTGCTGCTGATTTAGCTAATGATAATTTGCCTGATGATCTTAAAAAGCGAGCAATTGGTTTTGGTTCTGATACGCATGAAACATTAATGAATTTAACTAAATAGGTGAAAGATGAGTATATACGTAAAGAACGGAATTTTGCATGTTTCTGGTGCGCAAGATAAATTGCGCCAGAAGGGACAAGAAAGACCAGATTTTTTGTCCAATTACACCATGCTTGATATTGAAACAACAGGTCTCAGTCCATATCGTGATCGAATTACGGAACTCGGGGCTGTTAAGGTAAGAAATGGTCAGATCGTTGATCAATACACAAATTTAGTGAAATTCCCTAAGAATAATAAGGTTCCGGCTTTTATTACTAAATTAAATGGAATTACGGAAGAGCAGATTATTAATGAAGGAATTCCTGCGGAACAAGCAATTACAGAGTTTCGAGAGTTTATCGGTGATGATGTAATCGCAGGTTATAACATTAACTTTGACTTGAATTTCTTATATGACTTAAGTCAGAAGTTTAAGTTGCCAATTTTAAATAATGATTATGTTGATGTTTTGAGATTGGCTCGTGCATATTATCCTCGTGAACGTCATAATCGCTTAATTGACTGTATGCAACGTGCAGGAATTGCTAAAGTAGAGCAGCATCATGGGTTAGCTGATTCATTGGATACGATCAAGGTGTATAACGACTTTAGTGAGCATTTTACAGATGAACTTCTTGAAAATGCCCGAAATAAAATTAAAAATGTGGATTTAACTGGTGATGAGGTTGATTATTATCAACTTGGTTATCGTAATCCTGTGCAAAATAAAAAGATTGTTTTATCTGGACATATTCACATGGATAATGAAGATGCTGGCAAGATGATCGAAAATATGGGCGGTAAAAATGTGGATAAGGTTGATCCAATGACTAATTATTTAATTATGGGTGATCATGATTTCTTTAGAAAAGATAATGAAGATCTAAATACTGCCAGAGATTTTATCAAAAATGGTAGCAAAATTAAGCGTTTATCAGAAAGTTTCTTTTTGGGGATGCTTGATGATTGGGCACGGAGTTAGAGAAAAAACATGGCGAAAAGAAAGCGGAAAAAACAAAGTACTGTTTTATCTTCAGCTATTGTAATTATTGCAATTGTCTGGGGAATCTTTACTAAGGCTGGTAGCGATCCAAATGGTACCCAGTTTATCAAAGAAGTAACCGGCAATAGCAGTGAGCATGTAAGCAATACGATCAAGGATGCTTCTAAGAGCAATAAGTATTATGGCGGCTTATCTCAAACAGATTATGATAAGTTAGCCAATTTGAATTTTAAGAGTGGTGATCGTGCTTATACAGAAGTAAACCAAAACCGTTCAACTTTGGTTAAAAGCTCATGGAAAGTTAATCGAGTAATTTACTCAAGTCTTGATTCTTTAAATAGAACTTCACGCCCCAATACAGGATTTTTAGAAAAACGAAATGTTGCAAATGATAGTCTACGTGTACGCCAATTTGTTGAACCTACTGGGTGGCATTATAACCGTCGAAACGGCACACAGATCTATAATCGTGGACATTTAATTGCATATTCTGTCTCTGCCGGTATTGATCAAGATGGTAATTATAACCCGGGAAATCAGTCGGGAGATCAGAACAATCCTAAAAACTTATTTACTCAATCGGCTTTTTCTAATCAAAAAATTCAAACAATTTTTGAAGCGAAAGTTCGTAAAGCTTTACGCCAAAATAAGCGCGTGATTTATCAAGCGACTGCGATCTTTAGAGGCAATGAATTGATGGCGCGCGGTGTAAATTTACAAGCCGTTTCTACAGATGGTACTTTGGATTTCAATGTCTATTTGTATAACGTTCAACCAGGTTACGAATTTGATTATAATAATGGTCGAGCTAAAGTTAATCGCCAAATGCAGGTGAATGAAGAGTAAAATAAGGCTATAGTTTTTTGAAAATAAGAAAGAAGAACACAAATGAAAAAAGATAATTGTACTGCAATCCTAGTAGGTAAAGACGCTTCAATTGATGGTTCAACCATGATTGCTCGTGATGAAGATGGGTACGGCGGCATCAACGAAAAGCTTTTTGTCGTAAATAAGGCTCGTCACTACGATGAAGACTATGTTTCAAAATACAACGGCTTTAAGATGCACCTTGAAGGAGATGGCTGCAAGTGGACTGCTGCTCCAACGGCAGATGATTCAGAAGGTCGCTGGGATGAACAAGGTATCAACGAATATAACGTGGCTATGTCTGCTACGGAAACTGAAGCAACTAATGCGCGTTGCTTAGGCCATGATCCACTAGTGGCAGATGGAATTAACGAAGACTCCATGGTTTACATTACCTTGCCTTTTGTTAAAACTGCTCGTGAAGGGGTTAAGCGTTTAGGCCGCTTGATTGAAAAGTATGGTACTGGTGAAAGTAATGGGATTGCCTTTTCCGATAATAAAGAAGTTTGGTATCTTGAAACTGGTGCGGGTCACCAATGGGTAGCTGCACGTATTCCTGATAATTCTTATGCTATTTGCCCTAACATTATGGTAATTCAAGATGTTGATTTTTCTGATCCTGATAACTTTATGTGGAGTGAAGGTATCCAGGAATTTGTCGAAAAGAATCACTTAAATAATAGTACAGATGGTAGTTTTTCATTTAGAGATATTTTTGGCACCAAGGATGAAGCTGATGCTTTTTACAACACACCAAGAACTTGGTATGGTCAAAAGTTGTTCAACCCAAGTATTGAACAAGACCCAACCAGTCAAGAAATGCCATTTACTCGCGTTCCTGAAAAGAAGATTGGCGTTGAAGATGTACAAAAGTTTTTAACTAGTCACTATAACGGTACGCCATATGATCCAATGGATACTTTCTCATCCGGCAGCGAAAAAGAACAAAAGATGTTCCGTTCAATTGCGTTGGATAGAAACCAAGAATCCAGTATCTTGCAAATTAGAAATGATGTTCCTGCTAAGATTGCTGGTGTTCAATGGGTAAACTTTGGCTTTTATGCATATTCTCCATATGTTCCTTTCTACACGAACATTGAAGATACTCCACTTAACTACAAAGTGGCAGAACATACAGTTGATCCAGATAGCAGTGCTTACTGGCTTTACAAGACTTTGCAAGTAATTGTTGAACCACGTTATCACCAATACATTTATGAAGTAAATGCTTACCGTGATGATTGTCAAAGTTATGGTATTGGTCGTATTGATGAAATCGACGAAAAAGCCAAAGACTTAGAAGGTACTGAATTAATTAATTATTTAACTAATGCTAATGATGCTACTGCTGGTGTAATTACTAAAAAGACTAAGACTTTAATGAGTAATTTAGTAAGACAAGCTTTAAATAGTTCAAAATATCAATTTGAACGTGGTGATAATTTATAATTTTTTTAAAGATCGTGATTATTTCATGATCTTTTTTTGGTACGTACCACAATATTTAGTAAATACGAACAAAAAGACAAAAAAGTAGTTTTTGATTTATAAAATACGAACCAGATACGAATGCTAAGTGAAAAATATTTCATCAATAAGGGATAACTACGAATTTTTTACATGAAATATTTGTGATTTTTGTCCATATAGCTTAGAATTAATAAGGAATTTTATAAAAATAAATCAATATATAGTGGTGTGTGAAACTTATGAATGATGATAGATTCGTGGAGGTAAAGAACCTCAAGAAGGTTTATGACAACGGTCATGAAGCAATTAAAGATGTCAGCTTTTCAGTAAAAAAGGGTGATCTAGTTTGTTTACTTGGACCATCTGGTTGTGGTAAAACAACTATTTTAAATATGCTTGCCGGTCTTCTTAATCCAACAAGCGGTGATATCCTTTTTGATAGTAAGTCTGTTGTTAACGTAGCTCCAAAAGATCGTCAGATTGGCTACGTTTTCCAGAATTATGCTTTATATCCACACATGACAGTACTTCAAAATGTTATGTTCCCTTTAACTGTAGGTAAACATAAGATGCCTAAAGATAAAGCAAAGGAAATCGCAGAAAAGTACATGGAAACTACTCAAATTACCGAATTAGCTGATCAAAAGCCAGGTAACTTATCAGGTGGTCAACAGCAGCGTGTTGCTATTGCTCGTGCTTTAGTTCAACAACCTAAGATTCTTTTGATGGACGAACCTTTAAGTAACCTTGATGCGCGTCTTCGTTTAAAGATTCGTGAAGAAATCCGTAGTTTAGTTAAAAAAGTGGGTATTACTACCTTATTTGTTACTCACGATCAAGAAGAAGCTTTATCAATTGGAGATAAGATTATTCTCTTTAATAATGGAGTAATCCAACAAGATGATTTAGGTCAAAACTTCTATCTTGAACCTAATAATTACTTTGTAGCTAACTTTGTTGGTAATCCTGTAATTGATAATTTTAAGGTTACTGTTGCTGGAGACAAGATTAGCGGTTCAGACTTTGAACTTAATGTTAATGATTTAGATAAAAGTCGTTTTAAACGTGACTTAACAGATGGCGAATATACTTTGTCTATTCGTCCTGAAAATATTTTGCCAGCTGAAGATGGTGCAGTTTCAGCTAATATTGACGATGTTGAATTAATTGGTCGTGAACGTATTTTGAAATTCACTCACGATGGTGTTCAAGCTCGTTCATTAGTTAACCTTGAAACTCCAATTAAAGCTGGAGATAGCATTAAACTTAAGATGCGACTCGACCGATTATTCATATTTGATAAGGAAGGAGAGCGTGTCTACTAATGAAGAGCAATCAAAAGAAAGCTTGGCTCTTTTTAGCGCCAACAATTATTTTTGTTACTTTCTTTAGTATTTATCCAATTCTAAGAGCTTTTGTAATGAGTTTTCAAAGTGGCTCTTTAATTAATTTGAATTGGGCTGGTTTTAGTAACTATCAATATATTTTTAGCGATCCAGAATTTTGGCGCGCTATAAAAAACACCTTGCTTTATGCATTAATTTCAGTGCCTGTTGCACTTGCAATTTCAATCATGTTAGCTTGGTTTATTTTCAGTCGTGTAAAGCATAAGTCATTTTTTGAAACGACTTTCTTTATGCCTTATGTTACTTCAACTATTGCGATTGGTATTGTATTCCGCTATATCTTTAATGGCGAATACGGGATGCTTAACTTCGTTCTTAAAGCATTACATTTACCAACCCCTAACTGGATTGATGATCCTGCGATGTCTCTTACTACCATTATTATCTTTGGTGTGTGGACCTCACTTGCATTTAATATTGTTATCTTGATGGGTGCACTTCGTAATATTGATCCTAATTACTACACAATCGCAGATATGTATGGAGCAAGTGGTACAGAGAAATTCTGGCGTATTACGATCCCCCAACTTGTACCAACTATTGCTTTCTTGCTCACAATGAACATTATTGCTGCATTTAAGATTTATACTTCTGTATATGCTTTGTTCAATGGACAAGCCGGGGTTGGTAATTCCGCAACAACTGCAGTGTTCTACATCTATAACAAGTTCCAAATTGTCGGAACACCAGGTGTAGCAATGGCTGCCACAGTGATTTTATTCTTGATTATTATGTTTGTAACATTCTTACAACGTAAGATGATGAAAAAGATTGGGGGACAGTAAAAAATGAAAAAAATTCGTTGGGGTACTTTAGTTGCCTATATCATTTTGGCACTTTTTGCTATTATCACTGTCTTTCCATTTGTCTACATGATTTTAGGTGGATTGATGAGTTTTAGAGAAACTACAACAATTCCGCCGACTCTTATCCCCAAGCACTTTGAATGGTCAAACTATGCTAAAGTCTTCTCTCAAGCTCCATTTGGTCGTTACTTCTTAAACACCTTTATTACGGCTAGTGTAACTACTATCGTAAGTTTGTTTAACGCCCTTTTGGGTGCATTTGCAATGGTTAACTTAAAGTTTAAAGGTAAGGGTGTAGTTCAAGTTGTTTTACTATCACTTTTGATGGTACCTGGTGAAGCAATCATCTTCACTAACTACAACACTATTGCTAGAATGGGTCTGCTTAATACTTACATTGGTTTGGTATTGCCATTCTTGACTTCCATTTTCTACATGTATTACTTACAAAGTTACTTTGGCTCAATTTCTCCAACCATTTACAAGGCTGCGATGATTAATGGAGCAAGTGATTGGGAATATATTTGGAAAATTTTAGTGCCAATGTCTAAAGGTGGCCTGTTTACTGTTGCACTTTTGAGCTTTATTTCAGGTTGGAATTCATTCTTATGGCCATTATTGGTAACTAATGAAGATAGCATGAGATTGTTAAACAACGGTTTGACTTCATTTGCTTCAGATGCCGGAAGTGAAACACAATTGCAATTAGCAGCTGCAACGTTAACTGTTTTACCGATTTTGATTTTATACTTCATCTTTAGAAAACAAATTATTCGAGGAGTAGTACGTAATGACCTTAAAGGATAAGACAACTGTTACTTTTTATAATGGTTTGACCACAATTGGCGGACCGATGATTGAGGTAGCTTATAATAAATCACATGTTTTATTTGATCTAGGCGAAGTATATCGTCCTGAATTGAATTTGCCTGATGAAAGTTATCAGACATTGATTAAAAATGAATTAATTGGGGATGTACCTAACTTTTATGATCCACAAATTACGGGAAAGCCAATTGATACTGAGCGCTGGGAACATTCTGCAGCTTATATTTCACACTTACACCTGGATCATAGCAAGGCGCTAAACTTATTGGCTCCAGAAATTCCACTTTATGCAGGTCCAATCACTGCTCATTTACTTCCTGCATTAAATGAAAATGGTGACTTCCTTTTACCGGCTGCTGGGCATGATAAGAACTATACTCGTCCAATTATTGCGGCTGAGTATAAAAAGCCAATTAATGTGGGGGATATTACCCTGGAAATATATCCAAGCGATCACGATGCTTATGGTGCTACAGGCTTGATTATTAAAACTCCTGATAAGCAGATTGCTTATACGGGTGATATTCGCCTTCATGGCTACCATCCGGATTGGGTACGTGACTTTATGAAGGCGTCTAAGGGTAGCGATATGTTAATCATTGAAGGAACCGGTGTTTCTTGGCCAGAAGAAAAGCATGATGAAAATAGTGAGGAATTCACTGGTCCTAAAAATGAAGTGGAACTTACTGAAGAGATAGTCCGCTTGCAAAATGCTAACCCTGAACGTCAGATCACTTTTAATACTTATCCAACTAATGTAGAAAGAATCTTGAGAATTATCTCTGATTCACCAAGAAAAGTGGTTTTACATGCTAAGCGTGCCCATCTAATTAAGGAAAGCCTCAAAGAAGACTATCCTTATTATTACTTGCCAGATGATCAAAGGTATGAAGATTTAAATCCTGAACTTGAAGTGGATTACGACCAACTTTTAGCAGATAAATCAAAATACTTATGGCAAGCAGTAAGCGACTATGATAAGCTTCAAAAGGGTGGACTTTATATCCACTCAAATGCAGAACCATTAGGTGATTTTGACCCTGCATACAAGCCATTTGTAGAGCAGTTTGCTAAAAATAATATTGAGTTCAAGGCGCTTCGCTGTTCAGGTCATGCTGATGAAGGAGAACTCAAAGAAATTATTGGCGGGATTCAGCCAGCTGTTTTGGTACCGGTGCACACACTGCATCCGGAGCTGGAAGAGAATCCATTTGGAGAACGGATTTTACCTAAACGTGGCCAAACTGTCACGCTTTAGTGAATCAAAAAATATATTGTTGTTTAGTTTTATTTTTTAGGAGGATTTATCCAATGAAGTTTAGTAAGAAACTTGCTATGGCTGCCGTTGCTACTTTGGCCTTAGTTAGTACTGCTGCTTGTTCAAATGGAGGTAGTAACTCTTCATCTAGTTCAGAGAAGATTCCATCAAAGATTAACAAGAAGACTACTGTTGTTTTCTGGAATGCTATGCCAGGCGTTCAAGGTTCAACTTTGAAGCAATTGACCAATGAATTTGAAAAGAAGAACCCTAAGATCACTATTAAGTTGGAAAACCAAGGTGCTTACAATGATTTACAAGCAAAGATTAACTCAACTTTGCAATCACCAAACAACTTACCAACTATTACTCAAGCATATCCAGGCTGGCTTTGGAATGCCGCACAAAACAAGATGCTTGTTAACTTGACTCCATACATCAATAACAAGAATGTTGGTTGGGGCAGTGCTAAGGCTTCAGGTATTAGAACAGAACTTCTTGATGGTGCTAAGATCAAGGGTACTCAATACGGTATCCCATTTAACAAGTCAATTGAAACTTTGACTTACAATGCAGATATGTTTAAGAAATATGGCATTAAGAAAGTTCCAACTACTATGGAAGAACTTAAGCAAGTTTCAGAAACTATTTACAAGAAGAGTAACCATAAAGTTGTAGGTGCAGGTTTTGATTCACTTTCTAACTACTACACTCTTGGTATGAAGGATGAAGGCGTAAACTTCTCAGACAAGATTAACTTTAATGGTTCAACTTCAAAGAAAGTTATTAACTACTACGCAGATGGTGTTAAGAAGGGGTACTTCAGAATGGCTGGGTCAGACCACTACCTTTCAGGTCCATTTGCTAACGAAAAAGTTGCTATGTTTATCGGTACTTCAGCAGGTGAAGGTTTCGTTAAGCAAGGTGTAGGTAACAAGTTTACTTATGATGTTGCTCCTCGTCCTGGTAAGTACACTTTGCAACAAGGTACTGATATTTACATGTTCAACCACGCAAGTGCTGATCAAAAGGCTGCAGCATTTAAGTACATTAAGTTCTTAACTTCTAAGTCAAGCCAACTTAAGTGGGCTAACGCAACTGGTTACATTCCAGTTAACGACGGCGTTGTAACTTCAAGTGCATACAAGAACGGCAAGAATACTAAGCTTCCTGCTAAGCTTGAAGATTCAATGAAGAATTTATACAGTGTTCCAGTTTCTAAGAACTCAAATGCTGCATTCCAACAATTGAACAGTATTATGCAAAATATTCTTGCTGCAGCACAAAAGGGTCAAAATATTAACAGTCAAATTGATAATGGTAAACAAAAATTTGATGCTGCTTGGAAGCAATAAAACTGAATAGCAATAACTAAAAGCAGACCATATGGCCTGCTTTTTTTCTGCAATCTAGTTCCTAACTACTAAGGAAAAATGTTACCATTTAATAAGCAAATAAAAGTAGAGGTGAGCTGGTTGATTAGACAACAAAATTTCCCCGTGAAAACAAATTACAAATGGTATGATATCAACAACTTGAGTGAGGAAGATAGTGATAAGTTGCAGAGTGATTTTAATTTTACTCCGGATATTATCTCATATATTTCTGACCGTCACGAACGTCCACACTACGACTATGATGTGCATACACGAAGTCATTTGTTAGTTTATGACGTGCCAATTTGGCCAACTAATACAATTAAACACTTTACCTCGCACCCAATTACTTTTTTGGTTGTGGGAGAAAATGTCTTTACGTTTCATACTGAGTCAACCAGCTATGTCTTTGATGAATTCAATGATGAACATATGCGTGAACGACTATCTGAAGCTAAAGACGTAACAGAATTATTGATGATGTTCTTCTTATACTCATCGCAATATTTTCAACGCGCCGTTACTCAGTTAGATGTTGAACGGAACAGTTTGGATCAAAAATTGTCTGATGATATTAATAATAAGGATTTAGTTGAACTATCTAATATTGAAAAAAGTTTAGTTTATTTATCCAGTTCCATCCAAACTGATTTAATGATGCTCCACAGTTTGGATCATAGTAAGTTACTCTTTACCAAAGAGGCAAGAGAACGATTAGACGACGTTCTTATTGAATCAAGTCAATCTGCGGAAATGGTTCAGATTTCCCAGCAAGTTACTAAAACTTTATCAGCAACTTCCAATAATATGATGAACAATAACTTGAACGATACTATGCAGTTCTTAACTGTGTGGTCCTTAGTTTTAACTATTCCAACTATTTTGACTGGATTTTATGGAATGAATGTTAGTCTACCAATTTTGAAGAATTCTTTTGACTGGGTATTAATTATCCTTTTGATGGTAGTATTAATGGTATGGCTAGTCATATTAATGAAGAAACATCATTTCTTTTAAAAGATGAGGAAAATCAATGAAGCATAAAGTATTTGTAGGAGCACTTATTTCAACACTGCTCGCTTTTATTCTGTATTCAGCAAATACGAGAAGAGTTGAGAATGCTAAGTTAAAAGTTGTCGCACCTCAAAGTAGTAAGGTGGTAAAGGATAAGAACAAGAAAAAAGCAAAAGAACCAAGTGTAAAGAAACTTAAGGAACCAAAAGTCAATTCAATTGAATATTCAAATCATGTTACTGCTAAATCGGGTAGCAATAAGAAATTAACTAAAATTATTAAAAAAGTAATGGGACTTGATAATAGTTATCAAATAGTAGTCCAGGATTTGAATAATTCTAATCGTTTTGCAGTGGTTTCTAATACCAATAAATCGCACGATGCTAATAAAGCAATGAAACTATTTTTGCTGATCGCACTTTATGAAAATGAGCAACAAGGTAAGATGGGTTCTAAGACAGCGATTAAGATTAAGAAATCTGATAAAGCCAGTGGAGATCGCATGTTTCAGGTTAATATGGCTTATGGTGTAGCTTATTTGCGTGAAGCAATGCTAAAAGGAAATAAGACTGCTTCAAATGCTTTAATTAGAAAAATTGGTGTTAACAATGTAGATTCAGTTGCTAAAAGAATGGGAGCTACGCAAACCACAATTGCTAAGAACTTTAATGGTAGTTCCTATGGTAAGACAACAGCTAATGATTTAGCTAAAACAATGATTGGTTTGTATCAAGGTCGTGTACTTAATCGTCAGCATGCAAGTAGGGTCTTGAGTACGCTAGCTAGTTCCAAGCCACGTCCAAGCTTAGTTAACGGAATCAGTGGTGGTGTTTATGCGATTGGTGACAATGATTTTGCTGTAGCAATTGTTCAAGGAAGAGGCAATGCTTATTGTATTTCTGCTTGGAGCAGCAGTAATAAGAACTTCAATAAGTTAGGTACACAAGTTAATAATTGGTTTACTAAGAGAAAATAAACAACATTATTCATAGATGCGACAAGGATTAATCCTTGTCGTATTTTTTTCTAAAAAATAAAATATTTACACATTGTAGATTGTATTCTTCATTATGTAGTGATATATTATTTACTATGCTAGGAGAAGGAGGGATGAGAATGGCACAGAGAAGAAATCTTGATTTGAATAAGATTATCGATCAAGCAACTAAGTTGATAAGTGATAAGGGACTCAGTGAGACAACATTACCGACTTTAGCTAAGTCTTTGAATGTTAGATCACAATCCTTATATCATTACGTTTCTGGTCGGAAGCAATTACTCTCACTTGTTGGTGCTAGTCGAATCAAAATTTTACGTCACAAGTTAATGGAGAGCTTAATTGGGATGTCCGGTAGGGATGCGTTGCTTAAGTTTGCAGATATTGTGCGGAATTTTTTATTAGAAGATCCTGCATTGTCGAGTATCTTATATCACTTGAATGAATATCCAAGTGATGCAGCAATTAATCAAGAGATCTTGGCTTTAATTCAATTAGGTGAAAGGCTTAATTTTAGAAAAGAAAGTGTCATTTCATTTCATGCTTTAATTGGCGCTGTATTGGGATATGTCTTTTTGGATAAATCATTATCATTTAATGATGAGACAGAAGAGGAATCTAATCGTCATTATCACGAGATGATTTTGCGTCTTGTAGAACCAGTACCTGATTTACAAAAATAGGGAGGAAAAAAGAAAGTGCAGAAATTTCTGAAAAATCATGTTTTTTCTCTGATTGCATGGATTTTGATATTGATAATTTCCCTTGTTGCTTTGCCAAATATTACTGAGTTGACTAATGCTCACTCAGATATTACATTACCAAGCAATGTGCAAAGTAATGTGGCTCAATCAATTCAAAATAATTGGGGTGCGAAAAAGAAGAACACGTATGAAGTAGCACTCGTTTTTAATAAAGAACATGGCAAGCTAACAGAGGCTGATAAGCAGGCTATCAACAATACGCTTGACAAGTTCACTAATGATAAAAGTAAATATGGAATTAAGGATTCATTACTTCCTGATTCTAATATTGCTACTAGAAAGAAACTTCAATCAAAAGATGGTACGACTTGGGTAGCGCAATTTAATATTGCTAAGAGTCACGGTACTATTGGAGAAGTTTATGATCAAATGAATAAAGCTGTTAAGACGCAGGGTATTCGCACCTATGTAACTGGTGCTGATGTTTTGCAACATGACTTTTCAGCTTCGATTCAAGAAGGAATCAAGAAGACTGAAGCAATTACTATTGTATTTATTTTCATTGTTTTAGTCATTGTGTTTAAGTCACCAATTGTTCCATTAATTTCATTATTAACAGTTGGTGTATCATTCCTTACTTCCTTCTCAATTGTTACTAATTTGGTTGAACATGCCAACTTCCCATTCTCAAACTTTACACAGGTATTTATGGTTATCGTACTGTTTGGTATCGGTACTGATTACAACATCCTGCTATATGACAAATTTAAAGAGGATCTGGGGAAGGGAATGGACAAATATGAAGCGATGCATGATGCGCTTCGTAATGCTGGTAAGACTATTCTTTACTCAGGTTCATCTATCTTAATTGGGTTTACTGCATTAAGTTTAGCTAGATTTTCAGTTTACCAATCAGCTGTAGGTGTTGCTGTAGGTGTTGCCGTACTTTTGGTAGTACTTTTGACATTAAACCCATTCTTTATGGCTGTTCTTGGTAAGCGCATGTTCTGGCCTTCTAAGAAATTCACTGGTGAAAGTGATGATAAGCTTTGGCATGGTATTTCAGCTTCAACTTTAAAACACCCAATTATTTACTTGGTTGTTTTGGCAGTTGTTACTGTTCCATTCATGTTAATGTACTCAGGACATTTAAACTATGATGATACTGATGAAATTGCTGATTCAGTTCCATCAAAGCAAGGTTTATTAGTGGTTCAAAAGCACTTCTCAAAGGGTATGGCTGAACCATCATACTTGTACATTCAAAGTAAACATAGATTAGATAATGAAGAAAACTTGAAGTTGATTGACCAATTAACTAGACAACTTCAAGGTTCAAAAGATGTAGCGTTTGTTACATCTGTAACGGAGCCTTATGGTGAACCAATTGATATGCTTTATGTAAACAATCAATTGAATACTGTTAACCAAGGGGTTGACCAAGCGCGTTCAGGCTTGGGTAAATTAAGTAAAGGTGCCAATAAAGTCGCTAATGGTGCTAATAGCTTGAAAGATGGTGCAGATCAACTTCAAGATGGTACTGGTCGTCTTCAAAGCGGTGCTGAACAATTAGTTGGTGGTGCAAGTCGTCTTCAAAACGGTGCGCAAAGCCTTCAAAATGGTGCCGTTCGTTTACAAAATGGTTCAAGCCAATTGGTAAGCGGTGCGAACCGTCTTCAAAGTGGTTCAAGCCAACTTCAAAGCGGTGCCGTTCGTCTACAAACTGGTGCAGGTCGTTTGAGCAGTGGTACTCACGCTTTAGTAACTGGTGCTAATAGCTTACAAAGTGGTGCAAACCGTCTTCAAAGCGGAGCTCAAAGTTTACAAAGTGGTACTCAAAGTCTTCAAAACGGTACTCAACAAATGGTGAACCAATTACAACAATTGAGTTCACAACTTTCAACTCAATTAAGTGGTTCTAACAGACAACAACTTGCAACTTTGCAAACTGCTTTACCACAAATTAATAATGGTATTCAACAATTGAATCAAGAAGTTAGTGGTATCGATGTTTCGGGTTTGACTCAACAATTGTCAGGCCTTCAATCACAATTAAGTGAAGCACAAAAACAAGCCCAAAGTTCAGCAGCTAGTGCTGTAAGTGATGCTTCTACTGCCGCAGTTTCAGCTGCGCTGGGTAGTTTGAAGCAACAAGGTGTTGAGATTTCCAATGAGCAAATGGCTCAGGCTGAAAGTGCTGCTAAAGCAGCTGCTTCAAGTAAAGCATCAGGTGCAGCTGGTGGTAATACCGCTTCAATAAATATTGATACTTCACCATTAACTTCATTAGCTGGTCGAGTATCTGAATTAAAACAATCAGTAACTCAGTTAGCTCAAGCTTCAAATCAAGCACTTCCAGGTGCCGCAACTGCTTTGAGTCAATTAAGCTCAGGTTTAAGCCAAGTTCAATCGGCTGCTAGCCAAGGTGTTGCTGGTGCACAAAGACTTAACTCAGGTGCTGCAGCTCTTAACAGCGGTGCAGGCCGACTTAACTCAGGTCTTGGCAGCTTAAGTGCTGGTGCTGGTCGTTTAAGTTCAGGTGCCGGTCAACTTGATAGTGGCGCTAGTCAACTTCAAAGCGGTCTTGGTACTCTTGCAAGCGGTGCAGGCACTTTGAACAATGGCCTTGGTACTCTTGCAAACGGTGCAGGTACTTTGAACAACGGTCTTGGTACTCTTGCCAATGGTGCTGGTCAACTTAACAGTGGTGTTGGTCAATTAGCTAGCCAAGCTCCACAACTTATCTCAGGCATCGGCCAATTGAACAGTGGTGCTGGTCAACTTGCAAACGGTGCAGGTAAGTTAGCTTCTAAAGTTCCACAACTTACTACTGGTATTGACACTGTAAACAGTGGTTTAGGTCAAGGTGAGACTTACCTCAGAGGTTTAGGTTCATCTGCAGCTGCAGATACTTTCTACATTCCAAAAGAATTCTTGAAGAACGAAATGTTCAAGAAGTCAATGGATGTATATCTCAGCCCAGACAAGAAGTCAGCTCAAATCATTGTTGTATTCAACTCAAATCCAAGTGCAACTGAAGCTACTGATGAATCACAAGAATTGAGTGCAATGGCTAAGAAGTCATTCCAAGGTACTGCACTTAAGAATGCTAAAGTAGCTATGGGTGGTCAAAGTTCAAAGATCAAGGATACTAAGACTGTTGCTGGTGGTGACTTCGTCAGAACCGCTGCAATCATGTTAATCGGTATCGGTATTGCATTGATGTTTGTAACTCGTTCACTTCTTCAACCAATTTACATTCTTGGTACTTTGCTTATTGCCTACCTCTGCTCACTTTCAATCAACCAATGGATTGTTAAGGCAGTTCTTGGCAAGAGCATGCTTACTTGGAACACTCCATTCTTCAGTTTCATCATGTTGATTGCATTGGGTGTTGATTACAGTATCTTCCTTATGACTCGTTATCGTGAGCTTGAAACTGAAGGTTACGCAACTCCAAGTTCAAGAATCTTGAAGGCATGTTCTATCATTGGTACTGTTGTTATCTCAGCAGCAGTTATCTTAGGTGGTACTTTTGCAGCCTTGATTCCATCAGGTATTCCAACCTTGATTGAAGTTGCTTTGACTGTTGATGTTGGTTTGTTAATCTTGGTATTTATCTTACCAATTACTTTATCAGCAGCAGTTAAGTTAACTTATGAAGGGGTCGACTTCAGTAAGCTCTTTAAGAGAAGCAGTTCCAAATAGTTAAAAAAGAAGTCCTACGGTAGTAGGGCTTCTTTTTTCATATATCAATCAGCAATATTTGCTTTTTGAAGCATGTTATAATTACATTAGTTTAAGAAATAAGGAGTCGTTTTTATGACTACATGTCCAAATTGTGGCCACAAAATTAGTGATACAGATGACATCTGTCCAAATTGTGGTTTTAATCTTAAAAAATATCGTGATGATTTTTTCACGGATAAGCATCAAAAGGCAAAATATGAAGAACCCGATGAAGTTGAAAAAATTGCTAGTCGTGCAGCATATCGTGAAGAGTTTTCTCCAGAAAAGCAGAACTCCACTGTTCAAAGAATGATTGCCTGGGTTAGAAAAAATGCAACAATTGTATTTTTGCTGGGAGTCTTTTTACTGATTCTTATGAGTTTTTCTAGAGCAGTGGGTTGGATTTGCTTCTTGATCTTAATGGTTTGGCTATTTATTGTTTGTGATCGAAAAGAAAAGATTGAACAATATACTGCTGATAAACGATTAACCCAAAAGCTGAATCAAGTTGGTTCAAATATATTCAATCGAGTTGATGAACATGAAGATAAAGTAAAAACGCGAGGAAGAGAATTCGTCCAAAAGCATCCGCGTGTAGAAACTCAAGTAAGAGAAATCCGAAGACAAAGACAACATCGCTATAGTTATATTCAATTATCTGTAATTTTGACTGCTTTAATCAGTCTGATTGTCTTATTTACAGATTCTGGTGCGGCAGTTTCAGCCGTTAGTTACACTCAAAAGATGTCAATTTCTAATGTAATTTTTAGTTTAGCAGGTAGACTTCTCTCATCTGGAATGAATTCTTTTGAAGCACTTGTTTTATACATTGTTTGGTTATTACTATTCTTGTTCCCAATATTCATTATTTACAATATTTTGAAAAATACGAAAAGTAGCCAAGTTTTGGCGTTCATTTTGTCATTGTTGGAAACTGTTTTTCTAATTTATATTGTTTATAAGATGTCCAGCACAATGCGTGCGTCAACAGGGGTTTTAGCACAAATAACTAGTCAATTAATTACATATGCTGTTTCTATTGGAGCATCTGCATATTTCTTAATGTTAGCAAGTATTTTAACGACTGGTCTTTCAGGATTTAATATTTTTAAGCATAAGCAAAATCAGAACAATTAAAATAAAAATAGTACTATATTTCGTCTTTAGCACAAGTATGATTATTACCATAGTTGTGCTTTTTTGTAGTCTAATTAAAAAAGACGACCAAAAACGGTAAGAAAAGTAAAACTTGTGTGAATATAAGCCGCTAGTATTCTAACCACATATGAATAATCAAAAATATATAGAATATTAAATAAAGGAACAAGCACTTTTGTAAAAAAATACTTGTTATTTTAAATTTTTAAAAGTATACAAAATATTTTTTACGTTATAAAAAGCCTCCTAAGCATATGGCCAGTAGGCTACTAGCCAAAGCAGTATGTTATTTTAAGGATTGAAAATTATCTGGCCATAACTAGTATTACATATGATGACAGTTAGGAGGAGACGGATATGTTATCCAAGAATAATTTCAAAGAAAGATTAAGAAAGATGGAACCGAGAAAAGAACGGTTTTCCATTCGTAAGTTTTCTATTGGAGCAGCTTCAGTTTTGATTGGCTTCAGCTTTATGAGCATGGCTGGAAATCAAAAAGTTCAAGCTGCTACTGAAGAGGAGCCTGTAGTAGCGACTAAAAATACTGAGCAACAATCAAAGACTGATGGTACTCAAAGTGCTGAAGAACAATCAAGTGCAGATGCAGGTAATGCTCAAAATAATAAATCAGCTAAGGCAAATGCAACTACACCAAGTAATCAAAATGCTACTGATAGCAAACTTACTCAATCTTCTGCTCAAGATTTATCAAAGGATAATGTTAATTCAGACTCAAAGAATGCATCAGATTCTACAAGTGAAGTAAAGCAAAACAATCAAGCAATTCAACCCGAAACTTCTAAGCCCTCAAGAGAAGTTGAGAATAATGAGACTGCTAAGAATGCTTCAGCTAGTCAAACGACTAATACATTAAATGTTAATAAAGCATCAGAAACTCAAGCTAAATCAGGTAGTGAGTCAGTTACCTCTCCTAATAAAGGTCTAGTTTCTGAGAATAAAGCAAAAGTAGAAGTTAAGAGTAGTACACAACCTAAAGCTGCAATGCTATCATTGGTTCAAGAGTCAAATCCTGCTACTCAAACTGAAACAGTAACAGACTACTCAACGTTTCTTAATGCTTTGCGTAATGCTAATACTGGCACTATTAATTTACAAAATGATATTGACTTTAGTAATGCAAATTTAAAGCATGGTCCTAATAATGGATTATCTGGAAAGTATGAACGCCTTAATAATACTGGAATTGCACGTGCTATAACTATTAATGGTAACGGCCACGAGCTAAAGATGGGAGACCGTTACATTGAATTTACCAGTGCTAATCAAAAAAATACTAATAGTAATTGGGATATTCAATTAAAGGATCTTACCTTACAAACTACCAGTGGATATGGACCATTCTGGTTTGATAATACAGCAGATGAAGCGGCTAAAAATACTATTACTTTTAACGGGGTAACTACTACTACTGATTCACATGAAATTATGTGGTATAACGGCGGTGGTGCCTCAACTACTCATGTTAAATTCGAAGGCAATAATACTATCAACAGTACGCTTAATGGTAATACTGCAGCCATCTATGCTTATAGTGTTGAAGCAGTAAATGGAAATACAACCTTTAACGTAATTGATAGCTCACCAGATAATGCAGGTGCTAATAGATCAGCAATTTTGATTTCAATTGATGCAGCTCATGCGGGTAAAGTCATCGTTGATAAAGGTGCTACATTAACTATTAATGGAGATAATCAAGTTAATGTTCCGAAAATGAATAGTGCTGATTCTTATGGTACGATGGGAATTCGTTTCCAAAACTGGGCTAAAACAGATATCGATAAAGCTAAGACCAGTGTTGTTCAAGTTAACGGTAATTTAAACTTGAATATGGGTAAAGGTGGTTCAACCGCTATTTTAGGTTCTTATGTCGATGTACAACCAGACGGTAATGTTACTATTAACACGCAACAAAATGGTACTAGCACTGTTGCTGGTGACTTGGCTCTAGGTCATAGAGGTACTCACTTTGGTGTAATTGCTGGGGGTATCGAAGTTAGTGATGATTATGCTGGCTTGAGAATCGCTAATGGTGGTAGTTTAAAGATTGTTCGTCCAACCGATGTAAACTCTACTCAGCCCTTAATTTCATATGGTGATGCAGGTTCTTCTGGTGGTAAAACATTTACAGTAAATGTTGAAAATGGTGGTACTCTTGATTTACAAGATGGTGCTACTGATCCACAAACTTGGAGCTTTAGTAATACTAGTAGCACGGGTAATACTAATATGCCATGGGCTGGTTTGATTACTATGTGGGGAACCAGTGGTACAAATACTATTAAAATTAATAATCCTAAGTATATTAATTTGCAACGTACCGGCAACCAAACTGGATCATTAATGCGCCTTGAAGGTACTACAAATAATGTTTCAATTAATGGCGATATTAATAATGTTATTACCCCATTAGCTCAATGGGATGAAGGTGCAAAGAATAATCCTTCATACTACTGGTATATTGAGAATGAAGCTAACCAGAATAACTGGGGTAATTATGCAAATCGCTTTGTACAAAGTGGAAAGAATCCTCAGCCCGCTGCAAATGCCGGAGTTACTACATTTATGCATTCAAGCGGTAGTGTACAGATGGCTCCTAACCAGGCAGGAACTAATTCATCCAAGTTTAGCAATGGAGAAGTTGCCCAAACTCTAAATGAAGCTATAAATTATCAAGCTCCATATTTGAATCAATTCTTGAATCACTTTAGTTGGTGGGCACCACAAAGAATTGCCATGGGAAGCGGCTTAGAGGATGTAGTAAAACCAACTGATGCTGAAAAGTATCAACCAGAAGTTAAAACTATTAATGGTAATACTAAACAAACTTTAAAGGACTTAACTGCTAAAGATGGTATTAAAGGCTTGCTTTCTAGTGATGGTACCGAGACAACTGATCTTTCTTCTGTTAAGAGCGTAAGCTGGTATGATACAGCTACTGATGCCACTGGTTGGAAGAGCTTAATGGGAGATGAAACAGAGCCAACTAATCCAACTGGTGATTTAAAGACCACTGATAAATCAGCTTGGGCAAAAGTAACTTATCAAGATGGATCGATTGACTTTGCAAATATCCCATTGAATATTACTGAACCAACAGCAAATCTTTACACTCCATCATATAAGCCAGTAACTGTTGAACAAGGCCAATCTGCTACTGATGATCCAGCATTTACTGATCAAGCTGGTAAGGATGCTACTGCTCCAACTGGAACTACATTTACTACAGGTACTGATACGCCAGATTGGGCAACCATTAATTCATCAACTGGTACTGTAACTGTTAAACCAGGTGCCAATGTAACTGTAGGTGCTTACAATGTTCCAGTAACTGTAACTTACCCAGACAAGAGTACTGATGAGACTACTGTTCCAGTAATTGTCACTAAGGCTGGCCAAACAGTAACTTGGGGTGATAAGGGTGCAGTTGTAACTAGCGTTGATACTTCTAAACTTAACGCTCATGAAACTACTGAAAATTCACAAGTTCTTTCTGCTGGTGGCGTTGTAACTGCAGAAGGTTACGAATTAACAGATGGTAAACTTTCAACTACAGCTACTCCAATTACGATTGACCCATCAACTGTAAGTTGGACTACAACGCCAGATACTAACGTTGATACCGCAACTGCAACTGGTAAGAAAATTGAAAACAGCACTATTAAGATTGACTTCACTAACAATGATGCAGCTAAGAATAGCCTAGGCTCAAAGAATGGTGTTGTAACTACTAATCCATTTACCATTGATGCTAAAGGTGCTGGTGCTAAGGCTGTAACTGCTCCAGTTGATATTAAACTTGGCTCAGATTTAAATAGTGAACAATTTGATCAATTAGTAGATAACAACATCCCAATTGATGAGATTGCATCTACCACTTGGGCAACCATGCCTAATGAAAAAGGTCAAGGCGGAGTAATCAAGATTACCTTTACTGATAAGGATGCTAATGGTAATCCAACTTACTTGAACATTAATATTCCAGCAAGTTCAATCAAGGTAACTACTGATGCAGAAACCAATACCCCACAAGGTCAAAACGTTTCAACTAAGGTCGGCGAAGTTCCAGATCCAGCAGAAGGCATCAGGAACAAGAGCGACTTACCAGATGAAACTAAGTACACTTGGCAAGACACTCCAGATACCACTAAACCAGGTAAGAAACCAGCAGTTGTTGTCGTAACTTATCCAGATGGCTCAAAAGATACAGTTTCAACTAATGTAATTGTTGATGCTAAGCCAGAGATTAAGACGATTACTACAACTGTTGGTGGAGATCCAGTTGCTACTGAAGGTATTGCTAACTTGAATAATGGTGGTAATACTCCAGTTGATGGTTATCCAACAAGTGCAACTTGGACTACTAAACCAGATACTTCAAAGTCAGGTACAACTACTGGCACTGCGACTGTTACATATCCAGATGGTACTAAGGAAACTGTAACTATTCCGGTAACCGTGAATAAGAGTAGTCAAGTAACAATGACTTATGACTTCTACTCAACGGTTACTATCGATAACCCAGATGGCACATCAACAACTGAGCCAAGGCAGCACATAAGTTTTACTTATCTGGGTATTCCAACTGATGCAGATGTAAATGTTGAATTTAAGAATGTAGCTATTCCAAGCTTTGACGGTTATACTCCAGAAGTAAGTTTGACTACACCTAGTGCTGAAGGTACACCAATGGCTACTCTTGAAAAGGGAGTTGATGGCAAGTGGACATTGAAGTTACCAAAGCCAGAATTATCTTATCCATACTACAATTACACTATTAGCTACAAGAAGTCTGGTTCAGAAACACCAACCGATGCAGACAAGTATACTCCAGAAGGCCAAGATGTGAACACCAAGACCGGCGTTGTACCAGATCCAGCAGAAGGTATCAAGAACAAGAGTGACTTACCAGAGGGCACTAAGTATACTTGGAAAGACACCCCAGATGTAACTACTTCAGGTAACAAGCCGGCCACAGTTGTAGTAACTTATCCAGATGATTCAAAGGACGAAGTTCCAGTAACTATCCACGTAACGAACCCAACAACACCAACCGATGCAGACAAGTATACTCCAGAAGGCCAAGATGTGAACACCAAGACCGGCGTTGTACCAGATCCAGCAGAAGGTATCAAGAACAAAGGCGATTTACCAGACGGTACTAAGTACACTTGGCAAGACACCCCAGATGTAACTACTTCAGGTGACAAGCCAGTAACAGTTGTTGTAACTTACCCAGACGGCTCAAAGGATGAAGTCTCAGTAACTATCCACGTAACGAACCCAACAACACCAACCACTCCAACTACTCCAACTACTCCAACTGATGCCGATAAGTATACTCCAGAAGGTCAAGATGTGAACACCAAGACCGGCGTTGTACCAGATCCAGCAGAAGGCATCAAGAACAAGGGTGACTTACCAAATGGTACAACTTATACTTGGAAAGCTACCCCAGATGTAACTACTCCAGGTGACAAGCCAGTAACAGTTGTTGTAACTTACCCAGACGGCTCAAAAGATGAAGTTCCAATTACAATTCACGTGATTGACAATACTCCAAATCAACCATCATCTAAGGATGACAACAATACTCCTAAAAAGAGTGATGCTGATAAGAATACTCCAAAGGGTAAAGACATTACTGTAAAACAAGGTGAAACACCAAATCCAGCCGACGGCATTAAGAACAAAGGTGATTTACCAAGTGGTACCAAGTATACTTGGAAGAATACTCCGGATACTTCAACTCCAGGTAGAAGAACTGCAACAATAGTTGTAACTTACCCAGATGGTTCACAAGATGAGGTAACAATCAACATAAATGTTATGGCTGAAAATAGTGCTAATAATAACAGTAATACTAATGTTCATGATGATGTTGCCAAGCAAAATAATGCACCACAAGCTCAAGATATGACCGTGCCTTCAATCAATAGTGCTACTAATGGCACTAACGTAAAGGCACAAACAGGTGCACAAGTATCTCATAAAAATTCACTTCCACAAACTGGATCAAATGATAATAAAGCTGGTATCTTTGGTTTAGCTATCGCAACTGTAGGCAGTTTGTTTGGACTTGCCTTTGGTAAAAAACGTAAGGAAGATGAATAATTAATAATCCCTATAATCTTATATAGAAAGAGCAGAAAGTTGATAGCTTTCTGCTCTTTTTTACGCACATTTTAGTATGGAGATGAGATATACACATATATATTCTATCGGTGCGTTAATTACGTATAGATTGCTGTTCTTGCAAAAATGATAAAAAAATGAACCACAGTATTTTGTGAAAAAGTACTATAACAATTTAAAAAAAGACTATATTATTTAATGTTTTATAAAGTATTATAAAAATGTTTCAGAGCTAAAAATGCTATGAAAGGTTAGTGAAAGCGCAGATATTACAGTGATAGTATGGCTTTTTTGTGGTAGTTAAATTCGTTGAAAAATGTTTATAAGATAATAAACTAAAATTAATCGTTGTAGATAGGAGGACACAAAAATGTTATCTAAGAAAAACTATAATGAAAAAATAATTAAAAATAGACCGCTTTATGGGAACGGGTCAAAGTAAATCTGTTAAGGCCGATTCTGTGCAAGATGACATGATTACGCAAACAGATGAAGATGAAGCATTATCGGATGAAGTGAAAATAGATACTACGGATACTTCAACCGAAGAAGTAAGTAATCCAGCTACAGACACTTCAACCGAAGAAGTGAATGGTCCGTCTTCGGATAGTTTAACGGTAGTGGATCCGACAATGGAAACACAGTCTCCTGTTGAAGATACTATAACAACAGAACCGGATAATTCAGCAGTTAATGATACAAACCATTCAACTGCCGATACTTCGGAAGTTGAAACTAATACGTCTACTACTGATAACGTAGCAGCTGAAACGACTAATACAGCTGCAAGTACTACAACAAATGCGGATGATTCAGTTAATGCTGCAGACACAAGCACAATGACTGTGGTTAAGACAACTGAAGAAAAATCTGATGAAAATGATCAGACTAAAGAAGCCGTAGATAAGTTAACTGTTGGTGCAACTAAGGCCAAAGCTTTGGCCGCTGCAGCAGAAGGACAGACTGTTTCGGTAACAGATTATCAGACATTTTTAGATGCTTTACGCAATAAAGATGTAAGCACTATTGATTTTGCAAATGATATTGATTTCAGTGATGCGTTATTTAAACGTGGACTTATTAATTACAAAAATGTGATTTTGAATGAATCAACTGATGAAGATATTGCTCGTGCAGTGACGATTAATGGTAACGGTAATAAATTAATTATGAGTGACCGTTACATTCAATTTACTAGTAGGAATCAAAAGACTGATGGTAAAAATTGGGATATTGAATTAAAAGATTTAACCCTACAAACTACCAGTGGCTATGGTCCCTTCTGGTTTGATAATACTGCTAAGCAAGCTGCTGGCAATACCATTACCTTTAATGGGGTTAACACCACAGCAGATTCACGTGAAATTATGTGGTATAAGAGTGGTGCCATTTATAGTTCGACAGCTAATGTAGTCTTTAAAGGAAATAATGTAATTAACAGTACTCTTAAGGGGGATACTGCTGCAATTTACGCTTACAGCGTCAAAGCAGAAGAAGGTAGCACTACTACATTTAATGTAATTGATGAATCACCTGCCAATTCTGGCTATGATCGAGCAGTAATTGTGATTCCTGATAATAAAAATTCTGGAAATGTTACGGTTGCTAAAGGTGCTACTTTAAATATTAATGCGGATAATAAAGTAACTGTGGAAGGAATGGACGGCTCGAATTCCTATGGTACGATGGGTATCCGTTTTAAAGGCTGGGCACAAAATGCAGATATAGATACAGCTGCGACTAGTGTGGTTCAGGTATTAGGTAACTTGAATATGAATATGGGATCAGGCGGTTCTACTGCCATTCTTGGGTCATATGTTGATGTTCAAAACGTTGGAAATGTTAATATTGAAACGGCTCAAGATGGTAATAATGGTAATACTGGTACTTTAGAAGTAGAACATAATGGTACTCACTTTGGTGTAATTACAGGTGGATTAGCTGGTAGTGATAACTATGCAGGTATAAGAATTGCTGATGGTGGTACTTTGAAAATTGTTCGTTCGGTAGATAATGAAAACGGCAATAAATCTACACAACCGTTAATTTCATATGGGGATATCACTACTTCAAACGGTAAAACTTTTACTATTGATGTTAAACCAGGCGGTACGCTTGATTTACAAGATAATGCACAGAACCCTAATGAATGGGAACCTAATACTGGTACGCCTTTAGCAGGATTAATTACAATGTGGGGTACTAGTGGTACAAACATTGTTAAAATTAATGATCCTAAGTATGTGAACTTCCAACGTACTGGCAGTCAACCAGGTTCAATGTTACGGTTGGAAGGTACTACTAATAGTGTTTCTATTAATGGCGATGGTAATGCTGTAACTCCTGTTGCACAATGGGATGTAGGCAATACTGGTAATGAACCATCATACTACTGGTATATTTTGAATGAAACTAATCAGAATAATTGGGGAACAAATGCAAATGGGTTTACTCAAAAGGGTGAAACTAAACCAGTTAATAAAGATGGTGAAGCTAAATTCCTTAATTCCAACGGTAGTGTTGAACTAGCTCCTAATCAATCAGGTTCTACAGCATCAAGTTATAACAATGGGACTATAACCGAATCATCTGATCAAACTATGTACCTAAACCAGTTCTTAAATAACTTTAACTGGTGGACTCCACAGAGAATCGCTATGGGTAGCATGTTAAAGGATGTAGCTACCAATGCCCAAGAATATAAACCTGAAGTAAAAGAAATTACTGCAGGTGCTAATGATGTCCTCAAAGACGTCGATCCATTAGAAGGTATTACGGGGTTAACTGATAGCAATGGTAACCCGGTTGAAAATGGATTGAGTTATATCCAAGGTGTGACTTGGCTAGATTCAAGTACTGATGCGGAGAACTGGAAGAAATTAATGAGCAATGAGAAAGTTCCAACGAATCCGACCGGTAAATTAGGAGATTTAGCACCGGATGAAAAATTTGCTTGGGCTAAGGTAACTTACAAAGATGATTCAATTGATTTCGTTAAGATTCCGTTGAATGTAGTTACTGATCCAATGAAGGATAATTACACGCCAGCATATGAAGATGTGAGTGTGGAACAAGGAAAAGACAATAGTGCACAACCTGCAAATCCGACATTTACTGATAAGAATGGTGACACATTAGATACCATTCCAGAAGGAACTACATTCGCTCCTACCGCTGATACTCCAACTTGGGTAGAAATTGATCCAACAACAGGTCAATTAATTGCTAAGCCACCGGTAGATGTAGAAGCTAAAGATTATGAAATTCCGGTGACAGTAACTTACCAAGATGGAACAACCGATACAGTTTTGGCAAAAGTAACTGTAACACCAACAGAAACTAAAGAAGACAGTAATAAATACACACCTGTTTATAGTGAAGGCGTTGGAGAAGCTGGTAAAGACTTCAACGTAGATAGTCCAACATTTACAGATGAAGACGGAAACAAGGTTACTACTCCACCAGTTACTGTCTTTGAAAAAGGTGAAGGAGCTCCAGATTGGGTTAAAGTAGATCCGAACACCGGTGCATTAACTGGTACTGTACCAGAAGGAACCACTGGAGATGTTGTAATTCCGGTTAAAGTAACATACCAAGACGGTTCAAGTGAGGTAGTGAATGCAACAGTTAAAGTTACAGAACCAACGACACCAGGTCAAACAGCTGATGATCATAATCCAAAATATGAAGATGTCGATGTTAAACCAGGTGAGACGAATAAGGTAACTCCAACCAATACCGATAAAGATGGCAATCTAGCGAATATCCCAGACGGAACTAAGTTTGAGAAAGATCCGGATGCTCCAAGTTGGGTAGAGGTAGATCCGAATACCGGTGAATTGACTGTAGCGCCACCGGAAGGCACGCCATCGGGTGAACATGAAATTAAAGTAAAGGTAACGTACCCAGACGGTTCAACAGATGAAGTACCGGTAACGGTAAAAGTAAGTGAACCAACGACACCAGGTCAAACGGCTGATGATCATAATCCAAAATATGAAGATGTCGATGTTAAACCAGGTGAGACGAATAAGGTAACTCCAACCAATACCGATAAAGATGGCAATCCAGCGAATATCCCAGACGGAACTAAGTTTGAGAAAGATCCGGATGCTCCAAGTTGGGTAGAGGTAGATCCGAATACCGGTGAATTGACTGTAGCGCCACCGGAAGGCACGCCATCGGGTGGACATGAAATTAAAGTAAAGGTAACGTACCCAGACGGTTCAACGGATGAAGTACCGGTAACGGTAAAAGTAAGCGACCCAACGACACCGGGTCAAACAGATGCCGATAAGTACACGCCGGAGGCAAAGGATATTACCGTTACCCTAGGCCAAACCCCAGATCCAGCAGAAGGCATCGGTAATAAGGACACATTACCATCAGGTACTAAGTATGAGTGGAAAGATCCAGTTGATACAACTACTCCGGGTGACAAGACAGGCACAATTGTAGTAAGTTACCCAGATGGATCAACAGACGAGATTCAAGTAACAGTAAAGGTTGCAGAACCAACGACACCAGGTCCAACAGATGCTGACAAGCATACTCCTGAAGCTAAAGATGTAACAGTAGTTCAAGGCCAAACCCCAGATCCAGCGGAAGGCATCGGCAATAAGGATACATTACCACCAGGTACTAGGTATGCATGGAAAGATCCAGTTGATACAACTACTCCGGGTGACAAGACAGGCACAATTGTAGTAACCTACCCAGATGGATCAACAGACGAAGTCTCTGTAACGTTACATGTTACTCCTTCTGAAAGTGGCACAACAGATACATCAACGACGCCACCTACCGATACTTCAGGTAGTGACACTGACACTACTTCAAAAGGTGAAACGCCAGCTGATACACCACCAACGGATACAGCTTCTGATTCGACAGATACCACTCCAAAAGATGAAAATACTGATAATACAGGTGGTACTCATAAATCCACCAATACTGACTCTAGTCAAAGTGGTGCGACAGGCAATACTTCTAGTGGTGCGAATGCAAGTAGTAATACCGAAATTCATGCTAGTGATGTAACTACTGACCAATACACAACGGTAAACGACAATACTGCAGATATGAATACTCTTCCACAAACAGGCGAAACAGACCGCAACGTTGGAGTATGGGGTATGATTATTGCAGCAGTAGGTAGTCTATTTGGTTTAGGCCACGGTAAGAAACGTAGAAAGGATGAATAAAACATAATAAAAAAATAAATTGCCTTTAGATCAATTTTGTGAACAGGTATCTATTAGGGTAGATACCTGTTTTTGTGTATAAAAAAAGTAGAAAGTATAAAACTTTCTACTATATAAATATATTAATATTTAATTATTGATTATTCTTAGTAACATCGATGACTAAATGTTCATTGACGAAGGCCATTAATCCGAGGCCACTTAACTCACGACCATACCCGGATTTCTTTATGCCGCCAAATGGTAATTCACCAGAAGTAATCCAGCGACCGTTAATAACAGTCATCCCAGTTTCGATTTGAGCAGACACCTTTTTTGCACGATCAATATCGCTACCAATAACTGATGAGCCCAAGCCATAGCTTGAATCGTTGGCTAATTGAATGGCTGCATTATCGTCTTCTACAACAAAGACTTCAGCAATTGGTCCAAACACTTCTTTGTCAAAGACGGGATTATCTTTAGCAATATCAGTTAAAATAGTTGGTCTAAAGAATGCTCCTTTAGAGTCAATTTCAGGATATTGATAAAATACTTTAGCACCTGCATCAATTGCCTCCTTAACTTGGGCTTCGAGCTTTTCCTTAGCTTTTTCAGAATTCATCGGTGGTAAAGTAGTGTCAGCTTCAAGTGGATCACCAGCTTTTAAGTTTGAAAAGACGTTCTTTAATTCATGGAGCACTTCATCATAGCGGGATTTTTCGACAATAATTCTCTTAGAAGAAGTACATACTTGGCCATCGTTATAAGTTCTGGCATCGTTAAGAACATTACGCAGAACTTGTGGATCTGCATCATCTAAAACGATAAATGCATCATTACCACCAAGTTCCATTGTTGATTTCTTTAAATTCTTGCCAGCAGCTTCAGCTACAGCAGAACCGCCACGTTCAGAACCGGTTAAAGCTACGCCTTGAATTCTAGGATCTGCAATAATATCTGCTAATTGATCATAACTTGGATATAGGTTGATTAAACTGCCTTCTGGAGCACCAGCACGTTTAATAATTTTAGCGGTAAGTGCAGCAGACCCAGGAACGTTATGAGCATGTTTTAGCAAAATTGGATTACCCACAATAAAGTTAGGTGCGAAAACACGAATTACTTGATAAAGTGGGAAGTTCCATGGTTCACAGGCCATGATTACACCGGTTGATTGTTTTAAGTAGTATGCATTGCCTAAATCTGAATTAAGTTTAGTAGGTTTAAGCATTTCTGGGCCATGGTCAGCGTAATAATTACAAATAGAAACGCATAACTCTACTTCTTCTTTAGATTCGCTTAAAAGTTTCCCCATTTCTAATGTCATCATTTTTGCCAATTCATCTTCGTGTTCTTTTAATGCATTAGCAATATCGTGTAAAATCTCAGCACGGCTAGCTGGTTCTTCATGACGCCACTTTTTATAAAGTGCATGTGCTAAGTTAATTGCCTCATCAATTTGCTTAGAAGTAGGATTGTCATAACTGGCAAATGCTTCATTTGTATAAGGATTAACTGATTGATATTTAGACATTGAATGCCTCCATTTAATAAATTTTATACAGAACTAATACATGTATTAATTATAAAGCGTTTACAAATTAAAGCAATTAGAGACACTTTTGTCTTTATTTTGCTTTTAGTTGCTAAAAAGTCATGATAAAATGAAAAAAATCATTCCAAATAATATGAGGAGAACAATATGACACAACAAATTTCAACCGCCAAAATTTATTTAGGAACCCCATTTTATAATGACGATCAACGTGCCCGAGTTAAAAAGGCTAGAGCACTACTTGAACAAAATCCAACAGTAGTTAGAGTTCATTTTCCATTTGATCAAAATTTTGTTGATCCTGAAGAAAAAGATCCGGAAGCTGATGGTTTACGCAGTATGACTTGGCGTCTTGCTACATATAATAATGACTTAAGTGGTATTATTAATGCTACTTGTGGTGTGTTTTTATATGATATGGATAATATTGATGATGGAAGTGCCTTTGAAATTGGCTTTATGCGAGCATTTCATAAACCAGTAATTTTGGTACCTTTTACTAATGATCCTAATAAAGAAAAGAAAATGAACTTGATGATAGCTCAAGGTGTAACCACGATCATCGATGGTAATACAGAGCTAGAAAAGTTAGCTACTTATGACTTTAATGCTACTCCTGCTAATCCAGTAGTTGATTACAAAGTATTCTAATAAAAAAATTGCTATGGAATTAACCATAGCAATTTTTTTATTCATCTAATTTTTTTAATAATTTTTTGGCTTTGTTCAAAGTAAGGCGATTGCGGTTAATTCTAGCAAATGCACAAGCATCATTTAGATGTTGTCTAATGATGTCTTTTTTCTTCCCTTGTTGAATATCGTTGAGACTTTGTTGAAGTAAGATTCGAGCAATGTAAAAAATAGTGTGGTGTTCAACTCCAATGCGATAACCATAGCGAAGTAGGGCATTAGATTCTTTATATTTTTTACGTTCCCCATAAAATTCGCCCGCATCACATAAAATGGCTAAAGCATGCATAGCAGTTAGCATATCATTGATATCAACTTGCATGATTGTCTTCAATATTTGGCTATAATAATGTTCTGCTTTTTCATCTTCACCTTGTTCTGCATATATTTGACTGCAGCCGTTCAATGCTAAGAGTCGGTAAATATTATTTTGGGGTAGATCTGGAATAGTCAAGATATCATTGAAATAAAATAAGGCGCTCATCTGATTTCGTTCATTTTTTAGAGCATATTGTCCACGCAAAAAGCAATAATGAACTTGATCCTCTTGGCGTTTTAAATTATTGGGATTAATTTGAGATAGTAGCTTTAGGATTCTATCGTAGTCAAAATTAATGAATGAAAAATCAGCTTCAAAAAGAGAATGAGCAATTTCTTGACTATCGCTATTTGTCATAATGTCGCCTACTTCAATATTCATTCTATCGCAAAGCTGTTTCAAAATTTTATATGAAGGAACTTGACCATTATTTTCAAATTTGCTTAAAGTAGATTGGGTGCAAATACCTTGGCAAAGCATAGTTTGAGATAGTTTTTGCCTTTTTCGAATTTTAATAAATTTTTCGATATTAACCATAATTATTTCTGTCTTTTAATCGTTTGATATAAAAAGTCTAGTGATTCATCGATATAATCACTACCGTAGTCCATTGCATGTCCATGGCCTGGAATGACTAGCAATTCAACACCTAAGTTTTTATTAGCTAAAAAGCGAATGAAACTTAAAACTGATGCAATTGGAGTTAATTCATCAGCGGAGTTCATCATCATGAGTTTTCCTAATTTAGAAAGATCATAGGAACATGCATCTAGTTGTTGTAAGATTTTTTCATTGTCAGTGCCAGTATAAGTGAGAGTAAAGTATTTATAAAAGGCTTCTCTAATTTGCTGAGGGTCACTAATTCCAAGTTCATTTTTAGCATCTTTAGATGCTTTTGTAGTTTGATGATTTCTAATCCAGTTAGAAAATTCAACTGGAGCTGACCAAGTAACAGTTGGAAAACCATATTTCCCAGCAACATATAAAGCTAAGGTTCCACCAACACTTGCCCCAATTTGAACAATATTTTTAAGATCATCTTGGTCAGTGTATTCAGATTTTAATAGCCAATCAATAAAGTGCAGCGCATCATCATGAGCAGCTGGAAAAATATTTTTAGGGGCTAAGCTATAATCGGGGATGAAAGTCATAAAACCGGCGTTGGCTAGGGCAACACCTATTTCTTTAGCACTTTCTTTGTTACCGCGGAACCAACCTCCGCCATGCCAAAAAATTAAAATTTTAGTATTAGAAGTTGTATCATTTGGATAGTAGATATCAGAACTTAAGTCTTTGTTTTCGTCATAAACAATATTACGTTTAATTACAACCATAGGAAGCATCCTTTCTGATTTTATTTATTAACTTTATTATATATTAATTAAGTGAATATATAATATTATAAAGCTTTCTTTAGATTTCTAATCTTTAGGTCTGCTAGCAAAATTTTTGATAAAATTATACATACTAAATAACTCTGAAAGAAGGCGAGAAAATGCATCATTTATCACCGAAGGCTAGTCGAAGATTAATTAATATTGCTACAGTTGTCTGTGGATTAATTATTATTTTATTAGTTATCTATTGGTATCGATTAGGTATTTTTACTGATCAGGCAAAAATGCGAGCATATTTGGCAAATAAACGAATTATTGGACCAATTATTTTCGTATTGATTCAAATTGTGCAAGTAGTTATTCCGATAATTCCTGGTGGTGTATCGCTATTAGGGGGCGTAGTCTTCTTTGGACCGATTGCTGGATTTATTTATAACTATGTTGGTATTTGTATTGGATCGATTATCAACTTCTTCTTAGCCAGACATTATGGGCGTCCGTTTATTTTGCATATTGTTTCTGAAGAAACATTGGATAAGTATATGAAGTGGACAGAGAATCAGAAAAAATTTAACTGGTTCTTTGCACTATGTATTTTGGCGCCAGCTGCTCCAGATGATGTGCTATGTTTATTGGCCGGGTTGACTAAAATGAAGTTTTCAACTTATTTCTGGATTATTATTTTATGTAAGCCATGGACAATTGCAGCTTATAGTTTTGGTTTGCAATATGGTGCACAATGGCTCTTGAAGTTGATGGGTAACTAATGCTTGAATCGAAGAGAATATATTTAAGACGTTTTGAAGAAAAAGATGCTGCACAATTATTGAAGTGGGGCACTAATAAGCGCTACCACGATATGGCAGGTTTTGAACAATATCAAAATATGGATGATGCACTTAATGGTGTACATCAATATATGGCTCGCCCAGAAAGTTACGTTATCTGTTTACGCGATAATAATGAAGTTATCGGATTAATTGAGCTTTATGAGCGTGGAATGGACGAAAAAAGCGGCTTATTAAAGACAAAAGAAGTGGGCTTTTTATTAGATCAAAATTTTGAAGGTCATGGTTATATGACTAAAGCGCTGCATTTGATTTTAAACTATGCGTTTAAAAAGAAACGTCAATTAGAAGTCTGGGCAGGAACTTTTTCTAATAATGAAAAATCTCAAAAATTGCTAGAAAAGATGGGTTTTCATTATGTTTATACAGTTGACTATGCCCAAATTAGTCAAATTTTTTCATATAAAGAAAAATATTATTTGCTCAGAAAAGAAGAATGGCTTAAAATAGACGCAAACACAAAATCCTAAGACTGCTTCAGAGAGTTCACGGTTGGTGCGAGTGAATGCATAGTCGTTTCCAGATTTTATTTAAAGTGGGCAATTAATAGTTGCACGGTTTGGCGTCGTTACTCGTCTATTAAAGAGGTGCAGTCTAATTTAGACTGAAAATGGGTGGTACCGCGAAACTGTGTAAGAGCCGATTCGTCCCAGTAATAGGGATAATCGGCTCTTTTTTATGCATGGAGGTTTTTATATGCTTGATATTAAAGTGATTCGCGAGAATCTTGATTGGTCAAAGAAAAAGTTAGCTACACGTGGCATTAAGCCAGAAGAATTGGACGAATTAGTTGAAATTGATACTAAACGTCGTAAAGATTTGACTATGAGTGAACAATTGAAGGCTAAGCGTAACGATGTTTCTAAGCAAATTGCTGAAAAAAAGCGTAATAAAGAAGACGCAAGCGATGCAATTGCTGAAATGCGTGAAGTAGGTAAAGAAATTAAGAAATTGGATAAAGAAGTTGACGAATTAACTGAAAAGCAAAATTACATTTTGCTTAGATTGCCTAACTTCCCAGCAGATTCAGATCCAATTGGTCCAGATGACAGCTACAATGAAGAAGTTCGTAAGTGGGAAGAACCAACTAAGTTTGACTTCAAGCCAAAGGCTCACTGGGATCTTGGTACTGATCTTGGTATCTTAGACTGGGATCGTGCTTCTAAAGTTTCAGGTGCACGTTTTGTTTACTACATTGGTGCAGGTGCCCTTTTGGAACGTGCTGTATTTAACTTCTTCCTTGATGAAAACACTAAGGATGGTTATACAGAAATTATTCCACCATATTTGGTAAATGATGCTTCAATGCAAGGAACTGGTCAATTCCCTAAGTTCCATGAAGACGTTTATACTATTGTAGATAACGATGATCCAGATAAGCCTCGTGATTTGACTTTAATTCCAACTGCTGAAGTTCCTTTGGTAAACTACTTTAGAAATGAAATTATTCACGAAAACAAATTACCAATTAATGTAACTGCTATGTCACCAGCATTCAGAAGTGAAGCAGGTTCTGCTGGTCGTGATACTCGTGGTTTAATTAGAATGCACGAATTTCGTAAGGTAGAAATGGTTAAGATTTGTAAACCTGATGAATCATGGGATGAACTTGAAAAGTTAACTCATAATGCAGAACATTTATTGCAAAAGCTTGGTTTACCATATCACGTAGTTGCTTTGTCAACTGGGGATGCAAGTTTCACTAGTGCTAAGACATACGACCTTGAAGTTTGGATGCCAGCACAAGACAAGTACCGTGAAATCTCAAGTTGTTCAAACTGTACCGACTTCCAAGCTCGTCGTGCACAAATTCGTTACCGTGATGAAGATGGTAAACTTCACTTAGCACATACTTTGAACGGTTCAGGTTTAGCAGTAGGCCGTTGTGTAGCTGCAATTTTGGAAAACTACCAAAATGAAGATGGCTCAGTAACTGTTCCGGATGTTCTTGTACCTTACATGAATGGTATGAAGAAGATTACTAAGGAATCTGGTTTGATTTAGTTTTATTTATAATGATATTTAAGAAAGCATTCGCGTAAAAGCGAGTGCTTTTTTATCTTTTCGAATAAAAAAAGCAAATTTTTTCAAAAAAAATCTAGGCAAAAAAAGGCAAAAAAGGGGCAAATCACGAACGAGTAAAAAGCAGAAAGAACAGAATGTAAAGAATATAGTTAACAAAAAGAGAAGAGAGGAGAAGAAACAATTACAACTAAACCAAGCGTTTCATAAATGAAGCGAACGAAAACAAAGATTTGCCAAAAGGAAGAAAATAAGGTAAATTAATAAAGTCGCTTCGAGAGAAGAGACGAAGACAGCAGAATAAAAAGCCAAGCAAAGAAAAAATAAAAAAAGTACTTGCAAAGCGAAAGAAAAGCTGGTAACATATTTAAATGTCGTCAAGCGAAAGCGAAAGCGACAAAAAACAAATTCGAAAAAGTTCTTGACAAGAGCTTGAGGGTTTGATAAAATATAAAAGCTGTCTGGTTTAACCGGACAGAGGTAGTACTTTGAAAACTGAACAAAGTTTCGCTAAAAGTGTGCGGGTGTAAAAACCCAAACAAGAAGCGAAGTCAATTCGCAAGCAATAAATTTGAGACAAAGATCTTAAATAATCGAATGAGCAATCATTCAAACTTTTTAAAAACGAGAGTTTGATCCTGGCTCAGGACGAACGCTGGCGGCGTGCCTAATACATGCAAGTCGAGCGAGCTGAACCAACAGATTCACTTCGGTGATGACGTTGGGAACGCGAGCGGCGGATGGGTGAGTAACACGTGGGGAACCTGCCCCATAGTCTGGGATACCACTTGGAAACAGGTGCTAATACCGGATAAGAAAGCAGATCGCATGATCAGCTTATAAAAGGCGGCGTAAGCTGTCGCTATGGGATGGCCCCGCGGTGCATTAGCTAGTTGGTAGGGTAACGGCCTACCAAGGCAATGATGCATAGCCGAGTTGAGAGACTGATCGGCCACATTGGGACTGAGACACGGCCCAAACTCCTACGGGAGGCAGCAGTAGGGAATCTTCCACAATGGACGAAAGTCTGATGGAGCAACGCCGCGTGAGTGAAGAAGGTTTTCGGATCGTAAAGCTCTGTTGTTGGTGAAGAAGGATAGAGGTAGTAACTGGCCTTTATTTGACGGTAATCAACCAGAAAGTCACGGCTAACTACGTGCCAGCAGCCGCGGTAATACGTAGGTGGCAAGCGTTGTCCGGATTTATTGGGCGTAAAGCGAGCGCAGGCGGAAGAATAAGTCTGATGTGAAAGCCCTCGGCTTAACCGAGGAACTGCATCGGAAACTGTTTTTCTTGAGTGCAGAAGAGGAGAGTGGAACTCCATGTGTAGCGGTGGAATGCGTAGATATATGGAAGAACACCAGTGGCGAAGGCGGCTCTCTGGTCTGCAACTGACGCTGAGGCTCGAAAGCATGGGTAGCGAACAGGATTAGATACCCTGGTAGTCCATGCCGTAAACGATGAGTGCTAAGTGTTGGGAGGTTTCCGCCTCTCAGTGCTGCAGCTAACGCATTAAGCACTCCGCCTGGGGAGTACGACCGCAAGGTTGAAACTCAAAGGAATTGACGGGGGCCCGCACAAGCGGTGGAGCATGTGGTTTAATTCGAAGCAACGCGAAGAACCTTACCAGGTCTTGACATCTAGTGCAATCCGTAGAGATACGGAGTTCCCTTCGGGGACACTAAGACAGGTGGTGCATGGCTGTCGTCAGCTCGTGTCGTGAGATGTTGGGTTAAGTCCCGCAACGAGCGCAACCCTTGTCATTAGTTGCCAGCATTAAGTTGGGCACTCTAATGAGACTGCCGGTGACAAACCGGAGGAAGGTGGGGATGACGTCAAGTCATCATGCCCCTTATGACCTGGGCTACACACGTGCTACAATGGACAGTACAACGAGGAGCAAGCCTGCGAAGGCAAGCGAATCTCTTAAAGCTGTTCTCAGTTCGGACTGCAGTCTGCAACTCGACTGCACGAAGCTGGAATCGCTAGTAATCGCGGATCAGCACGCCGCGGTGAATACGTTCCCGGGCCTTGTACACACCGCCCGTCACACCATGGGAGTCTGCAATGCCCAAAGCCGGTGGCCTAACCTTCGGGAAGGAGCCGTCTAAGGCAGGGCAGATGACTGGGGTGAAGTCGTAACAAGGTAGCCGTAGGAGAACCTGCGGCTGGATCACCTCCTTTCTAAGGAAGCGAAGGATATGGAGAGTAGAAATACTAAGAGAAGTATCCAGAGCAAGCGGAAGCACACTAAGAAACTTTGTTTAGTTTTGAGGGTAGTACCTCAAAAGAGTTAGTACATTGAAAACTGAATATAATCCAAGCAAAAAACCGAGACAATCAAAGAGAACAGATTGTAGAGCGACCGAGAAGAGAATTCTTGGGTAAGGTCAAGTAGAAAAGGGCGCACGGTGAATGCCTAGGCACTAACAGCCGATGAAGGACGTGACGAACTACGAAAAGCTTCGGGGAGCGGTAAGTACGCAGTGATCCGGAGATGTCCGAATGGGGGAACCCAATGCAGCGATGCATTATTGGTTGATGAATAGATAGTCAATCAAAGGAAGACGCAGTGAACTGAAACATCTAAGTAGCTGCAGGAAGAGAAAGAAAAATCGATTTCCTTAGTAGCGGCGAGCGAAGAGGAAAGAGCCCAAACCAAGTGATTTATCATTTGGGGTTGTAGGACTGCAAAGTGGTAGCGTAAGCGATAGTTGAATTATCTGGGAAGGTAAGCCAGAGAGGGTGAGAGCCCCGTAAGCGAAATTGCGAGCGCGCCTAGCAGAATCCTGAGTAGGCCGGGACACGAGGAATCCCGGTTGAAGCCGCGAGGACCATCTCGCAAGGCTAAATACTAGTTAGTGACCGATAGTGAACCAGTACCGTGAGGGAAAGGTGAAAAGAACCCCGGAAGGGGAGTGAAAGAGAACCTGAAACCGTGTGTCTACAAGTAGTCAAAGCACATTAAAGTGCGATGGCGTGCCTTTTGTAGAATGAACCGGCGAGTTACGTTATCTAGCGAGGTTAAGTCAGAAAAGACGGAGCCGGAGCGAAAGCGAGTCTGAATAGGGCGAAGAGTTAGGTGACGTAGACCCGAAACCAAGTGACCTACCCATGGCCAGGCTGAAGGTGTGGTAAAACGCACTGGAGGGCCGAACCCACGTAAGTTAAAAATTGCGGGGATGAGCTGTGGGTAGCGGTGAAATTCCAAACGAACTTGGAGATAGCTGGTTCTCTCCGAAATAGCTTTAGGGCTAGCCTCGTGGAGAGGATAATGGAGGTAGAGCTCTGTTTGGACTAGGGGCCCGTCAGGGGTTACTGAATCCAGATAAACTGCGAATTCCATATATCCATACACGGGAGTCAGACTGCGAGTGATAAGATCCGTAGTCGAAAGGGAAACAGCCCAGATCACCAGTTAAGGTCCCCAAATCTATGCTAAGTGGAAAAGGATGTGGAGTTGCGTAGACAACTAGGACGTTGGCTCAGAAGCAGCCATCATTCAAAGAGTGCGTAATAGCTCACTAGTCGAGTGGCGCTGCGCCGAAAATTTACCGGGGCTAAGCATAGTACCGAAACTGTGGATGCATCGAAAGATGCGTGGTAGGAGAGCGTTCTAAGTGCGGCGAAGGTTAACCGAGAGGATAATTGGAGCGCTTAGAAGTGAGAATGCCGGTATGAGTAGCGAAAGACAGGTGAGAATCCTGTCCGCCGAAAGACTAAGGTTTCCTGGGGCAGGCTCGTCCGCCCAGGGTAAGTCGGGACCTAAGGCAAGGCCGAGAGGCGTAGTCGATGGATAACAGGTAGAAATTCCTGTACTGTGTTTAATCGTTATGAGCGATGGAGGGACGCAGGAGGTGAAACACGCATCGAGCTGGATCGATGTTCAAGCAACAAGTGCGGTTAAGAGTCAAATGCTTCTAACCAGCAACACGAGTTGTGATGAGTAGCGAAGTAATAGTAGCGAAGGTGATGTAATCACACTGCCAAGAAAAGCTTCTAGCCAGAGAGGACACACCCGTACCGCAAACCGACACAGGTAGTCGAGTGGAGAACACTAAGGTGAGCGAGAGAACTCTCGTTAAGGAACTCGGCAAAATGACCCCGTAACTTCGGAAGAAGGGGTGCTGGCCACGAGAGTGGTTAGCCGCAGTGAATAGGCCCAAACAACTGTTTATCAAAAACACAGGTCTCTGCAAAATCGTAAGATGACGTATAGAGGCTGACACCTGCCCGGTGCTGGAAGGTTAAGAGGAGAGCTTAGCGAAAGCGAAGGTTCGAATTGAAGCCCCAGTAAACGGCGGCCGTAACTATAACGGTCCTAAGGTAGCGAAATTCCTTGTCGGGTAAGTTCCGACCTGCACGAAAGGTGTAATGATTTGGGCACTGTCTCAACGAGAGACTCG
>SKEZ01000094.1_pt1 | contig 97516 bp, 84 predicted proteins | sample 4843881 | NCBI WGS metagenome assembly SKEZ01 (sample SAMN11008796, study PRJNA524170) | human gut metagenome | isolation source: fecal sample from pouch patient p1, p46 | place: Israel: Tel-Aviv | reverse complement strand
TTCTTTAAACTCCTGTGAATATTTTGTACCTTTTGCCATAACCATTCTCCTCCTTGCTCTATGACTATCATATAATATTTATTGAAAATGGTCATGTTTATTTTGTACTATTTATATTCTACCACCAGTGCAAAGAAATTTGTTTCATACGCGTCACCTTTTTTAATAATCTTGCAACCTGGTCGTATGTTTCCATCTGCATCCAAAATTTCTTTTTTTGTCCTGACATGTTTCCCGGTTTCATCGTAAAACATATTTCTTTTTGCAATCTTTTGTTCCGGTTCTTCCAAAGCTTTCCTCTCGGAAAAGATCAGATGTATATGAAGATTCGTCTTTGTTTTGTTATGATGCAATGCCGACTGACAGGCTACATCATATTTTTCTGCAAAGACACCGGTGAAATATTTTAGAATTGCCTCATGATCATATTCGATCAAACTTGGCGGCAGCATAATAATCAGCTCCCGGGCTTCTATGCATTTACCGGTAGTTCCGCTATTGCGAAAATCACGTTGATTTTCCTTTGCCAGATGGTACCAACACTTTTTCGGAACGTTGGTACACGTGGCATACAGATTTTCCTGACGTTTCAGATCCGTTATATAATTGACTCTTCCACGTACATTTTTCAGCTTCACCATACGGACAAAGCTATGATTTCCATTGCTCATTTTTTCTCCTTTCTGGCAATGGATACGTCAGAAAATATGACTTTTGCCGCAGGCATCCGCTCGATGCAATCGCGAAATACCTATTGAATAAATCTTTGATTTGTGCAATGGGTGTATTTCGCTCTCATACGCCGAAGGCTTTGTTTTAAGGGCTTGGCTATGAAGCTTCGCCCACCTCGGGTGGAATCTTTAATCGACCTGCTTTTATTCTTCTCATCCTATTTTTGGCGTATCCGCCATTCTTATATGCCCGTATCCGGGCTTTGTTTTTAACTGATATTTTTGTCTGCATAATTTTTTTCTTCCTTTGTTCACACAAGTTTGTTCACGCAAATGGATCCATTATTCTTTGCCTTCCTTTTGTGAACCAAAACCTGTGAACAATATAAAAAACTTTTTTTTAAAAGGTATTTCCATCTGCTCTGGCACCTGCAAGAATCCTTCTTCGTCTTTCTTCGGTTTCTCACGTCTCCAAGCTCTCTGCGTTCCAATACCTCCGCCGAATCGGTGATTGCTTCCATGTTTTACCCATCCTTCAATGCTGTTATCCATAATCTCTGCATACTCCTTAGACTGCCATCTTTGTGGAATACCGGTATCTCCTAACGCTTTCTGATGAATAATTGCTGTGCATACATAATCATCTTCATAGTCATCTAAGAACTGCTGGATCATTCCTACCTTTGTGTCCTCTGGTGTGAACTGTGTCTGAAGTGTTTTTACATACGCTTCCATATCTTCTGAAAATGTAAGACGAAAATCTCCATTACGATAGATTTCCATCGCTTCGGCCCACATCTGCTCAAAATAATGCCTTGCATGTTTCTCATCATCGCATATTTTCACTTCTGCCAAATCTACATTTGTGCTTACCGGAGCGAATCGCCTATTTCCGGTTCGATCATAGGGCAGGAATGTCATATCATTGGATGTGCCACAAAACACACACTGCCTTTCTCTGTCTTCTGCACGTTTTTGATATGGAATTCGATAAACATCCTTTTGTCTGGTAATGAATGCTTTTGTTCCTTCTATACTTTTTCCATTTGTCACTGCGTGCATCTCTCCAAGTTCGATGATCCAATGACCTTGAAGATATTCAAAAACACTCTTATCTTCCAAAGTTTTCATATCGTCAGTAAACCATTCATCATTCGTTGCCAGGTATTTGAAAAACGTAGATTTTCCAGTTCCCTGTCCGCCAACCAGACAAAGCATAATGTCATATTTACATCCGGGTTTATAGATACGACTGATTGCTGCGAGCATATGCATTTTCATAACTGCGGCAGTATATTCATTTTGTTCTGCTCCCATAAAATGATGTAACGCTTTTGCAATTCTTTCTTCTCCATCCCATTCAAGTGCTTCCAGATAGTCCTTGATTGGATGAAAACTGTGTTCGTTAGCCACAACATCTACCACCTTTTCCAATTTCTGATCACTAAGCTTATAATTCTTTTCCATATACAATGCGAGATTATACATATCTGTATCTGTCATATGAACTCCTCGTCGTTTCCACGGAACCGGACCAAGAATGTCCGTCTGCCCTGTCATATCATTTCTCTGAATGATTCCTCTAAGATATGGATCATGATTCAACACGAACTCGATTCCTTCCATCGAATTTGAATTGCAATCCATCGCTTCCAGCTCATGCTGAATATCTTCCACTGTCATCATTTCTTCTTTCACAATACTCTCTAATCTCAGCAAGGACTCCTCGCTGATATTCTTCAATTCTTTCGCCATAATGTTTTACCTCCTCTCGATTAAACTCAAATAATTCTAAAATCTCATCACCATTACCAAACTGCAAAGTATCCAGGTAACGATTAATCAGAAGCTCCTTTTCCAAAGCTTCAGAAAATAGTGGATACCATTCTTCTTCCGTCGTCTGTGGTTTATAAAACTCTTTCCAAAATTCAATCCACTTTAAATAATTGATCAGAATCTCTGTTGCTTCGACCACCCACAGCTGAATTTTCTGCTTAACAAAAGTGGCTCTCTCCTGTTCAGTCTTTGCAATCTTCTTTTTCTTTGGTTTTGATTTTTTCTTATACGGATGAATCTCAATCCCCAATGAAAAATCCTGATTCAATTTTTGTGCTGCATCATACTGTGACAATCCAAACATTCTTGCCACAAAATCAATGGCATCCCCAGATGCACCACACGCAAAGCAGTGATAATATTCATCCACTTTAAGACTGGGATGCTTATCGTTGTGAAACAGACAGCACGCCATACCATTCGATTTCACTTTTACTCCATAATGCTTTGCTACAGCTCTTGCATTTATTTTTTCTTTGACTGCCTGAAACAAATTCAACTTTTTCACCTCCTTTCCTCGTCAAAGAGCGTAAAAAGGAGCGGGCCATTATTTTGACCTGCTCCCTATTACTAACTCTGTTTAAAATTCCATACCACTTCGATTGAGTGGTCTTTGTAAATAATTATCTTGCGAATGAACAGTTCAACAAGTGTCCTGTCCAACTTCTCTACTTGCAAATGTTTCTGTTCTCTATTCCATCCATCCGGAACAGAAGATTCTTCTGTCATTCTATCAATTGCCTCTTTCTGACATTCTATATTTTTTTGCAATTGTTCCAGCATCTTCTCATACATTTCTTTCTGTTGAAGATACGTTTCTCTTTCGCTGTTCCCGGCTCGATAAGACTCATATGATTGGAACAAATCTGCATCAATCTTGTCATATGACTGTTGCATATCTCGAAAATGTTTCTTAGCAAGTTCGATTTTTCTCGTTTTCTTTTTTTCTTCCTCAGCTAAAATCTCACTCATTTCCAACCGATTACTGATTTTTTCTCGTATTAGAAACAAAAGGATTTCTTCTAAATCACTATCTCGTATTGATTTGACACAATCATCCGAATCTGACATCGAAAATCTGCGATTACAAGAATACACACCTGCACCTGCATACGTGTGCATCATACAATAACCACAATTTCCACAATAAACTTTTCCTTTCAGTACATGACTTTCATTCTTTATCTGTGGACCTTTATTTTTAGCAAGCTTTTTCCAAACAGCTTGATAGACATCTGGATCAATAAGTGCCGGGAATGCATTTTCAATACGTTTCCATTCTTCTTTTGGGTAGTATTCTCCTCCACCAGAACCAACACCACGCGAATGTGCTTTATTGATTACCGCAGTTCCTCCATATATCTCATTTCTAAGAATCCTTGAAACCATATACGGCACCCAATTATTTTGCTGTTTTACTTTACGAAAATAATCTTTCCCATCACGTTTACGGATATAAGCAGCCGGTGCATCAACTCCTTCTTTATTAAGCTCGGCGCTAATCTTTAATATTCCTTTTCCAGAAGCATAGTCTGCAAATATTCGTCGAACTACCTCTGCTCCTTTCAGATCAATTTCTAACATATACCTGTCCTTTTCACATTTCTTGTACCCATATGGAGCATATGTATTCATGAACTTTCCCTGTTCCTTGCGTACGGCAATTGCTGATTTTACCTTTTGCGAAAGATCCTCGCTGTAAAAATCATATAACAATGCCTTAAAAGCAACATCGATTTCACCAACACCACCTTCGCAAAGACTGCTGTCATAATTATCATTGATCGCAATAAATCGAATTCCCATAAACGGAAAAATCTGCTCTGTGTATTGTCCGATCACTAAATAATCTCTGGAAAATCTAGACAGATCTTTTACGATAATCACTTTCACCTGCTGCTTACGAACAATTTCCAACAACTGCTGCACGCCCGGTCTATTCAGGTTTTTACCGGAATATCCATCATCTTTAAGCTCAATCACTTCCATTTTCCGAAGTTTCTTATCCTTACGAATATAATCCATAATCAATTCTCGCTGATTCGCAATACTGTTACTTTCATCTTTCATCAAATCATCTTCTTTTGACAACCTGAGGTAGATTGCAATTTTATCCATGCCACTCACCATCCTCTCCCAATATGTCTTTCTCTGAAAACCGCCAGGTGATTTTCAGTTTGTGCTTTGGATATAATTCAATGCGAGCAATTAACAGCTGAATCAACTCACTATCTAACTCTCCTTCCGATGCTTTATTTAAACTAAGCAGCCAACGCAATTTTTCTCTGATTCCTGTTTCATAAGAAACTTGTTTATTTCGTATTTGTCTAAGTTCAAGATCAAGCATTTCTCGTTTTTCTTCTGCTACCACTTTGACACTCAAGAAATCATCTTTTGTAATATTTCCCAAAACATAATCTTCATATCTTTCTGAAGATATTGCATCTAGATTCATTAGTTTTCTTTCTGCCTTTTTTATCTCCTTCGTCCATTTTGCAAGTCCCTCTTCTAATTCAGCTTCCATTGTCTTTGTAAGCTGATGATCTGCCTGATTAAACTGTCTCAATAATTCGCCAATTAACTCCTTTAAAATCTCTTCAAGTGTTGCTTCCGTAATACGAATACCGATATGCGTTTTTATCTGCAGATCATAATTTCCATGGCATGTAAAATAATATTTCCTCTCCGTTTCTGTTCCCTTCGAAACACTGGATGCATATTGCAATCGTTCTCCACAAATACCACAATACAAAACACCTTTGAAACGGTTTTCTTTTACTGGAATTGATTTCGTACGTTCAGATGAAAATGTGCTGTTCTCTGCCTTTCCGGAAAGAATACTCTGCACTTTCTCAAACACTTCTCTTGATACAATAGGCTGATGTGTATCTTCTACAATGATCCATTCATCCTCATCTGTAAAATGCCGCTCCTCGCCTTTGTAATGCCTTGCCTTTCGTTTTCCTTGTACCATGTTTCCAAGATAAAGCTGATTATGCAGGATATTGCTGATCGTACCGATTCTCCACAGCTTCACCTCATCTTCCGGCTCTCTGTATAAATGTCCATTTCGAAAATACTTTCCCGGAATACTAAGTTCCTGTTCCTGCAACCTCATTGAGATTGCCCTGAGTGGCATACCGTCCAAAACCATTTTATAAATGCTTTGTACTACTTTGGCAGCCGGTTCATCTACAATCAACTGTCGAAGTGGATGATTCTTATTGACTTTATAACCATACGGAGCATTGCTTCCAAGAAACTTGCCTCGGATCTGTTCCTGTTTTCTAGAAGTGCTGACACGCTTTGATACATCTCTTGCATACATATCATTAACCAGATTTTTCAATGCAATCTCCAATTCTTTATTACCGTTGTGATCCTCATTCGTATCAAAATGATCGTTTACTGATATAAATCGAACCCCTAAAAATGGAAATATTGTCTCGATCAGATTACTTGTTTCCAGATAATCACGTCCCAGACGGGATAAATCCTTTACGATGATGCAATTAATCTTTCCTGTCTTTACATCCTCCATCATGTTTTCAAATGCCGGACGATGAAAATCTGTACCTGTATAACCTTTGTCAGTATACTCGAATAGTTCTGAAAATTCAGGTTTTCCAGTTGTGTACTTTCGCATGATCTCTAATTGATTTTCAATAGATTCCGATTTACGGTTAATAAGCTCTACAGACAATCTTGCGTAAAGTCCTGTTCTCCACGTTTCATTTGTTTGTACAATTTCCTTTCTTGGTTTGTCTACCACATTAAACCTGTTTTTAGTTCTAGCCATGTTTTCCTCCTCACGATACTGAATGCAGTATCTGCTCACATTTCTTCATTTCATCGGTATAACGATAGATGATTTCTACAGTGTTATCCTCATACACTACAATTCGATTGGTCAGACTTACCAGCAAGCGGTGATTCAATTCATCAACCTGTGGATTTTCCTTAAACTGCCTCAAAATACTTTCTGCTGCAATTCCATTTTTATATATTTTCTCAACCAAAGCTTTCTGCTCCTGAATTGCTTTTTGAAGTCCAATCTCTCGATCTGTATACTGATTACGGTACCGATCAAACTGTGCTTCACTGATCAGTCCTTCTTTCAGATCCTGATACAAAGCAGCTTTTAACCTTCCGTACTTCGCAAGCTCCTCTTTCAGTTTTTGAATCTCTTTATCCTGCACCAATGCTGCATCCTTAGAAATATGCAACTCTTCCAGGCTCCTGGCTAATTCATCATAATGGCAAAGCTTACGGATCATTCTATTCAAGCTTTCCAGCACGATTTCTGTAAGATCTGCTTCTGAAATGTTATGACTGGTGCATTCGGATTTTCTGTTATAGCCAGAACAGAGAAAATGAAACACCGGTCCACTTTTCAACATTCTTTTTCTTCTGATTAATGATTTTCCACAATCTCCACAAAAAATCAGACCGGCGAAAATATTAGGATTTTCCACGTCTGCAATCTTTATCACATCTCTTTCCAACAAGGATTGAACAATATAAAAATCTGCTTCACTGATAATCGGCTCATGCGTTCCTTCCACAATATCCCATTCCTCTCGCGGCTTTTGAATGAATTTCTTCACTTTGTAACTGACCAGACTCGATTTGCTCTGTACTGTATTGCCAATCATCATTTCATTTTTCAAAATACGGATCACCTGAGTTGCACACCACACAGACTTTTCAGGTTTTCTGCCTTTTTTGTAATTATCACCACAGCTTCGTTTATAATCAGCTGGTGTTAATACACCCATACGGGTCAATTCATCAGCTATCGCATTTGCACTCAATCCATCAATCTTCCTTGCAAAAATCTTTCGCACAACTTCTGCCGCAGGCTCATCAATGATAAGATGATTCACATTTTCCGGATCTTTCTTATATCCATACGGTGCAAATGGAGCGACATATTCACCTTTCTCTTTCTTCACAGCCAGGCTTGATCTGACTTTAAGTGAAATATCTCTACTGAAATTGTCATTGGTCAAAGCCTTGATTGGCATGATCAGATGTGTTTCACTTCCATCCGCAGTCAAGGAATCATAATGATCATTAATCGCAATAAATCGAACACCTTTCTCCTTGAACACTTTGGAAATATAATTTCCGGTCTCGATTCTCTCACGACCAAAACGAGATAAGTCCTTAACCACGATACAATCAACACGTCCATCGTCAATGTCATAAAGCATACGCTTCAATTCCGGACGTTTGTAATTGCTTCCTGTATACCCATCATCAATGTAGGTATCTATCACCTGCATTTCCGGATGCTGACCTAAATATCTGTCTATGATCATCCGTTGATTCAATATACTGTTACTTTCTGCTTTTTCTACGCCATCCACGTCTCCGTCACCCTTGGATAAACGAAGATAGATGGCTGTATGATAGATTTTCTTTTCTGTCATTCGCTTCCCTCCTTCTTAATATCGTATCGCTACTGTTCTTTCTACATATTGAGTCAGCAGACTTGTAAGACTTTCCTCTCCGGCAAGAACTTCTTTCACCTTATATTTTCCGATTTTGCGATAATCTGCTTTTTCAGAAAAATGATTTTTCACAGTCTCGCTGACTTTCTTAAACTTTTCCTGCATGACATGTAGATTCCATGCAGGCTGCATTTCTACAGTCAGAACACAATTACCGAAAAACAACGTCGGTTCTACCATTGTCTGACCAGTGTCTAAAAACTTTCGCATATGTTCCCTCCTTTCATTCCGTGCATAAATTTACTTTTTCTAATACATCTTTCATTTTTGTCGTATCACTCGATTTCCTGCAGCTTTCGCTTACGGTCACGACAGTTGCCTGCCCACAGATCAGGTTCAGAGGCTCTTCTTCGCTTGCCCTGTCATCTCTGGCATCGGCAGGCTAGGTGTTATTCACTCCTTCAGTCAAAACCTTCCGTTCTGTCTACTCACCATCTCGGCCTGCTTCCCTTGCCAGGTACTGCTCGTACGCTCATTCACTTAGTTCCCATATGCGAGCTTAATAATAACAAGAAAATAGGGCCTTATGTTCTATATCCAAAACGTCGGAAAGATGTCATATTAATGACAGATTTCCACGTTTTCGGATAATATACCACTTTTATCGAACATTTGTTTGTAGTATTATATAAATGACTCATCTTTACAAAGGAGTGATAAACCATGTATGTAAGATTAACTACACAGGAAAAGCTTAAGGATCTCCGTCTCGCCAAAAAAATGACTCTTAAAGATTTAGAAACGGCTACCGGTATTTCTAGCTCAACCTTAGGTGAATACGAAAAAAACGATTATAAAGACATCACAAGCCATTCGCTGGAAATATTGTCTAACTTCTATGGCGTATCGGTAGATTACCTTCTCGGAATTACCGAAAATGATATTGAAGCAAATACACCAATTGAAGAGCTTCATCTGACCGATGATGCAATCGCAGTTTTAAAAAGTGGTAAAATCAATACTCGCTTACTCTCAGAAATGATTGCTCATCCTGGATTTCGAAAGATGATGACTGACTCCGAAATCTATGTGGATCGCATCGCATCCTGCCGGATCCATGACATGAACATCATGTTGGAAGCTGTACGCCAGACGATCATTACAGAAAAAGGTGCTGATCCGGATGATATCTATATGCAAACAATCAAAGCTGCGCAATTTTCTGAAGAGGACTTCTTTGGTACGGCCATTAACAAAGACATGATGGAGATCTTATCGTCCATTCGTGATGCACATATGCATGACAGTACAACTGCTGATACTACCGGAGCCGATGTTGTAAAAAATGCTTTGGATCAGGCCAATCATTTTGAAGGATCTGCCGAAGAAGCCCAAGTTGCCATGTTCCTGAAACAGTTAGGAATCAAATATAGCAAACTCACCAAGGATGAATTTGTCACTTTGATGGGTATTCTTCGTAAATCTGATATGCTGAAATCTCCCGGAAGCAAGCGTGGCAAAGGTAACCGAAAGAAACGATAACAACAAAAAAACAGGTCCGGACGCACTGAGTGTAATCAGTGTATCTGAACCTGTCTTTTCTCTATGGTCTTTCCGATGAATAGCTGGGCTGGCTTTTCATTGAGATTTCTTATGCTTTTTTCGTTGACATTTAATACTGTTCAATGTATCATATAATCAAGAAATGGGTTTGTTACCGTACAGCTATTGCTCAAGCGGGGTGCTCGTTTCTTTTTTTATGTTCACCATGTCATACAGATATAAATTTCCGTCTGCAGCATGTCGTATCAACATTTCTATTCTGAATATATTAAACCGTTCAAGATCTCCAGTATCATTGTTATATACTGGAAGTGCAAACCTTGTCGTAAATCTATACCAGCCAAACTTTGCATCAACATTATGCTTTCCTTTAAAGTTTTCCTGCCATCGTTTATTCGTAGCACATTGAAGAAGCATAGGAATTCCCTGGGTAGCATTAGCCTTTGCTTTCGCATTCGCTCCATATAATCTTTTGGTATCTCCAGATCCTTTTAATTCTCCTGGAAAATCTGAACCAATATAGACTTGATCCGAGGTTTCGACTACTTCATAGCAATCTCCTATGTATTCTTTTAAATACTGCTCAACTTCTTCCCAATTGATATTCCTCTTTCCTTTAAAACGAATATCACTAATCACAACAATTTTCTTTCCATCCAAATCTGATATTACACTTATTTTCTTATCCACTAAATATCCTCCTTTCCATCCTGACGCATTGCGTTATGTTTATGGTAAAAAAATATACAAAGAATACTATAATACCTGATAACCCTTCCTTGAATTAATTCTTGGACTAGAAATCATCAGTACCACTTTTTAATTATCTTCACTATTGATTCGGCGCTCTATTTCCGCTCTGTATTTCAACAATCGCAGTAAATAATCCGGAAGTTCTCTTTTCTCTGCTTCCCAATCTTGAACGGTACGATACGGAATACCATAGTAGTCACTAAATTCACGTCTGTTCATTCCCATTTTTTCTCTTAATTTTTTAACTTCTTTTCCTCTACTCATGATTTAACTCTCCTACTCAAATAACGCATTGCGTTATTTAATAGTATCCAATATAATCTTTGTTGTCAATCCACTATATCCCACCTCTCATCATATTTTCGCCCATATATTTTTAAAAAATAGAAAAGACAGGACCGAACTCCTTGCAAATCAAGGCTTTTCGTCCTGTCATTAATATAACATGTGCTCCCGTCGCAGAAATTAATAATGCCTTGTCCTCTCCAGTTTCATAAATTTTTCGAAGATTATTTATAAAACCAATCTGCATAGAGTTTGGTTGTAAACGATATACTTCCAAAGATGGAATTTCTGCTTGCTTCGCCAATTCTTTCTGCTTTTGAATAATTTTATTTTTTATGTAGATATTAGTGTAAGCTTCTATAAATTGTTCGAATGGTAGTGATTGCTGCGCATTCCATAAATTTTCAAATTCAGCAACAATGTTTTGCGTATATTCTCCCTGTTCTGTCGAAACAATTTTGGTATTCCACTCACGATTTGTTGTAAGTGCACTTAATGTCATATTGGAACTTCCAACAATAATTCGATACATTTCTTCCTTTTTAAAAATATACCCTTTCGTATGAAATCCTTCTTTAGAATTATCGGTAATAAACATTTTTAATTGAATGTTTTTAAAATTTGCGAGGATACGAAGTGCTTTAGGATCGCTAAACATCAAGTAATCCGTTGTTAGAATTTTGCCGGATATCCCGCGTTGTTCTAGTTCTCTCAAAGTCTGAAGAAGCGGTGTAATCCCTCCCATAGTAATAAATGCAACGCTAATTGCAAATTCTTCGCATGACAAAAGTTCATCTTCGATGGATGAAATAACTTTTCTTCCTTCTCTATAATTATTTGATACAAACTGTGGCTTATAAGCCAAGTTTGAAGAAGTATTTTGATTAATAAAGGCTGTTGTTAAACCTTGTTTTAATTGAACAATTTTCTCTTGATTCATAATGTTCACCTTTTATCTTGTAACGTCCAAAATTCGTATATATCTTCTAATCATCTCATAAACCGGGCGCATATTTCCTAAAATACTATAGAATAGTGTCGCCAACTTTTTCAATCAGAGATATATCTACGCTTCTATTTCTTGTATCATAACTTGTAACATCTGCTCTTCATCTAGTTCATTCAAGTAGAACAAGTATCCATCCTCAAATAGGTTCTTTTTCACCTCAGTTTCTGATCATGCATACTCTACCACAATCGCTTTTGCCCATGTCAATCCCGTAACCGTAAAACTCCCCTTCTCACTTGTCCGAAAGCATGTATAACCCAAAATATCAGGAATTCATTCATACTTTTCTTCAAATTTTTACTCTAATATCTTACGTCGTTCCTCAACCTGTCTTTTCATTTCCCTCGACATTATATTTGCTTAGACTTCCCTTTCCTCATTAACCTTTTAAACATATGCCATTATAGTACTTTTTATTGGACTCTACCTACTTTATATATATATTAAAAGACAGATTGGCGATAGTAAACCAATCTGTCTTTCTAAAGGAAAAGGGACGATTCATCACCGCCCCCTGTAATTTCTATGTGTAATTCGATTTACTTATAAGAAATATTTAGTTTCCCATCTGTGCAGCCACTTCAGCAGCAAAGTCTTCGTTTTTCTTCTCTAATCCTTCTCCAGTTTCGAAACGAACGAATTTCTTAACTGTTACGTTAGCACCGTTTTCTTTTGCTACTTTTTCTACATATTTAGCAACAGATAAGTCACCATCCTGTACGTATGCCTGATCTAATAAGCAGATTTCTTTTAATTCTTTGTTGAGACGTCCGATAATCATCTTTTCGATGATGTTGTCTGGCTTCTCTGGGTTTTCTGTCTTAGCCTGAGCTAATAAGATTTCTTTTTCGTGCTCTAAGTATTCTGCAGATACTTCATCGCGTGAAACGTATTTTGGAGACATAGCTGCTACCTGCATTGCTACGTTCTTTAAGCAAGCTTTGATCTCGTCGTTGATTACGTCTGTCTCAGCTTCTACTAAAACACCGATTCTTCCGCCACCGTGGATGTAAGGTACTACACATCCGTCTGTAACTACTTTTTCAAATCTTCTGATGCTTAAGTTTTCTCCGATAACAGCGATTTTCTCTGTCAAAGCATCTTTTACAGTCTTTGTGTTGTCTGCTAACCATGCTTCGCTTAAGAAAGCATCCATATCAGCTGCTTCTGTTGCTACTGCCTGATTTGCAACTTCTTCTACATATGCCTGGAAGTCAGCATTCTTAGCAACGAAGTCTGTCTCAGAGTTTACTTCTACGATTGCTGCTACTTTGTCATCTTTTACAACAGCTTTTACAAGACCTTCTGCTGCAATTCTTCCTGCTTTCTTGTCAGCTTTTGCCTGTCCGTTCTTTCTTAAGTATTCTACTGCTTCGTCCATGTTTCCGTTTGTTTCATTAAGAGCTTTTTTGCAGTCCATCATTCCTGCACCTGTCATCTCTCTTAATTCTTTTACCATACTAGCTGTGATTGCCATGATCATTTCCTCCATTGATAATAGTTTCTTTAAAAAAATGCTTCAACCTGTATTCAGGCTGAAGCATTTAGTTCCAATCTTAAGCTTCTTCTGTTACTTCTTCAGCTGCTTCTTCTGTTACTTCTTCAAAAATTTCTTCTTCTCCTGTAACACCCTGGTTTGCTTCGATTACAGCGTCTGCCATTTTAGCAACGATTAACTTAACTGCTCTGATTGCATCATCGTTTCCTGGAATTACATAGTCTAATTCTTCTGGATCACAGTTTGTATCTGCGATACCGATCAACGGAATTCCAAGTGTGTGTGCTTCCTGAACACAGATTCTTTCTTTCTTAGGGTCTACGATAAAGATTGCATCTGGAGCTTTCTTCATATCTTTGATTCCGCCTAAGTTCTTTTCAAGTTTCTCCCACTCTTTTTTGATTGCGATAACTTCTTTCTTAGGTAATACGTCGAATGTTCCGTCTTCTGCCATTCTTTCGATATCTTTTAAGCGTGCGATTCTGCTCTGGATTGTCTTGAAGTTTGTGAGCATTCCACCTAACCATCTCTCGTTTACATAGAACATTCCGCAACGTTCTGCTTCAGATTTGATTGCATCCTGTGCCTGTTTCTTTGTTCCAACGAAAAGGATTGTTCCTCCTTCTGCTGCGATGTCAGAGATTGCTTTGTAAGCTTCATCTACTTTTCCAACTGATTTCTGTAAGTCGATGATGTAGATTCCGTTTCTCTCTGTGTAGATGTACTCTGCCATTTTAGGGTTCCATCTTCTTGTCTGATGTCCAAAGTGAACACCTGCTTCTAATAACTGTTTCATTGAAATAACGCTCATGATTTTTCCTCCATTGGTTTTTACTCTTCCGCATATTTCCTGTACTCTGCAACCGTTTCTTCTATATATAATGCGGTCCTGATCTTATCTGGCTGTCATCTTTCTCTCAAATGAAATACAGATGAAAGTCCTATTCAGAATCCATTGAAGAATATTGGCACCGGCAGAGATTGCCATATGCGTGTTTTTTACGACCGTTTAAGTATAGCATAGCAAATCTATGGATTGCAAGTACTTTATCATACTTTTTTACAGTTTTCGCATTTTCTATGACTGTGTCGTACTTCCGAAACCACCGTTTCTCACACTTGTCACATCATCGTCAACTGTGATTCCATATTCCACAAAGATTCCCTGCATAAATCCTGTTCCTTCTGGAATCTCAACGGTTTTATTTTCGTTTGTATCATTTGTGATCTTTGCGAAAATATGTCCCTCATTATCAGAGTAAAAGTAATCGCTGTCAATAATTCCAACCGTATTATTTAATTGCAGACGATATTTGAATCCAAGACCGCTTCTCGGATAACATTTTAGAACCCAATTTTCTTCCATCTCCACACGGATTCCTGTAGGAACTTTCACAGTTTCCCCTGGTTTCATTGTCAATGTCACCGGTGCATAGAAATCATATCCTGCCGATCCTGAAGTAGCACGCTTTGGAAGTTTGATATGATCGTAAATCGTCTTGATTTCTTCTGCATTGGTAGCACCAAAAGTATCGATCCATCCTTCTGTAAACTGCTCGTAACTTACTTTCTGAAATTTTGCAATTCGTTTCATTTGTTTTCTCCCGTTTCTATTTTCTCTCTTGTTGTTTCTTCTTTATGTTTCTGTATTCCGAAACAGATAGCCGGTTCCTCCATGCTGAAAATCATAAGAAGTCCCGGCTAATCTATCGTTTTCTTTCCCAGTCTTTCTGCCGGACAAGCTTACATTTTCGCCGACAAAAATGAAATTTTAGGAATCGTGCAAGATCACTTTCTCTTGGCGAAGAGACTCCTGTACATCGATGACTCTCTGATTTGCGCTTCCCTTCCAGTGAAGACTTACATCTTTTTTATCACACTCGAATTCGCCATCTACAAGCACATCGAGATATTTCACAATCTCCGTGTTTTTAATTTCCTCCCAGAGAGAACCTGTGTAAAGCCAGATTGTCTTTTGTGGAAATTTCTCTCGGATTTCTTTTGCCAGTTCTTTGACATCATAAGCATTTCTGACATGAAGCGGATCTCCTCCGCTAAATGTGATTCCACTGATATAATCTTTGGAAAGTTCCTCAAAAATCTCTTCTTTTGCTGCCTGATCAAAATCCAATCCCCCGTTCGGATCCCATGTGATCGGGTTGTGGCATTCTTTGCAGCAGTGAGAGCAGCCTGCCACCCACAATACGACACGAAGTCCATCCCCGTTTAGCATATCGTCTTTTGTTATGTTATGATATCGCATCTTACATACTCTTCCTTTCTGCGATTTCCGCCATCTTTGCATCGTTCAGACGTGTATCTCCTTTGACTCTTGAATAAGAAAGGTATCCATTCATCCGGTCGATCTTCGTCAGATTTTTGCTTCCGCATACCGGGCAGACATCCATCGCAAGTTCTTCGTGTCCGCAATCGTCGCAGTACGCCAGAGACAGATTGACCCCTTCATAAAGCCCCATATCCATCGCGCGGCGCACAAGGGCTTTGATTGCTTCTTTATTGTAGTTGATCGGATATTTCACATACTGGATTTTTCCTCCGTTGCTGAGTTCCCAGAAACGATACTCCAGATCCTGCTTTTCAATCGGTGTGATGTCTTCTGTCACATGACAGTGGAATCCATTGCTGACATATTCACGGTCAGATACGTTTTCTACGATTCCGTATTTCTTGCGGAACTGCTTTACCTGAAGCCCGCAGAGATTTTCTGCCGGTGTCGCATAGATTGCATACAGATGTCCATCTTCTTCTTTAAATTCGTTGACACGCTTGTTGATGTACTCTAATACTTCCAGTGCAAATGCGCCGTCTTCCACAAGTGATTTTTTATTATGAAGCTGCTGAAGCTCATTGAATGCTGTGATTCCAAAGGAAGCAGTCGCTGATTTTAAGAGAGGCTTGATCTTGTCGTGCAGACCAAGATTTCCACCGTAAAATCCACCTTCACAGTATGCAAGCGGATTTGTCGATGCTTTCATCTCCCCGAGATACTCATATGTACGAATATGGAGCTTCCGGATCAGATTTAAGTAGTAATCAAGTACTTCATAGAAATCTTTGTTCTCTTGTTTTGCCTTTGCATAGATCATTGGCAAGTGAAGACTTACTGCACCAATGTTAAATCTTCCGACAAATACCGGCGTATCTGTCTCATCTTTTGGATACATACCACCCTTTTCGTACCATGGGGATAAAAATGCACGGCATCCCATCGGGCTGATGATTTTACCATACTGCTTATACATACTTGCGATGTAGCCTTTTCCAGTCAGACTCAGCCAGTCCGGATACATTGTCTTTCTTGAACATTCGATTCCTGCTTCAAATACATCTTCCAGTTCTTTTCCCGGTCCATGCAGGTTCTCATCATAGAGGAATACGATTTTCGGGAACAATACCGGCTTTTTATGACCTTCTTTTCCCTGTCCGTTCATTCTGACTTTCAGCATCGTGATCGTGACAAGCTTTGCAAAACGGCTTCTTCCGGTTCCTGCTGTCACTGTAATAAACGGATAATCTCCTCTGCTGGAAGATACGGAGTTAAATTTGTATTCCCACCCCTGGAATCCCTGCTCCATCTCTTTTTCCAGATCTTTCCATGCGACCTCTTCTGCCTTCTCCCGCTCGATTCCAAGTCCCAGATATTTCTCCACATGGTTATGGAATGATTTCTCTGCAAACGGCTCTAAGATATCATCTACACTTGGCACAGTAAATCCACCGTACTGCTGGCTTGCTGCACTTAGAACAATATCTCCGATCACATCGAATGCTGTATCCAGTGTCTTCGGCTCATTGTACCAGAGATTTCCCATCTCAAATCCCCCGCTCAGCACGTTCTTTACATCAAACAGACAGCAGTTCATTGTATCGCGTCTCGCGGACATGTCGTGGATATAGATGTATCCATCTCTGCATGCCTGAATCTCTTCTGTTGTCAGGAAAAACTTCTTGTAAAGTTCCTTATTCAGTTCATTGAAAATCAGACTGCGCTTTGTAGATACGAGCGCACTGTCTGTATTACTGTTCTCCTTATCACCGATGTACATAATTGACTGACTCTTTTTGTACACCTCGTCAAGCATTTGCACAAAGTCCTGCTTATAGTTGCGGTAATCACGATAGCTCTTTGCCACAAGCGGATTCACTTTCTCCAATGCACCTTCTACGATGTTGTGCATCTCGGCAATCCGGACTTCTTCCACTCCCATATCTCTTACTTTCTCTTCCACAAATTTACAGATAAATTCAAGCTCTGCATCTGTAAATTGGATCAATGCACGATAAGCTGATTTATTGACTGCGACTACTACTTTCTGTACATTAAACTCTTCTGAAGTCCCGTCTTTCTTGATTACTTTCACCATACTACACTTGCTTCCTTTCCCCAGTATTTCATCTATATTTAGTGTTTTATCATCTTTTAGCAAACTAGATAATGTGTCTGCACGAACAATATTACCACTTCCTGCAAGCACCGTCAACAAGAACTGCGCGAAAATATTATACAAAAATCTTCGTTTCCGTTCTTCTAAATTTTGTGAAAAATAAGGATGGACATTGCTGTTCCATCCTTATGTTCTCTCTTCTATTTTAGTTGCCGCACTCAATGCTGATTTCATTAAACAACTTTAAAATTTCTTCCACACTTGTCTGCTGCTTTTCTTTGCCTGACCGATCCATTATGATCTCTCCCTGATGCATCATCAAGAGCCGATTCCCATACTTTACAGCATAGCGAAGATTGTGTGTCACCATGATCGCTGTCAATTGTTTCTTTTTCACAATTTCATCTGTCAGCTCCATGATCCGCTCTGCCGTCTTTGGATCCAGCGCCGCTGTATGTTCATCGAGAATCAGAAGATCCACCGGTGTCATCGTAGCCATCAGAAGAGCCATTGCCTGTCTTTGTCCGCCGGACAATGCTCCCACTTTTGTCTCCAACTTTTCTTCCAGACCAAGTCTTAAGGAAGATAATAGTTCCCGATAATAGGAAATCTGTTTTTTGTTGATTCCTCTTGCAAATCCATAACGTTTTCCTTTGTGATCCGCTATCGCCATGTTTTCAAGAATCGTCATCCCCGGGCAAGTACCAAATGCAGGATTCTGATACACTCTTCCAATCTTCTGATTTCTTCTATACTCCTTTTCCTTTGTGATGTCTTTCCCGTTCATGCAGATTTGCCCTGCTTCCGGCAGGATACTGCCACAGATCAGATTTAGAAGAGAGGTTTTCCCTGACCCATTACTTCCAATCACAGAAACAAAATCCCCCCGATCTATTTTCATTCCAAAATCTTCAAATAAACACATTTCATGAACCGTCCCAGGATTATAGTATTTATAAATATGATTTAATTCAAGCATTTCCTTTCACCTTCCTTTTTCTCTCCGTACTGATCAACAAAATCACAAGAAACAGCACTGCTGTGATCAATTTCATGTCTCTTGGTTCAAAGTTTTTAATTGCAATACCGACACACAACTTGTAAATCACCGCTCCGAAAAAGACAGTGGTAGTTGTTTTCAGAAAGGAAAGCTTACGAAACAGGCTCGTTCCGATGATCACACTGGCAAGCCCGATGACCATCGCCCCAGTTCCCATGGAAATTTCAAAAACCCTCTCCTCCTGACAGAATACACATCCCGCAAGTGCCACAAGACCATTGGCAATCGCAAGTCCGATGATTTTCACATTTCCTGCATCTTTTGCAAGAGAAGTGACTAACTTGTCGTTGTCACCTGCCGCCCGCAGAAGAAATCCTGACTTTGTTCCCAAATAAAGATCCAACAATAATTTTGCCCCAACCGCAATAACAAAGATCAGTGCCAGTGTGGCATAGTTTTTAAGTGTTCCCGGAAACATCCTATCGATCAGATTATTTTTAAAAATGGTTTTCTGAGAAAACAGTGGGACATTTGCCGTCCCGGCAATCCGTAAGTTTACCGTCCACAGAGCTGTCATCATAATGATCCCGGCCAGAAGATCTCTGACCTTTCCTTTCACATGAATCAATCCAGTGAGCATTCCTGCCAGCGCTCCTGCCAGAAATGCCAGAAGCAGTGCCAGAAATGGGGATATTCCCTTTGTGATCAGCGCAGCTCCTACCGCTCCGCCGAGCGGAAAACTTCCATCTACAGTTAAGTCTGGAAAATCCAGTATTTTATAAGTAATATAGACACCAAGAGCAAGTATTCCATAGATGAAACCCTGCTCCATTGTTGTTATGATCAAGCTCATTTTCCTGCCTTCCTTTCCTCATATCCTTTATTCGCATATCTCAGCGTTTTCCAAAAGTTCCTCTCCAAAAGAGATCCCCAGTTGTTCTGCCACTGCAGTATTCAAATAAAGATTTCCTCCTGAAATCTCTTCATATTCCAATTCCGATGCCTTTGCCTCTCCTGTCAGTATCTTTGCTGCCATTTTCCCAGTCTGCTTTCCAAGTTCTACATAGTCAAGTCCTTCTGCCGCCAGACATCCAAGCTTGACTTGCTCAATTTCGCTTCCAAATACTGGAATCTCTGCTTCTTTTGCCCGTTCTAGAATCGTCGGAAGGGAATTTACTACCGTGTTATCTGTCAGATTAGTCAGACAATCTACCTTTCCTACTAATGCTTCTGCTGCCATCGCAATTTCCGATGTATTGCTGACACCTGCTGTCACAATCTCAAATCCATAATCTTCTGCATAGTTTTCATATACTTGAATTGCGGACAAAGAGTTTACTTCGCTTGTCGTATAGAGAATCCCGATTTTTTTCGCTTCTGGAAGAATCTGACGAATCATTTCAAGCTGATCCTTGATCGGAAGTCTGTCACTTGTCCCGGTCACTTCCCCTGCCGGCTTTTTATCTTTTCCTGCCAACTCTGCCGTTTCTGGATCTGTCACCGCCGTATAGATGACTGGAATCTCTGTATCCATCGCCGCATTAAATGCAGTCTGTGCACTTGGGGTTGCGATTGCACAAATCAGATCCATCTGATCTGCCACAAACCGATCCGCAATCTGACTTGCAGTGCCCATATCCGCCGCTGCATTTTTCACTTCGATGTTTAGATTTTTCCCTTCTTCCAACCCTTCTTCTTTTAATCCTTCCAAAAACCCTTCCCTGCAGTTATCAAGAGAGGCATGCTCCGCAAACTGTGAGATACCGATACGATAGATTTGCTCTCCTTGCTCGTTCTTTGCTTCCTGCTTGCTTGCACAGCCTGTGATTGCTACAATCGCTAGCACAACTGCCAGACTTCCTGTTAATTTTCCTACCTTTTTACTCATTCTTCTCATCATCTTTCTCTGCTCCTTTTCCTTTTTTAATTATGCTGATATCCACTTGCCAGGCAGATAACTATGATGTTAGCAAAGATTAGACAATTCGGATTGTGAGCACTTCGAGGCTTCGCCTCTCAGTCGCGGGCAGCCCGCGAATATTTTTCCAGGAACGCTCTCTTTTGTGCAAGCACAACGAGCGCCTTCCTGGAAAAATGCTCACGATCCTTGCCAACACGAAAAAAACCGCCTCAAGCTCTTGCTTGAGACGGTAATAATAGGTATTATTATCGCGGTACCACTCAAATTGACACGTACTGTCCTCTTTCTCATGTACTAACATACACTCCTGATTGATAACGGGTTCGGTTCCCGACGTACCATACTCTCCTACTGATTTCAGGCCGCCCTCGAAAGTCCATTCAATCATCAACTTCATATGGCAATCGCACCTCCTGCCACTCTCTGGGATGTCGTTGGATAACCTACTCCTCTTTCTCAACGGTTTAAAAAGTTATTTTTTATTAATTTATTACAGAAATATAAATTTGTCAATACTTTTTACATCTTTTCAAAACATTTTTATTTTTCTGTCTAAAGCAATTTCAAAAGGAACTTCTCTACCTTCCGTCCTTATAATTAAAATCTGACAAAGAGATATCCTTCTGCTTCTTCACGGTTTCTACGGATCGTTCCAGGTTCTCCTGCATCTGACTCGCGTAGTTTTTTAATTCTTTTTTGTAAATCTCTTTTCCAGAAAAAATAGAAGAGGCAATGTCACCAAAATCCGGAACAACCGGCTGGATCATACTGTAAACCAGTTCGATATTGCCGTTTTCTGCCACCGGATTCGGAACAGCAATGCTCTGTTCCATCGCATATTGATAATAACGTCTCATATGTTCATTCTCAATATCTTTTTCTCCGAGATCCCCTCGCACAGACACAAATCCTCCCTGCGCCATCAATTTTTTCTGATATTCATAAGAATAGAGATATTTTAAATATTCTGCCGCAACATCCGGGTGTTTACTGTTCGCTGAAATTCCCATCCATCCCTTTGTAAATGGACGCAGTAGTTTCCCATCCGGAAGTTTTTCATTCACCGGAACTTTCATCACTCCGAAATCCAAATCCGGATTATCCTTCTCCCAAACCGGAATGCACCATGCTCCCTGCACAAGAAATGCTGCCTTGCCTTCTCCAAACAGCTTTCTTGCCTCCGGCGCTGTCAACGATGCTGTATCCGGATGAAAACATCCTTTTTCATACAACTCTTGATAGAGGTCAAACGCTTGAACCACTTCAGGATCTGCAAATGTTGTCTGCTCTTCCTGTAAAAATACTTGTCCTGCCGGTCCTAATTTTGCTCCTCCTACTTCTGAAAATGCACGAAGCTCAATATCCATACGGTTTTTCTGTGCACCGCTTGCAACCATGCCGTAATACTTGCCATCTCCATTTTCCGTAACCTGCTCGCAGACTTGTCGAAACTCCTCCCAGCTTACTTTCTCCGGATCAATCTCTGCCCCCACTTCTTCCAAGAGAGCCCGGTTATAAAATAAAAGTGCACTCGGAATGTCTACCGCTTCTGGAAGAAGATAGACATCTTCCCCTTTCATTGTAACATTTTCACATAGAAATTCCGGCTGGATCTGCGCAAAGAAATCTTCTTCCAAATATAGATTCATCGGAAGAAACCATCCCTCACTGACTGCCGTGGAAAACGTAACCGTAGACGGTAATGGAAATAAGTCCGGAGCATCTCCTGCCCGAATTCCGGACAGCATCGTTTCATTAAACTGCGCCTGTGTCAGCGTCGTATAATTTACAGTGACATTTGGATGATCCTTCATAAACTGCTCATTCAATTTTTCTCTGGCATCTTTCGTACTGTCACTCCAGTCGACGATATTCAATACGACTTTTTCATCTTCCGGTGTCTTAATTTTTTCAAACTCTGCTTTCTGACTGCTGTTGCTTGCTTCCGGGCTTACGACTTTTACTCCTCCACAGCCAGTCATACCTATCAATGCTCCTGCCAACAGCACTGCAATTCTTTTTCTCATATGGCATCCCTTTCTTTCCGCTATTCTTTGACTGCCCCTGAAATTCCCTGGATAAAATATTTTTGGAATGTTACAAACAACAATAGCATCGGAAGAATAGTAATACAAGCTCCCGCTGCAATACTTCCCCACTCCACAATATTTTCTCCCTGGAAAGAATACAGACCGACAGAAAGTGTACGGATTTTCGGCTGATTCACAGACAAAATAAGTGGATACAGGAAAGAGTTCCATGTCCAGATTGATTGCGTGATCACTACGGTTCCGATCACCGGTCCCGCAAGCGGAAACATGATTCGGAAAAACACATCAAATTCACTCGCCCCTTCCAGCACTGCAGATTCTTCCAGCGCTTTTGGGATCGACTGAAAGAATTTTGAAAACAACAAAATAAAAATCACATGTCCACCACCGACTTCTGCCAAAATCAGCCCAATCAAAGAACTCTCGCAATGGAGCATCCGCAAAATCTGATACACCGGGATTGTAAAAAAGATTGTCGGGATTCCCATAGAAATCATCATCACCGTATAAATAATCTTTTTTGCCCGGAACTCAAAACAACCCATAATATATCCCGCAAGCGCTGTAACTGCAAGAATCACAACAACCGAAACAACCGTCACAATCACCGTGTTCAGAAAATATCGGGAAAATTCCGCCTGCTCCCATGCATTTTGAAAATTTTGAAAGGTAGCACGATTGTCTGCAAACAACTCCAAAAAGGAATTCGTATTTTTACTGCTGAATGCGATCAACAACATCAGCAGGAATGGTGCAAGCCAGATTGCTGTGCTTACAAATAATAAAATTTTCTTTAACATGCCTCTTTTCCTTCTTTCCACTTCTTTTGAAAGAATCGTATCAATCCACTGCACAAAATCAAAAATACAAGACACATCACGACTGCCGCACTTGCATAACTAAGTCTCGGCGCTCCAAACGAACTGGAAAATGCTGTCCTGTAAATATAAGTCGATATCATATCTGTCGAAAAATAAGGGCCTCCACTCGTCAATGTCTGTATGATATCAAACATTTTCAAGGCATTTAAAAATGCCACGGAAGTAACCGTAAAGATGACCGGCTTCATTGTCGGGATCAAAATGTAGCGGACAAACGCCGGTTCACTGGCTCCATCTACCTTAGATGCTTCAATTACTGCCGGAGATACCATCTGAAATCCTGCCATCCAGTAAATAAATAATGTCCCTGTCTCTTTCCATACAGATACAAGGATAATCATTAAAAATGCCCACTTAGGTTCTGTCAGCCATTCAATCTTCTCAAGACCAACACCACTGATGACCGTATTGACAAATCCATCATAGCTGAAAATACTTTTCATCAGAATACCAATCGTAGCAGAAGTTGCTACGATTGGCATGATAAATACTAGGCGGACCATTTTTTTCTTTTTAAATGTATTATACTCTACAAGATAAGCAAGGAAGAACGATACTGTTACCTGAAAAAAAGTTCCTGCCACTGCATACAATACACTGTTTTTCACTGCGTTCCAAAACAAACCATCTCCCAGGACTTCTACATAATTGTCCAGCCCTACAAAATTTGCCGTTTTTGTAATTCCATTCCAATTCAACATGGAATAAAACAGATTTAGGAGCAATGGATATAACTGAAATACTGCATACAGAAAAAGTAGTGGCAGCAAAAATGTTACAATGATTTTTTTATGGTCTCTTTTCATATTCGCTCACCTTATCACAAAAGGACTTTTGTCCTTTTACAACTTGAATCCTGCATAATTCTTGGCTACCTCGATGACACGGTACACATCCAGGTTTTGTTGGAATGCCATTTCATTTCTGCGAATGAAGTCAAGTACATCTCTCCACATACGCTGTGCTTCTGTATGTTTTCCTGCACTGATCAAACGGAGTGCCTCTGCCATCTTCATCACATATTCTCTGTGGTATCCTAACTGTTTCCACTCCTGCTTTTGAAGACCATCTCTTTTGGCTGTATTTGCCTCGATCACCGGAAGCATCTCCTCTGCGAGATTTACACACACTTCATATCTTGCTGACAGAACTGGATTTAATCTCTCACCGATTGCGTTGAAATAATCGCAGGAAGAATATGCAGAAAGATTTTCCAGATAAGTGATCACTTCTTTCCAATTTTCTCCGTACATGCTGCTGAAGTATTCTTCCTTGAGCTCTTCGTAATCGCGTGTATTGTTCCAGAGCATCTGTCCCATAACATAGTTCGGGAAGTTATGCGGAAATCCTGCCCGAAGTTCCTGACAGCTGATATATCCGTTTAACTGCAAGTTTTTCAGGAAATGAATATCGCGGTAGATCACATGACTGATCTTCATGTAACCAAGGTCTCCATAATGTGCTCTTCCAAGCGGATAATCATATACGAAGCTGTCTCCGTCAAACATCTTCTTCCATGCAAAGAGATAAGAAAGATTCTCTTCCAGTGAATTCGGAAGCACAATCTTATTTCTTACATATGCCTTCGGTTCCGGAACATCTGTTTCGTAATTGACATCTTCATAACTCATTTCAAATGTACGCGTGATCGGCGCAAACATCATTGTAAATCTCTCTGGATTTTTGAGTTTTTCTTTCTCTGGCGCAAACAACAGTTCATGGTACAACAAGAAACAAATCTTTGTATCCAGACCTTCTTTCGTCAGCGCTTCATCCAGCTGATTTAAAATGCGGACATACTGATCTGATGGAAGATCCTTTTGACAGTGCTCACATTCACAGATATTATTTCTCGCATCGGAAAGCCATACATGCAGATAATCTACATCTCTTCTTTCTTTTGCATAATTGACGATCAGTTCTACCATCTTGTTTCCGACTTCCGGATTTGCAAAGTCAAGACTTGTCAAGATCGGCGCTGTATCAAACAGCTCTCTTTTTCCATTTAATTCTGCCACAAGATGTTTTTTCTCTTCCGGAAGGGTAAGACCTGATTCCCATCCATACTTTGAAGAATATCCGAGCACTTCCCCAGTCCATCCATGACCTACACGATGATGCACAATTCCTCTGACCTTCATCTCCTGATCGATCCGATCGCTCATCTCCTGAGCAATTTCTGTATTGAACGGTTCTTTTTCTGCATATGGATTAAATTCATGTTCATACCATCTCTTAAAGAATGAGTATGGATTTTCAAACTGGATAAAGAACGTATTCATTCCAATCTTCGGAAGCCAGTCGATAAAATCTCTCAGATTCTCATAAGAATCTGCTCCTTCAATGCAGACTCCTCTGTGTCGGAAACTTGCTGTCTCCTCAATAGAGATTTCCTTTTCTGCCCAGTCGTTTTCGGAAAGAACTTGGAAGAATTCATTCTTTCTGCCCGGACGAAGATATCTCACGCCAAATTCATGGAAAAGACGATACACGGCAATCAGTACTCCCACTTGAGAATCTGCCTGAATCTTCCCCTTTCCTCCGTGGAGTTCGATACAGATATGATCCATATCTGTATCTTCTTTTTCCACGATCACTTTCAGATCTGCATCTTGCTCGGATGCTTTTTCTGCCTGCATTTGTAATACTGCCTCAAAATAATGCTGCATCTCTGCATGCAGAAATTCCTGCTCTTCTGTCTGATACCAAATTTTTATACTCATTAGTTTGCACCTTCTTTTTCTTTCAATAAGTTTCTCTTATCTGCCGCTTTGAAGAACGGGTAATAGATAACAAAGGACACAATCACAAGCACAATCTGTAATACCGCACCTCTCCAGCTTCCTGTCGCTAAAAATCCTCCGATGATCGGTGGTGTTGTCCAAGGAAGTGTTACACCTGTTGTATAAGGAACAAGGTTTGTCAGCATCGCTACATATGTAATTACTGCATTGACAACTGGTGTCAGTACAAACGGAATCAACATGATTGGGTTTAATACTGTTGGGAAGGTAAATAAAATTGCTGTGTTAATATTAAATAACGCTGGAATACCAGATACTTTTCCAAGTGTTTTGTATTCTTTGCTCTTGCTGAAAAACATCAGGCAAAGTGCCAGACCGATTGTCGCACCGCCCCCTCCAATATACACAAACAGGTCCATAAACGGCGCTGTTACGATATTTGGAAGAACTTCTCCTGCTGCCTGAGCGATACGGTTTGCATCTGCATACTGGATCCAAAGAGGATTCATAACTGCTCCGACTACCTGTCCACCATTGACACCACAGAACCAGAACAGCGAATTTAATAATACTGCAACGAATGTTCCCGGCAATGTACTTGCAATCAATCCTAATGGTTTTCCTACTACAATAGAAAGAATTGCATTTAAACTTCCAAGTCCTGTCGCTTCAATTACTTTTAATACAACTGCAAAAAATGTTAAAATTACGATTCCCGGAATCAATGCAGAAAATGATTTACTTACTACATCCGGAACACCTGCCGGCATTTTAATCGCAATATTCTTTTGGATAAACCAGCGATAAATTTCCGCTGAGATCATAGCTACAACAATTGCTGCAAAAATTCCTTTTCCACCTAACATTCCATAAGGAATTCCAACTGCTCCGTCTTCTGCTGCCAGTGGCGGTGTCATCAGAAGAAATGCTCCCAACGAAATTACACCTGCTGACGGACCGTCAGTTCCATACGATTCTGACAGACGATACGCGATTCCAAACGCTGTTACAAGCGCCATCAAGCCGAATGAGTTATTTGCCATTGTGTTTAAAAGAACATCCAGATTCCAATGAGAATGCAGCCATGCGATCCATGCCTGTATTGGGAAATCTTTTATCAAAACAAAGAATGATCCCAATAATACCAATGGCATTGCCATCATAATTCCCTCTCTCAGAGCTTTTAAATGTCTCTGTTTTCCAATCCGCTCTCCGAGCGGAGCGAGTTTTCCCTCTAAAAATGCTAAAATACGATTCATAGCAACCTCCGTTTTTATTTATTTTTTATAAATATATATTATACCATTCGACAGCATTTGTAAAGTTTTATTTTATTTTTTATAAATAAAATTCTTTTTTTGTCTAATTTACCACGAAATTAGCATTTTTATCCGCTCTTTTTTAGATTACAGTGATTTCTTATGGCAAAAACTTCCTTTGCGTGATAAAATAGAAACAAATCACATCGATATGACAGTCATTTTATCTTACTTATTTATTTTCGATAAAGAAAGGATTGTATTTTATTTATGTACAAAAAGAAATCAGATGTTTACAGTCAGCATGTCTCTTCTGTTTTGGAATTTATTTACCGAAAACAGAAAACCTCACGAATCGAAATCGCTAACGCAACCGGTCTGACTCCCGCGTTGATGACAGAGATTACCGGAGACCTTAAAAGCCAGAATTTAATCATCGAAATCGGTGACGAGATCAGTAACGCACCCGGCTCCGGCAGAAAGCGGAAGCTTCTTACTCTAAATGCTTCTGCAGGATATCTGATCGGGATTGAACTAAATATGAGAGGAATCTTTTTCGTGATAACAGATCTCTCTGGAAAGGTGATTACAGAAGCTCACGAAACTTTTTCGTCCTACGATGTCAATAATATCAATTCAGAAATTGTTCTACAGTTGAATCTGTTGCTCAAAAAAGTGGATCCTTCGAAAATATTCGGAGCGGGGATTGCCATTCCAGGACATTTCGATTATGACTCACAGACGATCATCTCCAACAATCCTCTTTGGAAAGCGTTTAATTTAAAAGAAATTTCAGTATATTTTCCATTCCCATTCATCGTCAACAACAATGTAGAATGTATGTCTCTCGGAGAATATCTGTTTCAAGCTAAAAATTCTCCGGACAAGTTTTTGTTCTATCATATCGGTCATGGTCTGTTTTGCTCTTTTTTCAATGCAGAGCAGTTGGGGATCAAAAACAACTATTATATTGGCGAAATCGGTCACACGGTTGTAGATATCAATGGTCCTCTCTGTGAATGCGGCAAACGCGGATGCCTTCAGACTTATATTTCCGAATCATGGCTGATCAAAAATGCGAGATTTCTGTTTCACCAGTCTTCTTCCAGCATTTTCAGAAGCCTTGTAGATAACGCGGAAGCAATCGACATCGATACAGTGATCAAAGCCTATGAACTCGGCGATCCTTATTTTAACACACAGATTGACCTCGGTATCCGCCTTTTAAGTGTATCCGTCGCAAACACTCTGATCATTCAAGACATCGATAAAATATACTTAAACAGCAGGCTGTTCCGGCACGATTCCTTCCAAAATCAGCTGACCGCTCTGATTCAGGAACAATTAAATTTTATCCCGACCAAACGGAATATCGAAATTGAAATCACTCAATTCGATGATTATCGCGGAGCAATCGGCGCCTGCGCGCTTGCTTCTTTTGCATTTTTAATCAAGAATAAACATTTTGATATTTAATAGAGAAAGAGGGGTTCACTATGAGAACAAAAGAAGAAAACATATGTCTCATCCAGGCACTTAGCAATGCAAACGGCGTATCCGGCTTTGAGGATGAAGTTGCAGAACTTGGTCAAAAAGAGACCGAGGCATACTGCAATGTAACGATCGACTCCTTAAGAAATACTTACATGAGCCTGAAAAATAACCGTAAGCAATCTTGTAAGGTCTGGATCGATGCACACAGCGATGAAGTCGGGTATATCGTGCAGGCGATCAAACCCAATGGTACTATGAATTTCCTCACAATCGGAGGAAGTGATATTTCCAGTCTCCCATCAAACAAAGTACGCGTGCAGACTGCCAAAGGAGAGTATATTCCCGGGATCATTACAAGCAAACCTCCTCATTTTGTCAGCGCTGCAGAGAAAAATCAAGGGCGGATACTTTCAGATCTCGCTATCGATGTCGGTGCTGTAAGCGCGCAGGATTTGAAAGAAAACTTTCAGATCCGTATGGCTGCTCCGGTTGTCCCGGACGTGACATGCACCTATGATGAAACGCACGATTTATTTATAGGAAAAGCGTTTGACTGCCGGATTGGATGCGCCGCTCTGATTGAAACACTGAACCAGTTAAGTACGGAAATGCTGGATGTAGATGTAGAGGCAACTCTGACCGTGCAAGAGGAGGTGGGAGAAAGAGGCTCTATGGCTGCTGTCGATAACATCGATGCCGACGTGTGCATTGTATTTGAGGGATGTCCGGCAGATGATACCTTTTCTCCTGACTATCTGATCCAGGCAGCACTCCGAAAAGGTCCAATGCTTCGCCACTTTGATTGTTCGATGATCACAAATCCTCGTTTCCAGCGGTTTGCTCTGGATCTTGGGGAAGAACTCGGTATTCCAGTGCAGGAATCTGTCCGCAGTGGCGGAGGTACAAATGGAAAATACATCCATGCTTCCCGCCACGGTGTCCCAACCATCGTGATTGGCATTCCTGTCCGTTATATCCACAGTCATCATGGAATCTGCACACTCGAAGATTACGAAAATGCGGTAAAACTCGCCGTGGAAATTGTCAAACGGCTCAACGAAGAAACAATCAAAAGTTTTTAATCCAAAACAAAAAGAGAACTTAGAAGGAGTCCCCTCAGACTCTCCCTTCCAGTTCTCTTTTTCATAATATTATTTGACATGCATTGCATAGACCCTTTACGCAACTACTCTTGCAAAATTTCCAGCATTTTCTCCGGATCTTCTGCTGCTTTCACCTTATCATTTGCCCGAATGATTACGCCTTCTTCATCAATAAGATACGTTGTTCTGACCACTCCCATGGAAACTTTTCCATAATTCTTTTTTTCTTTCCACACGTCATAAGCTTTTATAACTTCTAATTCGGTATCTGACAAAATCGTAAATGTTAACCCTTGTTTTTCTTCAAATCGCTTATGCGATGCAATGCTGTCCTTGCTGATTCCAAGCACAACTGCGCCTTTTTCTTCAAACTGCGGATATCTTTCACTATAGCCACATGCCTGTTTTGTGCAGCCAGGTGTATTATCTCTTGGGTAAAAATACAAAATAACCTTTTTCCCTCTATAATCTTTTAAACTATGCATCTCTCCATTTTGATCTGGAAGTGTAAATTCTGGTGCCTGAATACCTGTTTCTAACATAAGATCTCTCCCTTCTTTTTTCTCATTCCGCATTAAAATGGTGTCCCTATCAGATCATACGGTGTAATCTGGTACACATAGTAATTCAGCCAGTTTGTATACAGATCATTGGCATGTGACCGCCAGGATAACACCGGTCTTCTCTCACAGTCATCTTCCGGATAATAATTTTTAGGAAGCGCTATCGGAAGTCCCTTTTCTTTATCTCTCATATACTCTGTGTGGAGCGTCATCCGATCATATTCGGGATGTCCCATCACAAAAATCTGTCGGCCATCCTCTGCCATCACAAGGAAAACTCCCGCCTCCTCAGACTCTGCCAAAATCGTAAGACGCTCATCCGATTCAATTTGATCTTTTGGGATAATCGTATGTCGGGAATGCGGAGCCATAAAATAATCATCGAACCCTCTCACAAGCGGAATTTTTCGATTTTTCACGCGATGTTCAAAAATCCCGAATAGTTTTTGCTCCAGCTGCACCTTCTCCAATCCATAATGATAATAAAGTCCTGCCTGCGCTCCCCAACAAATATGAAACGTGGAGGTCACATGTGTTTTCGTCCACTCCATAATCCCTTTTAGTTCATCCCAGTAATCCACTTCCTCAAATTCAATCTGTTCTACCGGCGCACCCGTAATGATAAAGCCGTCAAATTTTTTCTCCTTGATTTCTTCAAACGGAACGTAGAACTGATTTAGATGACTGGTGGCGGTATTTTTTGATTCATGGCTGGAAACGTTGACAAATGTCACATCAACCTGAAGCGGTGTATTGGACATAGAGCGAAGGATCTGAAGTTCTGTGTCTTGCTTCAGCGGCATCAGATTCAAAAGTCCAATTTGGATCGGACGGATGTCCTGATGTACCGCTCGATATTCATCCATAACAAATATATTTTCCCGCTCCAATATTTCCTTTGCAGGAAGTTCATTTTGTACCCGAATCGGCATCTTTACTTTTCCTCCTCTTTTTCACAATCTTCTTTTCCTCGCACCTGCACTTCTCCGATATTCTGCTCATCGTTGCTTCCATGGATAAACTCTCCGGATTCTGCATCTACATAGCTGGTATCATCGTAGACAGCAGAGTCTGTCGGCAAATGCTTTTTCTCCAAATTCTGGTTGATAAACATTTGGAACAGATAATAGATCACTGCAAATGTTGGCACTCCCATAATCATGCCGGCAAATCCGAACAATCCTCCTCCAAGTAAAATCGAAAAGACTACCCAGAACGCAGACAGTCCGGTAGAATCTCCAAGAATCTTTGGTCCGATGATATTTCCATCCAACTGCTGCAAGAAGATAATGAACACTAAAAAGTAAAGTCCTTTGATCGGATCTGTCAACAAAATCAGTATCGCACTTGGAATCGCACCGATGTACGGTCCAAAAAACGGAATCACATTTGTCACACCGACGATCACACTGACCAAAAGAGTATACGGCATATCAAGAATGCTTAATCCTATGAAACACAGCACCCCGATAATTGCAGAATCAATGATCTTTCCAATGATAAATCCACCGAAGATCTCATTTGATTTTCTCGTAATATGTAATACCAGATTTGCCTTTTCTGGTTTGAGCACTGCATATACTACTTTCCGTGACTGTCCTGCAAATGTTTCTTTGCTAAACAATACATACACAGAAACAATGATTCCGATCACGATATTCATCAGTTCATTGACAACGCTGATGACTCCTTCGGTCAGACCGGAAATCCATATATTGATCTGTCTTAGGAGATCACTCCGAATCCAGTTTTCAAAAAACGCGGTTGTTTCTGTGAGCACATTTTTTGTGATCAGCGCAAGGGTAGAATCGTCAAATTCCATCTCACTTAACCGTTCCATCCATTCATTGAGCTGTTCCGGCACAGTGTAAACCATATTTCGAATACTTCGATATAACTCCGGCAAAATCATATTGCATAACGCAACAATCAATGCCCCTGCAAAAAGCAGTGCGGTAAAAATCCCCACACCTCTCGCAAACTTTTTCAATCTCTCCTCTTTTTTTATCTTTCCCTTTAACAGCTTCACAATAAAATTTTCTACCATCTTCATAAGTGGATTCAACAAATATGCCAAAACAAACCCATAGATGATTGGTTTCAAAATCTGAAAGATTTTTCCAAGAACGCCGGAAATATGACCAAATCTTAAAAATGCAAAATAAAACACAATGCTGGCTGCAACGACGAGGAATGCTGTCATCCCCCTGTTTAAATGTTGCTGCAATTTAGAAGTAGTTCTCTTTGTCAGCCGTGGTTGCTTATGATAAGGACTGTTATCTGTTCTCTCTTCCCGAGAATCCTGCTTTTTTTCCTGTTCTTCCATTTTCCCGCTCCTTTCCTTTTTTCATATGAAATCATTATACCCTCTGCCATACCACGCGTCAATACGCTCACACTACGAAAAGGCACCGCCAGATCTCTTGTATCTGACGATGCCTTTTCTTCCTGATTTTTCACTCTATTCGCAGACAGCACAGAACGTAGCACATTCTGTCTCCTGACAGTGGCATGCATTGCTTCCTTCCACACTGATCTTTCCGGCATGACATTTGCAGGATTCATTATACTGACAGTCTGTCGCCTTACAGTCGATCGTGCTTGTCGGAGAAGCAGTCCCCGTCACATTGGAATAACTGTCTCCTTTTCTTTCCTGAAAGCTGTCGCAGCAAGTCTCCTCTGAGCGCTTTGCTTTGTTTCCGCCTACTTCAATCTTATCCAGATTACATAAAAATTGCTGATTGTGTACACAAGTCTGTACGGTACATTTTAATTCTGGCATGTTGCTACCTCCTTGTTTGATTACTGTTCACAAACATAGTGTTTCCGCCAAAAACATTCCTATACTTCTTTTCTGATTTTTTTACAGACTTTGTGTCCTCTCGCAGATTTATTTTCCTTCTTCCAATTCTACTTTCCGAATTGTTCTGTTCTTAATCTCCTCTGTGATCTCCGCAATAAATGTATCCAGGCTTCTCTGTCCTTCATCTCCAAGGAAACGGCTTCTGACAGATACCACTCCTTCTTCTTGCTCTTTTGCTCCGACAACGAGCATGTACGGAATCTTATTCAGACGCGCATCACGAATCTTATATCCGATTTTTTCTGAACGTTCATCTACAGAGCAACGGATCTTTGCTTCTTTGAGTTTTGCTGCAACTTCATTTGCATACTCATGATATTTTTCGGAGATCGGAAGTACTTTTACCTGTTCCGGTGCAAGCCATGTCGGGAATGCTCCAGCAAAATGCTCGATCAGAATACCAATGAAACGTTCGATAGATCCAAATACCACACGGTGTACCATGATCGGTCTGTGTTTCTCGCCATCTGCTGCAATATATTCCATCTCAAAACGAAGCGGAAGCTGGAAGTCTAACTGGATTGTTCCACACTGCCATGTTCTTCCAAGTGTATCTTCCAGATGGAAATCAATCTTCGGTCCGTAGAATGCCCCATCTCCTTCATTGATCACATATGGAAGCTGCAGCTCATCCAGTGCAGAGCGAAGCGCATCTGTTGCGATATCCCAGTCTTCCTGACTTCCCATGCTGTCTTCTGGTTTTGTAGATAATTCTACATGGTATTTAAATCCGAACAGACTATATACTTCATCAATCAGTCTTGCAACCCCTTTGATCTCATCTTTGATCTGCTCTCTTGTCATGAAGATATGTGCATCATCCTGTGTGAAGCTTCTAACTCTCATCAGACCGTGGAGTGCACCTGATTTTTCATGGCGGTGTACTGTTCCAAGTTCTCCCATACGGAGTGGAAGATCTCTATAAGAGTGTGGTTCTGTCTTATAAACAAGGATTCCTCCTGGACAGTTCATTGGTTTGATTGCAAAATCTTCCTCATCGATCACTGTTGTATACATATTTTCTTTGTAATGTGCCCAATGTCCAGATGTCTCCCAAAGTTGTTTATTTAACATAATTGGTGTAGAAATCTCTACATAACCTGCACGTGTATGCACTTCTCTCCAGTAATCGATCAGTGTATTTTTTAAGATCATTCCCTTCGGAAGGAAAATAGGGAATCCCGGTCCTTCCTCCAAGATTGTAAACAGTCCCAGTTCTTTTCCTAATTTTCTGTGGTCGCGCTTCTTTGCTTCCTCAATTTTTGCAAGATACTCATCAAGATCTGCTTTTTTTGTAAAAGATGTTCCGTAAATTCTTGTGAGCATCTTATTTTTCTCGCTTCCTCTCCAATAAGCACCAGCGAGACTTGTCAGCTTAAATGCCTTGACAGATTTTGTGCTGAGTAAGTGTGGTCCTGCACAGAGATCTGTAAATTCTCCCTGCTTGTAGAAAGAAATCACTGCATCTTCCGGCAGATCTTCAATCAGCTCCACCTTATACGGCTCTTCTTTTTCTTTCATCAATGCAATCGCCTCTTCCCTCGGAAGTGTAAACTGCTCAATTTTCAGATCTTCTTTGACAATTTTCTTCATCTCTTTTTCGATTGTTTCCAGATCTTCTGTTGTAAACGGAACTTCTCTGTCAAAATCATAGTAGAAACCGTCATCAATTGCCGGTCCGATTGCAAGTTTTGTATCCGGAAACAGTCTTTTTACTGCCTGTGCAAGAATATGAGATGTTGTGTGGCGGAACGCATGTGCTCCCTCCTGACTTTGGAATGTATGAATTGTCAGTTCACAATCCTGGTCGATCTTTGTGCGAAGATCGATCACTTCCCCGTTCACTTCTCCTGCTGTCGCCATTCTTGCAAGCCCTTCACTGATATCTGCTGCAATCTCATATACAGACTTTGCTTCACTGTATTCTTTGACAGAACCATCTTTTAATGTAATTTTCATTGTTTTTTCTCCTTTTCTATTTTTATTGTTTTTGTTTCTCCTATTGATCGTGTTTTCCGTTCTTCTGCCAAACAGAAAAATCCCTTGCAGCACAGATCTTGATACTGCAAGGGACGAGTATTTACTCGCGGTTCCACCCTGATTGAACTGGCTTTTGCCAGAACCACTTTCTTGATGATAACGGAATCACCGGGCTGTTTTCAGCCACTCCGAGGTAGTTTTCAGATGCTTCTGTAATAAGAAGTTTCCAGCACAAGACTTCTCTCTCTGTAATCTTCCACATCCTACTCGTCTCATCTACGTATTCTCTCTATTCTTTTGTAAGATACATTCGCATCACTGCGAAAAATTCTCTCACCATATAGTTTAAAAATAAAATTGGATTACATCCTGCTGCAATTCCATACAATCTTGTATAGCCAATCTGTCTCCCAAGCAACAACGACCGATAAATATGAAAATTGTTGGATACAATTCCGATCCGGTCGTCCATACTGTCTACAAGCAGCGCACTGTATTTCAGGTTTTCATAAGTATTTCTCGACTTTTCCTCCAGAGAGATCTGTTCCTCAGCAATACCGTGTGAAACAAGATACTGTGCCATCGCAAACGCTTCTGTCACATCTTCTCCCTTCCCCTGACCACCAGATACGACCACTCGTGTCTCCGGATTCTCTTTCAAATATGCTACTCCTCTATCCAGCCGTCTCTTCAAAGAATTGGTAATCTTCTTTCCTCTCACCTGTGCGCCCAGCACAATGATCACGTCCAGCTTCTTAGGCGGCAGTGTAAGCATTGCAGAGCAGATGATCACCTGTACTGCAAAGAATACAAAATAGGCGATAAAATTCAATGTAAGCAATATGTACTGAAGCCATCTTGGGCTAAAATGTACAATTGCTGCCAATAGGAAATTGAACACCGCAAACACTATCCAGAACGCAGCAAATGTAGAATTCCATTTTCTTGTATAATAGCAGATAAAAAGATAATAGACAATCGCTAAAATTCCTATGACGATAAATCCTGTATGCATCTTCTCACCTCTTTACCCAAGCTGTTATTTCCCACAGCACTTTTTATACTTCTTACCACTTCCGCATGGACATGGATCATTTCTTCCGATCTTCTTCTCTCTGCGAATAGTACCGGATGCTTTTTGCTCTCTGTAAAGCTCCTTTTGTTTCTCTTTTGTGAAGATCTCGTCCCACTGTGGAAGTTCATATAACCAGTCTGCTTTTGCATCGACCATGTTCTTATATAATTTTTCTTTATCAAAGTTTAAGTTCACGATCGTATCTTCTTCCATTGTCTCGATCGGGTTTTCTACTTTCAGACTTTCATTGATTCCATCTAAGAATCCTACCATAGTAAATACTTCTACCTGATATTTCTCTGCAAGTTCCTTTACAGTTCCTCTGACTTCCTCATCTGGATTAGAGAGAAGCTGCTCATAGATTCCTCTCTCAATCTGAAAATATGTCGTCCAAAACTTCTGTAACTGTGTCTTATCCATCTCCTGCGAATACGCAGTAGCTCTCCATTGTTCTAATAAACTCATTTCTACCAATACTCCTTTGTATGTGATTTCGTACGTCCTATTATATACTATTTCTTTTCTCTTTTCAAACATTTTTCGATATTTGCCTACTTTTCCTCTTACTTGTCAAATTCACAGAAAATACCTTCTTATGCTTATTTCTTTTCTTCATTTGCTTTTTCGTGTGTTTTCCTATATAATAGAGCAAATATCTTGTTTAGAAACGGAGTGTCCTACTATGAAAAAATTCAAACGGATCTTTGCATTGGCAGGTGTGATCTTGCTCTGTGCGCTCTATGCGAGCACACTGCTCTTCGCTTTCATTGATCGTTCTCAGTCTCTTGATCTCTTAAAGGCATCCATTGCAGCTACAATCATACTCCCTGTATTTTTATATGCCGCAATGCTCTTTCATCGTCTTTCCAAAAAAGATGATGATCACGATCAAGAAGAAAAATAAAAATCTACTATCTTATATATAAAGCTCTGCCAGCATCAGTGCAGAGCCTTTTTCTATCACGCTTTGCGGATTGTGCTTTCCTCTTTCTTCCTGTTCCCTGATCTGCTGACGTTTGCTCAAATATTCTTCGATTGAAATGACTTCCTGTGGATTCTGTCTTCGCTTTGTCAACATTTTACATACCTCCTTTTTACTTCTTTTTCGTTTCTGACTACTTCTCTCTTATTCTTTCTGTCAACTTTATTATTCTATTCCACGCTCCCGGAAAATATGTCTTTTTTCATTGTTTTTCTCAAGTTTTCACTTGATAACTTTATTATAAATCGAAATTGTGACATCCCTATGACAGATCTCTAAACCCTTTCTAATCTAATTATTAAGATTTTCTAATGTATTTTCTAAGTTTTTCCGCATTTTCCTTGACATTTTTCCTGAGTATCCCTACACTAAATCTCATCAACAAAGCAAACATAAAATTTTAACAGAAAGGTTATAGTATCATGGAACAATTTATTTTGCCTGAAGGCTATCACTCTCCACTCACAATCCGGGAAACGGAAGTTGCGATCAAGGAAGTCAAAGATCATTTTGAGCGCGCGCTTGCCAAATCCTTACATCTCACCCGTGTTTCTGCTCCTCTTTTTGTAAAACCAGAAAGTGGTCTGAATGATAATCTCAACGGAACCGAACATCCGGTTTCTTTTGGAATCCGGGAACAGAACGATGCTCCTGTGGAGATCGTACACTCTCTCGCCAAGTGGAAACGATATGCTTTGAAGCGCTATGATTTCCACTCCGGCGAGGGACTCTATACTGATATGAGTGCAATCCGCCGCGACGAAGACACCGACAACCTGCATTCTCTGTATGTAGACCAATGGGACTGGGAGAAGATCATCTCCAAAGAAGAACGGAACACAGAAACACTTCTCTACACAGTTCGGAAAGTCTATGCTGCCTTAAAAGAAACTGAGGAATTTATTTCCCGCAGATACAATTACATCGAACCGCTTCTCCCGGAAGACATTACTTTTATAACTGCTCAGGAACTAGAAGATCTATATCCCAAGCTTTCTCCAAAAGAACGAGAATACAAAATTGCAAGAGAGAAGAAAGCGGTCTTCCTTTCGCAGATTGGTAAGACTCTTGTCTCCGGGAAGCCGCACGATGGACGTGCTCCTGATTATGATGACTGGGAATTGAATGGTGATATTCTCGTGTATTACCCGGTGCTTGACGTAGCGCTGGAACTTTCCTCCATGGGGATCCGTGTTGACGAAGCCGCTTTAAAGCGGCAGCTGAAAATCGCCGGCTGCGAAGACCGTGCCGAACTGGATTTTCAAAAATCTCTTCTCAACGGAGAGCTTCCCTACACAGTCGGTGGAGGAATCGGTCAGTCTCGGATCTGCATGTTCTACCTCAGAAAAGCCCACATCGGTGAAGTGCAGTCTTCCATTTGGACCGAAGATACCCTTCGTTTGGCAGACGAACACCAGATTCAACTTCTCTAAAATGACTTCCCTGTAAAGCAACAAAACATGCCGGAATATTTTACCATTTCCTATTGGAAATCAGCTTTTTCCGGCATGTTTTTTCTAAAATTCTATTCTAAGTTTGTATCATTGTTTTCCGATAAACATCCACGCCAGCCTTCTTAGCGGTAGATGATCTCATCTCTTCCCGGTCCGTTAGAAACCATCGTAATCGGATAACCGATCTTCTCCTCAATAAATTCGATATATCTACGACAGTTTTCTGGAAGATCTTCATAGCGTTTAATTCCCCGGATATCGCATTTCCATCCTGGAAGTGTCTCTAGAACCGGTTTTGCACGCTCCAGCAAATAGGTCGGCGGGAAGTCCGTTGTAATCTCCCCGTCAATGTCGTAGGCAACACATACTGGAATCTCATCGAGATATCCAAGTACATCTAAGACAGTAAATGCAACATCTGTTGTTCCCTGAAGTCTGCATCCATACTTGGAGGCAACCACGTCAAACCATCCCATACGTCTTGGACGTCCGGTCGTTGCACCAAATTCTCCTCCATCTCCGCCTCTTCTTCGAAGCTCATCTGCCTCTTCGCCAAAAATCTCACTGACAAACGCTCCTGCTCCAACAGCACTTGAATATGCCTTACAGACAGTGATGATCTGCTTGATCTCATACGGTGGGATTCCTGCTCCGATCGCACCATATGCCGCAAGTGTTGAGGAAGAGGTAACCATTGGATAAATTCCATGATCTGGATCTTTCAGAGAACCTAACTGTCCTTCCAGAAGAATTTCTTTTCCTTCCTTGATCGCATTGTGCAGATACAGGGACACATCGCATACATATGGAGCAACCATCTTTTTATAGCTCTGCAATTCTTCGTAAAGATCTTCTGGACGAAGTGCCGGTTTCTTATATAAATGCTCTAAAATAACATTCTTCTGTTCACAGACACGAACAACTTTTTCTTTTAACAATTCATCGTCAAATAACTCACTAACCTGAAATCCGATCTTTGCATACTTGTCTGAATAAAACGGAGCAATTCCTGATTTTGTAGAACCAAAGGATTTTCCACCCAATCGTTCCTCCTCATACTGGTCAAACAGGATGTGATAAGACATGACAATCTGTGCTCTGTCAGATACTAAGATCTTCGGTGCCGGAACTCCTCTGTCAATGATGGACTGAATCTCCCCAAAGAGCACAGGAATATTAAGTGCAACCCCATTTCCGATAATACTTGTCGTGTGATCATAAAAAACTCCTGACGGCAATGTGTGAAGTGCAAACTTTCCATAGTCATTGATGATCGTATGTCCCGCGTTTGCTCCGCCCTGAAAACGAACGATAATGTCCGCTTTCTCTCCAAGCATATCTGTGATCTTTCCTTTTCCTTCATCGCCCCAGTTTGCTCCTACTACTGCTTTTACCATGTCTTATCCTCCTAATCGATAAATGTCTTATTTTATCTTCTTATAAACATTTACAAGCTCTGCTTATTTACTACGCCAACGATTATACTATACTTTTTTCTTGATGTAAAATATTTTTTTGAAAACTTTTCAAAAACTTTTTAAAAAACCTTTATACAAAGTTTCATACAAAATCTGTTCACAATCTCCTACATCAATGGAGCAATCAGACGCAGCACTCTTCCTGCTACCGTCATCACTGTTCCTCTTGTCCGAAGATCCATCACACTTACTTTCTGACATTTTTTCAATGTCTCCTGAAAATCTTTTTCAATATTCCAGACAACCGGATTGTTGTAAATAAAGGTTCCACACTCAAAATGAAGATACAGACTCCGATAGTCCAGATTGATGGTGCCGACCGTCGCCGTGTCATCATCAGAAACAAAAACTTTTGCATGGACAAATCCCGGTGTGTACTCATAAATCTGTACTCCTGCCTCGATCAGCTCTTCATAGTATGTCTTTGCTACTGCAAATGCATACCACTTATCCGGAATGTGCGGCATAATGATGATGACTTCAATTCCACTTTTTGCGGCATACGTCAGATTCGTCACCATCTCATTATCCAGGATCAGATACGGTGTCATAATGTGCACATATTTCTTTGCATGATTTAAAATGTGAAGGTAAACTTGCTCTCCAATGTTTTCATTGTCGAACGGACTATCTCCATAAGGCAGTACATACCCCGGTTCTCTGTGCAGTTCCTCCTGAACCGGAGTCAAATATTTTTCATAATCTTCTTTCTGATGTTCTGTGACATTCCACATCTGCAAAAACATGATCGTAAAATTCTGTACCGCATCTCCCTTGATCATGACCGCTGTATCTTTCCAATGTCCAAACCGTTCTTTCTGATTAATATATTCATCTGCCAGATTGATTCCGCCTGTAAATGCCGTATGTCCATCGATCACGCAGATTTTCCGATGATCTCTGTTATTCTGGTGCGTGGAAAGAATTGGCTTGATCGGACTAAACATCTTGCATTTGATTCCTTTTTCCTGAAGTGTCTCCGGATAATGATACGGCAGAAGCGCGATACAGCACATCCCATCATACATAAATCGGACTTCCACCCCTTCTTTCACCTTTTCTTCCAGGATTTCCAGGATGCTATCCCACATAATTCCCTGTTCTACGATAAAGTATTCCATGAAAATGAATTTCTTTGCCTGTCGAAGTTCCGTTTTCAACTGCTCAAACTTATCTTCCCCCAGCGGGAAATATTTGACACTTGTGTTCCGCTTAATCGGATATCCTGCCTGCCGTGACATATAATGTGCCAAATTTGCGTTGGCTGGTTTGGATACTCTAAGATCTTCTATGATCTCCTCATCCTGCTCCATATATGGCTTTGTCTCAAGTGAGAGATCCTGGAGCCTTTTCCCGATAAACCGTGTTCCAATCTGCACACGGGTAAACAAATAAAATAACATTCCTACGATCGGAATCGCCATTACAAACAAAATCCAGGACATTTTAAATGCCGGATTTTCCTTTCGATTGATAATATAGATCACGACAGCACTGCCGAGTATCAGCAGTAAAAGATACATTACCGGCGCATATTTCACGAGACTTGTAAACATCTCAAACAGCAGTACCACCTGAAAAATAAGAAGCAGAAATACAAGTGCAGTCCTGCTAAATACGATATGAAAAATCCCTTTCTTCGTTTTCTTCTTTACTTCCATCCGATTTTCTCTTTTCCCTTCTCTTTTATCATTTGCCTTTTCCAATTGACAAAAGGAGGCTGCCACAGTAAGCCTCCCCCTTTTTGTCATTCCAATAATTTTTCTGCCAGAAGCGCTGCCCCTGCCCGGATTTCTTCTTCCGGTAAGTTTGCGAATCCAAGGAGGATCGTACAACTTCTCTGCATCTTCTGCGTCTCAAATGTCGACAATCCATAAATCCGTATTCCACCCTGCTTCGCTTTTTTGACGGCATCCTCTTCGCTTCTCCCATCGTGAAACGTGAAAAGCAAGTGAACTCCCGCATATTCTCCGCTGACAGAGCCAATGGAAAGAAGTGGTTTCAGTGCATTTAAAAGCGTATCGTGACGACTTTTATAGAGTGCACGCATTCGATTCAAGTGCCTTTCATAGTACCCTTCTGCCAGAAATCGCTCTACGATTTTTTGATCAATTTTCGACACGGTCGAATTGATAAACCGATATTCCCTCTCATAAACGCAAAGCAAACTCTCTGGAAGAACCATATAGCTCATACGGAGTGCCGGTGCAATCGACCTTGAGAACGTGCCAAGATAAATAACCCGCTCATGAATGTCGTACCCTTGCAGCGCCGGAATCGGTTTCCCTTTGTAGCGAAATTCACTGTCATAATCATCTTCGATAATATAACGCTCTCCTCTGTCTGCCCACTTAAGCAGCTCCAATCTTCGCCGGATTGGCATCACAACCCCCAAAGGGAACTGATGTGACGGCATTACATATGCAACCTGCGCGCCGCTCTTTTCCAGAAGATCTGTCCGCATGCCACTGTGATCCATCGGCACTGTGCACACTTCCTGAGACAAGTTTGCAAACAGGCGGTAAGCCTGTTTATATGTCGGTGTCTCAAAGGCGACTTTCTTGTCTTTTCCAAGAATATTGATCAAAAGCATCAAAAGGTAATCATTCCCCGCCCCGACAATGATCTGTTCCGGGCGGCACCTGACTCCTCGCGCCTGATGCAGATAACTGCTGATCGCACTGCGCAGCCCATACTCACCCTGCGAATCTCCAAGGCGAAAGGTCTCTGCACGATCATCCAGAAGGACTTCGCGGGAAAGTTTTCTCCACACCGCATAAGGAAAGCTTTTCAGATCGATTCCGCTCGGTGAAAAATCATAGCGATACTTTTCTCTCTGCTCTTCCTGGCGCTCTGTTCCCGGTTGCTCTTCCCTTCGGAACTGATATACTCCATCAATCTGTGCGACAAATACGCCTTTTCGAGGCTTTGTCTCAATATATCCCTCAGAGAGTAACTGCTCATATGCAAGTTCTACAGTACTTCTGCTAATCTCCAGATATCTCGCAAGTGACCGTGAAGATGGCAGCTTTACTCCACATGCAAGCCGGCCACTCTGAATATCTTCTTTGACATACTGATAAATCTGCTCATACAGCGGAGTAACCGACTGTGGATCAAGACTGATCGTCAATTCCTTCATTTATATCTCCTATTTCGGCAGTCTGAAAGAGCTCTTCAGCGATACGATACGATTAAATACAAGCGCATCTGGTCTGGAATCTTTTGCATCTACGCAGAAATAACCATTTCTCACAAACTGGAAGCTGTCATAAGCCTGTACACCATCGAAACTTGGTTCCAGATAGCAATCTTTTAAAATCGTAAGTGAATTTGGATTTAAGTTCAAGGAGCCATCCTCTTTGTTATATACTCCCTTTTCTTCATCTACAATATTTTCGTACAGACGAAGTTCTGCCTTTGTCGCATACGGTGCCGGTACCCAGTGGATCGTTCCTTTTACTTTTCTTCCGGTAAATCCGCTTCCACATTTTGTCTCTGGATCATAAGTACAATGTACTTCAATCACATTTCCATTTTCATCCTTTACAAAGCTTTCGCATTTTACAAAATATGCATGCATGAGGCGTACTTCATTGCCCGGGAACAGACGGAAATATTTCTTCGGAGGCTCTTCCATAAAATCTTCCCGTTCAATATAAAGTTCACGGCAGAACGGAACCTTGCGGAATCCAAGCGCTTCATTTTCCAGATTGTTGGCAACATCCAAATATTCTACTTCCCCTTCTGGATAGTTGTCGATGATCAGCTTAATCGGATCCATCACTGCCATCATACGAGGCTTCTTCATTTTCAGATCCTCGCGGATACAGTATTCTAACATCGCATAATCCACAGAGCTGTTGCTCTTTGACACCCCACAGAGCTCCACGAACATTTTAATCGATTCCGGTGTAAATCCTCTTCTTCTGAGCGCTGCGATGGAAACTAATCTTGGATCATCCCATCCATCCACAATTCCATCTTCGACCAGCTTCTTGATATAACGCTTTCCTGTCACAACATTCGTCAGATACAGTTTTGCAAACTCAATCTGTCTCGGTGGATGATCAAACTCACATTCTCTGACTACCCAGTCATAAAGCGGTCTGTGATCTTCAAATTCCAATGTACAGATGGAGTGGGTAATCTTCTCAATAGCATCCTCGATCGGATGTGCGAAATCATACATCGGATAGATACACCATTGATCTCCGGTATTGTGGTGCGTCATGTGTGCTACACGGTAAAGAATCGGATCTCGCATGTTGATATTCGGTGATGCCATATCAATTTTGGCACGGAGCACTCGCTCCCCATCTTCAAATTTTCCGTCACGCATTGCCTCGAACAATTCTAAATTTTCTTCCACAGAGCGATCTCTGTATGGACTGTTTTTTCCCGGTTCTTTTAATGTCCCACGGTATTCTTTGATCTCTTCTGCTGTCAGATCACAAACATATGCCTTACCTTTTTTGATCAGCTTGACTGCACATTCATACATCGCTTCAAAATAATCAGAGGCAAAGAACAGATTATCTTTCCAATCTGCGCCAAGCCACTTAATGTCTTCTTTGATGGAATCGACGAATTCTACTTTTTCCTTTGTCGGGTTTGTATCGTCAAAACGCATATGGAATGTTCCATTGTATTTCTGTGCAAGACCATAATTTAACAGAATGGACTTTGCATGTCCGATATGTAAATATCCGTTCGGTTCCGGAGGGAATCTTGTGCAGACGGTATCATACACTCCTTCTTTTAAATCTTTGTCTATTTCCTGTTCTATAAAATTTTTAGAAACTACTTCGTTCTCCATTGTCATCCTCCTCGTTTTCATTCATGCTCAATATCTTACCATAAAATAAAATTGATAACAAGGTAGATTTTACCTGCCCGCCGAAATTCTTCCTTCCATTCTGCCCTGCAGTTTTAAAAGTGCCTGCACAAGGATCGCACTGTGATCCACCGCAATCTTCCCTGGCTCCCGCACCCGATAGGAGACTTCCTGGACCAACTGTCCCCTGTAATTTTTCTCTACAACTGCAGTTGTGCCAATCTGTTTCTCTTCATTAAACAACTGAAGCTGATAGACTTGCAGACTTGTGTCTCCATTCCTCTGTTCCTCCACGCAAGACAATCGGATCTTACACCACGCAGCATCAGCCGCATCGTCCCCGGCCTCGATGGAGATTTCTTCTCTGTTCACAAGTGCCATGTACGCAGTTGTGATCACTCTCGTGCGCGGATCCCGGTCCATCGCACCATAAACTGCAATCTGCTCCATGCAGAGTCCGCTGACACCTGTCTCTTCTTGAAGTTCTCTCCTTGCAGTCTCTTCCAAATCTTCTCGGAGATTGATAAATCCTCCCGGAAGCGCCCAGAATCCGATACTTGGATGGTTACTTCTCTTTACAAGGAGTACCTCAAGCGCATTGACATCTCTAATCTGCTCTTCCATTCCTCTGTATGAAAATACTACCGCATCCGTCGTACACGATGGCGTCTCATATCTATACGGCTGATACCCCTCCAGAAATTCTTCCAATGTCTGTCCATCCTTGTTCCGCTCGCCGGTTCCTCTAAATGGCTCAATATTTTCCAAAAACGATGCCATCCTATTTCCCTCCATTTCGTTTCTTTATCCGACCTCTCTGATTGTTCCCGCTCCACGTACTCTATACACAGTTTACCATCAATCAAGTATGAAGTCTATGTAATAAAAAAAGAATAAGAACTTTTAAATCAAAAATTCTTACTCTCTCCTGAAGCTGCCTAGGGGACTTGAACCCCCGACCTCCGCCTTACCAAGGCGACGCGCTACCGACTGCGCCAAGGCAGCATATTTTACTGTCAACATTGATACTATACCGAAAAACACTCTCCTTGTCAAGAGGAGAGTGTTTGATTTTCAATTATTTTTGTATGTTTCCTGGCACATGCACCATGCTTCATTCTTTCTTATGGTTTAAAATTCCTTGTGCCTTGCTTTTAATCCTCTGCAATGCATTATCTACTGCTTTGGGACTTTTCCCGATCAATTTCGCGATCGTCTGGTACTCCGTGCCGAGCAGATGCAAGTATAAGACACGGTTTTCCAGATCACTGAGCTGTTCTTTGAGCATACTTTCTGCCTGCCGGAAATATTCCTTATTCAGGAACAATTCTTCCGGGTTGTTCTCCCTATCCGGCTGGATCGTATCAATCAACGGCGGACGCTTGTTTTCCTCAGACGCATCTCCCTCCTCGTAAAGAGAAACATAAGAATTCAGAGGAATATGTTTTTTTCTCTTTGATGCCTCAATCGCACTGTACATCTGTCTCGAGATGCATAGTTCTGCAAAACTTGCAAACGAAGTTTCCAGCGCAAGATCATAATCCCGGACCGCTTTAAAAAGTCCGATCATCCCCTCCTGGATCAGGTCATCATTTTCTCCTCCGAGAAGAAACATCGCCTTTGCCTTTTTTCGCACGAGATATTTATATTTTTCCATAATGAAATCCATAATCTCAGACTCTCCTTTCCGGAGAGCCGCGATCAGCTGCTCATCTGTCATTTTCTCATACGTTTCCATCTATCCACGCTGCCTTACGATCTCATACGCCAGCACTCCTGCTGCCACCGATGCATTTAAGGAATCAATATCCCCTTTCATTGGAATGGAAGCAACAAAATCGCACTTCTCCTTCACAAGGCGGCTGACTCCCTCTCCCTCGTTTCCAATCACAAGACCGATCGGACCAGTCAGATTCATCCGGTACATGGACTCTCCGCCCATATCTGCACAGACAAACCAGAGTCCACGCTCTTTTAACTCTTCCATCGTCTTTGCAAGATTTGTAACCTTTGCCACAGGAGTATAATTCAATGCCCCTGCCGAAGTTTTCGCTACCGTCGCTGTAAGTCCTACTGCTCTCCGCTTCGGAATAATCACCCCATGTGCACCGGCAAGATTGGCTGTACGGATGATTGCTCCAAGATTGTGCGGATCCTCGATATTATCAAGCAGAATGAAAAACGGATCTTCCCCTCTCTTTTCTGCAAGCGCAAACATATCTTCAATCTCAGAATATTCATAAGCCGCTGCATGCGCAATGACTCCCTGATGCTTCCCGGTTTCTGACAGCTGATCCAACCTTTCCTTCGAAACGAAATTTAAGATCGTATCGTGCTTTTTTGCCTCACGAACAATCGTGCGGACCGGTCCGTCCTGACATCCATCAAGGACAAATAACTTATCTACCGGTTTTCCCGAACGGAATGCCTCCAGCACTGCATTTCTCCCCTCGATCGTCAGTGACTTGATTTCTATCTTTGTTTCCTTACTCATCTTTGTTCTCCTCTGTATTCAAACTTTCTAATCCCAATCGAATCAACTCAACCATCCGCGTCCAGTTCTTCTCCAGATACAGATACCCCATAAGTGCCTCAAACCCTGTAGCTCTCCGGTAATCTGTCACAGATTGGTTTTTTGCCGGGGAAACTGACTTGGAATTTCTTCCTCTCTTATAAACAGCCAGCTCCTCCTGAGTCAACACTCCCTGAAGTGTCCGCATCATCTTTGACTGCGCAGATGCCTGCACAAGAGCACTCGTCTCTTTGTGCAGTTTCTGTACTTGTTTATTTCCTTCATTGATCACGATCGTTTTGATGATCAGATCATAAATACTGTCCCCGATATATGCCAGTGTCAGTGGAGAGTATTCCCGGATATCTACTTCTTTTAAGGAAAATGTCTCCTGCATACAGGAAAACAGATCTTGTTCTATGCTCTTTTCCATTTTACTCCTTCTCTTGTATCTTCCAAAATAATTCCTTTTTCTAACAACTCGTTACGAATCTCATCTGCTCGCTGGAAATTCTTTGCTTTTCTCGCCGCCTGCCGTTCTTCTATTAATGCTTCGATATCTTCTGCAAGAAGTTCTTCTTCCTTCACTACAATGATTCCGAGAACATCGGACAAATGTACAATGCGTTCCAGAAGCGCGCTGTCATATGCCTGAGAAGAAGTTTCATCTGCTGTTGTATTTGCAAATTTTACAAGCTCAAAAATTGCCGCAATGGCATCTGCCGTATTAAAGTCATCCTCCATTGCCTCCTCAAACGCAGTGACAAACTTCTCAGTTTCCTGGATTTGTGCTTTCTCGGCATCGGTCATCTCCCCATTCTTTGCGTTTGCCGCAAGATATTTCAGATTCTCTGCCGCCGTAATGATACGCTCCAGTCCATTTTTAGAAGCCGCCATCAGTTCCGCGCTAAAGTTTAGCGGACTTCTGTAATGTGCACTCAGCATAAAGAAACGGAGCACCTGCAGATCATACTGTTCTGCAATCTCACGCACCGTACGGAAATTCCCGAGTGATTTTGACATTTTTCGATTATCGATATTTAAAAATGCATTGTGCATCCAGTATTTTGCAAACTCTTTCCCATTGGCCGCCTCGCTCTGTGCGATCTCATTTTCATGATGAGGAAATACAAGATCCTCTCCTCCCGCATGGATATCGATCTGATCACCCAAATACTTTTTGGACATCACTGAGCACTCAATATGCCATCCCGGACGGCCGTCACTCCACGGTGATTTCCAGAAAGGTTCTCCCTCTTTCTTCGGTTTCCAAAGTACGAAATCAAGCGGATCCTCCTTCTCGTCTTCTCCTGTTACAAGAAGAGATCTTCCGCCGGATCGTAAATCATCCAGATTTTTATGAGACAGCTTTCCGTAAGGCCCAAATTTTCTTGTGCGGAAATATACCGTTCCGTTTTTCTCGTAGGCATATCCTTTTTCGATCAGCTGTCCGATCATCTCGATCATTCCATCAATCTCCTGTGTTGCCAGTGGATGAGTCGTCGCCGGCTTGACATTCATGCCTTCCATGTCCTTTTTGCACTCTGCGATATATCTCTGAGAGATTTCCTCCGCAGATACATGTTCCTCGATCGCCTTCTTAATGATCTTGTCATCAACATCCGTAAAGTTTGATACGAAGTTTACCTCATATCCTTTGTATTCAAAATATCTTCTCACTGTGTCAAATACGATCATCGGTCTTGCATTTCCAATATGAATAAAATTGTATACCGTCGGTCCGCAAACATACATACGAACTTTCTTCTCTTCTAACGGTACAAATTCTTCTTTTTTCTTTGTCAATGTGTTATACAGTTTCATCTTTCTTCCTCCTGCTCTTTTTCTTTTTTGCTTTTGGCTTTTTTTCGTCTTTTTTCTGCCTCTTTTTCTCTTCTTTTTCCAAGCGGCATTGCTGCAGACTTTGCTTTAACTCCATCACTTGATTTTTCAGACGAAGATTTTCTTCTTGTAATGCGTGAATATCAGTAAGAACCGGATCCGGCAAATGGATCTGATCCAAGTCTGTCCGCGGTATCTTTTCGCTGCCCATTCGGACAATTCTGCCCGGTACTCCGACAACCGTACAATTCGGCGGCACTTCTTTTAACACAACAGACCCGGCGCCGATCTTTGCATTTTCTCCGATCGTAAAAGAACCAAGAATCTTCGCTCCGGCACTGACCATCACATTATCCTCCAAAGTCGGATGCCTTTTCCCTTTTTCCTTTCCAGTCCCTCCAAGTGTCACTCCCTGATACAGGGTGACATTATCGCCAAGCACTGCTGTCTCACCAATGATCACTCCACTTCCATGATCGATAAAAAGTCCCTTTCCGATCACTGCACCCGGATGAATCTCTATTCCGGTCTTTCTTACTGCCCTCTGAGAAATCCACCTGGCCAGAAAATAATGCCTGTTCTGGTACAGCTTATGCGCTGCCCGGTAATGAAGGATTGCTTTAAAACTCGGGTATAAAAACACTTCTGCAGTTGTCTTGATCGCAGGATCCCTTTCTCGGATCACCGCAATCTCCTCCCTGATGTAAGAAACCATTCCCATCCTGCTGCCTCCTTCTGATTTCCCATATAAAACAAAAACTCCATCTCCCTAAAGAGACGAAGTTTATCCGCGGTTCCACTCTTCTGAAAATCTGCTCGTTGTTCAGATTTTCACTTTCATGCATGTAACGTATGCCAACGTATCTGGCTACTTTCTTTCGCCGGATCAGCTCCCGAATGCACTTCACAGACGCTTTCCTGAAGTGTGCTTTCAGCCGGTGACACACTCTCTCTGTCAGTTCCAAATCTATTACTCTTTTCGTTCTCAGCCTTTTTCATGATATCTATACATCAGTGTATGCAATAAAATCGTTTTTGTCAACCGTTTTCTTCGCAAGCAGCAGCTTCAGACAATTTCATTTAAAAAGACACCGTCTGCAGGTTCGATTTTATTCAAATCTTTCTGCAGTACTTCCGGCAACTTTTCTTCCGTATAAGGTACCCATCCAAAAAGAATCTGTGTCAGAGCTGCAATCGAAATCTGCCGATCTGTGTCATTTTCTTTTGCTGCTGTGCTGACTGCAATCTTTGTCCCATCGCTTTCCAGCAAAAATCTTCTGTTATTTTCTTCCAGAATCGGATCTGTCACTTCTACTGTAAAGGAAAATGTTGTCCTTGGACGAAGACTCTCAAAAAATCCCGGAAGATAAAGAAGTCTTGCCATAATAAGCGGTCTGTCTCTCTCTTCGGTCACACTTTTTTTAATATTGTGTACATCTAGATTCCAGCCGTCACAAAAAATCGCCTCGTTCCCTTTTGTCAGCCAAAATACTGCCTGAGGAAGTGCCTCTTCCTCGCCTTTCTTCAGAAGCGGTTCCCGGATTTCATAGGTCTCCTCTTTTGCAAAAAAGAAACTTCCGACAAGCTTTCCGTTTTTTTCGATCATACCAATCCCACCATGCTCACTCTTCTGTTCCGCAAGCATCCTCCGATAATACTGCTCCGTACGGACAGCCACAACCTGATATGATTCCCGCAGAATCTCTTCTGCAAACTCTGCAAGCTTTCTGCAGTCTTTCTCAGATGCCTCACGCATCTCATAGATATTTCCTTGAAGCTCATGGAATACCGACCTCTCCTTGCTTCCACAAACTTTTCCGCCCCTCTGCCGGTAAATATATCGAAAATCGTAAGGGTGATATATACTCTCCGCTGCGGGCATTAAAAAAGTAAACGGTTCTTTTCTGTCATACATTTTTTTTAGAGACGCCTGCAAAAGTGCACCCATAAACCCACGCTTTCGGAATCGCTCCTCTGTTGCCACTGCGATAATATAGTGTGTCAGAAATTCAGAATCGTTGATCCGCATTTCATATGGATTCAGCTGGATCATCGAACAGATCTGATGCTCCTGCTCAATCACATACATCTCATTGTCCAACGTCTTCACTGTATAATAATAATCAAGAAATTCTTTTGTATCCTCTGCAAATACACGTTCCCACAATTCTCTTGTCCGTCCGTGTTCTTCTCTTTGAAGCATTCTCACTTCCATCTTATCGCTCCGTTCCTTCAGACGTCTTCCGGCATCCTCCACACCCCTGGCAGCCGCCTGCACTTTCTTCCGCAAATACCTGATAGCTCATAGTACGCATACTCTCGATTGCACAGATTGCCTGAGAGGAGATCCCTTCTCCGCTTCCGGTAAATCCAAGCCCCTCCTCCGTCGTTGCCTTGATATTGATCTGCTCTTTCTCAAGTCCAAGTACCTCCGCGATATTTTCCCGCATCTGTTCAATATACGGAAGCATTTTCGGACGCTGTGCAATAATCGTCGCGTCAATATTCTCAATCAAATACAATTTTTCCTCCAGAAATTTTCCGACATGTTTTAACAATTCCATGCTGGAAATCCCTCTGTATCTCTCATCTGTGTCCGGAAAATGCTTCCCGATATCTCCAAGTGCTGCCGCTCCCAAAAGCGCGTCCATGATCGCATGGAGCAGCACGTCCGCATCCGAATGACCAAGGAGCCCCTTTTCATACGGAATTTTCACTCCACCAAGAATCAAATCTCTTCCTTCTGTCAATTTGTGAACATCGTAACCAAGTCCTACACGCATAATGGCACCTCTTTCTCTGTTATTCTTATTATTTTCTCTGTGGCATTGGGCTGATAGAGGCCTGTCTTCTCGGGAACATTTCTTTGGAAGTTTCTGACTCTTCTTGATGTTCCTGCACCTTCTCCTCTGTCACTTCTTCTGTCACTTCCTCTTTTTCTTCCTTTTCATCTATCTGTACGATATCCTCGTCTTCTTCCTGCTCCTCATCCATTTCTTCTTCAGAACCGTCTTCTTCTGTTTCCTCCAGCAAATCTTCTTCCGGATCAAGCGGCTCTTCGTTTAAATCGTCTTCCTCAATCTCGTCCTGTGATGTTTCTTCAGATTCCGCTTCCTGCACAGCCTCCTCTTCTTGGACAGATTTCTCCTGCGATTCCAAGTTTTCCTGTTGATCCTGTTCCTCTTTGGCACTTTCTGAGAGATCCTGGAAATTGATATTTGAATTTCCCTCCGACATTCTTCTGTCCGTCTGTTCGATTTCCCCGTTCTCCTCGGATTTTTTGTTTTTCTGTTTCCAGAACTCAATATCCACTCCATATTCTTTCAGCAATGCTCCCACAGAAAGATAGAGTACGGTTCCACCTACTGCCATAAAGAAAATGCTGACGATGATCATCAATACTTTTTCATTAGGTTCTGTCTGAAGAACACCGATCAGAAGGGAAATTCCGATATAAAGAATATATCCGCCTGCCAGCATTTTTAAAATCATTCTGCTTTTGTCGTTCATCTTTCTTACTCCTCTGTCGAAAAGGCTGTTGCAAACCGGAATGTTTCCTTTTGTAACAGCCTTTTTGTATTTATTTCTTTTATTGTACTTGAAAACAAAAAAAACATCAAGAAAAATAAAAAAAACCGAAGAATATTCTCCCGGTTTCCTTTGATACTTCTCTATACTTTTGATAGTAGCGGGAACAGGATTTGAACCTGCGACACCACGGGTATGAACCGTGTGCTCTAGCCAACTGAGCTATCCCGCCATATATTTATATAATTTTTTATAAATAGCGGGAACAGGATTTGAACCTGCGACACCACGGGTATGAACCGTGTGCTCTAGCCAACTGAGCTATCCCGCCACATATAATCTCCTATGAAATGCTTTCATATAAATGGGACCAATAGGGCTCGAACCTATGACCCTCTGCTTGTAAGGCAGATGCTCTCCCAGCTGAGCTATGATCCCATCTAATAGCGGGAACAAGATTTGAACTTGCGACACCACGGGTATGAACCGTGTGCTCTAGCCAACTGAGCTATCCCGCCATATATAATTCTCTATGAAGGCTTTTCATAGAAATGGGACCAATAGGGCTCGAACCTATGACCCTCTGCTTGTAAGGCAGATGCTCTCCCAGCTGAGCTATGATCCCATATTCCTGCGGGTTTCGCTCACCGCTAACCCGCTCTGCTATTATACTACTATTTTTTCTCAAATGTCAATATGTTTTTTCATATTTTTTTATTTTTTTCAAAAAAATGGAAAATCCATGTAAACTATTATCGACTTTCTTGTTTTCGACAGCTCTCTTTCCTCTATTTGTCGTCCAGTTTCAACACGCTCATGAATGCTTTCTGAGGAATTTCTACATTTCCAACCTGCCGCATTCTCTTCTTTCCTTCTTTCTGTTTTTCCAGAAGCTTTCTCTTACGAGAGATATCTCCACCGTAACATTTTGCAAGAACGTCTTTTCTCATCGCCTTCACAGTCTCACGGGCAATGACCTTGCTTCCAATTGCTGCCTGGATCGGAATTTCAAACAGCTGTCTCGGAATCTCCTCTTTTAATTTCTCACACATCTTGCGTCCACGTTCATAGGCTGTTCCGCTATGTACGATAAAGGAAAGAGCATCCACTTCTTCTTTGTTGATCAAAATATCCAATTTCACAAGCTCTGACTGCTGATAGCCAAGCATCTCATAATCAAAGGAAGCATAACCTCTCGAACGAGATTTCAGCGCATCAAAGAAATCATAAATAATTTCATTTAACGGAAGATGATACCGCAGCACCGCTCTCGTTTCCTCGATATATTCCATCCCCTGATATTCCCCGCGTCGTTCCTGACAGAGATCCATAATTGCCCCGATAAATTCTGATGTAACCATAATCTCTGCCTTTACCATCGGTTCTTCCATATATTCAATCTCTGCCGGATCCGGGAGATTGGATGGGTTTGTCAGCTCGATCACTTCTCCATTTGATTTGTGTACTTTATAAATAACGCCCGGTGCAGTTGTCACGAGATCCAAGTTGTACTCTCTCTCCAGACGTTCCTGAATGATCTCCAGATGGAGAAGCCCTAAAAATCCACAGCGGAATCCAAATCCCAGTGCAACGGATGTCTCCGCCTCAAACTGCAGCGCCGCATCATTTAATTGAAGTTTTTCCAACGCATCTCTTAAATCCTGATATTTTGCGCCATCAGCCGGATAAAGTCCACAGTACACCATCGGCTGGACTTTCTTATATCCCGGCAATGCCTCCGCGCATGGTCTGGATGCATCTGTGATGGTGTCTCCGACTCTTGTATCTTTGACATTTTTCAGGCTGGCAGTGATATATCCTACCATTCCTGCACTCAGTTCTTCACATGGGATAAACTGTCCTGCGCCAAAATATCCAACTTCTACAACCTCTGCTTTTGCCCCGGTCGCCATCATCAGGATTGGAGTTCCTTTTCGAACAGTCCCTTCCTTGATTCGGCAAAAGACGATCACTCCTTTGTATGGGTCATACACCGAGTCAAAGATCAACGCCTGAAGTGGTGATTTCGGATCTCCTCCCGGCGCCGGTATCTTCTCGACGATCTGTTCTAATACCTGATCAATATTTAGCCCTGTCTTTGCAGAAATCCGCGGCGCATCTTCTGCCTCGATTCCAATGACGTCTTCGATTTCTTCGATTACCCGTTCCGGCTCTGCACTTGGAAGATCTATTTTATTGATGACTGGCATCACGTCCAGATCATGGTCGAGCGCCAGATACACGTTGGCCAGTGTCTGTGCCTCAACGCCCTGCGCCGCATCCACAACAAGGATCGCACCATCACATGCTGCAAGGCTCCTTGATACTTCATAATTGAAGTCAACATGTCCCGGAGTGTCAATTAAATTAAAAATATATTCTTCTCCATCTTTTGCCTGATAAACAATGCGGACTGTCTGCGCCTTGATCGTAATTCCACGTTCCCGCTCCAGCTCCATATTATCAAGCACTTGTGACTGCATCTCACGACTTGTCAGCAGTCCGGTCTTCTCTATGATCCGGTCTGCCAAAGTCGACTTCCCGTGATCGATATGTGCAATAATACAAAAATTTCGTATCTTACTCTGATCTATTCCTGCCACTAAAATTCCTCCATCTCTCTATCTCTATCCCTCAGCCAAAATCATCTATACAAAGAAGTTTTCACTTCCCTTCCCGAAAGCTGAGGCGTTGTTTCTTTTTAACATCGCATTATTATATCATGCCATACTGTATTTTACAATGAAAAGTTCCGTCGCAAGTGCGTCTGTCAACCGCCCCGTCTTTACACTTTCCTCAAGGTCTGCTGCCATCTCCAGAATCTCTCTCAGTTCCTTTTTCTTAAAAAGCTTCGCCTGCCCTTGATATTTTCCGACAACAAACGTGTGCAGTCCTGTTTTTTCTCCGATTTCTTTTCTTCCATATCCACTCTGATCCAGTTCTTTCACCTCCAAAAGCAGGCGGAACTGACGGACAAGAAGAAACAAAATCCGCATCGGTGGTTCTTTCAACGCAAGCAGATCGTAATAAAGCTCTAGTGCTCTTTTTTGTTTCTTCTCGGCAACTGCTGCAACCATTTCAAAAATCTGATTGGAAATATGTGTCGTGCAGATTTCCTCCACATCTTCCACTGTGATTGCATCTTTCTCCAGTGTATAACAAAACAGCTTTTCCAATTCTCTCTGGAGATTCTCCATATCATCCCCGGTCTTTGCGAGAAGAAACTGTACGGTTCGCTCGGAAATCTGCTTCCCTTCCCGTTTCACCATCCCAAGGATCCATCGAACCAGTGTATGTTCGTCCTGTCGTCCCAGTTCCACGATACGCCCTTTTGCTTTCACTGCCTTATAAAGCTTTCCGCGCTTGTCAACTTCCTCTTCTACAAACAGAAAGTAGGATGTCTCCGGAAGTTCTTTCAAATAATCTGCCAGCTCCGGGGTGGCATTTTTGAAAAATCCCGAATTTTCCACAACGATCAGACGACGCTCACTAAAAAACGGCATCGTCTCTGCCAGATCGATCAACTCTTCCGGATGGATTCCTTTCCCTTCATAATAAGAGTAATTCATCGTATCTCCTTCATTGACAATCGCTTTTGACAACCGGTCTTTATATTGTTTCTTTAGATATACTTCTTCCCCATACAGCAGATAGATCTGCTTAAATTCTCCTGTCTTTAAATCTTCATTTAAACTTTTCATCGATCACTTCTGCCCTTTCCGTTTCCTGAAAATCCTTTTTCATCATATCACAGATGTTCCCACTACGTAAAGAGGATAGCATGCCAGTTTTCTTTGCGCCACCTTCCTATTTCCATCCTGACAAATACCCCTTTCCATCGTCAATCCTAAAACAAATCGCTCCATTGTCCTGTGTGCTATAGATTTTTACCCCAGATTGTTTTAAACGTTGAATCGTCTCCTGATTTGGATGTCCGTAGGAATTGTTACGTCCTGCGGAGATAATTGCATACTTTGGTTTGACCTGTTCTAAAAACAACTCTCTCGTTGAATTTTTCGATCCATGGTGTGCAACTTTCAAAAGAAAGATTTCTTCAGAAAATCTCTCAACCAGTTCTTCTTCTCCCTTTCCCTCCACATCCCCTGTTAAGAGCAGTTTTACGTTTTGACAAGTTACTTTCAGCACGAGGGAACTGGCATTTCCCGGATCTGCTTCTGAATTTTCTGCCGGGTGGATACATTCGATGGAAATGCGAGCATCTTCCACGGATTCTCCCTCATGCATCGCCACAACCGACACCCCTTTCATATCCGCCTGATATGCCAGCTGCCAAAGGGTATCGTCCCATACGTCCTTTCTCGGAAGCACAAGTGTGTCGATGGAGATTCCATATGCCTGCCGTTCCATCAGTTCTACAATTCCATTCAAATGGTCCTGATCTCCATGTGTAACAAAAACATAATCCAGCTTTCTGACTCCTTTTGATTTTAGAAATGGTTCAATCCGATATTTTCCCACCTGTTTGATATCGGTACTTCCTCCATCGATCATACAAGTCAATCCCGTATCTGTCTGAAGAAAAATCCCATCTCCCTGCCCTACATCAAGAAATGTCACTTCCAGTTCTTCTTTTCCAATTTCAATAATAAGAATCAATGCCAACCCTGTGATCCACAACACACTTCCTACCTTTTGTTTCCAGTTCCATACCCGGTTCTGAACTTCCTTTTTCCATTTCCCTTTCTTTTCTTCCATTTTCTTTTCTATTATCTTTCTTCTCCACCACATCACAAACGCAAAAAGCAGACAATAATATATCACAATCTTCCAGATTTCCGGTTTCCCAGTCACAACAACAGCATTAGGAAGCCTCAGAAACATCCGACAGAGTAACTCATAACCTTCCAGAAGAAATCCACTGCTTTTTAAAACAAGACTGCCACCCGGCATCCACAAAACGGCTAGAAAAAGCCCAATGATTGCTGTGCCAAGGATCCAGCTCATCAGAGGGATGACAAGCAGATTGAGAAAGATCGCATACAGCGATATTTCATAATAGAAAAAACTTAGGATCGGATGGAGCATTACAGTAATTGCCAGACTTCCGGATAATGTCTGTGACCATTTCTTTTTCCCCGCAAAAATTTCCTGAAATATTGGGCAGAGAAGCACAATTGCAAGAATCGCCCCAAAAGACAAAAGGAATGCAGCGTCTGTCAAATCGTCCGGATTTTCTGCTGCGATCCATGCCGCTGCCACTGCCAGAGCCGTTGGCAGGTCATAGACCCTTCCGGCTGCATCTGCACCAATCCGAAGAAGGAACATGAAAAAAGCTCGTTGTGTAGATACACTCATCCCCGTCATGCATGTATATCCCCCAAGCACAACCGCACTTGTAATCCCCGCTATACAAAAAGAACATCCTCCTTTCCGGAGCCATTGGTAGAAGGCATTGCCGATCAAAGATATGTGCAAACCGGAAATTGCAAGCAAATGGCTGATTCCGCTTTTCTGATACAGTTCTTTCACTTCCGAATCCATCCCCGCTTTCTCGCCCAACACCATTGCCGCAAGAATTCCTCCGTTTTTCTTTCCCAGGCAGTATTCAAACACTTCCCTGCTCCTCTGCCGCATCCGAAACAGCATCTCCCCTAAAGAGACTTTTGCCCGCTCCGTGACCAAGATCTCTTTCGCCCACAAAAATCCTGTTGTATGTTTCTTCCGATAATACTCTCTCTGATCAAAATTCCCAGGATTACGTGCTTCTTCAAAGGTCTCTCCATCTCCTTTTACACAAATGCGATCGCCGATTTTTACTTTACGGAACGAATCGTCATAAATCACTATTTTTTCTTTCTCAATATATTGCTTCTTTTTCTGTCTGGATTGTTTTTCAAGATTTCCAATTGTCAAGATTTGTTGTTTTGATGTGATTGATTTCTGAAGGACAGTGCCTTCTATCTGAATTGTTGTAGAAGAGGGAAAAGCAGGATTGTCCATCGTTTTCCCCATTATCAAAGTAGCTGCCAGCCTGAACAGCAAAAAGAAGATGCACAGGAGACAGAGTGGTTTCTTTCTCACTTCTGCTCCTCCTTCTTCCTAACAGCTTCGCCGTCAAACGGTTGTTCCAGAGAAATTCCTTTGTAGCTTTGGTCACTTTTTCCGTTGACTAAGATCTGAACTGCCCGGATTTCTTTTCCGTTTTCCATCAAAGAACGGACAAGCGCCTCTATCTGCAACGCCGGATCCATCCGCGATTCCTGCTGAAGAAAGGTGTCATCAAAGTTGACATAACAGATTCCGTCCTTGACAGAAGTTCCGATCAGACGAACTTTAGAATCCAGTACCGGCTGAAGTTTCCCTGATGTCGGCCCTTTGAGCAAACGCTCCATGGCAAGTTTTTCTGTTGACAGATTCGTATTGTAGCGTACCTCCTCTAACACCTCCGGCACAAGCGCAGTACCTTCTTCATTTCCAAAATACAGTGTAAGGTTCGTTTTTTCATAAGAGTGTAGCACAGAACCTGTATTTTTAATAAAATCTTCTGCCCGCATGCTTCCAACAACCTGTCCTTCCTTATCCGTCAGTGGATTGCCCTCTACTTCAAATGCGACCGACTCGATGCCATCAATCTGAACAAGCGATTGAACGATCGCCGCCCGGCAAAGTACCTCCCGGACCGCTCCCATCTCATAATATCCTCCGCCAAAATTAACTGTGATCTTTCCCTCTTGCACCTCAAATCCAAGTACCTTTACCCGTTTTGAGATCACCGGTTTCATCTCCACATCCTCCGGCGCTTTGGAAAGTGCTTTTAACATCGCCCGTGCAGCTTTCTCTGCATCTTTCTCTTTGATCTGATACGGTTCTTTCTCAATAGTTGTCTCCTCACTGTTCATGTAATAAATTCCATCACCGGAAACACTCTTCTTTTCTTTCCCACATGCAGCAAGCAACATGATTCCCAGTACCACAAGTAGCCCAATTCCGATTTTCTTTTTCAAATTTCCTGTCATCTTCTCTCTTTTTGTCTTCCCTTTCATTTCTGCTCACCGGAATGTTACGCAATATAGGTCAAAGGAACACGAACAGTAAACGTCGTTCCTTCCCCTTCTTTACTGTGTACTTTCACAATTCCTCTATGCATTAAAATTGCATTTTTCGCAATCGCAAGCCCAAGTCCGGTTCCTCCAATCTCTCGGGAATGTGATTTATCTACCCGATAGAAACGCTCAAAAATATGCTCGACGGCATCTTCCGGAATCCCGATACCAGAGTCTGCAACTTTGATATAGAAATATTTATAATCTGCGTTCAGAGAGACATGCACCCATCCCTCTTCATGATTATATTTGATTGCATTTTCCACCAGATTAGAAATCGCAAGCGTCAGCTTCACTTCGTCCACCTCCGCAATCACCGGACGGAAACTTTCAAATACAACTTCGATATTATGTTGTACCGCAATCGGCCGCAGACGTTTTAAGATCAATTCCAGAAGATCATTGATATTTTCTGACTTGATATTTAAATCCGCCGACGTCTTGTCCAACTTGACAAGTGACAGCAGGTCATTGATAATCTTATTCTCCCGCTCGATTTCTGCCGCGATATCCTCCATAAATTCCTGATACAATTCCGCAGGTGCGCCTTCCTGTGCCAGGAGGGAATCGGCTAACACTTTCATCGAAGTCAATGGTGTCTTCAGTTCATGGGAGACATTTGAGACAAATTCCTGCCTGGAATCATCAAGAATCTTAAGTCTTCCAAGCATCTTATTAAATGCATCAGAAATCAGCATTGTCTCGGTATAGGCATTCTCGTGAAGATTGTCCGTATCATACCCTTCCGTCACGGCTCCGATTGCCTGTGTAATTCTTCCAAACGGCCGCACAAGAAGCGCGGAAACAAAAAAGGAAATGGTAATGATCACAACTCCGACAGCAATCTCCACAGCAACCGCTTTGGAATGCAGAACATCTACACTGTCCACAACGGAATCGGTGGAAACACTGACAAGCATGATCCCTTCAGTCTGTCCGCTATTCGGATCCTGGATTGCCTGCGTCACCTCAATATAGTGGTTTTTCGAATCATACTCACTTGTATTGTTTCCCTCATAGCACTCCATCACCGCCTCTGAAATGATTGTTTTCCCTTCCTCCATGTCATAAGTATCTTTGACTACCTGAAACTCATCATCGATCAGAAGAATTCTGCCACTGTAAATATCAGCAAGCTGTGCCAGCTCCGCATCCAATGTTTCTGACGGTACTCCCTTTAAATAGCCCGCTTTTCCAAGACGACTTCCTAGCATTGTGCTCTGATTCTGAATTTCCGCCGTCCGCACGGAAACCGCTCTCTTTTCATAATTGCTGATGATTCCCTGCCCGACAACGATACACGGGATAATTCCAATCACGATCAAAAGCAACATGATCCGAAAACGGAGACTTTTAAAGAACTTACCGCGGAAGTATATCTTATCCCCTAAAATAATAACCAACTCCCCACTTTGTATGCACATACTTTGGATCACTTGGATGGCTCTCAATTTTCTCCCGCAAGCGGCGGATATGTACATCGACAGTTCTTGCATCCCCCGGATAATCATAGCCCCAGACAAGATTCAAAAGCTTCTCTCTGCTGTACACTTTATTCTGATTCAGCGCAAGCAGTTCCAGCATATCAAATTCTTTTGCAGTCAGATTGACTTCCCGCTCTCCAATAAAGACACGGCGGCTCTCGCAATCTAACTTCATCTCTCCCTTTACGATCAGATTCTTCTGTTCTTCCGGTCTGTCTTTCTTCGTACGCCGGATGATTGCCTTGATCCTTGCTTTTACCTCCAGAATATTAAACGGCTTTGTGACATAATCATCCGCACCATACTCCAGTCCCATGATCTTATCTATATCATCCCCTTTTGCCGTCAGCATAATGATCGGCACATCCGAAAATTCCCGGACCTGCTGACAGACCTCAAATCCTGTCAGTTTCGGCAGCATGACATCCAGAAGAATCAAGTCAAACTCACCGCTTTTTGCAAGCGCCAACGCCTCTTCCCCGTCATATGCAGCAGTGACTTCCATTCCATCCTGCTCTAGACTAAACCGAATTCCCTTCACAATTAATTTTTCATCATCGACAACCAATATCTTATTTCCCATAAACTCTCCCTTACCAGAGCATTCAGACTGTGATCCATTCTTTTATTTTTTCAAACACACCGTCCTTGATTCCCTCGATCTCTTTGATCTGTTCAATGGACTGAAAGCCGCCTGCAGATTCCCGATAGGTAAGAATGCTATCTGCCTTTGCCTCACCGATCCCGGGAAGTGTCATAAGTTCTTCCTTTGTCGCAGTATTTAAATTCACCTTTCCCTGAGAAGTCTTTCCACTTTCTCCGGGTGCACCGGAAGTATTTGCTTCTGCCGCAATTCCCGAAGCAACCTCCTCCTTTGTCGGAACCTGAATCTGTACCCCATCCGTCAAAAGTTCTGCCTGATTCAGAAAACTTTGGTCAGCCGCCTCCGTCATTCCTCCGGCACGCTCCAGTGCCTCAAAAAGCCGGGATCCTTCCGGCAGCTCATATACACCTGGTGTACAGACTGCACCCGATACATATACCCAGATCGTTTTTGGCTGCCGTTCACCGTCCGGCACTTCCGACGCAGATTGGTTCTGCCGCTCTTCTGAGTCCGATTCACTTTTTTCGACCTCTTCCAATTGGATCTCTTCCATCCGATGCTCCTCTTTTTCGCAGGCTGTCAGACAAAGTGTCACTATCAGAATCCCGATTCCATACATCCTACTTCTGCTGCGCTTCCACTTGTTCTTAGTGCTCTTTTCATTTTTCTTTTGCTTATACATATTTTCTCCTTTATAGATATTCTCTATAAATCCCCTCATATGCAAAGTCACATATATTGTATCGAATTTACCTTAGAATTACAACCAATTCTTCCCCGGCTTTTTTTATTTCTTAGATTTCTTCTTTACTTCCACTGAAAAATCGCAATACCGATCAAAGCCAGAGCCATCCCTCCTATTTTTCGCCATTCCAGCGGTGATTTCTCCACACCAAACAATCCCAGTACTTCAATAACATATGCCACGATCAACTGTGCGATCACAATCAGAAGCGCCGCTTTTGCAGGTCCCAGCTGTTCCATACTTTTAATCACGGTCCACGTAATTCCAGCTCCAATCGCACCTCCCAGCAGCATATATTTTGGCTCTACTTTTCCGAGTGCCATCACACTATCCCTGCCTGCGATCAGCCATGCCACAAGACAAACCGCAAAAGCAGAAAATTGTACCCAGCCATTGGACACCCACATCCCCGTTGTTTTTGTTACCTGTGTGTTAAAAACTCCCTGCACACTCATCAGCGCCCCAGAGAGCAACGCAATAAAAAATCCAGTCATCGGACTCCCTCCCAGAATGATTCGTCACTTTTTTGTAACATCTATTTCTTTCCAGTGTATCCAATGACCGGATTTTTATGCCCCGATCCCAATCAAAAATTCATTTTTCTATATCATGTGACTTATAAAAATGAGCATCATCTGCTTTCTTTTAACAAACACGAACAAGTGCTCTCTCTAACTTTTCTGTCATTTCATCAATTTCTTTTTCAGTAATGATCAGCGGCGGAAGGAATCTTACAACCTGCGCTCCTGCCGTCACAAGCAAAAGTCCCTCTTGTTTCGCCGCCTCCACAATCTTTCCGGCCGGACAAGAAGTGATCAACCCCTGCATAAATCCCTTCCCTCTTCTCCCGGTGAACAGATCGTATTTTGCAAGTAAAGTATCTAATTTTTCTTCAAGGTACGGAGTCAATCTGCGCACATGTTCTGCTAACTTCTGCTCTGTAAAAAGATCGATCACCGTACTGACTGCCTGACATGCAAGTGGATTGCCGCCGTAAGTCGTCCCGTGATCACCCGGTTTTAAGGAGTTTTGCGCTACCTCCTCTTTCATTGCAAAAGCCCCGACCGGAACTCCGTTTCCGATTGCCTTTGCCATCACAAGGATATCCGGCTGTACCCCATATCCTTGCCACGCAAACATTGATCCGGTTCGCCCCATGCCGCACTGAATCTCGTCAAAGATCAACAGAATCCCTTTTTCCTCGCAGAGTGTGCGAAGTCCTTGCAGAAATGACTGTTCTGCTACAAAGACGCCACCTTCTCCCTGTACCGGTTCTAGAAGGATTGCACCTGTCTTCTCTGTCACCTGTTCTTTTACACTTTCCAGATCATTAAATATGGCAAATTTCACACCGCCTACAAGTGGTTCAAACGGTTCCCGATAGCTTTCCGTTCCCGTCACCGACAGCGCACCCATACTGCGGCCATGAAAGGAATGTTCCATGGAAATAATCTCGCAGGCACTGTTTCCTTTTTGCTTCGCATATTTTCTTGCTGTTTTCAAAGCGCCCTCAATTGCTTCTGTCCCGCTGTTTGCAAAGAAGACACGATCCATTCCCGAGATGGTTTTCAGTTTTTCTGCCGCTTGGGCAAGCGGTTCGTGATAATATAAATTGGATGTATGGATTAACTGATCAATCTGTTTTTTCAATGCAGACTGCAATGTTTTGTTTCCATATCCAAGAGAACTGACACCAATCCCCGAGCCAAAATCCAAATAGGCTTTTCCATCTGTATCATACAGGTAAGCGCCGTCTCCTTTTTCCAACACAAGATCATATCGATTATAGGTATGTAAGATAGCGCTTTCCGTCTTACTGATTGTCTGGTCCATAGTAAAATCTGCTCCTTTCTCCCTCAAAAATGGCAGTTCCAATTCCTCTGTTTGTAAAAATTTCAAGCAACAGACAATGCGGGATTCTTCCATCAAGAATATGAACTCTCGATACCCCTGCCTGGATTGCCTCTATACAGCTATAAAGTTTCGGAATCATTCCCCCGGTGATCGTTCCCTTCTCGATCAGCTGTTTTCCTTCTTGAATTGTCAATTCTGAAATCAACGTGGAGGCATCTGCCGGATCTGTACAAATTCCTTCTACATCAGATAAAAACGCTAATTTTTCCGCATGTACCGCCTGCGCGATCGCACACGCCGCATCATCCGCATTGATATTATAAGTCTGATAATCCTCTCCTAGCCCGATCGGACAGATAATAGGAAGGAAATCTTTCTCCAGAAGATCCAAAAGTACATTTGCATCCACCGATGTCACTTCCCCCACAAATCCGATGTCTTTTCCGTCTGAAAATTTCTTCTGCGCCCGAAGTAATCCACCATCTTTTCCACTCAGACCGATGGCCCGCACTCCCAGCGATTCCACAAGCTGAACTAACCCTTTATTCACCTTTCCAAGCACCATTTCTGCAACTTCCATCGTCTCCTCATCAGTCACGCGAAGTCCGTTGACAAACGTAGGCTGCTTTCCAGTCTTCTCCATCCACCGGCTGATCTCTTTCCCTCCTCCGTGGACAATGATTGGTTTGAACCCGACCAATTTTAAAAGAGTCACATCCTCAATCACCCGCTTTTTCAATGTCTCATCAATCATCGCACTTCCACCATATTTTACAACGATGATCTTTCGGTTAAATCGCTGAATGTACGGCAACGCCTCAATCAGTACCTCCGCTTTTTTCAAATATTCCTGCATCTTCTGGCTCATCCCCATCTCTTCCTTCCTTTTGTCTCTGCATCACTTCTGTTTGGCATGCTAGCTCCGGTAATCTGCATTGATATCAATATATCCGTGTGTCAAGTCACAGCCCCATGCAGTCGCTTTCTCATTCCCAAGTTTCAGATCTGCAAGGATTTTTACTTTTTCCTCAGATAAAATCTCCGTCGCCTTCTCCTCACTATACGGAAGCGCCATCCCACCGGAAAGAATCTGAATCGTTCCTGCTGCACTTTCCAAAAAGAGATCTACCTGCTCCGGTACAAATGAAACGCCTGCATATCCCATCGCACAGAGAATCCTTCCCCAGTTTGCATCATGACCTGCCACTGCTGTTTTCGTCAGATTCGAGCAAACGACTGACTTGCTGATTGTCTTTGCCTGCTCTTTATCTGCCGCCCCGACAACCTCCACTTCCAGAAGAGCCGTAGCGCCCTCTCCATCTCCTGCGATTGCCTTTGCCAGCTGCTCATTGACCGTATGTACTGCTGCTGCAAATGCTTTATATTCTTCTGTACCCGGACAGATCGAAGCATTTTGTGCCAGTCCGTTCGCAAGAAACAAGACCGTATCATTTGTAGAAGTATCTCCATCTACGGAAATCATATTATACGTCTCCTCTACATCTTCACTTAATACTTTCTGTAAAACTTCTTTTTCAATCACAGCATCGGTCACAAGAAACGAAAGCATCGTACACATATTTGGGTGGATCATTCCGGATCCTTTGGCCATCGCACCGATCGTCACTGTCTTCCCGCCAATCTCCAGCTGTACTGCAGCCTCTTTTTTATGCGTATCTGTTGTCAGAATCGCCTCTGCAGCCTCTGCTCCACAAAGTTTGTCATTGCCTTTTGCCTGGGCAAGCATATGGATTCCCGCCTGGATTTTCTCCATCGGAAGCTGTTTTCCGATCACTCCGGTAGAGCTTACCAGCACTTGTTCTTTCTGAATCCCGAATACTTCTGCCGCTGTCTGTGCTGTCTCTTCACAATATTGCATCCCTTCTTCTCCGGTACACGCATTTGCAATTCCCGAATTGACAATTATCGCCTGCACCGCTCCGCCTTGTTTGACAATCTTCTGATCCCACTTTACCGGAGCTGCCTTCACCACATTTGTCGTAAAAGTTCCCGCCGCCACACACGGAACACTGCTGTAAATCAATGCCATGTCTGTACGCCCCTCGTATTTGATCTGGGCCGCTGCCGCTGCCGCCTCAAATCCCGGTACCACTGTAATTCCACCTTTGATCTGCTTCATCTCTGTTTTCCTTCCTTTCTTTGCTTCCTGCTATTTCTGCCTTCTATCGATTAAATGTCGTTTCATTCTCTTCGTTTAAAGAGAAGTCATAATAATTTAAGTCTTCTCTCCGCTTCCATCCGCTTTGTTCCCAGAACTGATTCCCAACCTGATTGTCCGTAAATGCAATCAGGCAGACCTGATTGATCTTCTCTGCTCTCAGCGCATCCATCGCCATCTTCGCCATCTGTGTCCCGATTCCTTTCATCCGATGTTCTTCAGCAACGCATACATGATAAAAGCAACCATTTCTTCCGTCATGTCCGCATAAAATACTGCCGACAATCTCTCCTTCTTCCTCCGCTACAATACTGGTAGTCGGATTTCTTCTAAGGAAACGTTCCAGTCCTTCCCGCGAGTCATCGATACTACGGATTCCAAATCCTTTGGTCTGTTTCCAAAGCTTATAAACTCCCTCATAGTCTTCTATCATCATTGCGCGTATCATCGTTCTGCCTCTCCTTTTTCCGTCTTTTTCTTCTTTTTTCCTGCTGTAGCTTCTAAGGAAACAGCGGGATTGCAGTCAGTCCTTCCGTCTCATCCAGTCCGAACATCAAATTCATATTTTGGATTGCCTGCCCCGCAGCGCCCTTCACAAGGTTATCCATCGCTCCCAGGATCACAATCCGATTGGTCCGCTGATCAATCTGAAATCCAACATCCACATAGTTGCTTCCTTCCACCCATTTCGTCTGCGGACATATCCCGGTTCGCAGTACACGAACGAATTTCTCGCTGTTATAACAACTGTCATATGCCTCTCTTACCATTTCTTCCGTCACACCTTGTTTTAGTGATGCGTAGGCGGTCACAAGGATCCCCCTATTCATCGGAACAAGATGCGGGGTAAAATTCACACATACCTTCTCCCCTGCAACAAGAGACAACTGTTCTTCGATCTCCGGTGTATGCCGATGTGTGGTCACCCCATATGCTTTCATATTTTCATTGACTTCACAATAAAGATTATCTATTTTCTCCGTTCTTCCTGCCCCCGATGTCCCGGACTTTGCATCGATGATCAACGTCTCCGGAACTATCAGTCCATTCTTTACCAATGGAAGAATCGCCATCAGAGAACACGTTGGATAACAGCCGGGATTGGCGATCAGCCTTGCTGATCGAATATGCTCCCGATTCCACTCGCAAAGTCCGTAGACTGCTTCTTGCAGAAGTTCCGGGCTTTTCTGTTGTATTTTATACCATTTTTCATACGTTTCCGCCTCTTTTAAGCGAAAATCTGCACTTAGATCAATGACTTTAGCTTTCTCTAGCACCGTCTCACTGATCTGTCCGGCACAAAATCCCTGCGGCGTTGCAGTAAAGATTACATCCACGTCATCCGCAAGTGCCTCCATCACCTTTTCCCCGCACGTTCCTTCTACAATCTGAAATAAATTCTGGTAAACATTAGTATAAGGAATCTCCTGATAACTTCTGGAGCCAAACCATACTACTTCCACTTCCTTATGACCAGCCAAAAGTCTGACTAATTCTCCTCCGGCATACCCCGTTGCGCCAATTATTCCTGCACGAATCATCTATAACACCCTTTCTCTCTTTTTCCATCGAATAAATTTTGATTTTGCATGATTATACATCTATTCTAAATGTTATGCAATAGTTTTTTTGCATTTTATTTTGTACAATTTTACTTTTCACCAAAATCTGCTTTTATCGCTTTCCTCTTTCCCCATAACTTCCTTCTCCGTTTTTCATTTTCTTGTTTTCCCTCTCATATTTTTCATTTTATAAGTAAATACAAGTGCTTTTTCGTTTTTCTCTACGAATTTTTTCATTTTTACATTACTCTTTTTTCTATAAAAACTAGTATATTTCCCCCTAGTGCACATTTGTTTTCCTATAACAGTTTGCTTTGCTTTTTTAATCTCATTTCTCTTTTTCAAATTTTCTTGTTGCATATTTATTCATTTTGTTGTATATTAATACTATCAAATTTCAAGACAAACAGAACAAGGAGGACTTTTCACATGAAAGAAAAAGTAATTTTAGCATATTCCGGCGGATTGGACACAACAGCCATCATCCCATGGCTCAAAGAAAATTTTGATTATGAGGTCATCTGCTGCTGCATCGACTGCGGGCAGGGAGAAGAACTGGACGGCTTAGAAGAACGCGCAAAATTATCCGGCGCTTCCAAATTATATATTGAAAACATCGTTGATGAGTTCTGTGATGACTATATCGTGCCATGTGTACAGGCAAATGCAATCTACGAAAACAAATATCTGCTCGGCACTGCGATGGCACGTCCGGGAATCGCAAAAAAACTAGTAGAAATTGCAAGAAAAGAACATGCTTCTGCTATCTGCCACGGAGCAACCGGAAAAGGAAATGATCAGATTCGTTTTGAATTAGGAATCAAGGCACTCGCACCGGATCTGAAGATCATCGCTCCATGGAGAATGACTGATCTTTGGACATTAAATTCCCGTGAAGAAGAGATTGCATACTGCCATCAGCATGGGATCGACCTTCCATTTGATGCCAGCCAAAGTTACAGCCGTGACCGCAACTTATGGCACATCAGCCATGAAGGATTAGAGCTCGAGGATCCTGCGCAAGAGCCAGACTATGAACATCTGCTTGTACTCGGCGTTACCCCAGAACAAGCACCGGATGAAGGCGAATATATCACAATGACTTTCGAAAAAGGTGTTCCAGTCAGCTTAAACGGACAAACGATGAAAGTATCTGAGATTATCACAGAGTTAAACGCCCTCGGCGGAAAGCATGGAATCGGTATCATCGACATTGTAGAAAATCGTGTTGTCGGAATGAAATCCCGCGGTGTCTATGAAACTCCAGGAGGAACCATCTTAATGGAAGCTCACCAGCAGTTAGAGGAACTGGTGCTTGACCGTGCAACCTATGAGGTGAAAAAAGAAATGGGAAATAAACTTTCTCAGATTGTATACGAAGGAAAATGGTTCACACCACTCCGTGAGGCTGTGCAGGCATTTATCGAATCCACACAGCAATATGTGACCGGAGAAGTAAAATTGAAGCTTTATAAAGGAAATATCATCAAAGCCGGAACAACCTCTCCGTATTCTCTGTACAGCGAATCTCTCGCAAGTTTTACTACCGGAGAACTTTATGACCACCATGACGCAGAAGGATTTATCAACTTATTCGGTCTTCCGTTAAAAGTACGCGCAATGAAACTTGCAGAAACAGAAAAGTAAAAAACAGACACACAAAAAGGACAGCTGATCTTTCCAGCTGCCCTTTTTGTTTTCTAAAACTTCTTGAGTAACATTCTGTATTTCTTTAACCAATTCCCCCATACATGATCCCGAGGATCACTACAAGAATGGTCACGATCACAAACACATATTTTGCAAACGCAAGGAACCTTTTTCCAAGCGGTTTCCCTGCTCCTTCATTGATCGCCGCAAGCGCCTTTTCTCCATCATGAAGATAGTAAAAGACAATCAGCACAAGAAGTGCCATCAGCGGTGAAATTACAACTGTGATCAGATTGGTAAACTGATCAAAGGTTGTCATGCTCAAATTCAAAGGAACTGAGAGCACAAATGTGACAACTCCCACAAAAATCACCGCCTTTTTCCTTGTCAGCTTCGAGTGCGAAAGGATTGCCTCCACAACCCCTTCCAGCATATTAATAGAAGAAGAGATCGCCGCACAGAGCAAACTGATAAAGAAGATAATCGCAAGGATTGTTCCACCCGGCATTTTTTCAAAAATGACCGGCATCGTCATAAATAATAATGGTGGTCCTGATTTTGCATCCAACCCGAATGCAAATACCGCCGGCATGATCACAAAAGATGCAAGTACCGCTGCCAGCGTATCCAACACTGCCGTGCTGACCGCCAGATGCGGAATATCATATTCTTTCTTCAAATAGCTCCCATACACTACCATCCCGCATCCATTGATGGATACCGTGAAAAATGCCTGTCCAAGCGCCATCACCCATGTATCTGCTTTCAAAAGGTACTCCCATTTTGGCTGAAGCAGAAACTTCACACCTTCCATCGCTCCCGGAAGTGACAGTGACTGGAAAATCAGTACGATAAAAATCAGAAACAATGCCGGCATAATGATCTTGCTGATCCGCTCAATCCCTTTTACAACACCTGCACAAATGACCAGTACCGTCAGAAAAATCGCAACCGCATCCCATGGAATGGAAGCAGCTGAACCTGCAAACTCTGTAAAATAGGTGTTCTTATCCACCTTTGCCAGCTTTCCGGTTCCACTCATTACAAGGTATTTTAAAATCCACCCGACAACCACATTGTAAAACATAAAAATGCCAAGAAGCCCGATTGCCGGAAGCATTCCTACAATCTTTCCACCCTTCCATGTTCTTTCACGGAACACTTCTGAGATTCCAGTCATCGAACCGCCGCCAAAAGCACGCCCGAACGCAAATTCTGTAATCAGTCCTGTCGTCCCAAGAATCAAGACAAACAGAAAGTATGGGATCAAAAATGCCGCCCCACCGTAAGCGCCAAGCCGGTATGGAAACATCCATATATTTCCAAGTCCAATAGCCGAACCGATGCAAGCCATAACAAATCCCATTCTGCTCGTAAATTTTTCTCTCTTTTCCATAAGCAACTCCTTTTCTCTCCAAACCCATCCACAAAAAACATCAATCAGCAGATCGACTCAGACAGGCTTTCCGATTTCTCTCCATATACTATCACACTTTAAAGCATTAATGCAAGAAAAAAGTAGAAAATATATTTTTTTCCTGTTCTTTTGAATATCCGGCACAAAACATACCTATCCTATAATAAAAAACATAAGGATGTGTACTATGAAACCAGTAATCGGAATTATTGTCTGCGGTCTGATGGATGACCGCCAATTTGTAACTAATGCTTACATTCAATCCATAAAATATGCAAAAGGAGTCCCTCTTCTACTCCCACTCGTGCGTTCTGACGAGGCACTTCAGACATATTGTTCTCTCTGTGACGGTTTCCTCTTCTGCGGTGGAAACGACATCACCCCACTTCTGTTTGGAAAAGAACCGGCAAAAGGACTGGGGGCAACCAACATCACACTGGATATTTTTCAACTTCGCCTTCTGCGTGCCATTCTAAAAACAAAAAAGCCCCTGCTTGCCATCTGCCGTGGAATGCAGGTCTTAAATGTAGCCTGTGGAGGAACGCTTCTCCAAGATATCGATACCTCGCTCCACGCACCCATCAATCATATGCAGCTTTCCGCCTCTAGAAGTGAAATCAGCCATAAAGTACTGGTCGCAAAAGGAAGTATTCTCTCCTCCATCACAGGTTCGTCCCTCTATACAAACAGTTTCCATCATCAGGCAGTCGACTCACTCGGCAAAGGGCTCGTCCCAACTGCCCGGACTTCTGACGGCATCATCGAGGCAATGGAACTTTCCGCTCATCCATTTGCCCTTGGAGTCCAATGGCACCCGGAATGTATGTACCGTACTTCTCCTGTCATGCGTGATCTGTTTGCTTCATTTATCACTGCCTGCCGCAAATAATTTATTTTGCCAGCCCCTGCTTCTGCAATTTCTAGTCATTGCCCCGACGCCTGCAATATGGTATGATATCCAGAGACATTTCAAACAACAAAACAAGAACCGGAAGGAAGATTTTAAACTCTTCTTTCCGGGCAATCATTATAACAAATAAAGGCAGGGCAATACCCATGACAGATCATCAGATTTCTTCCCTCTCCAGCCTGCTCCACCAGGATCTTTTTGAGTTTCTCAAAGGCTCAATTTCCGGTGGACTCCTCTGCGGCTATACCGGAGAAGGATTCCCTTTTCATTTCATCAGCGATCAACTGCTGCACCTTCTTGGCTTTGAGAGCCGCGAGGAATATTGTACGTTTATTAAAAATAAACTGATCAACGGCATCCATCCAGATGATCGGGAGTATACAACAGACACTGTTTTGTCTGCTCTAAACGAAGACCAGACGTACGAAATTAAATATAGAATGTTAAAAAAAGATGGTTCTTTTATCTGGGTCATCGGTCAAGGAAAGAAGTTTTTCCATAAAAATTCCGAATTTGTAGCAAGTATCTGTCTGGATATCACTGATACCATTGAACTGCAGCAAGAGCTGAGTGAACTTACCCATAACATTCCCGGTGGAGTCTGTAAAATTTTGATGGATCAGGATTTCACACTTCTTTATGGAAACGATAGCTTCTATCAGCTATATGGATACACTTCTGCAGAAATGCAGACACAACTGGGCAACAAGCTAATTGCCACGATCCTTCCTGAGGATGCAACGTCTATTATGGAAATCATCGAGCGTACTTACCGAAGTCAAGAATCTCATTTTGAATTTGAACAAAGAATTTTTCACAAGGACGGTTCCATACGCTATCTTCTGACAAACGGTGCCTTCAGCCATTCTCGGAAAGGAGTTCCCACTTTAAATTGCGTCATCATCGATATCACAAAGCGCCGACTATCTGAACAGGAACTTGCTATCAACGAAGAGCGTTTCCGGATTGCTGTCACACAGACACAGAGTGTGATCTTTGACTATCATATTCAAAAAAAACAAGTGGTCCATTCGAAAGAAACAATGCACCTCTATGGACTGCCGGAAATCATGAATGATGTTCCGGAAAGTTTTGTGCGTTCTAAGATCATTCCTCGCAAACATGCTGCCGCTTTTCTTTCCATGTACAGAGAAATCCAGCAAGGAAGTCCTCACAGCAGCTGCACCGTAGAAATCTTAGCAGCAGACGGAAAATATTACTGGAATACGATCACAATGACAACTGTTTTCAATGGTCAGCACAAACCGGTCCGTGCCATTGGTGTCGTGGAAAATATTACTCAGCATAAAGAAATGGAATATGCTTATCTCAAAGAAGAAACTTACCGACGTGCTCTGCTTGCAGATACTCTGTTTTACGCGGAAATCAACCTGACCGAAGGTATCATCGACACCCTCTCCGAGATGAATACCCAAGAATTGATGGAACACCTCTGCCGCTCTTATGACCAATATCTAAGAGTCGAAGGAATCAAAAATATTCATCGGAAAGATTATCCCAAATTTCTGGAAACTTTTTCGCGTAAAAATCTTCTTGCAAATTATGCCAACGGGATTCAGGAACTCAAATTAGAATATCGTCATTTGACGAATTTTGGAAAGACTTGCTGGGTAGAAACAACTGCCCATATGATGAAAGACCCTGTTTCCGGAGATATCCGCTGTCTTCTCTACTTACATGACATTGATGCAGCAAAAAGAGAGCGGCTGACTCTTGAAAACGCCTCCCGGCTGGATCCTCTGACCAAGCTATATAACAAGGGAGCTGCTGAGACATTGATCCGCAGCCAATTAGAAGCAAGTTCTCCCGATGCCTGCCACGCATTTATCATCATTGACCTTGATCACTTTAAAAAGATCAATGATCTCCATGGACACGCTTGCGGAGACAAGGTGCTAAAAGAAACGGCAAAACGAATTCAGCAGCATTTCCGTTCGGACGATATCATCGGGCGAATCGGCGGAGATGAGTTCATTGCCTTTATTAAAAATATCCCTTCGAAAGACTTTCTGATCCAAAAGTTAGAAAAGCTTCGATATACCGTAGTACCTTTCCGCGGTATTCTTACATATAGTATGGGAATCTGCCTCACATCGAACTATGGATTTGACTTTGAAGTACTGTATGAAAAAGCGGATATCGCTCTTTATCACTCAAAAGCACGTGGGCGCAACTGTTTTACCTTCTATACTTCAGTCATGCATCTACCCGAACAAAATGGTATTCCTAAAAGTGAAATTGTTATGGAACCGGAGGATCCTGCATGGTCACAGGAAATCTTCCATGCGTTGATTGAAAATCTGGAGGATATTACATATCTGAGTGATCCATACACCTATGAACTCCTCTACGTTTCTCCGCAAGTCCGTGACATTTTAGGATTATCCGGCAATGATCCCATTGGAAAAAAATGCTACGAAGTACTTCAAGGAGAACACAAACCATGCCCATTTTGCACAAATCACCTTTTGGATCAAAAGCCGGTCATCTGGGAACACCACCACCGACTCCTGAACCGTGATTACCTGCTCAAAGATAAATTTATCACATGGAATCACCGTAAAGTGCGCATGGAGCTTGCAATCGATATTACGGATCTAAAATTGAACGGAATCCAGCAAAGATTTTCTATCGCATTAACAGAATATGCTTCTCTGCTGGAATCTCTGTCCGGAACAAAAGAGATCCTCCAGGTAGCCGCACAAACACTCGGCAAATTTTATCAGGCGGATGATGTCTGTCTGATTTATCCTGCCCATACGGGAAATTCTTATCATTTCAAATGCCTTTGGCATTACGAAAACTCTATTTCCCAAAGTGCATTGGTCCAACTGACTCAAATTGAAAAATACGCATTTATTCAGGACTTATTTTACACAAATGATATCATCCACATCCCGGATATTGAAATGCTCCGCCCAAACTATCCGGAGGAAATGCGACTTCTGGAACGTTACGAAATCCGGCAGATGCTTGGTTTTTCTTTCTCCGCTGAACACCCTAAAAATGCCTGCCTGATTTTATCCAACCCGCATACCTGTGGCAATGAGTTACATTTTCTTCGTCTGGTATGTCATCTTCTCACAAATCGGCTGCATAGTATCGATGCGGAGAAAAAACTAGACTATAACTTCTGGCATGATGCACTAACCGGCCTTTACAATCTTGCAAGTTTTTCTTCTTATACTAAAAAACGGCATTTTGAAGAACTCTCCTCCGTAGGACTTGTGCTTGCGGATATCAATGGTTTCAAACAGATTAACAATACGATGGGATATTCCTTTGGCAATCAGGTGCTTCTGGACACTGCTCGTGTTTTTCGAGAATATTTCCCAGATGCCTATCACTTCCGTCTCAGCGGAAATGAATTTTGTATTATCTGCGAAAATGCTTCCGGCAAATATTTTTATCAACAGATTTCACTATTACAGGCAGATCCCATCGTTCTGAGACATGACGGAATTTCCTTTGGCTACCACTGGATGCAAAAAGAAGTAGATTTTTCCATACTCAAATCTCTTGCAGAAGATTCGATGATGGAAGAAAAGCAAAAATATTACATGGAAACACCTTATTTTGCCAAACGGCATCGTCCTACTATCCTGCAACAAACATTGCGCGACTTAAAAGAAGAACGATTCCTCATCTACCTTCAACCCAAAGTAGATCTCTCCTCAAGAAAACTTATCGGAGCTGAGGCATTGATCCGGTATCGCCACGAGGAACGCGGCTTGATAGCACCTGATTTTTTTATTCCACCACTAGAAAAAGAGCACCTAATCCGCTATATCGATCTATTTGTTTTAGAACAAGCGTGCCGTCTTCTCGGGCGCTGGCAACAGGAAGGACATAAAACATTTCCTATTTCCATCAATTTTTCTAGAATTACACTGATGGAAGAAGAAATCCTTCCTTCCCTGCTTGAACTGGTACACACTTACCAAATTTCACCTTCTTTGATCCAAATTGAAATCACCGAGACTATCGAAGAGAAAGATTGCGATGTTCTCCTGACACTCAGCCACCAGCTACGGCAGGCCGGATTCACAATTGCCCTCGATGATTTCGGCACAAAATATACAAACTTGTCCATTCTCACCCACATGGATTTTGACGTTCTAAAACTTGACCGCAGTCTGATTCAGACACTGTGTTTCAGAGCATCTAATCAGACGATCATCAAGCATGTAATTCAAATGTGCAAAGAACTTCCGGTAGAAGTCATCGCTGAGGGCATCGAAAATGAAGAACAGGCAGCACTCCTCACCTCTATGGGATGTCCTTCTGCACAGGGATACTTATTCGGAGCACCAATGCCTATTTCCGAATTTGAATCTAGATTCATGCCGGCAGAAACAGATTTCAAAATCTCGCCATAGAAAAAGGAGGGATGGTCCGACTTTGCATCTGCATTGTCCGCCATCCCTCTTTTTCTAACTCTTTACAAAACCCCTTCATCTATCATAAGATCGGTCCCATCTGCCGCAGTCGTCGCCAGTGTGTCACATCTCTCGTTCTGCGGATGTCCATCATGTCCTTTCACCCAGATAAAAGTAACTTGATGTTGTTCCTTGGCTGTCAGAAGCCGTTTCCACAAATCCACGTTTTTGACCGGCTCATTTTTCCCGCGCTTCCAGCCTTTCTTGATCCATCCATCGATCCAGTGTTGATTAAACGCATCCACCACATATTTGGAATCCGAATACAACTCAACGCTGCACGGACGGTTCAGCGCTTCCAATCCTTTGATCACCGCCATCAGCTCCATCCGGTTGTTCGTTGTCCTTCTGTAACCACCGGACAGTTCTCTTGTATGTAATTCTCCTTTTCTATCTACATACTCGAGCACAGTTCCGTATCCTCCCGGTCCGTCCGGATTTCCTCTGGCTGCCCCATCTGTATAAATCTTTACATGCATATTCTTTCCTCCTGTCTGGTCCAGTTCCCCGTTGCTAAAAATTCTTCTGCCATTTTCTCTGCCTCATCTGTAATCCGATCTTCATATCCGATCAACCGAAGAAGTTTGATCGCATTGCGTGATACTGCTCTCCCCTTTTGCAGGCAATAATCAAACAGGATATCCTCATCCATGATTGTCTCCTGAAAATGATAATTGTCATAGCAGTTCTCCAGCAGATGTGTCAATTCAATATCATGCGTTGCCGCAAAACAAATCACACCTTCTTTTGCAAGACTTTTCAAGATCTGTGCGGAGGCCGCGATTCGCTCGACAGTGTTCGTTCCACGCAGCACCTCATCCACAAAACACAGCATCGGAACATCCTCGTTTACATGATTTAAAATCCTTTTCAATGACTTGATTTCCACAATGTAGTAGCTTTCATTCCCCTGCAAGTTGTCACGCAGAGCCATCGAAGAATAGATCTGAAAAAACGGCGCTTCATATTTTGCCGCCGGGCAGGTAAAAATCGTCTGCGCCAGCACCGTATTGATTGCCACGGTCTTTAAGAAAGTAGATTTTCCAGATGCATTGGATCCAGTCAGAAGAATACTTCGGTGCGCTATAACAGAATTTGCCACCGGATCTGCCAGCAGTGGATGATATACATTTTCCAGATAGATTTCTGCCTTCTTTCCTTCTGTAAAATTCGGTTTCTCATAATAAGGAAGAAATGTACGGAAAGATGCCGCGCTGATCATACTGTCCAAATATCCGATAATTTGGATCACTTCTTCAATTTTCCCTCTATTTTTTTCTGCCATTTCCAGCATCGAATTGAATTTGATTAAGTCAATGTGAAACAACATCCGGATATAATCAAGTACTGCATCGACCATCGATCCAGTCGCACCTCTCCCTGCCACAAGCACATGGGAATGTTTCAGAAATACATTCATTTCTTCCCGAATCTTATGTAGTTTGTCAAGATAAAACTGTATCTCCGGGATTTTTTCCTTCCCCAATGCCTCTGCTGCCCGAAGAACCCGGATCAGATAAGAAAAGGTGGCGATATATGGTTCAATCTCACTTTTTCTCACAAAATAACTTTTGATATTCCAGACTGCCGCCGCTATAAGCAAGATCATCCCAACCCCGGGAGCTGCCAGCAGCGCACCGACTCCGACAGCAATCGCTGCAATTGCCAGATAATGTCTGCTGTTTTTTTCACGTCTGACATCCTCCAGACGGTCAATGTAATCGCTCACAGAATATTTCGGCATTCCTCCGATCTCATAGAACAGATATTGCAGGCGGAGCCTCTCTTCCTCATTTTTGGTGAAAAACTCCATCAGGCGATCTCGTTCCTTCAATTTCTCTGCCGAAAGCACCGGAGTCCGCAGAAGATAGTACAGATACTCTGCTCCCACCGAGGAAGTTGTGTGATCCATCACCTGATAGACCTCATCCAAATCCAAATCGTTCCATGTAATATCATCTACATACGGCTCTGTGATCTTTCCCTTTCGCAGCTGCTGCTGAAAATAATGAGAAATGGACTCATACTTTGTACGGTCATATTCTTTCTCCGAAGCGGTACCCCACGCTTCTTTCCATGTGTTCTTTAAATATCGCTCTCTTTTCTTGGCATTTGCCGAAATCTGATACAAAAATACTATGATCAGCACAAAAATGATCAAAAGCAGTAAAATATCCTGTCCCATACTACCCCTCCTTCCTTCTGTCCACAAACAGATCCTGCTTTTTCTATGCTGTTCTCAGACAGTTTTTACTTTCCCTACGCTTCTTCCGGCAAAATGACTTCTTCCCCTTTGCCGCTGACACACCAAAATCTTGTTTTCTCATGTGTCTGTCCATAAGTTTCCACATACTGTTTCGCCAGCGCATACTCCTCCCACAGATGCATCGGAACCGCAAACTGCACTGGAATTTCTAATAGAAAATGCTCCATTCCAAGGGCATATGCATCTTCCTGCCTTGGATCCAGTACAAGAAATGCTACATCGATCGTCTTCCCTGACAATGCTTCTTTCAATTTCCCGATCTCTGACTGGTATCTTTCCTTCATTGTTTCGTTGTACAATGTAGATTCTTCTTCCCAGTGCCACCAGTTCAGATCCCCTGCATGATAAAAAAGTCTTTCTTCGCACGACACAAGAAATGCGACTCCTTCATCTGTGGAACGGAATGTTTCTATTACACAATTTCCAATTGTCTCTGTCTGATTCGGTGCGATTCTTGTCAAGTCGGATCTGCAAATCTCACTTGCATCATATGACGCTTCAGAAATATCATCGGATAAAATGTATTTAATCTTCGGATACTGCTCTGTCCACCGAAAGATTTCCTTGGAAAAATGATCATAATGTCTGTGGCTTACAAACACATAGATTGTTTTCTCTGGATTCCAAAGCGGAAGTTCCCCCTGATAATAATCAAATACAAGTACGCTGTGCTCCAGCTCCACCGCAAAGCAGCTATGAGAAATATAAGTAATCTTTACCATGTCCTCTTCCTTTCTTTTACAAGCGCCACCATCGCCTCCAGTGTCGGCTGCTCTGCCATAAATGTCTGCATGCCATAGTGATCCGCTGCTGCCTTTGTCTGTTTCCCGATACAAAGTGCCTGTACTTTGGAAAAATCAAGTCCTTTTGCCGCCTGTGCAAAACCTCTTACTGTTGATGCACTTGTAAACATCACATAATCGGTCTTCCCCTGCTCAAATTCTTCCTGGTAATTGATAAATCCATATGCCTCATAATGCGTATCGTAAATCGGAAGGTCTTCTATGACTGCCTCGCTTCTCTTTTTAATCTCACGGATCAACTCCGGATTTCCAATCTTTGCCCGCGGAATCAAAATATGTTCATCAGAAAGTACCTCCCCAAGTGCTGCTCCAAGGTGCTCTCCATCATAAACTTCCGGCATCAGTTCCGCATACATTCCATGTGCTTCCAACGCGCGCGCAGTTCCGCTTCCAATCACCGCGATCCGAAGGTGAGAAAGGCTTCGCACATCCACGCGATGCTGCCGCAATGCGCTCCAGAACACTTCTACACCGGTTGGACTGGTAAACACGATCCACTGGTATTTCTGGATGTGAAAAAGCACCTGCGAAACTCTTTCGTTTTCCACCTCCGGCACAATGCGGATTGCAGGCGCTTCCAACACCTCCGCCCCTTCTTCCCGCAACATTCCTGCCAGACGGCTGCTCTGCTCCTTCGGTCTTGTCACCATGATCTTCATTCCCGCCAATGGTCGTTTATCATACCATTCCAATGATCTGCAGGCGCATACCTCTCCCACAACAATAATTGCAGGAGTCTGAATCTTTGTCTCTTTTGCAAGTGCTTCTAAAGTTTCCAAGGTACCTGTGATCTTCCGCTGTCTTGCTGTCGTTCCCCGCTCCAAAATTGCCGCAGGTGTCTGCGGATCCATTCCCTCCCGGATTAGATTTGCACATAAAAACGGCAGTGTAGAGACTCCCATCAGAAACACCAGCGTTCCTTTCACACCCGCCAGTTCCCGAAATGGAATCTCGTCCGGCTCATGCCCTTCCTTTTTATGTGCCGTAATAATGTGCAGCGAAGAAGCAGCATCCCGGTGTGTGACCGGAATTCCCTGGTATGCAGGAACCGATACTGCCGATGTCACTCCCGGAACAATTTCAAACGGAATTCCCGCCTTCTTTAGTTCTTCCGCCTCCTCCGCGCCGCGCCCGAACACAAACGGATCGCCACCTTTTAAACGGACAACTTTTTTCCCTTCCATCGCTTCTCTTACGAGAATCTGGTTGATTTCACTTTGTCTCACCCGGTGATTCCCGGAATGTTTTCCTACATCAATATATTCTGCATGTTCTGCCCCATAAGTAAGCACACCCTGCCCTGCAAGTCTGTCATAGACAATGACATCTGCTTCCGAAAGCAGACGTTTCCCTTTGACAGTCAGAAGTTCTTGATCCGACGGTCCTGCTCCAACAAGCCATACTTTCCCCTGCTTCTTAGTGTTTTGTTCGTAATTCATCCGCAAGCTCCCATCCTAAATGTGCTGACGCCCGGACCTCTGCCCGCTTCGTCGCAATTACATAGTTTCCTGTATCTTCTTCATAATATAGGCCAGTCAGAACCAATTCATCCTGTTCTATTCTTCCATATGCCGCCACCGGAGAACTGCACCCGCCATCCAGCCTTCGCACAAATGCCCGCTCATTTTCAGCGATCACTTCCATCTCCTCAGGCTGAAGTTCTTTCACAAGTTCCCGCATCTCTTCTCTTCCCTGCACGACAAGAATCCCCTGCCCTGCTGCCGGAAGAATCTCTTCTGGAGAAAAATACCGCTCAATCCTCTCTTCGAGTCCGAGTCTCTTTAATCCTGCTGCCGCAAGCACAAGGACATCATACTGTCCGCTGTCCAGTTTCTGAAGTCGTGTCTGGATATTGCCCCGGATCCCTCTGACTTCTGCATCCGGGTATAACTCCTGTAGCTGTATCCTTCTCCGGAAACTCGAACACCCGATTACACCCTGACCATTCCAGTTTTCTTTTCCTTTTGCAGGCACAAGTACATCCCGCGGATCCTCTCTCCTGGAATATGCAAGAATCGGAAGTTCCTCTGGTGTCTCCATCGGCATATCTTTCAGACAGTGCACCGCCAGATCAATTTCCCCATCCAAAAGTGCGCGATCCAGTTCTTTTACAAAAAGTCCTTTTCCTCCGATCTGATCCAGACTTCTGTCAAGAATCTTATCTCCGGTCGTTTTCATCGTCACCAATTCTATCTCTAACTGCGGATGTAACTTTTTTAGTTCCTGTATGATCATCTCCGACTGTACTACCGCCAGCTTACTCTCTCTGCTGCCTACTCTGATTTTTCTCTTCATGTTCCATCTCCAAAACTTTTCTTATCCTTGCTGCCGTCTCTGCAACCTTCCTGTGATCACTTCCATCTCCCGTAATTCCCACGACAAGTTCCTCCTGGACTGCCACTGCCGGAAAATAGAAATCACAATCAGTTCTGTCCGTTGCAGTATTCGCCAGAATCTTCCGCTTACGGCACAGCATACAAATCTCATGATTTAACTTTTTTACATTTGTCGCCGCCAGCACCAGAAAAAGTGCTTCCGTCAGATCACTCTCTTCAAATGCTTTTTCTTCTAATACAATTTTCCCTTCAGATACAAGCAGATGAAATGCCTCCTTTTGTTCTTTCGGGATCTCTTTTGCAATCACCTTGATGCGCGCACGAAACTGCAACAATGTCTGCACCCTCCGGAGTGCAATCTTCCCTGCCCCGACTACGAGGATATGCTTTCCTTCTATATCTATAAACATTGGAAAATAACTCATTTCGCTTCTCCTGTTCTCCCTTTTCGCGCAACTTTTTCTTTGGCTGTCATGCATCAAATTCCCTGTTTCTATTTTCTGCAATCTGCTTTCTTCCACGGAGGATTGCCTCAAGGACACCACCTCCGACCGCTCTTGCTTTATCAGAAATCGTAAAGCAGTAAGCGTATTCCCTGCGCGCATCAATATCCCCGCACTTCATTCCTTTTGATACAACAATTCCTTCCGGGAGCATCCCACGGATCATTCCACTCATCTGTGCGTAGACCGGATTCTTTCCGCACATTGCCACAAGCTGTCCTTTCTCTACGCAATCACCAATCTCTGCCTTCGGTTCAAATCTCCCTTCCCCGGAAGCACAGATCAACCGCTCCTTTGCATAACCTGCAATCACCCCCGGCACTCCAGTATTCGGAATTGCCGTTCCTTCTGTGATCACTCTTCCAAGATCATGTCCCCGCTTTGTTTCCACGACAAAATGACAGTCTATCCCGGCTGTAAATCCAGGACCGACTCCGATAACAATGGGAGCATCCTCGATCTTCGTTCCAAGATTTCTCTTTGCAAGGATCGCATCTACCTCCACATCTGGCTGATACCAGTCCATATGCACACAAGTCGGATCTGTGATGACCGGGATTTTCTGCTGTTCCAGACAGCTTTCCAGCGCTTCTTTTGTCGATACACACTTTGCAATAATTCCTTCCACCTCGGCTTCAGACTCATAGACGGCTCTGGAAAACGCCACGTATCTGCGGATTGTCGTCGGCTCACCGGTCTCAGTCATGATCACCTGAAATCCACTGTGATATAAGCGAACTGCGATCCCACTTGCCAGATCTCCCGCCCCTTTGATCAACACACGAAGCGGACGCTCTCCTTCTATGAATTTTTTCATTTTCTCGCACACTCCGCAGTCTGTCCAGTCAAAATCTCCACGCCGTGAATCACTTCTTCCAAAATCTCCCCAAGACTTTCCTCTACCGCCTTCGGACTTCCCGGCAGATTGATGATCAATGTCTCCTTCCGGATCCCTGCCGCCGCGCGGGAAAGCATTGCACGTTTCGTATACTTCATACTTGCCGCACGCATTGCTTCCGGAATCCCCGGGACAAGCCGTTCACAAATATCAGTTGTCGCCTCTGGTGTACAGTCTGTTTTGGAAAATCCCGTTCCACCGGTTGTCAGTATCAGATCTGCCATCTGGCTATCCGCGATCACCGCCATCACTTTTGCAAGTGTCTCTCTGTCATCCGGCAGAATCTTTTTGAATGTGACTTCCATTCCGGCTTCTTCCACAATCTCACAGATTTTCGCTCCGCTGATGTCTTCCCGCTTCCCTGCATATCCAGTTGTACTGGCTGTAATTACAGCAACTCTTATTTTCATCTGAACTCCTCCTCATTTTTCTATCTATTTTTATCTATCTCAACATCACAATTTCTTTCCTGATTTTTATGTTCCAAATATTTTATTTTGTCCTTCATTCTCTATTCCTGCGAAGGCTCCCAGTCTATATCACATAGCTATGGCAGGTCATCGTTCTCCCCAGTTTTTCAAAATACATCGTATAATCTTCGCCATAGGTGTACCCGCATTTTCTGATCAGTGCGTTGGATGCCGGATTATCTGTAAATGCATCTGCAAAGCAATAATCATACTCCTGCTTAATCTTTTTTGTCCAAAACCGGAGCAGTTCTGTGCCATACCCCTTCCTATGATATTCCTTCCCCAGAACAAATCCGACTCCTGCACACTTTTTCCCTTTATAAGGCTCTTCTTCCATCTTTTCAGGAAAAATACGAAAATAACCAATCACCTTCTGGTCCAGAAGGATTGCAATTCCATTCTCATCTTCCACTAAATTTTGAAAAAACTCACGAAACTCCTCCTCGGATCCCAGCGCCTGATATCCGGCAGGCTCCGCGATCAATGGATCCGATAAAATGGCATGCAGCGCTGCCCCATCGCTCTCTGTAATTTTTCGATAATGAAGTCTTTCTGAAGATATCTCCTTTTCTATCATACTCGTTCTCCCCTTTGCAAATTTAAACGGAAAACGACTGCCCAGTCTCTGATTTCTAATCTGCTCTATCGTTTTTTTCTGATACTATTTCAATCTGTTCGCAAAATATGATCTCTTCCGGTCCTCCATCCGGAAATCTCCCGACAGGAACCCGGTTGATCAGGACTGTGTAGCTTCCTTTCACATTCTTTTTCAAACCTTCATCACTTCCCGCGATATACAGAAGGTCTTCCCACTTTATTTTCTCTTCTGTTCCTTTCCCGAGAAATGCTGCAAGCATCTCCGGACGAAAACCTGCCTCCTCGATGGAGTGGCCAACTGCCGGATATCCAAACACTCCTATCACAATATCTGTTCCCGGAAAGATCACCGGCTCATGTGCGGCAGGGATTTTAATGTCCTTCCCTTTTGCCCCGTCTGCCTCAACGATCAGTACGTCTGCCAGACTGCACAGCGTTTCATAACTTTCGGAAGGGATGCCACAGATTTTTCCATTTTCGCAGGAAACACCTACTGTCAGGATCCGCTTCCGCTCCAGCCGCTCTGCAAAATCTCTAAAAAAATCAGTGGAAGAGCCATACTCGCTTTCTGCATTCCACTCCACAAAGTCCTCTGTAGACTTCCACATATGTGTTGTCGTTGTGACAATGACCTTTTGTCCAAGCAACGCTAATTCCTTTGCCAGTCGGTAACAGGTTGTCGTCTTTCCTCCCGCCCCGACAACAGAAATAATCTTATCTCTGCCCGGCAAAATCCCAACTGCATTGCAAAGGCTGCCAAAAAAAACAGGATCTCCCTGCTTGATTTTCCACACATCTGTATGCTCACACATTTTGCTTTCTGGTGCATAGTCCATATCTTCCAACTCCTGCCTGGATGCCGCTTCTCCGAAAAAGGTATCCTGCAAATGCTGCTTCATCACCTTTTTCCCTCCAACATCCCCAGACAGTGATAACAACTCCTTTAAGTAAACTTCTGAAAATACAACAGGATTGCCCCATTGTTCTTTATAAGTCAGACATCCAATTCCTTTTCCGCTCGCTGCATATTCGCTCAAAAAAGAAACGATCGTCTCCATCTTCAAAAATGGCTGGTCGCAGACAAAAAAGCTGACTGCATCGCCTTTTCTGATTTTGCCTAAAATGCTTTGGATTCCGAGTCGGATTGACCAGGAAACGCCTTCCTCTGGTGCATCATTTCTAACAACCGTCCATCGTGCCTTTTTCATGCTTTCAAAAATTTCCTCATACTGCGTCACAAGCACTTTTTCTCCGATTGGAAGACTCTCTGCAATCTTTTCAATCTTCTCGGTCAGATGGCTGTACATCGGCTTTCCTTCAACCAGACTTAACAGCTTGTTACTTCCAAAGCGGCGGCTGTTTCCAGCCGCCAGTAAAATCACATGAATCTTCACTATTTTTTCATACCCCAGTATACTTTCTCCGCAGTGATTGGAAGTTCCTTCACACGAACCCCGGATGCATTGTATACTGCCTGTGCAATTGCCGGAGATGGGGTGTTGATCACAACTTCTCCGATGGATTTTGCACCAAACGGACCGGTTGGCTCATAGCTGCTCTCAAACTCTACACGGATCGTACCTACATCCTGTCGGCTCGGAATCTTATACTGCATAAAAGAATTGCTGAAATTCTTTCCACTCTCACTGTATACAACATCTTCATAGAGAGCCATTCCGATTCCCTGCGCGATTCCGCCCTCTGTCTGTACCCTTGCAAGAGACGGATTGACAACGGTACCACAGTCTACCACTGCAACGTAATCTACCAGCTCAATTTCTCCCGTCTCCTGATCCACATCCACTTCTGCCATGCCGACCATAAACGGCGGCGGAGATACTGGAGAAGAATAGGATTCAGAAGCAAACAGCGCATCCTCATTGTTACACATAATGCGGTTTCCAATCTCCATCAGAGAAATTTCTCTTCCATCCTTTAAGCAGAATACCTTCTTTCCGTCAAAATCGACTTCTTCCCGGCTGCATTCCAGATACTGAGCTCCTTTTGCTAGGATTTTTTCTTTTAAAGTCTCACACGTCTTCATCACAGCGATTCCGGTAAGATATGTCGTACTGGATGCATAAGATCCGGAATCATACGGGGATACATCGGTATCTACTCCCGATACGATAATATTTTCCATTTCACAATCCAAGCAGTCTGCCGCCATCTGTGCAAGGATTGTGTCACATCCTGTTCCCATATCGGAAGCGCCGATCATCAAGCTGTAGAACCCATCATCGTTGACTTTGATTGCCACAGAAGCATTGTCCACGTTGGAGATTGAGGATCCCTGCATCGCCATCGCAACACCGACTCCGCGGACTTTCCCATTGCCGAGATCTCTTGCCGGGAATTTTTCATCCCAGTGCATCATTTCTTTTGCTTTTTCCAGGCAACGATCAAGCGCACAGCTATTTGCTGTTTCTCCATAGTACGCAGGCATCACCTGACCTTCTGTCACGATATTTTTCTCGCGGAGGGCAACCGGATCGATCCCCATCTTCTCTGCAAGTTCATTGACTGCCGACTCTACTGCAAACAATCCTTGTGTGGCACCATATCCACGATATGCCCCGGCAGACATCACATTTGTGTAAACAACATCGTAAGCAAACCGGAATGCTTCTGTCTTTCCATAAAGTGGAATGGATTTATGTCCTGACAGCCCTACGGTTGTCGGTCCATGCTCACCGAATGCTCCTGTGTTGGAAAGTGTATAGACATCAATTCCTTTGATGATACCATCTTTGTCTGCTCCGACACGAACCTTCACTTCCATTTCATGACGCGGCGTAGAGGCAATCTGGGATTCCTCTCTCGTGTAGACAAGTTTTGCCGGCTTTCCGGTCTTCATCGTCACGATTGCAGGATAAACTTCTGTCACAACTGTCTGCTTTGCTCCGAAGCCTCCTCCAATACGTGGCTTGATGACACGGATCTTTGATTTTGGAATATCCAGTGCATTGGCAAGAATTCTTCTGACATGGAACGTAATCTGTGTTGAGGAGACAACGTTTAATCTTCCATAAGTATCCATATAAGTATATGTGCGGAATGTCTCCATCATTGCCTGCTGGTTTGCTTTTGTATGATAAGTTCCTTCCACTACATAGTCACACGCATCGAGAACTGCATCGATATCTCCATGCTCCTCTTTTCCGCAGGCACAGAGATTTCTCTTATTATCTGCACCAACCGGACAAAGACTCTTCCAGTTTTCCTCCGGGTGGATCAAAACCGCATTGTCTTTTGCCTGATGGAAATCAAGTACCGGCTCTAACACCTCATATTTGACCTTGATCAGTTTCATCGCACGTTCTGCCGCTTCCTTCGTCTCCGCAGCGACGATTGCCACCGCATCTCCGACAAAGCGTACTCTCTGATCTAAGATCAATCTGTCATAAGGACTTGGCTCCGGGTATGTCTGCCCTGCCATTGTAAAACGCTTATCCGGAACATCCTTGTAAGTAAGGATACATTCCACCCCCGGAACTTTTTTTGCATTTTCCGTCTGAACCTCCTGGATCAACGCATGCGCATGAGGACTTCGCAGAATCTTTACGACCAGACAGTCTTTCGGTGCGATATCATCTGTGTACACCGGCTTTCCGGTCACAAGTGCCGGAGCATCTACCTTTGGCACTGCTGTATTTACAAAACTCACTACTTCGTCCCCCTTTTCATCTCTAAATATTTCTTGATCGCACGGAGTTGTCCCATATACCCGGTACATCTGCACAGATTTCCCGCCAGATATTCCTTTACTTCTTCCAACGTCGGATCTTCTAACTCTCGCACCATCGCAAGTACATTCATAATAAATCCAGGCGAACAGTATCCACACTGCTCTGCCCCCTCTGCTGCCAGAAATGCGCCGAATTCTGCCGCTTCTTCCTGAAGGCCTTCCAGTGTTGTTACCTCTTTTCCTCCCACTCTTGCCGCAAGTACAGAGCAGGAAAGAGAAGGTGTTCCATCAATCCAGACCGTACAAAGACCACAGTTTGTCGTCTCACATCCGCATTTTACACTATAACAGCCCTTTGCCCGAAGCAGATCAAGTAGAACGGTATCTTCCTTGATGTCGGCAGTAGTTTGTTTTCCATTCAATATAAACTTTACTTCCATCTCTAACACTCCTCCATCAATGCTTCTATCTGTCTGCGGATCAGAACCTTTGCAAGTGCTTTCCGGTATTCACTGCTTCCGCGCATGTTGCTGCCAAATGTAACCTGCTCTGTCAGCTTTTCTGCAATTTCAGCCGCATTTCTCCCATCAGCCTTCTCTGTCACAAGAACTGCCTTCATCGGTCTGGCTCCAACCGATACCTGCCATTCCTCTCCTGCTTTTGCCACACCACAGGCAATTACCGGGAAATCCGTCTTCGTTCTTCTGGAAGAAACATAGCGGATCTTTCTTACATCTTTTCGAATAATCACATTCACAAGAATATCACGATCTCTCTTCTGACAGACAAACTCTCTGAGCGGTACAATTCCACCCTTATACAATTCTACATAGCAGTCCATCGCCAGAAAACATGTCAGAACATCGGAAAATCCAAATCTTCCAAAAATACTTCCCCCGACTGTCGCCTGATTACGGAACTGTACGCCTACAATATGTCTTACACACTCTCTTACTGCCCCATCTGTATATTGGTTAATCCCTTTATGCAGTTCCAACTGTCTCAGAGTGCACATACACCCGATTTTAAATTCCTCTTCTGATTCTTCTATCTGATCTAATCCCATGCCGGACAGATCGATCGCAGTCTGTACCCGTCCGCTCCCGAGCCGCATCCACATCATTCCTCCAAGAATTCTGTTCGCACGCTTCTGATTCAGCTCGTATGCTTCTTCCAGACTCTCCGGCTTTACATAACTGTTTATCGTTATCAAAAAAATCCTCCTTCCAGCATTTCCCTTGCTGTTTCGTCATTTTATTACATACAGATTTATTTTATCACATTCTACTTCATATCACAATTTGTAATTTCTTTTGTTTTCCAGTTATTTTTTGTTGAAAATCCTCGTCCCTTGCGGTATGATGATTTATAAATCAAAAAATCACCGAAGAGAAGGGAAACTATACCATGCAGCTTTTAAAAGAAAGAATCTTAAAAGACGGTGTTGTCAAACCGGGAAATGTATTAAAAGTAGACAGTTTTTTAAATCATCAGATGGATATCGATCTGATCAATGAGATTGGAAAGGAATTCCGAAGAAGATTTCCAAGCGATAAAATCACGAAGATTCTCACGATCGAGGCTTCCGGGATCGGGATTGCCTGCATCGTCGCACAATATTTTGGTGTTCCTGTTGTCTTTGCAAAGAAAACACAGAGCATCAATATCGACGGGGAAGTCTACCACACAAAAGTAGAATCCTTCACACACAAACGTACTTACGATGTCATCCTCTCCAAGAAGTTTTTAAATGAGGACGACCACGTTTTGATCATCGACGATTTCCTTGCAAATGGCTGTGCAATGTTAGGGCTGATCGATCTTGTAAAAGGTTCCGGCGCTACGATCGAAGGTGCAGGAGTTGTCATTGAGAAAGGCATGCAAAATGGCGGTGATCTGATCCGCTCTCAGGGTGTTCACTTAGAATCGCTGGCAATCATCGATTCCATGACAGACACTTCACTGACATTCCGTAATTAGAAGAATCTCCCATACATCCGATGTTTGCCAGACACGGTCTGGCAAACACCCGTGATTTCTATGGGAGATTCTTTTTTTAACGAAGCATGGAAAGGAACATGCTTCCTATGGAGTTAGTTTAAAGCGCTTTCTTTATCTGCTCTGCATCACGGAGAAACTGTTCTACGTTTTCTTCCGTTGTTGCCCAGCTTGTACAGATTCGGATCACATTTTGATCTTCTCCAATCCGTTCAATATAAGATACACAATATTTCTCTTCTATTTTTTTCAACTCCTCATCCGAAACGATCACAAACTGCTGATTTGTCGTACTATCCTGCATTTTGTAACCTGCGTTGAGTAAACCTTCTCTAAGTTTTTGTGCAAGTTTCACCGCATGTTCGCCCAAATCAAAATACAAACCATCTTGAAGAAGCTCCAAAAACTGGATTCCAAGCAGCCGCCCTTTCGCCAGCATACCGCCTTTTTGTTTGATCAGATAACGGAAGTCTTCCTGCAGTTTTGGATTACAGATGACAACAGCCTCTCCGAAGAGTGCTCCCATTTTCGTCCCTCCGATATAAAACACATCACAGTTTGCCGCAATGCTTTCCAAATCCAGATCATTATCCTCCGCTGCCAAACCATATCCCAGTCTTGCTCCATCCAAAAACAGATACAGCCCGCACCGATCACATACCGCTCGCAGTGCTTCCAGTTCCGCTTTTGTATAAATTGTTCCAATCTCTGTCGGATTAGAAATATAGACAAGTTTTGGCTGTGGCATATGTTCGTGAGTGGCATCCTCCCAGTGTAATCGATATACCCGCTCCACATCTTCTGCCGTCAGTTTTCCGTTTTTTCCCGGCACGGATATCACCTTATGCCCAACCGCCTCGATTGCTCCTGTCTCATGGACATTAATGTGTCCGGTTTCCACGCACACTGCCGCCTGATGTGGGCGAAGGAGCGCTGAAATCACTGTCAGATTTGCCTGCGTTCCCCCTACAAGAAAATGGACTGCTGCTTCCTCTTTTTTGCAAAGTCCGCGGATCAGTTCTGCCGCTTTCTGACAATAAGGATCTTCTCCATATCCGACTGTCTGTTCCATATTCGTCTCCATCAAACGTTTCAAAATTTTCGAATGCGCTCCCTCCGTGTAATCACATTCAAAATGAATTTTTTGCTGCATTTCTTTTTCCTCCTTGTATTCTTTATTCCATCAATTTTCCGCATTTTCCGCAATATTTACTCGCAGCGGAATTTTTTGCCCCGCAATACGGACAATATCGTTCTTTTTCTTCTTTCGTTTTCTGCTTCTGTTCTTCTCTTTGTGCTTTCTTTCGTTCTGCTTTTTCTCTATGATTTTCCTGTGCCTTTCGGGCTGCCCTTCCTCCAATGATAAGAAGGAGTAACAGAAGCAAAAAGACTGCCGCTGCCATTGCCGGAATCCATAGAAGTCTGAGACACTCCTGCCTTTGTTCCAATACCTTTGTCAAATCAGATACCGGAGCCGCCTTTAATACCCCGGTCAGATTTTTCCCTGAAATCTTCTCTGTCAGTTTCCAGTAACGGTACAGATACCAGCCGCTGCCAGCCATCCCTCCCAATATTCCACAGACGCAGAAGCCTTTTGCCACTGCGAAGATTTTTCTTATATTGCCCCCTTTTCTGCCAGAGACGATTCCAAATATCCCCATGAGCAACGCACACAGAAACGTAGTAAGAAATGTTCCTCCCAAAATCCAGAAGTCTCCCGGAAGCGGTGCTTTTCCCCCTTTTGTACCTTCCTTCTGATATTGTACAAGAATCGTTCTGGATGTCTGATTCCCAAGTGGATCTGCTGCGGTCAGTGTGATCGCATTTTCTCCTTTTTTTAGTTTGAGGGAAATCTGAAATGTCCCATCTTTCCCAATTTTTTGCTCTTTGCCATTTATTTTCAAAGTAGCATCCGAGTCTGTTTTCCCAGAAAGCGGAAGCACCTTTTCTTTCACTCGGATATTCTCGTCCACTCCGTAAAGCTCCAGCATTGGCGGTACAACATCTGTGCTGATCCGTCTGGATATCCGGTAAAAACTTCCGGTTTCCCATCCATAGACAACACAGATTTCCTGCGTTTCCATATCTGCAATTTCAAATGCAGCTGTTCCGTTCTTTTCCCACTGAACCTTCTGTGACTTTTCTCCTACTGCTATTTCTGCCTGCACCTTCTTATCGCCAACATCATACGAAACTTCTGCCGTTGTCGATCCGGTCTGCTCCGGTGTTTCAATCGTGACTGTCACCCCTGGATTTAATGAGATCATCCTATCATATTGGGCCACGATTTTTCCATTGCTCATAGCGGACAATTCTACTTTCAGATCCTCTCCATCCAGATCAATGCTGACAGTCGTCGCTTTGCTGTCCCTATCAAGCTGTTCTGCATAAACAGGTTCCTTTGTATCTTTCCCCTGAAACACACCGATCACCCACTGGTCACAGGATTCCTCGGCATTGGTCCAGTCGATCTCCAGTGCACTGTCTGTATAGTCCAGTACGGTGCGAAGTTTTGCCCCGTCACCTGCTTTTGTATGTCCTTTCACAGAAAAACCTTCTCCAGTAACTGCCGATGTGGTGAGTTCCGTCTCATCAGTATCTGTGACCACTGCATCTATCTGCAACCGATAATTTTCTCCATCGGGCAGCGAAGAAATATCTACCTCTGTTTCCAGTTTCTGGTTTGCTATACCGCTACCACTTTTCAGCTCTTTCTTCCCGTCAACCATCTCCCCATTCATCGTCACAGCATAAATATAATATGTATATCCGATATTTTCCTCTGCAGTCACCTCTGCCTGAATTCGAATCCGCTCTTCTTTGGGCGCTTCCATCACAAAAGATTGTATCTCCACTTCCTGATACCACGGCATGACATGGACTTCCAGTTTGCTATTTGACTTTTTATCGTAATCTATGTACCAGGTGCCTCCCGGTGCATTTCGCAGATAATAGTAAACTGCCCCCTGCCCTTTTTGTACCGCCGCAAAATCACTCTCTTTTGCATACACCTTCCCGGAAGGATCCGTGATAGAAACTTCCGGCGCTTCCTTATCATAAGTGAGGATTACAACAACATCTTTCTCTCCTTCCAGAGTCATCAGATCCGATCTTGCCGCCTGTACTTCTTGGAGTTCTCCCATCTGTACCATCCCAAAGCAGACAAGAACAATCAACAGAATATGCAGAAAGCCTTTTTGCATTTTCTTATACACCGCAAGTCGTTTTTTTATTTTCTTCCTTTTTCCCATACATGCTCCCTCTTTCATATCCTTTTCTTAACTCAGTGTCTTGCTCGAAAGTTCTGGATTTTCCGATGCCCATACAAGATGAATGCCTTTATCTCCCGGATCACTCGTCTGTCCATGCAGCCCGAATGCCCACACTCCGTTATGCTGCTCATAGACTCCGATAAATCCCTGTCCTTTTGCCTGCGTCTGCAAAGCCAAAACCCACCAGGATACATTTGCCTCCAACTCCCCGGAAGCCCCAATTCCACACACTTTATTTGTAAGTGCAAGCTCCGCAGCTCCCCGGACATTGAACATACAATTATCTTTCTTCATCTTGATTCCAACTCCGACTTCTCCCCGGAAGCCATTGACTGTTTCTCCCTGCATACCAAGCAACATATTTGTATAAGAAATTCCTTCTCCAAGCTCCAGTGTACAGTCTCCGATCTGAACTGCTTCCAGAAGTTTTGCAGTTGCTGCCACCGAAATATACTTTCTGCTCAACTGGAATTCCAAAGATACCTGATCAAGAGAGGCAAGGCTTACATCGCCGACCCATTCTTCCAACCCTGGCTTAAATTCAGAAACCTTTGCCACCGCCACCTCAAATCCTCCTTTGTATTTCAGTTTCAGAAGTTCTCTCATATCCAGCTTGTCCATCGAACTGATTTCCTCCACACCAAGTGAAAAATCTGAAAAGGTTACCGGGACTCCCGAAATTGTCGTATTGACCGGATAGTCTGCATACAGTTCTACGCCATCCAGCTTCCATTCTTTCCACTGCAGTTCCAGTCCCATGCCATCGCATAACATTGCAACATTGACAAGTACTTTCGCAGAAACATCCCCACTTAATGTATTCAGATTTAGTTCCGCTGTACCAAGATTACAGTAGATTGGCATATTTCCAAAGAGTGCATGATAATTTTTCTCATCTTCCTCCCCAAGACTCAGTGAAATATCACAGCCAATCTGCTTATTATTCATGATAATCTGTTCTGTATGATCAAATTCAAATGCAAACGGACTTGCAGATTCTGCTGTCTTTAAAACATCATCCTGAAATGGAAGCTCGGTCTGTACACTTTCAAACTCAATGACTGCCTGATTTGGATACAATGCGATCGTCGCATAATCAATCCTTGAAAAATCCTGCAGAATGAATGCTCCATTTGAGACCGCCGGTTTCACCGGATACTTATCCGAGGAAGCGTCTGTCAGCGGATCATTATACAGTGTCATTTCCGAAAATCCCGGAAGGGAAGCATACATTCCATACTCTGCAAGATGCTTTGCATATCCTTTTGCAGTATTTCTATCATACTGTACATAAGATCTCCGACAGCGCATAAGTACTTCCGGATCTTTCTTCAAATCTCCTTCTAGTTGGACACTGTCCTGGAATCCAAGCCATCCATTCATTCGGATATATCCGGTCAGTTTTGTCGTGTCTCCGCAGACCTCTTTCCCGGTAGAAGTAAATATATAATTTCCATAACGAACCGTATTCAGATCTCCTGAAGTGATCACAAGCCCAGACGGGAATACTCTTCGCTCTCCATTTGCCGTCACATAAACGTCATACACTCCACATGCTGCTCCCGCCGGAATCGTTATTTTCCAGCTTGTGTCACTTTCATATTTGCATTCTAACTCATATTCCATTGCCCCGTGAAGAGATACCGAAATCTTATTTTCTTTCTTTAAATCCTTTCCCATCAGTCTCACCTTCTGGGGAGCAGGAGACTCATAAAGAAGCTTCGTATCTAACCCATAAAATATCATATCCTGAATCTGCAGATCACTCTCTGGTCCCAGATCTTCCTCTGTCAGATCATTCTCATACAGATAATACGATCTCTCATCATAAATCTTCCTGTGTCCTTTATGTTCCACTCGGAGTGTCCGGCTCTGTGTCATCGTGTCGACTGCCTGATATTCAATCTCATAACGGTTCTTACTGATCTGATAAATATACTGATAGAAAGAATAGAGCGAATTGGAATCCGATACAAAGACATATGCTCCGTTTCCTACATCGGAATAAGTACTTAGCACTTCCGACTCTACATCCGCACCAAGCCCCATCGAATACAACAAAATATTTCCGTTCTCACAGGCGGAAGTGATCTTCTGAAGTTGCTCCTCTGAAGGGATACTATCCTGTCCATCCGACATGATCACCGCGATATTCAAGGCATCTTTTTCTTTTGCCAGCATCGAAAGTGTATATTCGACCCCACTGTATATATTGGTTCCACTGTCAGAACGGAAAGACTCCACAGACTGCTCCAATTTCTCCCTGCTGCTTCCCGGCTCACAGACCCCTTCTAACACACCGCTTCCAAATGGAACAATCCCGATATTGACCTCATCCGCAAGCTTCCCTACAAATGTAGAAACTGCCTTCTTCAGATTCTCAATCTTCTCTCCTTCCATGCTGCCGGAATTATCGCAGCAAAGCGCAATATTTACTGTGTCATATTCCAGCTTCTTCACTTTATAATCAGGAATTTCTACCCCGCAATCAAGGATTTCCACATTTTCCCGGAACTTCTCTTCGGTGTCTGCAATCCCCTCCTCCAAAGAAACTACTGCCCGAACAGTTTCAAACTCCTTGGTATCAATTCCCGAAATACTTACAGATGCCGCCTTCTGATTCACAGTATCTGTGACATACTGCGTGAAATCTTCCTGCCTCTCTTCTTTATTCTCCTGAAAAGTTTCTTCCTTCTGTCCGTCTGTATCCTGAGAATGATCTACAATCGGAACGATATGATCAACGGTAAGTTTCGCATAAGTATCAATTTCTTTCAGCTGTTCTTTATCTTCTTTCTCCGATAAAATCCGATTCAGTTCTCCTGCCGGACCACGATAAGCAGCATCCTCACTCCTTGCCACAGTATCGAGCGCTTTATCCAGGCAGGAATTCGCACTTGTCTGATCTCCACTCTCGTAGGCAAGCCTTGATGCCTGCATATAAAGCTTTGACGGTTCTTTCTCTTCTTCCTTCCCCGCTGCCTCTAAAAGTCTGTCACGCATCCAGAAATCATATGCATCTTCACTGTCATCCGATGCTTTCTCTAACTGCTTCAGCGTCTGATCGATCAGTTTCTTGTCTTCCCCGGTATACCTGTATCCCTTTTTCTGCTTATTTACCCAGGAAAGTGCCTGCTTGGCCTGCTCTGTCTTTGCCTGCAATTCTTCATTTTTACGGAGCATGGATGTGCTGATCAGTCCCTGACGATACAATTCAGAAAATACAAGCAGCTGACTACTGTCCTCCCAGGCATTCATCTCCTGCGCAATCTCCTCATAATCTTCCTCTTGGATCTGTCCTTGCATTTTGGCAAGCTTCATCTCCCGGAGTTTCCATATCTCTCCATCCGGGATGTCTGCTTTCTTTTCTTCCTCTTCCCCATCATGTTCTTTCTGTACTGCAAGATAATAGGAAACTGCATCCTCTGTCCCTGTCTGCTTTTCTGTACAGGAAGATGCCGCTTCCTTCAAAAGCGATTTTGCATCCTCTCTCGCATCCTCATCCGCTTCCTTCTTCGCCCTCTCTATCACTTCCAGCTCTTCTTTCAGCTCATTTCTTCCAGCTGCCTTTGACTTTCTGTCAATCAGCATCCGGTACAAGCCTTCCGCACCGTCATAGTTTTCCTGCAATCCATAAAGCCTTGCCCGCGCAAGCAGATAGGCATCATCATATACCCCCGAAGAGAGATAATTCCCCAGAAAAATTTCTGCC